>ERZ795053.3910-NODE-3910-length-16556-cov-8.618447_pt1 | contig 16556 bp, 19 predicted proteins | sample MGYA00375137_ERZ795053 | MGnify/ENA primary metagenome ERZ795053 (study PRJEB30182, sample SAMN05720284) | activated sludge metagenome | isolation source: Anaerobic digester | place: Hong Kong | collected 2014-12-17 ...
ACTGGCGGCTGGCGCGTCCCGGACCCTGGCTGTTTCCCGGGCGCGACGCGACCCGAGCGCAAGGCGCGTCCCGAGCGGACGGGCAACTGCTCCGGCCGCTGACCGAGGCCTTCGATCCGGAGGAGCGATCGGAACCGGTGCAAGTTGAGGCATTCGTCGCGGAGCTGGCCGTTCAGGCTCTCGACGAAGGCGTTCTGCACGGGCTTGCCCGGTTCGATGAAGCGCAAGCGCACGCCGGTCCGCTCCGACTAGTCGAACATGGCGCGGCTGGTTCCTTCGGGACCGTTGTCGAGGACGATCTCCTCGGGCAGTCCGTGCAACAGCGCCAGATCGTCGAGATACCGCGCCACCCGTGCGCCGGAGATCGAGACGTCGACGATCTGGCCGGGGCAGAACCGGCTGTGGTCGTCGACGATGTTCAGCACCCGGAAGCGGCGGCAGTCGGCCAGCTGGTCGCTGACGAATTCGAGCGACCAGCGCCGCATCGGCCGTTCCGGGACCTGCGGTGCGACGCGGTCGCGCCGGGGCAGCTTGCGCCGCGTCCTGGTCCGCACCTGCAGGCCCACCTCGGTGTAGAGGCGGCAGGTGCGCTTGCGGTTCGCCACCAGCCCCTTCCGCCACAGCATCGCGTGCAGCCGGAGCTAGCCGTGGCGGCGGTTCTCCGAGGCCAGCTCCTTCATGGGGCCCGCCACTGCCGCGTCGTCCTTCGGCGCGGGCGTGTGCTCCTGCACCGAGCGCGACAGGCCGACGATCCGGCAGCTCCGCCGTCCGCTGAGACACAGCGTGTCCACAAAAAAAGCCCACGGCTCGTCTCCTGGCCATTGGCTTGACCTGCGTTTTCCGAGAAGGTCCTTCATCGCCGACATGTCGAGCATCCGGTCGGCGACGATCCGCTTCAGCTTGGCGTTCTCCGCCTCGAGCACGCGCAGCCGCTTCGTGTCGCTCGCCTCCATCCCGGCGTATTTCTTGCAGCAGGCGTAGAACGTCTCCGTGCTGTTCGCGTGCCGCCGGCAAAGCTCGTCCACCCTACCGCCGGCCTCGTGCTCCTTCAGCACGCCGATGATCTGCTATTCGCTGAACCGCTTGTGCTTCTTGGGTCTTCCTCCTCGTCGATCTAAGGGCGGAAGATTCCAGCTCGCAATGGCCCGGATACCGGGGGAAAGGGCAAATGTGCGCTGACTGATATGCGCGGGCCAGCAAACTTGTCAGATGTTCATTGCCGAACTGGCGGATCGACGCGAACACGGAAGAGAGAAGTCTATCCGCCCTTCGTGAGCAAGCCTTTCGACCGCATGCGGCTCCGACAGCAGTCACAGGATCAGGCGCGAGTCGGTCCAGATGCGGAAGCCGCCTTTGAAGGCGTTTTGGTTGTCGCCGCGGAAGGATTTCGGCGGCAGGCGGTCGAGATGGTCGACGTTGCCGCCGCCGATCACCACGTAGTCCGGCTCCAGCGCCCGGTCGAAGAGCGCCACCACCCGATGGACGTGCTTGCGCCACTTCTTGTGGCCGCGCTTCTTCCGTCCTGCCCTGCCGAGATAGTCCTCGTAGGTCCGGCCATTGCGATAAGGCAGATGCGCGATTTCGAGCGGCAAGCAGACATTCTCCGCCACGATCGCCGCGCCGAGGCCAGTGCCGAGGCCAAGGAACAGCATCCGCCCGCCGCGGTAGCTGCCGACCGCTTGCATCAGTGCGTCGTTGACGATGCGGAGGGACACGCCGAAGGCTTGGGCGAAGGCGAAGTCCACCCAGCCCTTGCCGAGGTTCACTGGCTCGGCCTCGATGCGGTTGCGCAGCACCCGGCCGGGATAGCCCATGGAGATGGCGTCGTAAGCGAGGCCGTCGGCCATCTTCAGCACTGCTTTGGTCATAACTTCGGCGCCCATGTCGGGGCCGGAGTCGAAGCGCCGCTCCTCGCCGCCGGCGCTGGAGCGGATCTTGACGTGACTGCCGCCGACGTCGATGGCGAGAACGCGGAGCGTGCCGGCCGGCCGCGGCTCCTGCAGCGGAGGGTTGGGAATGTGGTGCATGTTCGCCTTTCTCGTGGTCATGCCGGGTCCATCCAGCCGCCGGGCGGCGCCAGGTGCTCCCGCGCCTTTTCCGGCCCCCAGCTTCCGGGCGCGTAGGCCTCCGGCGCGTCGGCCAGTCCCAGCACCGGGTCGAAGATCCGCCAGGCGAGCTCCACTGCGTCCTGCCGGGTGAAGAGGTCGCGCCGGCCGACGACGGCGTCGCCGATCAGCCGCTCGTAGGGGGTCATGTCGCCCGCGGTGTCGTCAACGGCGGCGAGTTCCACCGGTTCGCCCTTCATCGCCTCGCCTGGCCGCTTGCGTCGGGCGCCGAGGCCGATCGCGACGGTGGGGCTGACCCGGAAGCGAAGGTAATTGTGGTCCGCCGCCGCCAGCCGGTCGAAGAGCGCCACAGGCGGGGCGCGGAACCGCACCACGATCTCGGTGGCGTGGGTGGCGAGTTCCTTGCCGGCGCGGATGAAGAACGGCACGCCCTGCCAGCGCCAGCAGTCGAGATGCATGCGGAGCGCCGCGAAGGTCTCGATGGTGGAGCCCTTCGCCACCCCCGGCTCGTCCTGGTAGCCGACAAACTGACCGCGGATCACCTGCGCCGGGGTCAGCGGGCGGATGCATTTCAGTAGCGCCACCTTGGCGTCGGTGAGATCGTCGGGGGCATGGCTCGCCGGCGGCTCGATGGCGAGCAGGAGGAGCGCGTTCAGGAGATGGTTCTCGACGACATCGCGCAGGCAGCCGACGCCGTCGTAGAACCTGCCGCGGCCGTCGATGCCGAAATCCTCCGCCATGGTGATCTGGACGCTTTCGACGTGGTCGCGGTTCCAGACCGGCTCGAGGAAGGAGTTGGCGAAACGGAAGTAGAGGAGGTTCTGGACAGCCTCCTTGCCGAGATAGTGGTCGATGCGGAAAATCCGCTCCTCGGGGAAGACCGAGCGCAGCACCCGGCCGAGCTCCTGCGCCGAGTTGAGATCGCGGCCAAAAGGCTTTTCCACCATGAGCCGTGCGCCATCGGCGATGCCGGCGGCCTCCAGCCCCCTCGCCACCGTCTCGAAGAGGGACGGCGGGATGGCGAGGTAGAACAGTGGGTGGCGGCGGCCCTTCAGGGCGGCGGCGAGCTTGCCGTAGGTGCCGGCGTCCCGGTAGTCGCCGGAGACGTAGGTGAGGAGGTTCTCAAGGCGTTTGAGGGTGGTTGCGGCGGGCTTCCGCACATGCGCTTCCACCGCCTCGCGCGCCCGGCCGAGAAGCCGGTCGCGCGACCAGTCGTCGAGGGCGACGCCGACCACTGGCACGTCGAGCCGCCCATCCGCGACTAGCGCGTAGAGGGAGGGCAGGATCATCTTCTTTGCGAGGTCCCCGGTCACCCCGAAGACCACCAGCGCATCGCAATCGCCGCTCGCCATCGCCGCCTCCCTCAACCCTTCTTCTCGTGATGCCCGCCGAAGGCGTAGCGCATGGCCGACAGCATGCGGTCGGCGAAGTCGGCCTCGCCGCGCGACGAGAAGCGGGCAAAAAGCGCCGCGGCCAATGCCGGCGCCGGCACGCCGACGTCGATGGCGGCGTCGAGGGTCCAGCGGCCTTCGCCTGAGTCCGAGACGCGGCCCTCGAAGCCCGCGAGCTTCGGGTCGTCCTTCAGCGCCGAGGCGGTGACGTCGAGGAGCCACGAGGAGATGACGCTCGAATGCCGCCACACCTCGGCGACGGCGGGCAGGTCGATGTCGAAGCGGTAGTAGCGGGGGTCGCGCAGTGGCGCGGTCTCGGCGTCGCTCTCGCGATCGCCGCTGCCGGCATTGGCGGCGTGTAGCAGGTTGATGCCCTCAGCATAGGCCTGCATCACCCCGTATTCGATGCCGTTGTGCACCATCTTCACGAAATGCCCGGCCCCGGCCGGACCGCAATGGAGATAGCCTAAGGGGGCGGTGCCGGCGGCGGGACCGGGCGCCGCTCCCGGCGCGGGGCCGGGGGCGAGGGCGGTGAAGATCGGATCGAGGCGTTCCACCGCCGGCTTCGGACCGCCGATCATCAGGCAGTAGCCGCGCTCCAGCCCCCAGACCCCGCCCGAGGTGCCGGCGTCGATAATGTGGATGCCCTTGGCGCCCAGCTCTTCGGCGAGGTCCACGGCGTCGCGGTAGAAGCTGTTGCCGCCGTCGATCAGCGCGTCGCCCTTCTGCATCCGGGCGGCGAGGTCGCGCGCGACCTTCGCGGTGATCGCCGCCGGCAGCATCAGCCAGACCGCCCGCGGCGGCGTGAGCTTCGCCATGAGCTCGTCCGGCGACCCGGCACCCGTCGCCCCCTCCTTCGCCATCTGCGCCACGTTGGCCGCGTTCGTGTCGTAGACCACGCATTCGTGCCCCGCCCGCATCAGGCGGCGCGCCATGTTGGCGCCCATCCGGCCGAGGCCCACCATTCCGATCTGCATTCCCGTCTCCTCCCGTCAGGCGTCGCTGCGCGCGAAGCGCCGCGCCGGCACCTTCTCCTCGGCTTCGACCGCCACGTGGAAGTCCGTGCCCTCCCAGCGGTTGGCTTCGAGCCACCAGAGGGTGAAGTCGATGGCCGTGCCGGGGGCCATCCCGGCGGTGTCGAGGTCGGCGAACCAGCTCCCCAAGGCGCTGGCGGTCGTCTCGGTGTCGGTCACCGTGGCCCAGCCGTCACTGCTCCAGTGCACCCGCGCCCGGGCGGCCAGCTCGATGCGCAGCAGCCGGCCCACGGGCAGTCTGATGATCTTATTGTTGAAACGCCAGATGCGGACGCGTGCCGGGCTTTCGCCCTCGACGTAGCGGGCGAGGGCCTGCGGGGGGCGGTCGAAGAGCGCGCCGTCGCGGAGGGAGCGCAGGAGCTTGATGTGCTCGGCATGGGCCCAGACCAGCGGCATGGCACTTCCGGCCGGCTTGCCGCGGAACAGCTCCGCCTCTGGGATGTCGGCTTCGTCCCAGATCTGCTCGGGGATGAGCCCGCTGGCGCCGGTGCTATGCTCCATGGTGTCAAGAAGTGCCAGCGCCGCCTCGCTCCGGCCGGCGGCAAGCTCGTAATGCGCCCGCTCCCCGGTCAGCAGCGGCCAGGGGCGGCCGCGGCCGGTACCGTCGAAGGGGCAGCCATCCTCGTGCTCGCCGTAGCCGTCGCCGGTGTAGCGGCGCCAGAGCGGGCCCTGCGGCAGCGGGACCTTCAGCGCCTCGTCGATGGCGGTGACGGTGGCGAGGATGCGCGGATCGTCCGCCGCACGCAGGCCGAAGCGGACGAGGGCGAGAGCGTCGGTGGCGATGATTGCGGCGGCGGGCAGCTCGGACTGGTCGGCCTCCCGGTTGCGGATCGGGATTGTACCGTCGGGGCGGGCGACGTCGGTGGCCGCCGGCGCCGCGATGCGGACGTAGTAGCCCTCAATGCCGAGCCGGCGGCAAAGGTCCTGGTCGCCGCCGAAGGTCCAGGTTTCGATCTGCTCGTTCCAGCAGTCGGCGGTTTCGCGCAGGTGGGTCGCGGCGGGCCCTTCGCCGGCCTCGTCGAGAAGGTCGGCAGCCGCCAGCAGAGCCGCGACCTCTACGGCAAGGGTGAAGGGAGAATAGCCCGCGTCTTCTTCCCAGCGGTCCTCGCCGGTGACAGGGCCGTCCATGAGGATATGGCCGGCGGCCTTGCGGATCATGGGGAGGTAGGATTTCAGCGCGGCACGGGTCAGCGCGCCATGCCGCCACAGCATCTCTGCGAGCAGGATCGGAAAGGCCACCTCGTCCATCTGCTCGCCGTGCCAATAGGGCCGGCCGTCGAGCCAGAGGTTCTGCGGCCAGCGCCCCGACGGCTCCTGCACCTCGCGGAGGAAGGCTAGGACGGCGATGGCCTCCTTCGTATCCCCCGCAGCCAGAAAGCCGCCGGCGGTCTCCACGAGGTCGCGGGGCCAGACGAGGTGATAGCCGCCGAGGTCGTCGTCGCCCTTCGAGAATCCCCAGGGGATCGACAGGCTCGCGACGACGGCGCCGGCCCTGCCCTCAGCCCGGTGCGCGGCGAGGACGGCAGTGGAAGTGCGGTAGGCGCCCGGCCCTCCGATGTGATCGAGGGACTGAAGCCCCGCCTGCCAGTCGCGCCAGTTCTTCACATAGGCGCCCCACGCGGCGTCGAAGCCATCGCGGAGGCTCAAGAGGGCCGCCTTCGCGGCCTCGGTCTCGGTCTGGCCAAAGCCGAGGGCAAGCACCGCCTCGTCATGGTCCGCGTCGAAGCCGATCTCGCCCACCAGCGCGACGTTGCCGTCGTCGGCCCGCTGGTATTCCGTGGCGATCCGCCCGTCGTGCAGAAGCTGCTGGTAGCCGTCCGAGGTACCGACATAGCCCGCGGACATCGCCCGCCACGGCAGGCTTGAGACCAGCGCCAGATAATGCTGCCGGCCGCTGGCGAACAGCACCTCGGCCCCGTCCTGATGCCCGAGCCAGGCGGAGTTCTCCGCGCCGGCGTTGACGAGATGCGGCGCCAGCAGCGCGTGCACACGGTAGTCCCCGACGCATCCGTCGCGCGGGCGAAAGCGCAGGTGCTGCAAGAGCACCGACCGCACGGGGTCGGTGACGCCACGCTTTTCGATGCGGACGCTGCTGTCGCGGCTTTCGTTCACCGTAACGTAGGCGGGCACTCCCGGCTCCACCGGGCGCGTCTCTGGCTGCCAACCGCGCTTCTCCTCGAAGAAGAAACCGGCGGGCCCGGTGACGATGAACTCCATGTCGCGGATGCAGGCGCTGTCCACCCGCGGATAGTAGACCTCGTTGAGGATGCCGTGGCTTAGGGTGAACCAGACTCGAGACCGGGATGAGAGCGCGGTGCCGACCCCGGTCTTGGCGCTCGACGTCCAGCGCGCCGGAATGCCCGGAGCACCCGGAGCAACGTCGATCCTGTCTGGCATGGCGTCGTGCTCCTGGGCGACCACCCCGGAGTATAGCGCGCCGGGGCTGACCCGGGCGGGAATTTCAGGACGATTGCGATGATGTGAAAGGAAAGCGGCCAAGGTCCCGGTGGCGCCATCCGCCCGGCAGACATCCGCGACCCGGAAAGCAAGACGTCGTCTTCGCTCGATTCAGCAATCCCATGCTGCTCTCGGCGGACAGATTGCGGGCGGCGAAAGGACATTGCCCATTCCGCGGGCAAACGAAGCTGGAGGACAAGATTAGCGCCAAATTGTTGCCCATAAGAATCCCTATGGCGCTCAACCGGGATTGGCCCTGAGTTGGGTGAAGGAAATCTCAGGAAGAGAAAGGCCCTGCCGACGCGGCGGTCAGCAAGGCCTCGCGGCTATGCCCTGCAGGGCGGATGCGCCAGAACTGGCGGGGGCCGTTTCTCTGCCAATTCGCTTTGCCCAAAGCCGTGGAAGCTGAGGGTTGCCACCCCACCGGCGGTAGACAGCCCACATCACCGCTAGAGCCGGTCGAGCGCCAACTGCGGCGGCGGTGCCCCTTCTTATCCGCCACCATGTCGACGGCCGGACCGGCCTCGAAACTCACCCCGAACCGCTCCGAAGGCTTGCGGATCGCCTCGCTCAACTCTGCCGCCGTTGTCGGCCCAATAGGATATTCCTCCGTTGTCCGGGACTTCCCCGCTGCTTCCAGACAAGGGTGCCTTGGACAGAAACACCCACCGATGATATGTGCAAAACTATGGGTGAGTCTCTTTGCGAAAACATGATTTAAGCGACTTTCGTACAACTTGCGCCGAGGCCAAGAAGCACTTCTGATTAAGCTCTAGTCAGTGTGATCTGCTCTGATGAATTGTGAGAAATCGGACCGCGGGTTTTGTCGTGAGCCCGGCCTTTGGAATCTGGTCGAGAGGGGGGGAATAACGCCGTTTGCCGGCACCGCCCCATCAGCAGTCGTCGCATCCGCGGCTGGCGCATCTTCCGGCTGCGCGCCAGTGCAATCGGATCGGCCGCGCTGTCAATCTGCTTACCTTCCAGCTTTTTCCAGCGGGGTCATCTCCTGGAACACGGTTGGGAGAAGTTCAACGACGGTCGGGTGGATATGGACCGCGCGGGCGATCGCCTCAAAGGGGGCGCCGGTGCACATTAGATCGAGGATGGCATGGATCGCCTCGTCGCCTTCGACGCCGAGGATTGCGGCGCCGAGGATTGCGGCGCCGAGGATCAACCTGGTGTCCGCATTGGCCAGCACCTTGATGAAGCCAGCAGTCTCGCCCTTCTCGACGGCGCGGCTGACCCTCGCCATCAGCCGCACTCCGACTAGAACCTCACGGCCGGAAGCGCGAGCCTGTGCCTCCGACATGCCGACCCGGCCGAGCGGCGGATCGGTGAAGAGAGCATACGCCGGTATCCGATCGGTCACCCTGCGGTCGCCGCCATCGAGCAGGTTCGCGGCGAGGACCTCGTAGTCGTTGAACGCGGTGTGGGTGAATGCGCCGCGGCCGTTACACTCGCCGAGCGCCCAGATGTCGGGACACTGGTGGCGAGTTGGTCGTCGACCGGGATGATCCCGCACCTGTCGTTGGCGACACCCGCGGCGTCGAGGCCGAGATCGTCCGTGTTGGGTTTGCGGCCCATCGCCAAGAGGAGGTGGCTCCCGAACTCTTCGGGCGCGCCTTCTGTGCAGTCGACGTGCACGGCGACGAGGCCGTCGTGGGAGGCGAAGCGGATGCATTCAGAGTTGGTGCGGATGCGCACGCCCTCGTCCTCAAGGATGCTACGGACTGCCTCGGAAACGTCGAAGTCCTCACGGCTGATGATCTGGGGTCCCTTCTCGACAACCGTCACCTTCGAACCGAGGCGGCGGAATGCCTAGGCGAACCCGAGTCCGATGTAGCCGTCGCCGACGACGACGAGGTGGCTGGGCAATTCCTCGAGCGCGAGCATGCCGGTATTGTCGACGGTCGGGACATCACGGACGCCGGGCAAGTCGGGAAGGGCGGGCCGGGCGCCGACATTGATGAAGATTCGCTGGGCCTCGAGGGTGCGGCCCGAGTCGTCGAGGCTCCGCGGCCCGTTCAGGCGGGCGTGGCCGTGGATCAGCGTCAGGCCCCTCACGCTGGCAAGCCAGTCGGTGAGATCCTGCCGGCCTTTCGCGACGATGCCGGCAACGCGGGCGCGCACGGCCTTCATGTCGGTGGAGACCGGCCCGGTAATTGTCCCAAGCTCCGCCGATCGGCGCGCCATCTCGGCGACCTTGGCACTGGCAATCAGGGGTTTGGTCGGGCTGCAGCCCGTGTTGATGCAGGTGCCGCCATGGAACCTCCGCTCGACGAGCGCCACAATGCGTCCTGCGCCGGCCAGACGGGCCGCGAGCGGTGGGCCGGCTTGGCCAGCCCCGATGGCGACGTCGTCGAACCGCTCGACGGTCACGCGAGGACGACGGCGATTGGGGCGAGAACGATGGCCGCCGCGTCCCCGGTGAAGGCCGCCGGGCGAGCCGTCTTCTTTGGGCGGGTCTACGCCGTTTCAGCATCAAGTCATTGCCGCGACAGAGTCAGCCGCAGGACCAGCAGCCCGGCCAGGATCACCAACGTGCAGGCCGCGTTCAGGCCCTGGGGGAAGCGGTGCATCATCAGATCGGTGCCATCAAGCGAGGCCACGCCGGAGGCAGCGATGGCGGATGTGAGGCCGATTCCGAGCGAGCTGCCGAGTTGGTGGGCGACATTGACGGGCCCCGACTTCCTCGGGCGCGACGTGGGAGATAGCCGTGTCTCCCCGGGATCCGAAGCAGAAGTTTCTCGTCCGGGATGCAGAAAGACGATAGTGCGCGCACCGGCTGCGGCAATTCAGCCACCGTCTCTCTCGGCGCGGCCGAAGCATCCGTTGGGCGGCCGCGCGTCATTGCCAGAGTCGCACTGGACGTCAGTCAATCCGGACGCAGGCCGAGAATGCTCCGGGTTTCCGCAGGGGTCGCGCCCGGCCGGTCATGCTTGCCGCACAGCTCCACGATCCTGCGCACAAGGGCCGCATTCGATGGAGCGAGCGTCGATCTGTCGATGCGGACATTGTCCTCCAACCCGGTCCGCGCATGTCCTCCGGCCGCGATGGCCCAATCGTTCAGGACGATCTGATGCCGGCCGATGCCGGCCGCGCACCACTCCGTCCCCGGCGCAAGCCGGTCCAGTGTCCGGATGTAGTAGTCGAGCACGTCGCGGTCCGCCGGCATGGCGTTCTTCACGCCCATCACGAACTGGATATTGAGCTTGCCTGGCAAGATGCCCGCCTCGTGCATCGCAATTGCCGGGTGGCCATGTGAGAAGTCGAAAGCCTCGATCTCGGGCGTGACCTCATGGACCGTCATTTCGCAGGCGAGCCAGTTCACGAGATCAGGCGGGTTCTCATACACTCGGGTCGGGAAGTTGTTCGATCCCACCGCGAGCGACGCCATGTCCGGACGCAGGCGCGGCATGCCGCCGCGCCTGACCGGCCCCCGATTGCCCTCCGGTCGAGAACTGGACGACGATGCGGGGGCAGTGATTCCTCAGCCCGTCCTGAAGCCGCATGAACCGGTCGGGGTCGGCGCTTGGCGAGCCATCCGCGTTTCTCACGTGGCAATGCGCGATCGCCGCGCCCGCCTCGAACCCGTCCTGCGTGGATTCGACCTGCTCCTGAACGCTGATCGGCATCGCCGGATTGTCGAACTTCTGCGGCAGGCTGCCGGTGATTGCGACGCAGATGATGGAGGGCTTGCCAGTCATCGGGCGTCATCTCCTTCTCGGGCCGGGACCACCACGAAATCGAAGGTCGAGCGCCATTCGGTGTCGCCGCGGATGTGCTCGAACGGGGCGACGAGGGTCCGTTTCACTCCGAAGACGGTATCGGACTCGACATAGGGGTCGTCGCCGACGAAGGTGTGGATGACGATCCTCTGGAAGCCGGGCGCGGTGACGAGATAGTGCATGTGCGCCGGCCGGTAGGGATGGCGCCCGAGATGGCCGAGCATCTGCCCGACCGGGCCGTCGTCGGGGATCGGGTAGCTGACCGGCTTGAAGCCGACGAAGCTGCAGCGGCCGTCCGATCCGGTGACGAAGCGGCCGCGGTTGTTCCACTGCGGCTGTATCCCCGGCTGCTGCACGTCATGGAAGCCTTCGGCGTTGTCCGAGCGGACGTCGACGATGGCCCCTTCGATCGGCTCGCCGTGCAGGTCGACCACGCGGCCCTCGTTGAGGCAGCCCTCGCCCTTGCCGTCGAGTGAGATTGTCGCGCCGGGCTCGCGGATCGGCGCGCCATCGACGTGGAACGGGCCAAGCACCGTGCTCTCGGTGGCGCCGGTCGGGCGGCGGTTGTTGACCGCGTCGACCAGCATCGAGAAGCCGAGGCTGTCGGAAAGCAGGATGAACTCCTGCCGCTCGCCGGAGCAGATCTGTCCCGTGCGGGTCAGGAAGTCGATGCCGATCTCCCATTCCGCTTGGGTCAGTTCGACCTCCTTGGCGAAGGCGTGCAAATGCTTGACCAGCGCCGCCATCGCCTGCCGCAGGCGCGGATCGGCGCTCTCCGACATCCGGGCGTTCACGACCTCGATCGAGGAATCCTCGCTGAAGAACTCGGCCATCTCCTTTCCTCCTTTCTGTGGATTTGGCGGACCGGCTCGACAAGCTCAGCGCCGGGCGAGTCGATCCTCGAACCAGTCCGCCGTCAGCGCGGTCCGGTCGAAGCTGCGATTGTAGATTGTGTGGTCGCCGTCGGGCCAGATATCGAGCCGGGCATCGGGTGTGGTTGCGGCGTCGAGGAACGGCTGCTGGTCCGCCAGCGTCACCAGCGGGTCCGCGCCCCCGTGCAGCACCAGGAGCGGGCAATCGATCTGGTCGGTCGCCGGATCGAAGCGCAGCCGGGCGAAGTTCCGCTCGATGGCGTCGCGGTCTTCGCTGCCGAGCATCGCCGCCGACTGCTCGAAGGCGGAGCGGAACGGCAGGATGCCGGGGGTCGCGAAGGACCCTTTCACGCAGGCGGCCCGGATCCGCTTATCCCGCGCCGCCGTGCGCGCCGCCCAGAGGCCCCCGTAGCTGTTGCCCCAGATGCCCGGCGGGCCGAGCGTGGGGTCGCCGGGGATCACGTCGATCCAGGCGCTGTAGGCGGTATCCACGTCGACGTCGAGGTGGACGCCTTGCCCGATCCTGGTCTCGCCCTGTCCCGGCCCCTCGACGAGCAATGTGCGAGGTTCCTTCGGGCGAGGGCATGCGCGACCGGGAGATAGGCGACGCCCCAGCCGGTCTGGCCGCCGAAGAGGATGACCGTCCCGTCGGCGCGGGCCGCCGGTGGCCGCAGCAGCCAGCCGACGAGGCGCTTGCCGCCGAAAGGCGTCTCGCACCGCCGGAACGGCAGGTCGCTGACGCGGCCGAGCGCGTGGCAGGTGGCGACGAGGTCGCGATAGAGCTGCCGCTTGCGCGGCGTGTCGAAGTTGAAGGCCATCTGGGCGAGCACCAGCGCGGCGATCGCGCGGCGCCGCTCCTCGGCGGCGGTCGCGGTCTGGCCCGCCTCCTCGGCGCGGTCGGCCTTCTCCAGCCGGGCGCGGCCCAGCTGTTCCGCCGCTAGGTCCCAGGCTTCGTCCGCGCTCGTGGGGGCGAAGAGCGCGGTCGCGTCGGCGAAGTCCATGCCGTAGTCGAGCAGGCGCGGCATCTGCATGCCGCGCTGATGGGCGGCATTGGCCTTGTCGATGGTCGACTGCGCTTCGGTCATCATCGGGTGGCTTCCCTCAGCAGGCGGTGGGCCGACAGTTCGCCCGCCGTCCAGCGGAGCCTGGAGCGCAGTTCGTCGTTCAGGCCCGGGAGCTCCGAGAGCTCTTCCGCGCCGCCGAAGAGAAGGAAGTTGGGTCGGCGCAGATAGGCGGCAAAGCCATGCTCCCGGAGGAAGCGCGCCTGGTCGCCGTCGATCTCCTCGACCGCGTTCGGGGCGGCCGCGTCCCCGACCACTACCCAGCGGCAGCCGAGCTTGTCGAGGAAGGCCCGCGCCCCAGCATCGAGAACCTCCTACGGATCCTCTCTGGAGACCATCAGGAAGCCGCCGCCGACGATCTCGTCCATCCGGCCTTCCCGGCCGCCGGCGCGCATCCGTCCCTGCGGGGTCGGCGCACCGGTCGCGGGATGCAGGCTGCCATCGGGCTCGCTGTGGACGACGCCGGTCTCGACCCTGTGGAAGGGCGGCGGCGGGGGCATGTTGCCGGAGCGAAACGTCGCATTGCGGGTCGCGACCTTCTCGGGATCGGCCTCGTTCGCCACCGCGCCGAGCAGGTTCGACGTCTCGGTGATCACGGTGACATGCGGCCGGCGCTCCTCCTCGTAGGCGTCGAGGAGCGAGGCGTCGGCCTTGCCGAGCAGCACGAGGTCGAGCTTCCAGGCGAGGTTGGCACCGTCGCGGATGCCGGAGCAGGCGCCCTGGCCCAAATAGGGCATCATCGAATGTGCCGCATCGCCGGCCAGGAGCACCCGCCCCTGCTTCCAGCTCTTCGCGATCGCCGGATCGAAAGTGTAGACGACGTTGCGGACCGGCTTGACGTCCTCGAGCGTCAGGCCATGCTGGTTCCGGAGCCAGGCCAGCCCGTTCTTGAGGTCCTCCCAATGGCTCGTCTCCTCGCAGGGCAGCAGCGGGACCTCGAAGCGGACGCGGGATTTCCCGATCGGGATGAACATGTGCGCCCGCGCCGGGTCGCAGTAGATCGCCCCCTTGGTGAAGCGGTCGCGAGATCGCGGACATATTCCGAGTCGAGTTTCAGCCAGCGTTCGTGCTTGCCGTAGCTGAAGCGTTCGATGCCGAGGCTGCGGCGGGTGAAGATGTTGGCGCCGTCCGCGCCGATCACGTAGTCGACCTCGAAGCGGCGGGTCTCGCCGATCCTTCCGCCCGCTTCCTGCCAGGCGCCATCCCAGGGATGGGCGGAGACGAGAACGGTGTCGCCGTCCTGCACGATGTCGTCGACCTCCCAGCCGTGCAGGAACTCGACGTTCGGCAGCGCCTGCGCCGAAAGGTACATCGCTTCCTCGATCTCCGGCTGGAAGATCGCGATACGCGCGGGAAAGCCGCTGTTGTCGCCGCGTCATTCCATGTCGATTAGCGCCTCGCCCTGATCGTCATAGAAGACGTACTGGTCGAGCGACGAGGCATCGCGGAGCGCGTGGTCGATGTCGCCGGCGGATTGCACCAGCCGCGCGGTCTCGCCGTCGATGTGTGAGAGGCGCGGCAGGCCGCAGGGCTCCGGCCAGCGAGATGACGATGACGTCGTGCCCCGCCTTGCCGAGCAGCGACGCGGCGGTCAGTCCCGTCGGGCCGCAGCCGATGATCGCGACCTTGCGGCGGTCGGTCCGGTCGTGGGTATTGTTTGGCTTGGTCAATTCTTCCTTCCTTGAAACGAGTTCGTGGGGATTGTTCGGATCAGTCGCGCGGCCGCTCGCCGCGCCAGGCCGCGGTCAGCAGATCGAGGATTCCCGCCCGGTCGATCGCGCGCGGACTCCAATAGGCATTGCGGGTGGCGATCTCCGCTGCCCGCGGCAGATCGGCCTCGGCCATGCCGAGGTCGCGGAGCGCCACGGGGGCGCCGAGCGACGTGGCGAAGTCATGGAGCGCCTGGCCGGGCGAAGCCTGCCCGAGCATCTCGGTGATCGGGCGCAGTTCCGCGCCGGCCGCGGCCTCGTTGTAGCGGATCGCGTGCGGAAGGATCACCGCGTGGGTCTCGGCGTGCGGCAGGTCGAAGGACCCGCCGAGGACGTGGCAGAGCTTGTGGTGCAGCGACATCCCGACGGCGCCGAGCACCGTCCCGCAGAGCCAGGCGCCGAAGAGCGCGTCGCTCCGCGCCGCCATGTTCCGCGGCTCGGTGCCGAGCACCGGCAGCGCCTCGACGAAGGCCCGCAACCCCTCGATTGCCATCAGCGTGGAGATCGGGTTGCGGTCCCGGGCATAGAGCGCCTCGGCGGCATGGGCCATGGCGTTGAGCCCGCTCGTCACCGACATCGCGTAGGGGAGCCCCAGCGTCAGGGCCGGGTCATAGATGACGGCTTCCGGCAGGATTGACGCATCCCGCACCGTCGTCTTCTCGCCGTGCTCGGTCTGCCCGAGGATCGGCGTTGCCTCGGACCCGGCATAGGTGGTCGGAACGGCGATTTGTACCGTGTCGAGCCGATAGGCGATGGCCTTGCCGAGGCCGGTCGTCGAACCGCCGCCGAAGGCGACAGTGCAATCGGCGCCGGCGGCCCGCATGGCCGCGACGGCTTCGTTGGTGATCTCCACCGGCGTGTGCATGGCCGCCCTCGCGAACACGCTGACCGCCAAGGCCCCGAGCGTTTGCGCCAGGCGCTCGGCGTCCTCCGCCTGCTGCGGCGTCGAGAGGACGAGGGCGCGCGCGCAGCCCAAGCTTTCGATGATTTCAGCCACCCGGTCGAGCGATCCCGCCCCGAAGACGATCCTCGCGGGCGATCCCCGATAGGTGAAATTCCGAGCGTCCATGTCTCTCCCTTCCCGGTATGTGCGGCACGGCGCGAGCCGCATCCTTCGAACCGTCGTCGGCTCTTGGACGGCCGCTTTCATGGCATGGTCATAGCAGACGCACTGAGATACCATCAAATAATCAGAATCAAATTCAGGATACCAATCCGGTATGATGATGGAGCCACGCCACCTGGTGCAGGTCTGGGCGATCACCGAGGCCGGCGGGATGACCGAGGCTGCAGCGCTGCTCGGAGCGACCCAGCCCGGCCTGTCACGGACGGTCGCCTACCTCGAGAAGCGCCTGAAGGAGCCGCTGTTCGTGCGCGGAAAGCGTCCGCTCGAGCCGACGCCGCTCGGGCGCGACCTGGCCGAGCAGGGAGCGGTGATCCGCCACGCCGTGCAGCGGGCGCAGAGCGCGGTCGAGACCTTCATGCGCGGCGAGCGGGGCACGGTGCGTATCGGCGGTACGCCGTTCTTCATGGACGCGCTCGTCTCGCCGATGATCGGCGATTTCCAGAGGAGCCGGCCGAACGTGCGGGTCGCCCAGACCTATGGCTATACTGGCGAGCTCGCCGCAAGGGTTCGCGCCGGCCAGCTGGACCTGGCCGTCTGCCCGCTCGATTTGTTCGACCCGGAAAGCGATCTCGACTTCGAGGAGATCCTTCCCGGCCGCAACGTCATCGCCTGCCGCAGCGGCCACCCCCTCATGCAAGTGGACCAGCTCAAGTCGGCCGATGTCCTGACCTATCCGTGGATCGAACCGCCGGCGGGAAGTCCCCTGAGCGCGGACCTGCAGATGACGATCATCGGCCTCGGTGCCGACCGCATCCGCGTCAGCTATTCCGGCGCCTCCCTCGCCGGCATACTCGGGCATCTTCGCACGTCGAACAGCCTGGCGGTTCTGCCGTTCGGCGTCGTCGACGCGCAGAGGCGGTTCGCCGAGATCGTCGTACTGCCGCTGACCCTGTCTCATCCGCCGAGATCACTAGGCGTTCTGCAATCCCGGACCATGCTCCCGAGTCCGGCTGCCTTTCAACTAAAGACGCATATTCTGAGCGAGTTCTCGACCATCAGGGAAAAGATGCGATCATCGAGCTGACCGTGCGATCCTCTCTGCGATAAATGTCAACGTATGGCCCGCCCCGTCTGCAAGAGGTTTGAGCATTCTGCCTTCCGGTCTGCGTCGA
>ERZ795053.3911-NODE-3911-length-16551-cov-4.944047_pt1 | contig 16551 bp, 12 predicted proteins | sample MGYA00375137_ERZ795053 | MGnify/ENA primary metagenome ERZ795053 (study PRJEB30182, sample SAMN05720284) | activated sludge metagenome | isolation source: Anaerobic digester | place: Hong Kong | collected 2014-12-17 ...
CTGGGCGAGCATCGACGAGAAGAAGCCACTTTCCCCACCGCTTTCCGGTGCACATCCGCCGCGCGACTTCTGGCCGCCCTGCAACCAGCGGAACCGCAGCAGGCCGAGCGTGTTGAGCCCGATGTAGACCATGAGCAGGCCGGCGACGACCGCGAGGATCTGCTGGCCGCCGACGAGCGGAAGGTCGAGACGGGCGAGGCGCGCGCCGAGCAGACCGGCGACGGCGCCGAGGAATCCGTAGGTAAAAAGCCGGCCGCCGCTGTAGATCATCTGGCGCAGCAGCGCGGGGAGGATCGGCGGGCGTTCGCCGGGCACGCGGAGCGGGACGGTGCCGATGGTCATGGCGAACCCGCCGCACATGCCGACGCAGTGGCCGCTGCCGAGCAAGCCGATGATGAACATGGCGAGAAGGTTCATGGGCGCTGGTGTTTTCTCTCCGTACGTGCGCCGTCGCGTCGGACGCGCAGGTCCTCGTCGAGTTTGATGGCAACGCTCATCTCAGGCCACCGGCGTGCTGTGGGCCGCTTCCGCGGCGTAGTACAAAGCGGCTTGGATATCCTCACGCGACAACTGGGGATATTCGCGCAGCAGCTCTTCGATCGACAGGTCGGCGAGGCTGGCGACGAGCACCGAAACGGCGATGCGCGTGCCGCGAATGCACGGCTCACCATGGTGCAGTTGTGGCTCGCAGACAATCCTCGTGCGCCACGCGTCGTTACTGTTCACATGCAATCCTCTCTGCCAGTCCGGGCGTGGTCAGACGCCCCGAGGATTATCCGCGATCCTGCGTCCGGATTCCACCTGTGCCAGCCCCGGCGGGAACTCCTTCGCCGCCGGCTGCGTAGTTTCGTTATACTCCGGTGTCCGGGCCGCGGACCGTCACGAGCGGCTGGGGAGGTGACCGTCGATGGGGCTGACGCACGAGATTTACCGCACGAGCCTGGGGCTGCTGACCGATCTGTACCAGCTCACGATGGCGCAGGGGTATTGGAAGCTGGGGCGGGCGGAGGACGAGGCGGTCTTTCACCTGCTTTTTCGCGAGCACCCGTTTGCCGGAGGTTTCACGGTGGCCGCCGGGCTGGCCTGCGTGGTGGACGTGCTGCGCGAGCTGGCGTTCGACGCGGAGGACGCCGCGTACCTCGCGACGCTGCAGGGCAACGACGGGGGCCGGCTGTTCGATCCGGAGTTTCTCAAGGCGCTGCAGCGCATCGCGTGGGCATGGGACATCGATGCGGTCCCGGAGGGAACGGTGGGTTTTCCCCACGAGCCGCTGGTGCGGGTGCGCGGGCCGCTGCTGCAGTGCCAGCTTCTCGAGACCCCCCTGCTCAACCTGATCAACTTCCAGACCCTGGTGGCGACGAAGGCGGCGCGGGTGTGCATGGCCGCGGGCGACGACGCGGTGCTGGAGTTCGGGTTGCGGCGGGCGCAGGGCATCGACGGCGCGCTGGCGGCGAGCCGGGCGGCGTACCTGGGCGGGTGTGCGGCGACATCGAACGTGCTGGCGGGCCGGCTGTTCGGCATTCCGGTGAAGGGAACCCACGCGCACAGTTGGGTGATGTCGTTTGACGACGAGGCGGAGGCGTTTCGCGCGTACGCCGAGGCGATGCCGAACAACTGCGTGTTCCTGGTGGACACGTACGACACGCTGGAGGGTGTGCGGCGGGCGATCGAGGTGGGCAAGGCGCTGCGGAAACGCGGGCACGAGTTGGCGGGGGTGCGGCTGGACTCGGGCGACCTGGCCTACCTGAGCATTCAGGCGCGGCAGATGCTGGACGAAGCGGGTTTTGCGGACGCAGCCATTCTGGCGAGCAACGATCTGGACGAGCACATCATTGCGAGTCTGAAGGACCAGGGGGCGCGGATCGCGGTATGGGGCGTGGGGACGCGGCTGGTGACGGCGTACGACGACCCGGCGCTCGGCGGGGTGTACAAGCTGGCGATGATCCGGCACGCGGGTCGCGATTGGGAATACAAGGTCAAGCTGAGCGAGCAGACGGCGAAGATATCGACGCCGGGGTGCCTGCAGGTGCGGCGGTTCCGGGAGAACGGGCGGTTCGTCGCGGACATGATCCACGACACGCAGCGCCCGGTGCCGGAGTCCGCGGTGATCGTGCATCCGACCGATCCGACCAAACGCAAGGCGATTCCCGCGCACGCGACGGGTGAGGACGTGCTGGTGCCGGTGTTTCGCGGCGGGGAGTGCGTGTACAACGTGCCGGCGCTGACGGAGTCGCGGAAGCGAACGGCGGAGCAGCTCGCGGGTTTTCACGGAGGCGTGAAGCGGTTCGTGAATCCGCACGCGTACCCGGCGGGGCTGGAGCGTGGGCTGCACGATCTGAAGATGCGGTTGATCCTTGAGGCGCGGGGGTTGGGGGAGGATTGAATGATGAATGCGGAATGATGAATGACGAATGACGAATGACGAATTGAGTGGCGCGGGAAGGTGACTTGTGGATGCGTTGCTGCTGGTAGACATACAGAGGGATTTCCTGCCGGGGGGTGCGCTGGGGGTGCCGGGCGGGGATGCGGTGGTGCCGGTGGCGAATGCGCTGATGGCGCGGTTGCCGCTGGTGGCGGCTACGCAGGACTGGCATCCGGCGGATCATGCTTCGTTTGCGAGTCAGCATCCCGGGCATGCGGTGGGCGAGGTGATCGAGATCAACGGCGCGGAGCAGATCATGTGGCCGGATCACTGCGTGCAGGACACGGCGGGCGCGGAGTTTGCGGACGGGCTGAAGGTGGCGCGGATTGATCACGTCGTGCGCAAGGGCACGGAGCGGACGATCGACAGTTACAGCGGTTTTTTCGGGAACGATCACGTGACGGCGACCGGGCTGGAGGGTTACCTGCGCGGCGCGGGAGTCACGGCGGTCACGGTCGTAGGGCTGGCGACGGACTACTGCGTGAAGTTCACGGTGCTGGATGCGCGGCGGTTGGGATTTGCGGTACGCGTGGTGCGGGAGGGTGTGCGCGGCGTGGAATTGAAGGGTGGCGATTGCGCGCGGGCGCTGGCGGAGATGACCGCGGCGGGCGCGCGGGTGGTGGGGCTGGCGGAGGTGTAGCATCGGCGCGGGACTGACGCCGGATTGAAACAACGCGGCCCGGCGCGGGTTTTTTGGACCTGCGCCGGGCCGTGGGTGTTTTCCGACAGGGGGCGGCGGCTGGGGGCGCCGTTCGCCCGCGTCGGGATCAGTTGTTCAGCACGCCGTAGAACTCGGCGAAGTCGACGAGGTCGATATCGCTGTCGGGGTCGGCGTAGAACATTTCGCAGCCGCTGGCTGCGGGTCCGAGGTCGGCGCCGGTGAAGCAGCGCTGCAGCGCGGCGTAGTCGACGAGGTCGACGTCGTCGTCGAAGTCGCAGTCACCGAAGCGGAGCAGGCCGACCTGCAGGGGGATCATCACTTCGTCGGTGCGGCCGAGGCTGTCCGTGACCCGGAAGACGGGCTCGAACGTGCCCGATTCCAGGGGCGTACCTTCGAGCATGCCGGTCGTGGACAGGGTCACGCCCTCGGGCAGGTCCTGCGGCACCTTGAACAGCACGGAGTTGAGGTCACCGAGATTGGTGAGGCCGTTGTACGCGCTGAGGGTGTACTGCGTGCCGGTGCCGTTGGAGATACCCACGGTGGGCGTGACGGGGGTGTTGCCCGGTCCGTAGTCGAAGCGGATCGCGCCGTCGGCGAAGAGGGTGACGGCGACGCGGATGAGCGCGGTGGCATCGCTGTGGTGGCCAGCCTCCCAGCGGACGGTGTAGGCTCCGGGCTGGGACGCATCGATGAAGATGTCCTGGCTGGTGGCGGTGGTCTTGAGGTCGTCCCACAGCGGCGCGATCTGCCTGTTGGCGATGAGCACCGCGGTGGTGTTGCTGTAGGAGCTGCCGGAGTGGGTGCCGAAGTCGATGAAGCCGTTGGTCCAGATGCGGATACGGTCGTAGTTGACGCCGTAGAACGGGAAGGAGAACGGCAGATCGAACCAGGTGAAGACGTCGTCGCCGTGGATACCCTGGGCGACGCCGGTCTCGGCGAAGAGCGAGGTGCCGAGGTCGGACTCCTGGTAGATCGGTTCCGACACCATGGACCAGACGAGCGGCGGTTGGCCGCCGTCGACGTCGAGCTGCAGCGGTCCGTAGGGCATGCGGGCCTGACCGGCGGGCAGTGCCGTGGTCATGATCTGCGGGGCCGGCGCCTTGACGAAGAGGCTGACCGTGGAAGGCGTCGAGGTGAAGATGCCGTCCGCGGCGTGGTAGGTGAACTGATCGCTGCCGAGGTAATCCTGGTCCGGCGTGTAGTTGACCACGCGCTGCGCGGTCGGGAGCACGTAGGGCACAGCCGTGATCGCGCCGGCCTGCGGATCGGCGAGCACGCCGTGAGCGGGCAGCGTGGTGATGACGAAGTCGAGGACATCGCCGTCGGGGTCGGTGCCCTGGAGGGTAATGGGCTGCGTGGTGTTTTCCGCAACCTCGAGGTTGAGGCTGGTGGTCACCGGCGGGCGGGCCTGGACGAGGATCTGGACGAGGGCCTGGTTGGACTCGCCGCCGTCGGGGGCGACGCCGCCGTCATCGGCCTTGAAGGCGAAGCTGTCCTGGCCGTAGTAGTTGAAGTCGGGGACGTACTCCACGACGTTGCCGCCGGCGGCCAAGGTGTACGGCGCCGCGGTGATTTCGCCGCCGTGGGGATCGAAGAGCGCGGCGTGGGCCGGGAGCGTCGCGACGATGTAGTCAAGCGCCGCGGGCGGATCGGGCAGGCCGTCATCGCTCGCGTGCAGCGTCACGAGCAGTGCCGCGTTCGCGGCAGTGACGAGGTTGGCGCCCGAGGCGGTGGGTGGCTGGGGCCCGCAGGCGCCGAGCGCGGAGAGGTCGCTTTCGAGGAAGTCGGGATCGACGCCGGCGCCGGCGCTGAGTCCGGCGAGTCCGTCGGTGGCGGCGATCGCGAGGAAGTTGATCTCGATGCGGCCGTCGAAGTACATGACGATCTGGAAGGTGTTGGTGGTTGACTGGTTGTACTCCGGCACGTTGAGCCAGGTGACCGCGACGCGATCGGCGAGTTGCTTGTAGCTCACGCTTCCGGAGGAAGAGGGATTCAGGTCGTCATAGAGGGCGGAGATCTTCGGCGAACCGTCGAGGTGCGCGGCGATCGACTCGTCGTACGAGGTCTGGCTCGTGCCGAAGACGATGTAGCCGTTGCTGACCGGGTAGAACGTGGAATACGACTGGCCATAGAGGGACACGGTGGCCCCGCCGGTCAGGTTCACCGTCGCGTACGAATCGTCGCTGAGCGAGAAGGTCGTGCCGCCGGTGGGATCGGTGGGCAGCGCGGTGATGGCCTCGGCGCAGGCCGCGTAGTAGTCGTTGCTGCCGTTGGGCGTGAACATCAGGCTGATGTTGTCGAGGTCGTTGTCGGCTGAATCGAAGAGCTCGGTGAAGAAGTCGGGCACTTCGGGCGTGGTAAACGCGTAGCACGCCCCGCCGTTGTCGTCGCTCGTGATGTTGCCGGCGGCGTCCTCGCCGTCGACGGCGTAGTAGTAGGTCGTGTTGTCCTGAAGGCCGGTCACGGTGACGCTCGCGTTGATGGCGTAGCCGCTGCCCTCCTTGGTGTTGGGGAGTGAGGCGCAGGACGTGCCGTAGTGGATGATGCCGCGGACCGGTTCGTTGCCGTCGAAGGCGATGGTGGCTTCGCGCGGTCCGATGTTGAGCGCGTGGATGTTGCCGATGACCGGCGGCGTGCAGTCGACAGTGGCGTAGGCGTTGAGCGCGATGTAGGTGCCGCCCTGCCCGTCGTCCTCGTCGATGTACTTGACGCTGAGGGTGTCACCCGGTGCGACCCAGAGGACGCCGGGAGCGTCGGTCGTGCTGATCGCGATGGAGCCGGTGAACTCGGCGGAGGCCGCGTCGGTCTCCACGAGGGTGACCTGCTCGATGCCGCTTTCGCTGTCGGACTCGATGGCGACGGAGAGCGTGTCGGCGACGGCATCGTTGAGGTTCAGGCCGCAGTCGTTGATGGTGACGGTCACGACGCTTTCGCAGGCGTACTTCTCCCGGTCGAAGACGACGGTGCCGGCGTCGGAGCAGGCGCCGGGGAAGCGCATGCTGGGGTCGCCGAGGAGGTTGTACATTTCGAAGTAGCGGCGGGTCGTGGCGCTGGAGCCCATCTCGGTGATGTAGCGGACGCGCGCGTCGTTCCAGATCGGGCCCACTTCCGCGGGCACCGCGTCGGTATCGTCGAAGATCGAATCGAAGAGGCGTTTTTCGAGGACGTCGTCCTCGGTCCAGTAGCTGTTGACGGAGGAGCCGTAGATGGCGACGGCGCCCTTGTTGGCGGCGCGGCTCCAGGTTTCGGTGAAGCACTCATCGACGGTGTAGGTGCCGGTGATGCAGGCGAAGCTGCACACGAAGGGGTACATGTTGGTGTTTTGCAGCGCGTTGACGTTGCTCTGCTCGAACACGGGTCCGTCGGCCCAGGAGTAGGTTCCGCCGTGTCCGCTGTAGATGCCGTAGAAGCGGCCGGCGTTGAAGGAGTTGGTCGTGTCCTGGGTGGTGGCGCCGTAGGTAGCGGTGTAGAGCTTGTCGCTGATGTACCCGTTGGGGTCCATGTAGTTGCTGATGACGTAGTTGTGGGTGCCTTCGGAGACCGACGAGTTGTCGGTGGAGGCCATGAACACGGCGCGCTTGAGGTAATCCGGATCGGCCAGCGGGCCGTTCTCGTAGTAGAGGGTCTTGTTGACGATGGCGGTGAGCTGCGCGGCGCTGCGTACGCTGAAGCGGCCCACGGGGATTTCCGGCATCCAGTCGTCGCCGGCGTCCATGCAACCATAGGGCAGGTCGGTTGCGGGCGTGCCCTCGCCGCCGCCGGTGAAGTTGGGGATGGTGTCGGTGTCGCCGACGAGCAGCACGTAGTGCTGGGTGGCGGGACCGGTGTACCAGGCCGTGACGAGCGCCTTGATCGCGGTATTGGACATGCCAGCCGATACGACCTGGGTGGTGACGTTGAAGCCCTGCGCGGTCTTGGCGGCTGCGAAACTGGTGATCCCGCTCTGGTAGGCGCTGGCGACGAGGATCAGGTAGCGGCCGCCGGCGACGCGGGCGTGCGGCAACAGCGCGGGGTTGATGACGCGTTCGCGCAGTTCGGGGGTGGCGGCGAAGTTGGCGTCGGCCGCCAGTTGGCCGGAGAAGGTCACGTCGACGGTGAGGTCGGGCCAGACGGTGAGGGTCTGGTCGGCGGGGTTGTAGCTCACCGGGCGGATCTCGAGTTGCCAGAGGTGCTGTCCGCGGAGGATACCTATTTCTTCGACCACGGCGCGCTCAGCCGGAAACGACGCGCTGCGGGTGTACGCTTCCGCGTTGAAGTCGAAGGGGGCAGCGTCGGCGGCGCCGGGCAGCTTGGGCAGCGGCGCCTGGCGTGGCGTGATGCGCAGGGCGCTGTCGAGCGCGGCGCCGTCGAGCGCGCGCGAGGCGCCGGTGCGGACGGTTGCGCTGACCTGCATGCCGGGCGGCGCCACGAACAGTCGGCGGATGACCGGATACTCGGGCAGGCCGATTGCGCCGCCGCGCTGGCTGCCGGCCCACTGGATATCGTAGAACGTGCCGCCCTTGGTCTCACGCGGTGCGAGGGTCAGTTCCGACGTATCGACGCGCACGGTAAATCCGGCGAGCGCGTTGTCGGTCACCGCGATCTGCGGTGGTGCGGCGCGATCGCCGGCGCTGACCTGTACGGCGCCGTCGGGGGCGAGCGTGAACTGGTGGGCTTGAGCGGCGTACGCGCTGCCCGTGGCGAGCAGGCTGAACGCCAAAGCGAATGAGATGATTGCGCGAGTTCGAGCGGCCATGCAGTGTCTCCTGGATGAGCTTGGACCGTGAAGAAACGAGAGGCGTACGGTTGGCGCGTGAGCGGTTGGCGCCGCGCGGATACAGCGCTGGCATGGGGAGTTGGTGCGAAGTGCGCGCCAGGACAGCGACGAGTTGAGGTCTGCCCGCATCGCGGTTCCCCAACCCTCTCCGGCGTGTTGTGACGACGTCGTTACGACGCAGGCTCCATTATTCAGACGCACGGGCGCGGATTCAAGGTTGCGGTTGCAGCGTCCGGTCGATGGTGGCGGGGACTTCGCGCGGACATTCCGAAAATCCTTATCCGGGACGCGATCAAGTTGTGTCGGAATCATTGCCAACCGGGCCGGATGGATCGAACGTCATCCTTTGAGCTTATTAAGATTGTGTGATCGCGGTGGGCCGGGTGTTAAAGTGGAGGTTTTGGCATCGATGGGGCCAACTCATCGGCAAAAGCGGTTGCGGGGGTGTCTGTGATGAAGGTGGGCAAGAGTCTGCTGTCGGCGTTCGGTCTGGCGCGGGTTTTGACGGTGTGTGCAGTTGTGGCGGCAACCCAGGTTGCCTTGGGGTACGACCCGCTGGCCGGCGATTACTCCAAGGAGAACCCGCTGGACATCCGCTTGATGGCTTACAACCACCAGCAGAACTTCATCAGCGACCCGAGCACCGATGCGGAGTTCAACCGGATTCTCACGGCGATCAATCCGGACATGATCAGTTTCGAGGAGTTCGTCGACAGCGTGTCAGCCAATGCGATCGCGTCGCGGCTGAACAGCATTCTGCCGATTGACGGCGGCGGGAGCTGGCAGGTGCACCTGGGGATGCTGGGAGGGATCCGCACGGTGCTCGCGTCGCGGTACCCGCTGACGATGAAGCGGATCGACACGATTCCGGCCTCGTCAACGCGCGGGGTGACGATGGCGCTGGTCGATCTTCCGGACGCGGTGTACCCGGTGGACGTGTACCTGATGGGCGTGCACCTGAAGTGCTGCGGCAACCCGGGCGGGTCGGAGGATGCCAGCCGCCAGGACAGCGCCGACGCGATTGCGAACTGGATGGGGGATGCGCGCGGCGTGGCCCGGCCCTCGGGCAACAACATCGCGCTGCCGGCGGGTACGCCGATGTTCGTGTTGGGCGACTTCAACCTCGTGGGCGGGCCCCAGCCGGGCGACACGATTGTCACCGGGGATATCCAGGACAACAGCACGTACGGCCCGGACGTGAAGGGCGATTGGGATAATTCGAACATCACCGACCTGCTGCCGGCGGACCCGTTCACGGGCAGCCTGGTGACCTGGCAGGGCAGCGGGAGCTATCCCCCGTCGACGCTGGACCACATGTTCTACACCGATGATGCGGTGACGATCGCGCACAGCTTCGTGTTCAACACGGCGACGATGTCGGCGGCGGCGCGGGCGGCGCTTGGCGTACAGGCGGGCGACACGCTCGAGGCGAACTCGTCCGACCACCTGCCGATCGTGGCGGACCTGCGCCTGGTGACCTGCACGATCGATGCGGACTGCGACGACGGCAATCCGTGCAACGGCGCCGAGACCTGCACGGCGAACGGGTGTGCCCCCGGCGCGCCGCTGGTCTGCGACGACAGCAACCCCTGCACGGACGACACGTGCGTGGCGGGGACGGGCTGCACGTTCACCGACAACTCGGCGCCGTGCAACGACGGCAACCCGTGCACGACGAACGATACCTGCGCGCTGGGCGCGTGCGGCGGCACTCCGCTCGATTGCAGTGATGGCGTGTATTGCAACGGCGTCGAGACGTGCAACGCGCAGAGCGGTTGCGTATCGGGAGCGGCGCCGTGCGGCGCGGAAGACTGGTGTGATGAAACCAACAGTGCGTGTGTGCCGCTGGGCAACGGCGATTTCGACGGTGATCAGGACGTGGATCTCGTCGACTTCGGCGCGTTTCAGCGGTGCTATGGTCAGCCCGCGGGCGTGGCGTGCGAACCGGCGAACATCGTGGGCGCGGACGCCGAAGTGAACGCCGCGGACCTGGCTGCGTTTATTGCCTTGCTGGACGGCGTCTAGATTACAAAACGGTCGGCTCGTGGAGCCCCTGCCAGCACGATGCGGGCGGGTCCGCCGTTACATTTCCGTTGCGAAAACCTCTGTAAAGAAGTGCAAATTACGTTTGCGCTTCCTTGCGCGTGCGCGCTGCAGGGGTGCGGTGCATCCGTCGATGCAGTTCGAATGGATGAAGGTCGCGGAGGGTCCGCGGCCCCGTTCGGGTATTCGCAATGAAAGGACCACAGATGTCGACGGTAAGCAGTGTCGGCGGGTACGGTCAGGAGCTGCTGCAGATGCTGCAGAACTTCAAGCTCCAGAAGAACGACCCGTCCACAGCGAAGACGCAGGCGTTGCAGCCGGCTGCACGTCTGGCCAAAGGGCTCTCGAACCGCTCCGAGAAGTTCGAGAACGAGGTGGGCAGCTTCGGGGAAGCCTCCGGGCTGGACAGCGACGACGTCGCCGCCTTGAAGCAGGACGTGCACACGGCGATCGACAATGCGCTGCAGAACGCGAACGGATCGCAGGATCCGCGCGAACTGGTCAAGAGCGCGGTCGAATCTACGCTGCAATCGTACGGGCTGGATGCGAGCGCGTTCGAGGCGCAGTTGCAGAAGAACGCGCCGGCGCCTCCGGCGTTCGGTGCTCCGGGCGCGGCGCTCGGAGGCGCCGGGCAGGCGAATGGCGATTCCGGTTCCACGTCACCGCTTCTGGGGTTGCTGAATGGCAAAGCCGATTCTTCCGGCATTCTGTCGAGCCTGTCGCTGGTGGACATGTTGGCGTGAGGAGCGGGCCGTCCCTGTGCCGTAAGGGGCGGTGGCGCGCGATCGCGTGTCGGGGAGGGGCGCCGGTGGCCAGCCGGCGCATGCTCGGAGGCAGCATGGAGTCCGACGACGCCGGGTGACAGGTTCGCTGGAGCAGGATCTGTCATCCCCACATTGACCCCCGCCTGAGCGCAGCGGCCCCGTTCGGCCCGTTGCGCAAAGAACTGTAAACCCGCCTGGGCTTGAAAAACCTGCGTTACGCATGTTTTTGGGGTCGCGAGCGTTATGATCGCGGGGGGACGCGCTGCATCCGAAACCCGCGGGCATGACCATGAGCGCGACGACGCCAGCAGATACGGACATCCTGCTCATCGATGACGACGTGCGGCTATGCAAGCTGCTGACGCAATACCTCTCGTCGGAGGGGTATGCGGTGGAGGCGGTGCACCGGGGCGAGGAGGGTGCGGCGCGCGCGGTTGGCGGCACGTTCGGGCTGGTGGTGCTGGACGTGATGCTGCCGCGCATGGACGGTTTCGAGGTGCTACGGCAGATTCGGGCCGTGTCGGACCTTCCGGTGGTGATGCTGACGGCGCGGGGCGAGGAAATGAACCGGATCGTCGGATTGGAGCTGGGCGCCGACGATTACCTGGCCAAGCCGTTCAGTCCGCGGGAGCTGGTGGCGCGGATTCGCGCCGTGCTGCGGCGAACCAGCGGTGTCAACGCGGCCGAAGTCACGCGCGACCGCATCGCGATCGGCGACATCGAGATGGACCTGGGCGCGCGGCGGGTGCGCCGGGCGGGCGAGCGGGTGCATCTGACGGGCGTCGAGTTCAATCTGCTGGCGGCGCTGGTGCGTTCGGCGGGGTCCGTGCTGTCGCGGGAGCGGTTGAGTCGCGAGGTGCTGGGGCGGAGGCTGCTGGTGCACGATCGCAGCCTGGACATGCACGTGAGCAATCTGCGCAAGAAGCTGGGGCACCAGATCGGCGGCGACGAGCGGATCAGGTCGATTCGCGGAGTCGGCTACGTGTATGCCGCGACGGACGACGTGGCGGTCAGAACCGGTTCCGAGCCGGCGGCTTGAGGCTCCCGGCCAAATCCCAATCGTTGCTTTCATGCGCAGCCTGTTTCTGAAGATCTTCTTTCTGTACTGGTTGGCGAACCTGATCATGTTCGCCACGGTTTTCGTGATCATCCGGTGGACGAACGTCGGGGCGAACATGCGTCCACCGCCGCTGGAGATGATGGACCGCGCGCTGGCGGAGGAGGCGGTGGACCGGCTCGACGTGGAGGGACCGGAGGCGCTGGCGGCCCACATCGCCAAGCTGCGCGATACGATCGGCGTGCGGCTGTATGTCTTCGATGCGCAGGGCCGGGAGATCGCCGGTCAGCCGGTATCGGCGGCGGTGAAGGAGCAGGATGCGGCGAGCGGCATCGACGTGGCGGGTACCGACGGCGCTGCGTACCGCGCGGTCGTGGTTCCGCCCCAGCCCCCCTTCTGGCGGCGGGCTTTGCCTTTTCTCGTGCTGGCGATTGCGCTCGGTGGCGTGTCGTACTGGCTGGCGCGGCACGTCGCGGCGCCGGTGCAGCGGTTGCGGGCGGTTTCGCAACAGCTCGGCCACGGCGACCTGACGGCGCGGGTGGGTCCGGCGGTGAGCCGGCGCAAGGACGCCATCGGCGGGCTGGGCCGCGACTTCGACCTGATGGCGGACCGCTTGCACGCGTTGGTGGAATCTCACCAGCGGCTGCTGCGCGATGTCTCGCACGAGCTGCGTTCGCCGCTGGCGCGGTTGCGGGTGGCGTTGGGACTGGCGGAAGCGCAGGCGGGACCAGCGGCTGCGGAGGCGCTGCAGGAGATCGAGGGCGAGGCGGGCCGGTTGAACGACCTGATCGGGCGGTTGCTGACGGTGAGCCGGCTGGACGCACAATCCGCGGCGATGGAGCGGGTGCCGCTGGACCTGGCGGAGCTGGTGCGGCGCATCGCCGAGGACGGGGATTACGAAGCGCAGAGCCAGGGTTGCCGGACGCGGGTCGTGCGGTGCGACGCGTGCACGCTCGGTGCGGACGCGGACCTGCTGCACAGTGCGATCGAGAACGTGGTGCGCAACGCGATCCGCTACACGGCGCGCGGGACCGAGGTAGAGATTTCCCTGGCGCGGGTGGAGGGCTGCGCGGTGGTGGCGGTGCGGGATCACGGGCCGGGGGTGCCCGCCGAAGCGCTCGCGGACATTTTTCGGCCTTTCTACCGGCTGGGCGATGCGCGGGACAGCGCGAGCGGCGGTGCGGGGCTGGGACTGGCGATTGCGCAGCGGGCGGTGGCGGTGCACGACGGGACGATTTGGGCGCTCGCGGCGCCGGGCGGCGGTCTGATCGTGGAACTCCGGCTTCCGGTGGGCGGACCGGGGGCGGGGGTGGATGCGCTGATCGCGTCGGTCAGAACAGCGGATAGATGAAGGGGGCGAGGGGCGAGGAGCCGGCGAAGAGGATGAGCCCCCCCACCACGAGCAGCACCACGACGAGCGGGATCATCCACCACTTCTTTTCGTGGCGAATGAAGGCGAAAAACTCCCGGACGAGTGATTGCTTGGCCATGGTAAGGGAATGATTGCGGTCCGGGCGGTTGAAGTCAATTCGCCGCGGGGAGGTTGTGGCGGGAACGCACCGATTCCTCCGCGGCGATAGCGACCGGGCCGCTATAATAGGACCGCCGGAGCGGGTGGGTACGCGGCGGGCGAGCTGCCGGGCGGATCCCTCGTGGTCACGACGGTCTGAGCAGCCGCCTCGCACAAGCACTTCTGAAGGAGGCAGGTCATGTTGCTCCGGCTTTTTCCGGGACTGGTTCTGATGTTGGCGCTGGCGCCGGCGGTTCGTGCGGACGATGCCGCCAAGGCGGCGGACGAGTATGCGCGCGGCCAGGCGTTGCTGAAGGCGAGTGATTTCAACGGTGCGCTGGCGGCGTACACGGCTGCCGTGAAGGCGGATCCTGCCAACGAAACTTATCGGCACGAGCATGCGTTGCTGCGCCGGGTGGTGCCGCTGCGTGCGAAGCTGCTCAAGCAGCGTGATGCCGAGAAGTGGCAGGCGCTGGCGGCGGCCCTGCGCAGCTACTACGCCGATCACGGACTGCTCGAGGAGGTGCTGCGGCTGGACGAGGAGGCGTATGCGCGCTCGGGCGATGCGGACACGGCGGCGATGCTGGCGGACACGCAGATCCGGATGGGCCGGGATGCAGCCGCGGTGGAGACGCTGGGTGGTCTGAAGGCTGACGAGCAGACCGCGCAGACGCGGACACAGATGGGCATTGCGCTGGCGCATGCCGGGCGGACGGACGAAGCGCGGGCCATCGCGAGCGGGCTGGCTGACGACAAAGCCGGGCCGGGGCTGTTGTACGACATGGCGCGGCTCAATTCTCTGGTTGCGGATAATGCCAAGGCGCTGGCGCAGTTGACGCGTTGCTTCGAGCTGACGCGTCCGAGCCGGCTCGCGGCGTTCAAGGAATACACCAAGGCCGACAAGGACATGAGCGGGCTCGTGGCCCAGGCGGATTTTGCCAACGTGCTGGCGACGGAGTCGAAGCTCAAGGAGTCCGACTGCAGCGGCGGCACGAGCTGCGCGAAGTGCCCGAGCCGCGACAAGTGTGCGGGCAGCAGCGGCGCCAAGACGGCGGCGAAGGACACGAAGTAGGCGACGCACGTCCCGGGCGCGGACCACGGCATGAAGACGACGCGACGGCTCATCCAGCTTGCATTTCTCACGTTGACGGTGGTTGGCGTATTCGTCGTGCGCGGCAATGCGGAGCGCTGGTGTCCGTTCGGCGGGGTCGAGGCGCTGTACGGTTACGTCACCGAGGGCAACGTGCTGTGCGCGCTGGCGGTGACGAACTTCTTCATGCTGGGCGCCGTGCTGGTGCTGGCGCTGCTGGTGCGCCGCGCGTTTTGCGCGTACGCCTGTCCGATCGGCACGATTTCCGAATGGCTCGGGGTGGCGGGCCGGCGCGTCGGTCTGCGTACACGGCTGGTGCCGGCGCGGGCCGACGCGTACCTGCGCAAGGGCAAGTACGTCGTATTGGCGATCATCCTGTACTTCACGTGGACGCTGGGGGAACTCGAGTTCCGCGCGGCGGACCCGTGCTATGCGCTGATCAGCCGGCACGGGGAGGACATCACGCTCTGGGCGTACGTGGTGGCGGGGCTCATCGTCGTGGGGGCGCTGGTCGTGACGATGCCGTTCTGCCGCTGGCTGTGCCCACTGGGCGCGGTGCTGGCGCCCTTCTCGCGGTTGGGTTTTACGAGAATCCGGCGTGACGCCGAGGCATGCAGCGGATGTGCGCGGTGCACGAGCGTCTGCCCCACCGCAATTCCGGTGCACATGCTGGACGAGGTGCGGGCGGCGCGGTGCATGACGTGTTTCAACTGCCTGGCCGCGTGCCCGCCGAAGCGCGGTGCGCTCAGTTGGGGACCGGCCCGGCCGCGGGGGGCCAAGTGGCCGCCGTGGATCGCAGCGATGGCGGTGCTGGTCGTGCTGTCGGCCGCGGTGACGTGGGCGTACGTTGCGCCGTTTCCGTCGTTCACGCGGGTGAGTCCCGCCCGGGCGGCAGCCGCGGGCGAGCCGGCGGTCGCGCGGTTGCGGGTGGACGGCGTCACCTGCCGCGGGCGGGCGACGCTGCTGGCGTACTTCCTGGAGCGCGACGACGAGTTCGCGGTCGATGGATTTCTCAAGATCGAGGCGTGGCCGGGTCCGGGCCGGGCTGCGGTGGACATTACCTACGACGCCGCTCTGGCGGATGCGGACGCGATTCGGGCGGCGCTGAGCGAGGCCTACTTCGATCGGGCGACGGAGACCTGGCGGGTTTCGCCGTTCGCGGTTGAAGGGTACGACGCGCTGGGCGGGCTCGGGCCGGCAGTCGAAGGGCTGTAGACGCGAACGAGCCGCTGGCGGCGCGCACGGATGCCGTGTGCGCGCTGCCCGTCGTGCGGGATCAGTTGGCGCGTGTTTTTGTCCGGCGCCGGCCGGTGACGATCTCGCGTTCCGCCTGCAGCCAGTCCTCGAGCGGGGAGCCGCCGTTGGCGCCGCGGGCCATGAAGATCTCGTAGGCGCGGCGGCGGATGGCGTCCTCGTCGGGGGCCAGATTGACGGTTGGGCTGGGTGCCGGACGGGCTGCTGACGGGGCCGGCCGGGTCTTGGGCGCAGTTGAAGTGGCGCGCTTGGCCATGTTGAACACCTCCCTGTGCACGAAAGAACCGAGTACGCGTTCATTATAGCACGGTTAGCGAGAGCGGGAAGGTTGTGACCGTTGGGTGAATCGCGCCGGGTGGGTTGGCTGGGGCGGTGGCTGGTCCTTGCCGCGGGGTGAGATCGGCTACAATGTTGGACCTGTACCCACCGGGGGCCGGAACGCGGGGTGGGCCGGCGGATCGCAAAGAGCAGGCGGGGCTGCCTCGCGCAGGGAGTATGGCTGACATGGCGTATATCGAGTTGCAGGGTGTCCACAAGGTTTACCGCAAGCGGAACCTGGAGGTTCCGGTGCTGGCGGGGTTGAGCATATCGATCCAGGCCGGCGAGTTCGTGGCGTTGATGGGGCCGAGCGGTTCGGGGAAGACGACACTGTTGAATCTGATCGGCGGGCTGGACAGTCCGACGCGCGGGACGATCAGGGTGGGTGATGCGCAGCTCGAGCAGATGCCGGAGCGGGAGCTGACGGCGTGGCGATCGCAGCACGTGGGATTCATCTTTCAGATGTATCATCTGCTGCCGGTGCTGACGGCTGCCCAGAACGTGGAGTTGCCGCTGCTGCTGTTCAAGATGGCGGCGAGCGAGCGGCGTGAGCGGGTGCAGTTGGCCTTGTCGGTCGTGGGGCTGGAGGATCGGTCGGACCATCGGCCGTCGCAGCTTTCGGGCGGGCAGCAGCAGCGCGTGGCGATTGCGCGGGCGTTGGTGACGGATCCGCAGA
>ERZ795053.3912-NODE-3912-length-16549-cov-13.284649_pt1 | contig 16549 bp, 13 predicted proteins | sample MGYA00375137_ERZ795053 | MGnify/ENA primary metagenome ERZ795053 (study PRJEB30182, sample SAMN05720284) | activated sludge metagenome | isolation source: Anaerobic digester | place: Hong Kong | collected 2014-12-17 ...
AGTCGTGAGTATTAATTTCATCGGGTAGCGACCAAAAAGCGAGAATTGTTGAAGCATTCTTAAATTCTTTCATTAATTCAATTTCCGAAAAAACCAACTGCTCACTACTTTGTGCAATATCAATAGGAAGTATTTGCTTTTGGGCTTTTATGGACTTTCGCAAAACTTTTTTTAAGTCGTCGTTATTCATACTAAAAATCTATTTCAAACTAATACGTAATTGTACGGCTAAAAGTTATTGGCATTTATTGCTCTGTTTCCGCTGTAAATGTTCATGTTTAAGTTAACAACCGAAAAAGAGGAAAAATTGTTTCCTGCAAATCCATACCTATACGTTAACCTAAACGGGAAACGAGTCCGAAATAAGTGAAAATCTATGAATAGTTCATATCCAAAGGAATTCATTGTATAACTTTTAGTGAAAAGTTGATCGCTTTCGACCATAGGATAGGAATTTTTTCCATAATCGTAAAATAAGTCAACAGATATTCTCTTGAGGTATATAAGCGAACGAATGGCCAAATCCGGATAAATAAGAGGAAAACAGTAATCTGCGGATAACGAGTAAAATGTTTGCGAAGGAAAATCGGAGTATCCACGGGGAAAACTATATCGATTTGAGAAGTAAAAATTCTTTAAATACTGATGTTGATATTTCAAGGTAAACTGAAGCGAATGGTTGGTAAACATTCCGGGTAAAAACGTTTTTACATACAATGCGTTTAAGTTGCCAAGATTATTTCTGTTTGTTGGTGCAAATTCATTTTCGAATTTCGAAACGACTCCAAGCCTCGGAAAAATATCGCGGGTTGCAAGTTGTTGATACGAGTAAAAGGTTACTCCGGAGTGTACGGTGGTTAAACCCGAACGATAGCCTTCTGCGGCAGAAGAGTAAAGGTAATCGTTGGATAAGGTAATGTTTGTAAACGGCTGTAAAAAAGTATAGAACGAATTATTGCTTAAAGTAACAGGTAAGGCCAACTCTACTTTTGCTTCCCAACGCTTTTCGTTTGTATAGATAATGTCGTTTGTAACACGGTAAATAGCGGCATTGTAGTCGAATAACGAGTAGTTTGCATATATTACCGGCCACCAGCCAAGATACTTTATTCCCGCCATAAACAGGTTGGAATTGCCATATCCGTAACCTATGGACGATATTGTAGTACCCGTTAAGTTTTGCGATAATAAAGTTATTCCCGGGCGAAGCGTTGAGGTCATCGAGGTTTGTGTTAAATCGTCAAAAACATTCACGTAAAAGGGCATCCAGCTATGAAAGTTAAATAGATGTGTTGATTCTCTGTAGGGTTTCGATTCGTAATGCTTAGCATTTTCTGTTTGTGTAAAATGGTCATTTAACGAGTCGTTAGGAAAATCCAATGTTTCAATGTTGTTCTTAACAAGATTTTTTTCGTTTGCTAAAACTATTGTGTAACCCTTCGGTGTATATTCGGAAAAAGTAATGGTGTCGTTCTGGACATAAGGATATTTTGAACCAAATGCAAGGGTGTTGTAATAGTTAAGTTTGCCGGAGTTTGTGTTGAAAACAACCAAGTTTTCGGCATTATCGATACTCGCGCTAAATATAATGTTATTGTTAAAAGCGAAAATAGAGTTTATGTTATTGGTTGTGGGGCCAAACTCTTTAATAAGATTTTTGGCATTGCTGTCGAACGAAAAAATACATTTGCCTTTTGCTGTGGTTGCAAGAATATATAATTTGTTATTAGTTTGATTATATGCAAGTTCTAATGGTTCAATAAAACTATCGAAGGTAAATATTGTTTTTACTGTTTCGTTGCAAAACAAATTGATTGTCCAATTCCCATTAGTGGTATAACCTAAAAGATAAATACTGCTATCGTTATAAAAAGCAGGAGAATAATATCTGCCATGAAGGTTTATGATGGTTTGTTTTCTGATCCTTGTATTGTTTAACAAATGAAGTTCCGTGCTGTTCAGGTAATCCCATCGCCAATGAGGTTTATATTCCACCCATGCGGTTTTCTGTTTTGAATATGCTGGTGATCCCTGTAATAATCCGGTGTTACAGAGTTTTTTTGTCTTTCTTGTTGATGTATTTATTAAAACAAAGGCGGGAGCTTTGTCGAGCGAAGTTCTGTAAGCAATGATTGTAGAATCATTTAATTTGAAGGGATATTGGTAATTTGTATAAACTTTTGGTTTGCGGACGGCTTGTAAAGAATCGGGTATTTCAGGTGTAGTATTTACTGTTGTTTTCCAGATACTGTCCTGATAATTTATGGCTTGTAGCGCCATGTGTTTGCGCGATAATCCGGTTTGATGTTTAAGTCCAAAGTAAAAAGTGAATGGGATAAACGGAAAATTGGCAGTATGCCGAATGGTTTTTGTCCATATTTTGTTTCCATACTTTATGTTTCCATAGTTAACAATCATGTAACCAAATGGATAATAGTTTGGAATATAATTTTTATAAGAACCTAAAAGCCATTTGTCGTACGAATAATTCTTTTTACCTGATAGGAAATGAGCCCTGTAGTATTGTAAAAAATCAGCATCTCTGCCACGACCGGCTTTGCTGTAGTGTGTTTCGGCATAAACGGCATCGCCTTCCAAAAACCACGAAGGAACAAAACTCGCCGCTAAGCCAACGGCTTGTTGACCTATAAAAATTGAGTTGAATTTCACAAAGCCTTTGTTTAAGGCGTACATCTGCTTTACATGCCTCGATTCGTGAACGGCCAGTTGTTCGTGCCAAAGTTGAGCGTAACTATTAGTTGGATTTTGTGTTATTAGTTCCATTCGTCGAGGAGCCCAGGCAACAAATCCGTTGGAAGCCGATGTATGGTTGTGCAAAACAACGTCTATTCTCCGATTGGTAATTCCATAATCCTGTCCGACTAACGAATCGTATTTTACCAATGAATTTAGGTAATAATCCGAAATTTTTTCTGCATCAGATGGAAAAATCAGATTAATCTTACCGAACGATTTAACTCGCCATCTTGTTCCAAAGGCTTCCGTTCCTGTTGTATAGTATTGTGAAAAAACAGGCAAGGAAACAGAAAGTAAAGAAACTAGAAAGGCTATTTTAAAGAATTTTTTCACTTTTTGTTATTTTCGAAATATAAGTATAAACGGTTTCAAAATTTAACTGCTTAATATGAATTATGTAGCACTTTAAATGTTATCGATTTATTATTTGAAAATCTTATAGATACAATTAAAAGGCCTGTTTGTGCATCGGCTATATTTAAGTTTACTTCATCTAAGTTGTTTGCGTTGTACTCCGTTAATTTTTTTCCTATAATGTTGTAAATACTAACACTTTTTATTTTAGTTGAAGGGTCAAAAGCTTTAATATTTAAGGTATTCGTAACAGGATTGTTGTACAAAATTTTTGGAGTACTATAATTATTGGAAACGGAACTGGTATTTGAATCATAGTAAAGTTGCATCCGAATGGGAAGATGGTCGGACATACTATATAGTGCGTTAAGTACATCGGTAGGAACACTGCTATTTTCTGGACTAATTAACGATTGGTTAAATCGGTTTCCATCCTGAGCAATTGTTTTGTAATCCACAAATTTTAACCCGTCGGTTCCGGAAATAATGTTTGAAGAGGAAAGTATAAAATCGAATCTATCGTCCATTCCTCCGGACGAAAAACACGGCTCCGAACTGCTATGTGTAGATTGCGAATGTATAAGCCTATAGTCGTAGTTATTATTCCAATCTCCAACTTGGTTTATTGGATCGTAGAACCTGAATTGAGAAGTGCCAATAGGAGTTGTAAATGTTGTAAAGGCTCCCTCCGAAGCACGATAAAGATTCATATCGCCCATTAGCAGTACATTTCCTGTAATATTATTGGTCGAAATGTAGTTCATTATAGCAGTTGCCGCTGTGGTTCTATCTTCCTCATCGCTGGAATAGCTGCCTGCTTTTAGGTGAGTTACAAAACAGTACAAGTAAATGTCGTCTGATTTTGCTGAACCTGAAGCGATTACTTTTAACTTGTAAACATTTGTTTCTCTTGGCGAAGTGGATATTGTACTCTGGCTAATTAACTCTAACTTTTCGGAATTATAGTAAAGCATGTTGGCAAGAAAATCTCCGCTAAAATTAGCACGCAAGTATTTTGTTACTCCGTTTACGTTAAGTACATTGTTTTTAATTCGTTCAACACTGGCAATTGAAGCGTTAACTTCGTTTACGGTTAAAATATCAGGATTTACATATTCAACAATTGTGCGTAAATAGCCATCTTTACTATCCACATTATTAGTTTCCGAGGTGCAATCGTCATATTCCTTGTCATAATACATTAAGTTATATTGCATAACGGTAAGAGTGTCTGCAAATAAATAATTAGTTAATGCAGTTAATAGTAAAAGTGTAAAAAATAATCTTTTCATGGTAATTCCGTTTTTGTACTACTTGCCAGACACTTTAATATTATATCCCCACTCTTTTAATAAATCTGCAACTTTATTTTTGAGTTCACCTTGAATGATTATTTCTCCCTCTTTAGTTGTTCCTCCAACTCCACATTTTGTTTTTAACTTTTTACTAAGTTCAACCAAATCAGAATCTGCACCGACAAAACCTTTTACCAGCGTTACACATTTTCCACCTCGATTTTTGCGTTCAATACCCACTATTAAATATTGTTTTGAAGGATTAGGTGTAGTTACTATTCTCTCTTCATTTTCTTCTGGTTTATAATCGGGATTGGTTGAGTAAGCAAAACTCAGGCGTTCTTTCCAATCTTCTTCTTTTATCATATTTGCTATATTTTTAATTCAATATTAACGTGTTAGATGCCAAAAGGGTCGCAAATTTATGTTTTTTGTGTCGATAATCGTGCCAAAATTTAAGTAGATTATTTTTTACGAAATAATTTTATATTTGGTTTTTGTTAGCATTATGCATCATTAGCTGAATTTTGCATTTGGAAGTGGATAATCAATCATTAAAATTTTACATTTGTCGTTTGTTCAAATTCGGTACAAACAAATATGAAAATATCATCTATTTAATGAATGATTTTGATAATTTGTAGGTAACGTATTTTTAGTACAATATTCCATTTTGATATTGTGCAAGCCAATATTGGTAATTAAAAAGTAAAACACGTGAGCACATTTAGAAAATTAAACAACATTGTAGGCTGGATAGTATTTGCCATTGCGGCTTCAGTTTACTTGTTAACTATCGAACCCTCGGCTAGTTTTTGGGACTGCGGGGAGTTTATAGCTACAGCGTTTAAATTGGAAGTGGGACACCCTCCCGGAGCACCGCTCTTTGTAATGATAGCAAGACTTTTTGGTCTTTTCGCTTCCGATGTTACCACCGTGGCAAAGATGGTAAATTCCATGTCGGCTTTAGCCAGCGGGTTTACAATTCTTTTCTTGTTTTGGACAATAACTCATTTTGCCCGTAAAATTTTTGAGCGTCAAGGAAAAGAGTTAACAAGCGGACGAATGATTGCAATTTTAGCCAGCGGAGTTGTTGGTGCTTTGGCTTATGCATTTTCCGATACTTTTTGGTTTTCGGCTGTAGAAGGTGAAGTTTACGGAATGTCCTCGTTTTTTACTGCAATTGTATTTTGGGCTATTTTAAAGTGGGAAGATGTCGCAGATTCTCCTTATGCAAATCGGTGGCTCATTTTTATTGCCTATATGATGGGTTTATCTATCGGAGTGCACTTGCTGAACTTGCTTACTATTCCTGCAATAGCTTTTGTTTATTACTTCCGCAAATACAAACCTACCAGAAATGGTGTTATACTTACACTTCTTGTATCGGGAGTTATTTTGGGTGCAATTCTATATGTTATTATACCAGGAATTTTTGCATTGGCAGGTGTTTTTGAGCTGCTTTTTGTAAACGGATTTGGATTACCTTTCCATAGCGGTTTATTTTTCTACATAATTGCTTTAGTTGCTGCTATCATTTACCTAATTTATCTTACTCATAAGAAAAGAAAGGTATTACTCAATACAGTATTTGTTGCACTATCCGTAATTCTTATAGGCTACTCTTCGTATGCGTTAATAATAATAAGGGCAAATGTTAACACGCCTATCGATGAAAATAAGCCATCGAATGTTTTTGCATTGATAAATTACTTAAATCGAGAACAATATGGTGATAGACCGTTGCTTTATGGTCAGTATTATAATGCTCCGGTTAAAGGAAGTTACGATGCTAAAACATGGATTCCTAAAAACGGTAAATATGTAGAGACATACTTGAAAACCGAGTATAATTTCGATGATCAGTTTAAAACAGTGTTTCCTCGTATGTGGAGTCCGCAACAGGATCACATAAGCGAATATAAAAAATGGGCTGATGTTAAAGGCAATCCTGTTAAGGTCCAAAACAACAGGGGAGAATCTGAAACAAGGTATGTTCCCACATTTGGAGAGAACTTGAAGTTTTTCTTCCGTTATCAAATTGGGTTTATGTATATGCGTTACTTCATGTGGAATTTTGTAGGTCGGCAGGACGATGTGCAAAGTCATGGAGGTGTTGAGAATGGTAATTGGATTAGCGGAATTAAACCTATTGATGCAATTTTCCTGGGAAATCAGGATGAACTCACCGATGAACAGCTTAATCATCCTTCCAGAAATACATACTTTTTTCTTCCTCTAATATTAGGTCTTATTGGAATATTTTACCAGTTATCCGAAAAACGCGACAGGAAGAATTTATTGGTAATATTTATGTTGTTCTTCCTTACAGGTGTGGCTATTGTAGTGTATTTAAATCAGTATCCTCTTCAACCGCGCGAAAGGGATTATGCCTATGCCGGTTCGTTTTACGCTTATACAATTTGGATAGGATTAGGTGTTTTAGGTATTTACGAATGGTTATCGAAAATTATGTCCAAAACGCCGGCTGCCGTTACTGCTGGTATTGTTTGTATGTGTGTTCCTGTAGTTATGGGGCAGCAAAATTGGGACGATCATGATCGTTCGGGAAGATACACTACGCGCGATTTCGCTAAAGATTATCTAAATAGTTGTGCCCCTAATGCAATTCTTTTTACTAATGGCGATAACGACACATTCCCGCTTTGGTATGCTCAGGAAGTGGAAGGTGTAAGAACCGATGTTAGAGTTGTAAACCTTAGTCTTCTGGGAACCGATTGGTATATCGATCAAATGAAAGATAAATGTTATCAATCGGCACCGTTACCCTTGACAATGACAAATGACCAATACATACAGGGGACAAGGGATATTGTTTATATCTACAATCGGATTAACGAGCCTGTAGAGTTGAAGAGTTTAATGAACTTTGTATTAAGCGACGATAAGGCAACAAAGTTACCTGTTCCCGGAGAAAGTTCTTTGGACTATTTTCCTAGCAATAAAGTTAAATTGGCAGTGGATAAAAGGGCTGTTCTTGAAAACCATACCGTTAGAACTTCCGATTCTTCGTTAATTGTACCGGAAATGCAATGGCAGTTAAAGGGAGAGTACTTAACAAAGAGCGCTTTGGCAATGTTAGATATTATTGCCAATAACAACTGGAAACGTCCTATATACTTTGTTTCACCTTACGGTGATAGCGATATCGGAATTGAAGATTATCTTCAACTCGATGGGTTTACGTATAGATTTATTCCTATTAAATCGAAATCGAAAGACTTTTTATCTGTTGGAAGAATTGACGACGATACCCTTTACAATAACCTTATGAATAAGTTTTCGTGGGGTAGAATGAACGCTCCTGATGTGTTTATCGATTATAATAACCAACGTACTGCAATGGTTTTGAAGTTAAGAAATACTTTTAGCCGCTTAGCCGATGATTTAATTGCCGCTGGTAAAAAGGATTCTGCACAAAAGGTGTTGGATAAAATTGTTGATTTGATGCCTCAGAAAAAGTACCCGTACGATATTTTTATGTTTAGCATTATTGAAGGGTACTATAAGTTAAATGAAACGCAAAAAGCTAACGATATTGTAGAAAAGTATATTAATGTTACTGTTCAAAAAATACGGTATTACATTAGTTTAGGCGATAAATTCGTGGGAGTAAACGATTACGATTTGCAAGTGGCCTTCCAAACGTTGCAACAGTTGAGTTCTGTTGCCGATGCGTATGGACAGAAGGAGGTTGCCGAAAAGGCCAATACTGCATTCAATGAGTTACTTCGTAAGTTAAGACCTGGTGAATGATATTGAAATAATTAAGATTTTTTACAATGCTTTAATTCATTGTATGTAAATTTGAGGATATGTAAAACGAATTCGACATGGCAGAATTAAGAGGAGAAATTGTACAGTTAATTGGCCCGGTAGTGGATGTTGCTTTTAATGAGAGTAACGGAAAATTGCCGTCAATTTACGAAGCCCTTGAGTTAAAACGCCCCGATGGTAGTTTTGTGGTGCTAGAATGCCAACAGCACATTGGGGAAAACACTGTGAGAACCATTGCCATGGACTCTACCGATGGTTTATCCCGGGGAATGGAGGTTATATCAACAGGAAAAGAAATAACCATGCCCATTGGAGACCAAATCAAAGGGCGTTTGCTTAATGTTATTGGGCAATCTATCGATGGATTATCTCCGTTAAAACAAGATAGTGATTACCAAATTCATGACAAACCTCCAAAGTTTGAAGACTTAAGTACCAGTCAGGAAGTCCTTTATACGGGAATAAAGGTTATAGATCTTTTGGAACCGTATGCAAAAGGAGGTAAAATTGGATTATTTGGTGGTGCTGGTGTTGGAAAAACAGTTATTATTCAGGAATTGATTAATAACATTGCAAAGGGATATAAAGGCTTGTCGGTATTTGCTGGTGTTGGTGAAAGAACACGTGAAGGCAACGATTTACTCCGTGAAATGATTGAGGCTAATATTGTGAAATATGGCGCAGAGTTTCGCGAAAGTATGGAAAAAGGAGGTTGGGATCTTTCTAAGGTCGATCAGGATCTCTTGAAAGAATCGAGTCTTACAATGATTTTTGGACAAATGAATGAACCGCCAGGAGCCCGTGCTACTGTTGCGCTTTCCGGGCTAACCGTAGCAGAATCGTTCCGCGATGGCGGTGGTGAAGATGAACAAGGACACGATATTCTTTTCTTTATCGATAATATTTTCCGTTTTACCCAAGCAGGGTCGGAGGTTTCTGCGCTTCTTGGACGAATGCCTTCGGCAGTAGGTTATCAGCCAACGTTGGCTACCGAAATGGGATTAATGCAGGAACGTATTACATCAACTAAGAAAGGGTCAATCACCTCGGTTCAGGCTATTTACGTACCTGCCGATGACCTTACAGACCCTGCCCCTGCAACTACCTTTGCACACCTTGATGCAACAACCGTGTTGGATCGTAAAATTTCGGAGTTAGGAATTTATCCGGCAGTAAGTCCGCTTGATTCTACCTCACGTATTCTTACCCCCGATATAGTTGGAGCGGAGCATTACAATACCGCTCAACGAGTTAAGAATCTGCTTCAGCGTTATAAGGAATTGCAGGATATTATTGCCATTTTAGGTATGGACGAACTTTCGGAAGAAGACAAGATGGTTGTTCATCGTGCTCGTCGTGTACAGCGTTTCTTATCGCAGCCATTCCACGTTGCCGAAGCATTTACAGGTATAAAAGGTGTTATGGTTGATATAAAGGATACTATTCGTGGTTTTAACATGATTATGGATGGTGAAGTGGATAAGTATCCCGAAGCCGCTTTTAACTTGGTCGGAACAATTGAGGCGGCTATCGAAAAGGGAGAAAAAATGCTTTCCGAAGTTAACAAGAAGTAACCTTTTGCACTATGATTTGCCAGTTAGTTTCACCTGAAAAGAATTTTCAACTCGACGATGTTTACTATGTACAGGTTCCTGGCACCAAAGGTTCGTTTGGAGTATTGCAAAAACATGCGCCGTTAGCATCTACCTTGGAACCTGGCATAATAAAAGTTGTACAAACACAGGGAGGAGAGTTGCTGTTTAATATTCCGCAAGGTGGATTTATAAAGATTCTCGACGATACAGTTACTATAATTACCGAAGAGGTTGAACAAACCTTTTAACAATGAATAGAATTGGCCGATACATCTTCATTTCTCTGCTTGTTGTCGTAATCTCACAGAGTATTAGCGCTCAACAAACGGTAACGTTTAAAGCGGAGGATGGGTTGGATGTTACGGCCGATTTGTATTTAATGGATTTAAACTATCCATATATAATTCTTTTGCATCAGGCAGGGTACAGTCGAGGAGAATATCGCGAAATTGCGCCAAGGCTTACCAACCTTGGTTATAACTGTTTGGCGGTAGATTTACGCTCGGGAAATGAAGTGAATGGAGTAGTAAACCAAACTCACCAATTGGCGCAGGGAAAGGGTTTAAAAACCGATTATATTGCTGCAATAAACGATGTTGAAGCTGCTATTGCATATGTAAAATCCAGAACCGATAAGCCTTTTGTTTTGTGGGGTAGTTCGTACTCGGCATCGTTAGCATTAATTGTTGGAACTAACGATTTGCGAACCGCTGCAGTAGTATCATTTTCGCCGGGGGAATATTTCGACGATAAAGATTTTGTAAAAAATCAAATAAAAAGGATATCCGTTCCCGTATTGGTTTTATCGGCTAAAAGCGAATGTGCTTCGGTAAATGAATTAGTATCGGTAGTAAATCCCAACTTGGTAACAAAGTATTGCCCATCCGAACCGGGAAAACATGGGGCAAAAGCGTTGTGGAGTTCCAGTCCGTTTAGCGATGATTATTGGTTGGCTGTTACCATGTTTTTTAGCAAGTTGAAGAAATAATCCGATAAACACTTTGCAACAAATCTCGGTAGAGTAATGTTTATTATCCGTTTTTTTGAATATCGAGTTTAAATATTCACGTTGCTTAACTGTCTAAAAAAAGAAAATTTATGGGAAAGTTGGTATTGATTCGTCATGGGGAATCCATGTGGAACAAAATGAATGTGTTTACCGGTTGGGTTGATGTACCGCTATCGACTGAAGGAATTGCTGAAGCACAAAAAGCAGGAGAAGAACTTGCCGGTATTTCTTTCGATGCGGTTTTTACTTCGATACAAATTAGGGCAATAGAAACGGCTATGATTTTATTGGCTTCGGCAAAAAGCGCCAAAACGCCCGTTATTATCCACAGCGAAGGAAAGATGAAAGAGTGGACAACGATATTTAGCGCCGAAACAGCCAATAATATTCTTCCGGTATTTTCGGATTGGCACTTGAACGAACGCTACTACGGTCATCTTCAGGGATTAAATAAAACGGCCACGGTAAATAAGTATGGCGAGGATCAGGTTCATCTTTGGAGGCGGAGTTACGATGTTGCACCGCCCGAAGGTGAAAGTCTAAAGGATACTGCGGCTCGTACTATTCCTTACTTTAAGAGCAGGGTAATGGAACAACTTAAAATGGGGAAAAACGTTTTGGTTTCAGCACACGGAAATAGTTTAAGGTCTATAGTAATGTTTATCGAAAACCTTTCTCCGGAAGAAATAGTAAAGTATGAAATTCCTACAGGAAAACCTCTTTTCTATCAATTTGATGGTAACGATATTCAAAAAATGTAAAACCTTATTTTGGAAATTTCACATCCTTAACTCTAAGTTGAATAGTTTTTACCCCTCTGTAAACATTTTCGTATAGCGAAAAGCACATGCTGAAAGCTTTTCCGGAATGAAGTTCACGATAATGTTCGGCCATCTGAAAGGCTATACCGGGATAAACCAACGGATTACCCTCTTCTATAACCGAAAGTTTAACGTGCTCTTTTTCTCCGCCAACTAACCGGCTTTCGCCATTGTCATGAATATTATCGGCGACAAAAACAGGAGCCATGTTTCCAGGACCAAATGGTTCAAATTGCTTAAGTATGCTGTAAAAGTTTTCGGTAATATCCGATAGTTTAATTTTGGCGTCTATGTCAACTTGTGGCGTTAGCATATCCGATGTAATGGTGTTGCTTACGTACTCCTCGAAACGCTGCTTAAACATATCAACATTTTGAACTTTCAGCGTAAGACCTGCGGCATACATGTGTCCGCCAAAGTTTTCAAGCAAATCGGAACATGCTTCAACAGCTTGATATAGGTCGTATCCGGGAACCGAACGGGCAGAACCGGTGGCTAAATCGCCTGACTGTGTTAAAACTACAGTTGGGCGATAGTACGTTTCTATTAAACGGGAGGCAACAATTCCTACAACTCCCTTGTGCCATTGTGGATTGAATAAAACCGTTGAGTTGCTGTGCTGTAATCGTGGGTCGGAAGCAATCATTCGCAAAGCTTCGTGTGTGATATGCCGATCAACGTTTTTACGATCGTTATTACAAGAATCTATTAGCGAGCCAACCTCGTATGCAACGCTATCGTCGGGAGCGCAAAGTAAATCTACTGCCGTTTTTCCGGATTCCATTCGCCCTGCTGCGTTAATGCGTGGACCAATGCGAAAAACAATGTCATCAACACCTATTTTATGCTTATCAATACCTGCAATTTTAATTATGGTTTTCAGCCCGGTTGAAGGGTTGTTGTTCAACTTTTCCAAACCGAAATAAGTTAAAACACGATTTTCGTCGATGATTGGAACAATGTCCGAAGCAATACTTACTGCCAACAAATCGATGTACTCATAAAGATTATCGGGCGAAACTCCGGCCTTTCGACAATAGCCTTGTAAAAGTTTAAATCCTACGCCACAACCCGAAAGTTCTTTAAAAGGATATGGGCAATCGAGACGCTTCGGATCTAAAACGGCAACTGCTTCGGGAATTTGTTCTCCGGGAAGATGATGGTCGCAAATTATAAAATCGATATTGCGCATTGCGGCATATCGAACTTTTTCAATGGCTTTAATACCGCAATCAAGGGCAACTATAAGTGTGTATCCATTATCGAAAGCAAAGTCAATACCTTTTTGAGAAATGCCATAGCCTTCGTTGTATCGGTCTGGTATATAGTAGCCTACTTTTGAGTATCGGTTACGGAAAAACGAGTACATGAGAGCCACTGCAGTGGTTCCATCAACATCGTAATCGCCATAAAAAAGAATTGCTTCACCTTTACGAATTGCTTGCTCTATGCGATCTACAGCATTTTCCATGTCTTTCATCAAGAATGGATTGTAAAGGTCATCAAGCGAGGGTCGGAAAAATCGCTTTGCCTGATCGTAGAAAGTTATTCCTCTTTGAGTTAGGAGCGAGGCTAAAACAGAACTAATGTTTAACTCCGTTGCCAATGTTTGGATTGTGTCCTGATTGCCAACTTCTTTATATACCCATCGTTTTTCCATTGTTTAGCCCTCAATGTGTTTATTCGCCAAACAAAAGTCAAATCGATGTGCAAAGTGCTTAATTAAGTTTTGTTTTACCTCTTCGAAATTCTGCTCTTTCCCCAATTCAGCCTTCATGGATGTAACTCCCTTATCCACAAAACCACATGGATTGATGTAGTTAAAGTAATCCAAGTTGGTGTTAACATTGAAAGCTAAACCGTGCATGGTTACAAAGCGGCTTGCACGAACGCCAATGGCGCAAATTTTACGTTCACGTCCCTTTATTCCGGCATCGAGCCAAACGCCCGTTGCACCTTCCAGCCTTCCGGCCGTTATATTATAGTCGGCAAGACAGTCGATTATAACCTGCTCCAAATTTTCGATGTATTTTTTTAGCGTTAGCCCAAATACCTCCAAATCGAAAATAGGATAAGCGACTATTTGTCCGGGACCGTGGTAGGTAATATCGCCTCCTCGGTTAATGTGGTAATACGTGGCGTTTATACGCCTGAGCATTTCCTCGGAAATTAGGAGATTCGCTTGCTCTCCACTTTTGCCTAAAGTGTAAACATGTGGATGTTCACAAAACAACAGGTAATTAAGTTCGTTATTACCCTTGATTTTTTGTGATGTTACCTCGTTAAATAATTCCTCCTGATAGTCCCATGCTTTCTTATAGTCAATTGTTCCAAGATCATGAAAAATGACGTTTTGCATTATATGTATTTTTTCTTTTTTTCATCTCCATGGATCAGGATTTAGCAGTTTTTACAATGCTTTTTAAATAATTCCTGAGCCTTGTCGGCGTGATACGACGAACGTACCAAAGGTCCGCTTTCGGCGAAAACAAATCCTTTTTCAAGGGCTATTTTTCTGTACTCTTCAAACTCCTCGGGGGTAACATAACGTTGCACGGGAATGTTTTCGGGACGAGGTTGAAGATATTGCCCAATGGTTATCATTTTACATCCAACCGAAAGTAAATCGTCGAGGGTTTGAATAACTTCCTCTTTGGTTTCGCCTAAACCTAACATTATTCCGGATTTTGCCTTAAAGCCTTTTTTCGAAACATATTCCAAAACGCTTAAACTTTTCCGATAGCTGGCTTTTGTCCGAACATCAGGAGTTAACCTTTCAATAGTTTCCAAATTATGGCCAACCACATCGGGATTCGATTTAAGAAAAATATCGAGCAACTCCGTTTCCCCGTCAAAATCGGGGATAAGTACTTCGACAATTGTTTCCGGATTATTTATTTTGATTGCTGTAACAGTATTGTACCAGTGTTGCGCGCCTTTATCGGGTAAATCGTCGCGATCTACCGAGGTAATAACACAATACTTAAGACCCATTAATTGAACCGAATGTGAAATGTTTTCCGGTTCGTTGGCATCCGGAGGAAGTGGCCTTCCTGTTGCCGTTGCACAAAACTTACAGGACCTGGTACATATATCGCCTAAAATCATAAAAGTAGCAACTCCATTACCCCAACATTCAGCAATGTTCGGACACATTCCACTACTACAAATGGTATGCAAATGGTGTTTTTTTACAATACTGTTAACCTGTGCATACCCTTCCCCTCCGGGTAATTTGATTTTTAACCACGATGGCTTACGGAGTTCGCTCATTAGAAAAACTTTTTACAAAAGTAACTAAAAAAAATGCTTTTTATGAATTAAATGTACAAGATGTTGGTGTGGGGTTATGTCGTTTGTATAAACAGATTAAAGAAATTGCCGGTTTAAAAGAATATTTATGTTAATTTAAATTTATTTCTAAACAGGTGATGTTTTATTCGTTACCAAGACAGAATATCTCGGAATCTCCGGTTTGGCGATATATTAACATTCCTATAACTGTAAGATTAACCAATGTTTGTTCCGCTTCGGCATACGAGAGAAATCCAAGGCGACTAAACTGTTCAACGGTTATGGATTCTTTCTGGCGTAAGTAAGCCATTAATTTTTGCTCGGAATCGCTCAGGTTTAGACTTATTGATTTTCGGTGTCGTTCCGCCTTCCAAATTTTTACCTGAATTGCCGATGCAATAACGTTTTCGTCAGCAACCCTGATATATGCCTTAAACTTTCCGTTTTTATCGGGAGCCTTATGCGGTCTTTTTTTTGATAGCTCTATTTTTACCTCTAAAACGGTTTTACCGTCAACATTCCACTTTACAACTTCAAATGGAACTTCCGGTTTACAGTAGAGTTGCGATGCTGCCTCTACCATATAAAACTCCTCGTCGGAGTTAACTCCGGCTATATTTCCATTATCCTTTACTCCGATTAGCAAAGTTCCACCGGCCGTATTGGCAAAAGCAACCAACGATCGGGCAATTTTACGAGAATCGGTAATGGAGTGCTTAAAATCGAGAGTAAGGTGTTCGCCTTGACTTATAAGATTTGCAATATACTTGCTCACATCATTAAACTTTGCACAAAGATAATCTTAATCCGAATAGCCCCAACGGTAATGATCGGTAGTAAATCCGGCAATGTCCATAATTCTGTGTACAACAGTTAAGGCAAGTTGTTCGATACTTTTGGGCAAACTGTAAAACGACGGGGATGCAGGAATAATAATTCCTCCGGCTAAAGTAACGGTACGCATATTTTCGATATGAATCAAGTTTAGCGGAAGTTCCCGGGGTACTAAAATCAATTGACGGCGTTCTTTTAATGTAACATCGGCAGCGCGTTCAATAAGGTCGGAGCTGATTCCGGAGGCTATTCTTCCTAGAGTCCCCATTGTACAGGGAATTACTATCATGGTATCGTACCGGCTGGAGCCAGATGCAACAGGGGCAAACATATCGTTGTTCCGATAAACCTTAACCGGAAATTTAAATTCGGGAATCGTTTCTAATTCGTACTCCCAAACCTTTTGTCCGTTCTCCGAAAAAATAAGTGCTATTTCCGATATGCTATCCGATAGTTTATATAGTTCTTCAATAAGTAGCTTTGCGTATATACTTCCGCTTGCCCCTGTAACCGAGACAATAATTTTGCGTTTTTTAGGCTGCATTTGTGTTTTATTTATAAACAAGCAATAAAGTTAATTGTTTGCATTCTTTTCATGCAAAATAACTGATAAAAACTCGAATGAGGGGTTATCAAAATTGATTACCGGAAGGTTTAGAGTAATAATGCATATCAAATATTGCGTGCCAAATGAGATTTATTGATTTTGAATGTAACAACAATAATGTCGGATGTTGGTTATTTTACATCCTTCCAATCTCGGTCCCATGCAATATATAATTTGACAGAAAA
>ERZ795053.3914-NODE-3914-length-16545-cov-4.925773_pt1 | contig 16545 bp, 16 predicted proteins | sample MGYA00375137_ERZ795053 | MGnify/ENA primary metagenome ERZ795053 (study PRJEB30182, sample SAMN05720284) | activated sludge metagenome | isolation source: Anaerobic digester | place: Hong Kong | collected 2014-12-17 ...
TGCTGTGTTTATAGGTACCCCTGTACATGCACAAGTTGAAATGTATCCGAACCCAACTGATACAAGAGAAACTATCAGTATTACAACCAACGAATCAACCATCACTAGCATTCATTTTTATGACATTCTCGGTAATGATGTGAGTAATAAAATTGCAACCTGTAGTAATACAGGAAGGATATGTACTCAAGATGTATCAAAACTAGTGAGTGGCGTCTATGTTGTTAAAGTACATCTCAAAAATGGTGAATATCGATCACAAAAAGTGATTAAATTATAATCCAAATTGCACATAAAAAATCCCTGTATACTTCAGGGATTTTTTATACGTGGTAACTCTGTACCTTTTCTTGGCGTGCGCGTTTGATGAGCTGTTCAACGAGACGTTGCGGATCATCATCAAAAATAATTCGATTATGATCAAAGGTTGACTCATTACCACGAAGAAGTCCGAATAGAATTTCGTCTGTCTCCCACTGCCCTTTGAGAATACCAATAGGTTTATTTTCCTGGAATGCCACCCAAAATTCATGAACGGTTTCGAGTCCTCCGTAGCCAAAAATAATAGCGTCAGACGACCGTGAAAGAAGAAGGTCAGCACCAGCATACCCGAATCCTGAATAAATAATCGTGTTCATATAATCAGTTGGTAGATTATACACCTCAACGTGTTCTCGCTCGTTAGCAGCTGGTGAAAATCCAACAACCTGTGCCCCACTATTGTATGCACCTTTGGCTACCCAAAATGGAAAACCTGTCGTAGCCGGAATAGTTACCGTACAATCATGTTGAGCGATAATAGTTCCTAAGGTTTCAGCTGATTCAAGTACCTCAAATGATTTATTGTGAGTATCACGAGCACCATATACCGAGATCGCAATTTTTTGAGCGTTGTGTTTCATACCCTGCATTATACAAAAAATCGCCCAAACGGGCGATGTTTTTATCCATGAATGGTATGGATATCTGTAAACGTTTTCAAAATTTGATGATCAGGGAGCACCGTTCTGAGCGCATCGTATCCGAGGTAGCCCCACGCACAGCCAATGATTTTTGATGTATCCATGATTGATTGGAGTTCCAAGACATCAGTAATAGTATCGGTGAAATAGTACGCATTCCCAACATCAATACCCCAATCCCGGCAAATATGCTCTACTTTCTCTTCTTTGGAATGGTGGTCTTCGTATGCGAGAACGTGAGTAAAATCAATATCAACCTGGCGCAGGAGTTTACGAATAACAATACCTGGACCACTTGAAACAATAGCGAATTGGGCGTTTGGTATTTTTGTTACCTCATCAATAAACTCTTGAAACAGTGGAATCTCTTCGTATATGAGGAAACTGGCATACCGTTCAGTCCAACGATCAGCAGTAATAATCTGTTCTCGGGAACTCGTACGGAGGTGGGTATGAGGGTTACTCGAGTATTTGATGACATGTTGTGCTGCGTCCTCAATGCTCTCTCTCGTACCCATATTAAAATTTGCCTGTACGGATGCTGTAAAGCTATCAGCAAAAACACCATCCCAATCAAAAATGTAGTATCGCTGTTCCATACTACGACATATCGAGCACTACTGATTCATCAACGTTCGGTGCGGTAGCTTTCACCCCGAGATAATCGCGAATACGCTGCACAAGGAAGAGAGACGACTTTGTCTCCCCCATTGCCACGAATACTTGTTGTAATCGGTGTGCTGAATGACTCACAAACTCAACAAGGTGTTCAGAGTCCTTGTGTGCCGAATATCCCGAAATCGTTTCAATACGAGCCCGAATACGTACCTCCTTACCAAGGATCGTAATTTTTTTGGCACCATCTTGAATAACACGACCACCCGTACCCACCGCTTGGTATCCAACAAATAAAATAGTGTTCTCTCGGTCATCGAGGTACTGTTTCTCATGGTGAATAATTCTTCCTGCATGACTCATACCCGCACTTGAGATAATAATCTTTGGGTTGGACGCCTTCATAATTGCCTTTGAATCGTTGACTGAGTAGGTTTCCTTGAATCCAGGGAACGAGAAAATATCAGTATCATGTTGCAACCGTTCCTGTGCATTCTGATTAAAGAGATGTGTATGTTTCCTAAACACGTTGGTAATGTCGATCGCTAGCGGTGAATCAAGAAACACCGGAATATGTGGTACTTCACCCTGTTCAATGAGATCATTCAATATAAAGAGTAGATTTTGGGTACGTTCAAGAGCAAATGATGGAATCATCAGTACGCCATGCTTCGCAATTGTTTCCATAATCACATTCTTGAGTTTTGCGATTCGTTCCTCACGTTCTTCGTGATTACGATCACCGTACACAGATTCAATCACCATGTAATCAACATCATCAATGATTTCAGTGTCGCGCAAGAGTGGATCAGGTGAATTTCCTACGTCACCGGTAAAGAGAATCTGTTTGTTTGCATATGTGAATTTTGCCATAGCAGATCCGAGAATATGTCCTGCATCATACAACGTGCAGACAAAACCACCAGGGAGCGTGAGGGGGTTATGGTATGGAATATGTTTCCAAAGATCAAGCGCGTGCCGAACGTGTTGTTCAGTATAGAGTGGATCACTATTTTTTTCTTTAGCTTCGTAGTTAATAATTTCTAAACTATCAGCGAGCATAATACGCGCTAAATCGTACGTTGCCTCGGTCGAATAAATCGTTCCACGAAAGCCGTCTTTAACGAGTTTCGGAACCCGACCGATATGATCTGCATGGGCATGGGTAATAATGAGTACATCAATCGTTGCTGGATCATAGTGAAAAGCTTCATGATTCATAGTGGTTGCATTATCACCTCCCTGGAACATCCCACAATCAACCATAATTTTTGTTAGTTGTTCCCCTTCACCAACAATATTTTCAAGTAAAAAATTCGCACCCGTTACCCATCCCACACCGCCATAAAATGTAACGCGTACCTGTTGTGTATGATTCATGCGTCTATTATACACAAAAAAATCGTCGTGGATGACGATTTTTTTGTGTAGCCTTGAACAGCAAGAACATTGACTAAAAGTCAGGTGGGGTTCAGAAAGTATACGCCAAAACGTACACCTATCAAGATTCCCATGTTCATAACGTTTCAAAGTCTTTTCGTTCAAAAGACTACACTTCTAGTATACCGTATACATCTACCTTGTCACGTATGCATGAGATCGAAAACGTATGATAAATTTGGTACAATACTACCTAGGTAATTACCTACTACTATTCAATTAACGATTATATTACATGTCACTATACACAGGAGTTGGACAATCAAACAACACACATGAAGAACGTGCGGGAGCAGAAGCGTGTCTTAATGCACGCACTACACTACGTACATCAACAAACATAGAACCCAAATTAGCTATTATTTTTGCATCGTCACACTACGATCAGCAAACATTACTTTCAACGATACGGGGTACTTTACCTACATCGTGCTTACTCATTGGTTCATCAACAGCCGGTGAAATTACCAACGAGGGATCAGGTCACCATTCAGTAACCGTTATGTTAATGACAGCTGATGATGGTGTTCAGTTTTTTGTCGGGAAAGGTACTGATATTAAAAACGTTGGACCATTTACGGCCGGTGCTGATTTTGCCAACAACCTCTTATCCCAAGCGTCGGCTGCAGAAACCACCCTCAAGAGTGTGGTCATGTTCCCTGATGTATTGTCGGGAAATGGATCAGACACGGTTCGTGGAGCACTGTCAGTGTTGGGTGAAAATTTTCCATTGGTTGGAGGTGCATCAGGTGACAATCAAGAATTTAAGGTAACCTACCAATACATTGGAGACGAAGTACTCTCAGGTACGGTGGTTGGATTTGGTCTATCGGGCGAACTTGCGTTTGGTGTTGGTGTGAGACATGGATGGGTACCGATTGGTATGCCTATGGTGGTGACGAAATCTACAGAGTCCACAATAGAAGAAATTGATGGAAAACCTGCTCTCAATGTGTATGAAACATATTTTGGCAAAAAGAACTCAGACCTCTTGAAAGGAAGTAGTAGTGTCGCATCAACGAAATCAGTACTTACCTATCCGTTTGGTATTTCAGAACCTGGGCACGAGGAAATTCTGATTCGATTTGCCACCAATGTCGGAGAAAACGGGTCTATTACATGTGCTGCTGAAATACCTGAGGGTTCTGATATTCGACTCATGATTGGAAGTAAGGAACGTGCCATTGAAGCTGCCCGAACGGCAGCATCAATGGCGATGAGTAATTTATCAGGTAAGAAACCGAGTGGGGCAATTATTTTTAACTGTATTGCACGGAATAACCTCTTTGGTGAAGAAGCGTCACACGAAATACAGGCGATACAAGAAGTTATTGGAAAAGAAACTCCACTCATTGGGTTCTATACATATGGGGAACAAGCCCCAGTAAACGGAACTACCAAAAATATAGAGAAATGTGAAACCTCGTTCCACAATGAAACCGTTGTTATCTATCTTTTTGCGTAACCACAGAATCATGACACCACAGGAGAAGAAAAAACTTGAGCACGATATTCAAACGATTGAGAAAATCAAGCACGAGATGGAAGTGGCATCAAAGATGCTCATTCAGCGAGATCTTGAGCTCACGCGTACGAATGATGAACTCAAAAAAATAAATGAAGCAAAGTCAAACTTTGTTTCAATGGCAGCGCACCAACTCAGGACGCCACTCTCGGTCATTCAATGGAATGTGGAGATGCTCTTATCTGGACGTGCAGGTGAACTCAATGACAAACAGATACTGTACCAAAAGAAAGTACATAGGGGTACGCAGATTCTGATTGATCTCGTAAATACGCTCCTTCATATTTCACAGCTGGAACTTAACACCAAGGTTCACAACAAGAGTGTGTTTAATATACAGGGGGTTGCGGAAGAGGTTCGTGAAAATTACGAAACAACTATTCAAGAGCGCAAACAAACGGTCACGGTCACTACTGAACCATTACACTTATTTGGTGATCCTTCCCTCTTTAGAATACTCATTCAAAATTTACTCTCAAATGCATTAAAATATTCCTATGAAGGTGGGACAATTGATGTCACGATCTATCAAAACAAAACACCTGAGATAGTTGGAGGTATCGAAGTAAAACCTGGTTGTATTGTATTTTCTGTACACGATACAGGTCGCGGTATCCCCCAACAGGAACAAGATAAAATTTTCTTGAAACTCTTTAGAGGTAAAACAGCACTTGATAACAGTATTGATGGTATGGGGTTAGGATTGTACCTCGTTAAACTTATTGTTGATTCATTTAATGGACGCATTTGGTTTGAGAGCACAGAAGGTGTGGAAACAACATTTTATGTCACCATCCCAGGATCAATTATTACCACGGGTATACCTGAAACACATTAAACGTTATACTATAGTTAACTATTATGGAACAACAAAAACATATTCTTATTATTGAAGACGAACATGCAATTGCAGAAGTATTACAGGAACTCTTAACGGAAGAAGGTTTCAAGGTAACATGGAGCGTATCAGGAAAAGAAGGGCTTGAACAAGCACAACGTGAACAACCTGATCTCGTAATTCTTGATGTGATGCTGCCTGAAATGAATGGAAAAGAAGTCCTTAAACATATGCGAGAAGACGAACGGCTCACTGATACCCCTGTATTTGTGATGACAAACGTTAATGATACCGAGAATATCGTCAACATGTCTGAAGTCGGAAAAACATCATACTTCTTGAAAGTTGATATCTCACTTGAAACCCTGCTTGGAAAAATTAAAAAGCAACTTAACCTTCAATAAAAAGAACCCGCTCGGGTTCTTTTACACTATTACGACGTCCAATGACCATCTGCAGAAATATCGTACAGAATCCGTTCTTGGGCAGTGGTATACTCCATCAATTCTGCATCGCCAAACCAAATAGCTGTTTCGCGACGTGCTTCGTCATCACTCTCTGAACAGTGAATAAGGTTGCGTACCGCACGATTATCAACGGTTGCCATGTAGTATGAATCAATCGTGTAATCACCGCGAATCGTACCAACATCAGCAGTCAATGGTTCGGTGCCACCTACGAGCGAGGTTACGACAGCTGGTGCAGCGTGTCCTTCGAGGACCATCGCAACAACGGGTCCTGCAGTCATATATTTTACAACGGTTCGAATGATATCTCGTCCATACTCAATAGCTTCTTTTTCAACAGGTAGGTTGTCTTTTTTAAGATCTTCAACAATACCCTCCCCTTTTTTGGTAAACCACGCGTCGTCCTTATTATAGTGTGATTCACATTGCTCAACGGTTGGCACGAGCATTTTCATTGCTTTGATCTTGAGCCCTCGTCGTTCAAAACGATTAATAATGTCTCCAACGAGTGAACGTTGTACGCCATCAGGTTTAATCAACACGAGTGAAATGTCTTTGCTTGCTTTTGTTGTCATATGCCGACCATCATAACAAAAAAACCTTGTTTTACAAGGTAATTGTTTATATGTACCGCCGCATGATATCTGCCTCAACTTCTTGGCGATCTTTACCGTACCTCAGGTACGAGAGTTGTTTAATCTTATCAGCAATACCTTGTGGGTTTTTTGTTCCAACCGCTTCAAGTGGCATCGTTTCAATATTAAACGGTGAAAGCGGTTTACCATTACCAATCATCTGAATGTACGCATTACGATTTGGGATTTTCATAATATCGCTACTGCTGAAGGTTGGCAGGAATCGTTTTTCGAGGTACTCGGCGTCTTCCGATGATACACGGAAGGTTGCCATTGACCCCACGTTTCCGAATACGGCATCTTTGATCTTTTCATCAAGCTGTGCGATGAATTGGTGCGCAATAGTGAGTCCAAGTCCGTACTTTCGGGCTTCCGAGAGAATTTGCGAAATCGAATCAGTCGTTACATTTTGAAATTCATCAATGTACAAGTAAAATGGAGGAAGTTTTTGTCCTAACGAATCAACACGTGAGAGTGCTGCCATGAGAATTTTACCAACGAGCACCAGTCCAATGAGATTTGCATTGATCTCACCGAGGCGTCCTTTCGAGAGGTTCACCAAGAGAATCTTCTTTTCGTCCATAATCTTTCTAAAATTAAACGATGAGGTCTGCTGAGCAACCACCGGTCGCATGATTTCGTTTGAAATGAAGACATCGAACTTTGAGGTAATGTACGGAATGAAGTTTTGAAGACCTTGATCACCCGTAGTCTTCTCTGCGTTCACCCAAAACTGTTTAATAATTGGATTATTACAGTAGCGTAGTTTCATATCACGAAACGCCTTGTCACCCAAGACCCGTCCAATTTCAAGGAGGGTATTTCCAGATTCCGGGTGTTCCATAACCAGTCCTGCCGAATTTCGAAAGTACTGTTCAAACATCGCTCCCCCACCAACTTTCATATCAAAGAGCTTGTTAAAGATGCTCATAAGCTCGTTGATGACGAATGATTTTTGTTCAGGATACCGTAGATCGTACTCCAGCATGTTGAGCGCCATCGGGCGTTCGGTATGTGCCGGGTCAAAGTAGATGACATCGTCAATACGTTCTGGAGGAATGTGATCGAGAATATCTTCAATATCAGAACCATGTGGATCAATGAAACACACTCCATCCCCATTTTGGATATCTTGAATAATCATCTTTTTCAAGATGTGTGTCTTACCGGTACCTGTTTGCCCAATAACATAAAAGTGTCTGAGGCGGTCTTCGGGAGTCATGCGAATGAGCGTTTCTCGATGACGATACACGTTCTTACCGAGAATAATACCCTCTTTAGGTACACCTGTTGGTGCTGGCGCGGTTTTTGCATTGTCATGTTTTAACTGTGAAGCTTCTGAAATCTCAAGTGGAAAATGATACATCGTTGAGAGTTCCTTGAGGTTGAGTCTAAATGTATGCGGTTTGCTAAAGAGTCTGAAAATGTACTCGTGCACCGTATCTTCAAGATCATGTCCCTCAGGTCGTTTGAAACGAATGCTGTTTCCTTTGGTATTCCCAAATTGCTGAAACGCTGATTCGAGATTATGGAGAATTTCAAGAGACCGTTGTTTTGTCCCGGCTGATGCAACAATACGAATATTGGTTTGGACAATAGTACTGTTTAGTTTTTCGGTAATTGATGCAATAGCGTCATCGTCGAGTTCTTGTTTCTGTTCTGCTTTCTCTTTCTCTTCATCTTCCTTCGTTTTATTAGTAAAGAAATCTTGGAACCCCTTACCGAAATCACGGAGTACTGATGTGTTGGTTGCTTCTTTGAGCGATTGTCCTTTTTTGAGGTTGTCGAGAACTTCCCCATACTCTTTGATGTGATAGTCACTATTTGGCATGATCATGAACTGAATTGCCGCACCTTCACCAGTATTTTCTAACTTTGAAAATACATTCACAATAACATTCATCGGATCGTGTTCAAAATCTTCATAGACTTTGGTTTGGAGTACCTCGTGACTCGCAGCAACACCATAGGCAACTGAGGTAACACCACTGTAAGAGAAAATATTGTAGTCATCGTACACTTCAGTGATACGCACATCTTCAAAGAGACCGAGGAGTTGTTTCTCAAAGAGATCACCACGTTCACGCGGTACCGTTACGTACATTGCCATTTCATCAGTTCCCTCAGCAAGTGAGAGTTCAAGCGTATAGAAACTGCGCTCCTTATTTCGGGGATCATTGGCAACAGACTGCATACCCGCCATAAACTGTTCCATCAATGCTGCGGTTTTCTTCCAATCTCGCTCTTCCCCATTTTTCTTGTTTGGGAGAAGAATTTCATACATCCGCAATCCTAAGGATTGTGCGAGGTCTGTTTTTGGTTTAAGACCAGGAACCTCATATTGACCAGCGAGATACTGTACTAAAAATCGGTGAAAATCATCCTCAATATGGGGATTATTCATGCGCATAATCACCTCTAAAGTGTTCTTAATTCCTTGGTCCATCATCATGGCATAGAGTTCTTCCATGACGTTGTCGTGCTGTTCAGGAGCAAGACGAAGCGTAATTCCCTCGATATCTGACGTATCGAGGTGCACTGATTCATGGATAACATGTTCTCTGGGTGTTTCCGTATAGACATCAACCATTGTTTCGGCAATGTCTTCACGTTTCTGTTCAACAGGAAGTGATTCCTTATTGTCATCAACGTGACGTTCGAGTTCACCGCGTAAAAATGCAATCTCCTCTTCGGGAGTTTTGAATGTAGGGGTTTTTTTGAGATTATCAGCAAACGATTCTCGCATAGAATCATTATACAAGAGGAGGAGTAAAAGAAAAAACCACGAGCGGTTTTAAAAAACTAATTAATGACCTTGTCTTCCCCCCACATCGAATGAGTTTTCGTAATAGGTCGTAATCGACCGTAGAGGAACATTCCAATAGCAAGAAGCGCAAGATTTTTAAGAATATATTGACCAGTTAATGTTGGTTGCATAAATCCGTACCAGGTAATGTCACTCAACACAAAGAGTGGGAACGCAGTCGCAATAAAATGGAGGAATAAAATGATGAAGGTAATACGTTCAAAACGAGGTGAAAGAATCAAAAATCCTGTGACTGCCTCAAATCCGCCGAACAAGATCAAGAATTGGTGAGGTGAAACGGAAGACCCAAACATCACGTCGACAAGGGATACGACCAAAGGCCCTGCTGGACTCGCTCCGAAGACCTTTAAAATACCGAACCAGAAGAAAATAATGAACAGAGCAATACGTGCGGTCATATTCGAGTTACGCCAAAAGAACGTAATGAGGTTTTCGTCGATTTTTTCAATGACATCCGGAATCCCGTTCCGATTAGCATCGTGGGTGGTGTGGTGGTAATTTTTTGGTTTCATATATGTAGTATACCTTGATGTCAATGGAATAGTATTGCCCATCCTAAATTTCTATAATTTATTAAATCCATCGAGGTGTTCTTTTTTTATAAACCTCAAACGTATTCTTAAATTTAATTTGCATACGTTTTTCCTCTTTTTTGCGAACCCACCAATCACAAAACAAAAATGAGATTATCCAAAGGAAGATTCCAGTCATTGACCCATATAAGAGAACAATTCCTAAGAAGATAAGAATAATACCGATATAAAGTGGGTTTCTTGATATTGAATAAATACCATCTGTTATTAAAATATCTTGAGGTTTAAGATTCAATATTGATAGATTTCGACTGTAAAAATAAAGAGAGGATTTAATACGAAAATATAAACCCATTAATAAGATAAGAAAGCCGAGTGTAATAGAAATATTTGAGGAGTAATTTCCAAATTGAAGGACGAAATCAATTTCCATAGATAACCATGTAAGGACAATAGAAATACCTATGATCAAAAGATTGAGAAATAAAATTTTGATATATTTCATATATTAAGTATAACAAAAACAAAAAACGAGATGAAGTTCGAGGCAGTGAAGAAAATCTTTATGAGCCGTATTCAACATACGGTGAATAAACAATTTTCTGAAACTAACGACGAAATTCGCCCGTTTTTTGTTTTGTCTTTTAGGTCCGTGATTTTACAATCTCATCTGCTACGTTTCTCGGCACCACATCATACCGTGCAAACTCCATCGTGAAGTTTCCACGACCAGATGTCATTGAACGAAGATTATTGATGTATCCGAACATCTCAGAGAGTGGTACCATAGCGCTCACCGCTTGTACCATTCCCTTTTCTTCAACACCTTCAACAAGTCCACGTTTTGATGAGATATCTCCGGTAACGTCTCCAATATATTCTTCTGGAACTACAACTTCAACTTTCATCATCGGTTCGAGGAGAACAGGATTTGCCATCTTCGCGGCATCTTGGAACGCCTTTGATGAGGCTACCTTGAAAGCAATTTCAGACGAATCGACATCGTGATAGGTACCATCGTAGAGGTCAACTGATACGTTGACCATTGGGTATCCAGCAACAACTCCACGTTGCATTGCTTCTTTGAATCCTTTTTCACAGGCAGGAATGTATTCGTTAGGAATGACTCCTCCCTTGATATTGTTCACGAATTCAAATCCGTCTTCATCACGTTTTACGTTCTTTGGTAGCTCGTCTCCCTCAGCAAGAGGTGTCAGTGGCGCAATATTAATCTTTACGTGTCCGTACTGACCACGACCTCCTGATTGTTTAATGTATTTCTCTTCTGCTGAAGCCGTTCCCTGAATCGTTTCACGATACGCCACCTGAGGCGCACCAACATTTGCCTCAACATTGAATTCGCGCTTCATACGGTCGACGATAATATCAAGGTGGAGTTCTCCCATACCTGAAATCACGGTGTCGAGTGTTTCAGGATCAGTTGATACTTTGAATGTTGGATCTTCCGCTGCCAAACGTGAGAGTGCAATTCCCATTTTTTCTTGGTCAGCTTTTGTCTTTGGTTCAATTTTGAGTGACACTACAGGTTCTGGGAATACAATTTCGTCGAGCACGATTGGTGCATCCGGTGTACAGAGAGTATCTGAGGTTCGGACATCTTTGAGTCCTACTGCTGCAGCGATTTCTCCTGCGTACACTTTTTTCACCTCTTCTCGTTCGTTCGAGTGCATGCGGAGGATACGTCCAATGCGTTCCTTGTCTCCGGTTCGGGTATTCAATACGTATGAACCAGCTTCGAGGGTACCTGAGTACACACGGAAGAATGTGATTTGCCCTACGAAGGGATCAACGGCGAGCTTAAATGCAAGTGCAGCAAACGGTTCATCGTCAGATGCTTTTCGTTCAATGATTTCATCAGTTTTTGGATTAACTCCCTGTACTGGAGGAATATCAATTGGTGCTGGCATGTAGTCAACTACCGCATCGAGCATTAACTGAACTCCGATGTTCTTGAAGGCTGAACCTCCAAAAACGGGTACGATGTTGTTTGCAATAACCTGCTTTCGCAGCTCAGACTTGAGCTCTTCAAGAGATAGCTCTTCTCCCTCGAAGTACTTATTCATCATGTCTTCGTTATTCTCAACAATTTTTTCAATAAACACACCTCGCTTCTCTTCTGCCTTGGCTTTCAAGTCTTCTGGAATGTCAAACTCTACAATTTTGTTTCCCATGTCACCCTCGAACTTGTAGGCTTTCATCTTCAAAAGGTCGACAACACCAGAGAGTGCCGATTCAGAACCAATTGGGAGTTGCGCCATTACCGCATTCGGGGTGAGTCTATTGGTAATTGAGGCAAAAGCCTTATCAAAGTCTGCTCCGATCTTGTCGAGCTTGTTAATGAAACATGCTCGTGGAACTCGGTACTTGTCAGCCTGTCGCCACACCGTTTCTGACTGTGGTTCTACTCCTGCCTGACCATCGAACACCACGACTGCTCCGTCGAGAACTTTCAATGATCGCTCTACCTCAGCGGTAAAGTCAACGTGACCTGGGGTGTCGATAATGTTAAACCGGTGTTCACGTTCTTTGTTCACCCCTTCGTAGGTTGGCGTCCAAAAACAGGTGGTCGCAGCAGAGGTAATGGTAATTCCTCGCTCTTGCTCCTGTTCCATCCAGTCCATGGTGGCAGCACCATCGTGCACCTCACCAATTTTGTGTGATCGTCCGGTGTAGTACAAAATACGCTCGGTTGTCGTTGTTTTTCCTGCGTCAACGTGTGCTACGATACCGAAGTTTCGTACTTTTTCTAGTGGATAGTCTCGATTCATTGTGTGTAAAATGTATAAATTAATAATTGAGTAATGTTCGTATAGTGGTAGAGAAATCAATGATTAATGATTGCAGAACCAAAACAAAAAGCCAACAAGAAGGCTCATTTGTTGGTGTTCATATTACTACAACAGATTCATTTTGCAATGGATAGACACCAATTATATACTATTTAATAACACCCTTCTCTGCAGATACATTGATAACATCATCTTCAAAATTAGGATTTTCGGCAAGAAAACCAGCTTCAAATCCAAACGTACCGCAGTACTGGGAAATACGTTGTTGTTGCGATGTTTCATATGATTTAATAAAACTGGTAATATCGTACACTGTTCCATTAATCAATACCCAACAATCTTCTGAACTACTGTGCATTTGAAACTCTTTTGATGAAACAGTTGGATGAACACTTCCTCCTCCAGTGCCAGTGCCACCACGACGTGAACCACCTCCGCCACCAGATACCGTACGTTGTATTTCCTCATCACGTTTTTCCATCGTATCGGTAAAATCTCCAACGATTTCTTCTTGAATTTCTTCGGTCTTTCCTTTAAAAATTTTATCTTTAAAAAGGATAATAGCTGAAACTACTGCTACAGCAGCAAGAACCTTGAGTAATGTTTTTTCTCTCTTTTGTAATGCCATAATATCTTTTGATTAACTACATGATTCAAAAGGAATCACAATGGTAATATCATCTGCGGTGAATGCAATACGATCTGCACCTGGTGACGTGAGCGTATCGTTACGACATGGGTTTGCCAGTATTTCATCTTCATTCTCATCGAGCAGGTACGGTGATCCCCACGCGTCTTCATAAAATCGAGATGCATCAAAGGAACTATTGTAGTTGGCAACAATGGTGTCGAGTGCAGTACGCCACGTGCTCACACACAGGTGAGCCTCGGACAATCCACTGAGGTCAGTCGATGTTGGACAGTTATTGTAGGTGCCAGGGTCTGCTGCACCAGTCATAGCAAGGATGGTTTGATTCGTCTTAATTTGGGCCGAAACGAACATGGTACGAAACTGAGTAAGTTCTGATTGGGTTTTTGCATTTTTGGCACGAGCACGAGCTGAACTGAGTGATGCACCAACGGTGGCCGCAAGAATACCAATAATAGCAATCACCACAAGGAGTTCAATGAGGGTAAATCCTTTTTCTCTCATATACCTACAAGTATACCCTATATTTGTAAAAAGCTCATAATTGACAAATAAAAAAGCTTTCGCCTTTAGTATTGACGCATTGCTACCTGTGCGTCGAGTTTCTTGATGAGATCGAGTACTACCGATACAACAATGAGTATCCCTGTTCCTCCAATAGCAACGGCTGCGTTGCCTGTTGCTGAAAGAAGAATAATTGGGAGTACTGCAATCAAACCAAGGAAGAGTGCACCAACAAACGTTAAACGTGAGGCCACCTTGGCAAAATACTCTTCGGTTGATGCCCCTGGACGAATACCGGGAACGAATGCTCCTGATTTATGGAGATTTTCACTCATAGACTCAGGGTCAAAGGTAATAGCAGTATAGAAGTACGTAAAGGCAAACACCAATACAAAGTAGATGACTGGGTACCATACATTGTGAGTCAGTACCATGTTGATAAACTGTGCTGCGTTTGCAAGCCATTCGGTGCTTGATGTTGCGAGCCATCCTGCAATCATTTGTGGAAAGAGAATGATCGAGAGTGCAAAGATAATAGGCATTACTCCTGCTTGATTTAACTTGAGAGGTACGTAGGTATCAGATCCACCGTACGTCGATATTCCTCGTACTTGTTTTGCATACGTAATCGCAACTCGCCGTTCAGCTTCGTTCACTAACACTACAGCAATAATCACTACGAGTACAACAATACCATACAGTACGTAGTTAAAAAGTTCCGAAGAAACGTACGCCTGGGTAAGTTGTGCAAGTACTCCTGGTAGTGACGCAACAATTCCTGCAAAAATGAGGAGTGATACACCATTTCCTACACCAAACTCAGTAATAAGTTCTCCAACCCATGTTACCAAGAGTGCTCCTGCAGTGACCACGAGTACGTTGGTAATCATACCAAACGTTGTGAGTTCTGGGAGTGCTCCTTGATTTGAGAGGAGTGTCAAAATTCCTGCACCCTGAACAAGTGCGATCGGAACCGTGAGTAACCGTGAGTAGTTATTGAATTTACGTCGTCCAATTGATCCCTCTTCATGAAACAATCGTTTCAATTTTGGTGAAACGGTCGTCATGAGTTGCATAATAATTGATGACGTAATGTATGGACCAACTCCTAACACAATAATAGATAATTGTGACAGTCCTCCTCCTGAGAAGAGGTTGAGAAAACTAAAGAACTGGTTACTCTCCAAAAACTGAGCAAGTACACCAGGGTTCACACCAGGTACAGGAATAGATGCCAGAAAACGAAACGCAATCAACATGAGTAAGGTAAAACCAATACTCGTGCGTAAACGTTTATCTCTGAGAACAATGTTAAATTTTTGTTTCAGTGAACTCATACTCATCTATTATGCCACCTTACCTCCTGCCTTACTAATTTTCTCCCGCGCAGTTTCAGACACGAGACATCCTTCAACATTAACCTTTTTCGAGAGGTCTCCATTACCAAGAATTTTTACTGATGCTGTTCGTGACATCGCACCTCCAATGATACCTCGCTCCTTGAGCGTTAGTGGTGATACAGTATCACCTGTACTAAAGTGTTGTTCAATCACCGCAATATTGACAGCAATGTTATCTGGTTGAATTGATTTGTTTCCGTGTTTTCCACGACCACGGAGTTTTGGAAGTTTTTTAATCTGATCTCGAATCTCAGCACGAATACCGTGTCCTCCGTGTTGCTTCTGTCCTTTATGACCACGTCCTGATGTTTTACCGCGAAGTCCCCCACGTCCAATACGCTTTGCTTTCTTGTTTGGATTCTTCCGTTGTAGTTGATTCATCTGCATGGTAGTTATTGGTTAGTTGGTGTACGTCGAGGTCGATTATTTGGTCCTCGGCGGTTGTTGTTAAATCGGCTTCGCTTCTCTTTCTCTGGAGCATCCTGAACAGGATCCATAGCTACACTAAACTGAGTGAGTGCCTTCATAGCAGCTTTAGCGTTGTTTAATTTGTTCTTTGAACGAGAGTGAATACGTCCGGTTACATCAGTAATACCAGCAAGTTCGAGGACTGTTCGCAGTGTTGAACCTGCAACGAGTCCGCGTCCTTTGTTTGGTCGCATTTCGAGTCGTGACGATGTCACTTTTGCCTCAACCGCATGAGGAATTGACTGTGTTTTGGTCAATCCTACCTTAATGAGGTTCTTACGAGCGTGGGTAAATGCTTTTTGGATAGCGAGTGATGTATCGGTTGCCTTCCCTGATCCGAGACCAACGCGACCTTTCTTGTCACCAATAACCATATCAACGCGGAATGAGAGGCGACGTCCTCCTTTTACCACACGGGTTACGCGACTGATGTTAATAATTTTTTGTTCGAACTCAGGTTTTGGTCGATCACTCGATCGAAACCGTGAACCTTTCCGTCCGTCTGGTTTTCGTCCACCAAAACTGCGGCGAGCTCCTCCAAAACTCTTTTGTGAAGAATTTTTGATATCTGCTCCTGCCGGTGTAGAACCTGTATCTGATGAAGTATCAGTAGGTTCAGTAACCGCTTGTTCTTTTGTTTGTTCTTCTGACATTGTTGTTAAAAAAATAATGAGTAATAAATATGTGAACTCGTTAGAATGTGAGTCCCGCTGCTCGTGCTGCTTCAGCAAGCGCCCGTACCCGACCGGTATAGAGGTAGCCACTACGATCGAATACGACCATGGTAATACCTTTTGCTTGTGCTGCTTTAGCTACATTTGTTCCAACTTTTGCCGCACGTTCAACTTTTGATCCCTTAGTATCTTTAAGGT
>ERZ795053.3916-NODE-3916-length-16541-cov-5.631324_pt1 | contig 16541 bp, 8 predicted proteins | sample MGYA00375137_ERZ795053 | MGnify/ENA primary metagenome ERZ795053 (study PRJEB30182, sample SAMN05720284) | activated sludge metagenome | isolation source: Anaerobic digester | place: Hong Kong | collected 2014-12-17 ...
ACCTGCCCGACGGGGAGGACCCCCGCTTTGGCGGCCTGGCCAGCAGCGACATCCTCTGGGCGGCCGACCTTCGCCGGCGGTATCACTTGCCCATCCCCAAGGCGGTATCCGATGGCCCCTCCCTGCTGATGATCGGCCTCACCTTCCTCAGTCCCGATGACGAGCCCGACCGGCTGAACTATGGCCATGTCCGCCCCGGTGGTTTCGTGGGGTTCTTGCCCCGAAGCCTCGGGGACAGCTGAGGGATTCATCCTCAGGTATGTAGATGGTGAGGGATTCCTCGAAATAACTCAATAACGTAATAACCCCATAACGCCTTTGCGTTTCCTCCTGCCTGAAGGGACAGGAAATCAATGGATTAGGAATCCACCAACTCCAGGAATGATCCCTGGAGTCGAGAGGCGCCAAGGAGCTGAGAGGCTGGCGCCTCTCTTTTTGAAGGGGGAGGGGTTGTACATATTCAGGAAAAGGTGATAAATTGGAGCAACAAGGGCTGGGGATAACAGCTATTGGGTAAGTGGCCTGTTTTTAGTGCATGCAAACGGATATAATCGGTTGAAAACGATTACATTACTCAATGACAAGTAATTGTGAAAAAGTAGCTCAACTTTCCTAAAATGTATGTCAGGTGAGGAGTTGCGTATATAAGTAAGTTGTAGGCAATGCTAAAAGACGACACAACAAAACATAGACTATGAAATTTATTACTAAGCTTAAATTAATAAACTTCAAACGATTCGATTCATTTGCTATTGACTTTGATGACAATATAAATATCCTTGTTGGCGACAATGAATCAGGGAAGACGAGTTTAATTGAAGCAATTAGCCTAGTTTTAAGTGGCAGCAGAAGCAAAGTTGAAACGACAGGATTAGAAAATATTTTCAACTCAAAAGCTGTAACTGATTTTTTAGCTTCTGATAAAAAATATGAGAATCTCCCGAATGTACTTATTGAAGTTTATTTCAACGAACAACACAACATTGAACTTTCAGGAAAAAACAATTCAGATGAAATTGTTTGTGATGGACTAAAACTCGAGATTGTTCCAAATGATGAATTTGGAAAAGACATTAAGTCAATACTTTCTCAAGGGGAGCCAGTATTCCCTTATGAATTTTACAGCATTAAATTTTCGACTTTTTCTGGTGAAGCATATTCGGGCTACAAAAAGTATTTAAGACATATCCTTGTTGACAATAGCCAAATAAGCAGCGAGTATGCAATAAAAGAATATGTAAAGGATATGTATAATTCATATGCAGATTCTTTAGAAAAAAGTATACACCAAAATGAATACAGAAAGCACAAAGAGAATTTTAAGAATGCTGTCTTAACAGGTCTAAATTCTAAAGTTCCGGACTACGATTTTTCAATAAGAAATAACTCTAAAGCAAACTTAGAAACGGACTTAACACTTACAGAAGGAAGTATTAGCATTGAAAATAAGGGTAAGGGCATTCAATGCTTTATAAAAACCAAATTTGCTCTGAGCAAAGCAGAAGAAAATTTGGATGTAGTTTTAATCGAAGAGCCAGAAAACCACCTTAGTCATATAAATATGAAGAAATTGATTAAGGAAATTGAAGGGTCAGAAAAGAAGCAGATTATCATTTCTACTCATAGTAATATGATAAGTAGCAGGCTTAATCTAAGAAACTCAATTCTACTTAATAGCAATAGTAATATTCCCGTTCATTTAAAAGGTGTCGAAGAAGAAACGGCAAAATTTTTTATCAAGGCTCCTGACAACAATATTCTTGAATTTGTTCTTTCCAAAAAAGTGATACTTGTTGAAGGAGATGCCGAATTCTTATTAATGGAATCATTTTTCAGAACAATTGCCTCAATGGATTTTGAGCAATCAGACATTCATATAATTTCCGTTGACGGAACAAGTTTCAAACGATATTTAGAAATTGCCAAGGTATTGAATATAAAAACCGCAATAATTAGAGACAACGACGGTGATTATCAAGCAAACTGTGTAGATAATTATTCAGACTATAGTGGTTTTGATTTCATTAGGGTTTTCTCCGAAACTGACCCTGCAATTTCAACTTTTGAAATTTCTGTATATCTCAATAATACAAAGATATGCGATGACTTATTCTCGCCAGGGAGAAAAACACTGACACCATTAGAGTATATGCTTAAAAACAAAGCGGAAGCAGCCTTTCAACTCCTTGACAAAAGGTCAAGCGAATTAGCTGTACCTACCTACATTAAAGAGGCAATTGAATGGATAAGAGAGTGATTTTTGCTGTTGCAGGTTCAGGAAAGACAACTTTTCTAATCAATCAGTTAAATGAAACTGACAGGTTCTTACTTGTTACATATACTAACAACAACGTTCACAATTTAAGAACAGGCATAATAAAAAAATTTGGCTACTTCCCAAGTAATATTAAGCTATACTCCTATTACTCTTTTCTTTATGGCATTTGCTACAAGCCGTTTTTACACGACAAACTGAAAACCAAAGGCATAAACTATGATACGACACCTTCTCGCTTTCTAAAAAGCAACAAAAGAGAATATTACATTGATAAATTCGACAGACTATATAGCGGAAGAATTTCGAAAATCCTTTTTGCAACTGACGAACAAAGTAATGTTGTTGAAAGAATATCAAAGTATTTCGACCATTTGTTTATTGATGAAATACAAGATTTTGGCGGGAATGATTTCAATTTACTAAAAGAAATTAGCAAGGCAAAGGTAAACCATATTTATGTTGGGGACTTTTTTCAGCACACTTTTGATACCAGTAGAGATGGTAACACGAATTCAAAACTTCACGATGATATGGGTAAATATATTGGGGAATTTCAAAAAATCGGAGTTACACCTGACACTAAAACTCTATCCAAAAGCTTTCGTTGTAGCCCGAATATTTGCAAATTCATAACTGACACTTTATTAATTTCAATAGAATCGCATAGAGAAGATGAAACTGCAGTTCAATATATTGACGACTTTGATACTGCAAGACAGGTATTTAATGACCATTCAATTGTGAAGCTTTTTTATAGAGAACATTACAAATACGACTGCTTTTCAAGAAATTGGGGTGACAGCAAAGGAGAAGATAAATACTTTGACGTTTGTGTGATTTTAAACAAGTCCACTCTTGACAAATTCAGTAAGGGAAAGCTCCATGAATTACCACCGACAACAAAGAACAAACTGTATGTTGCACTATCAAGAGCAAAGAACAACTTGTTTTTAATACCACATAATCTAATAGATGGAAACTAACAGAAAGACAGGAAGTACAGCCTACAACAGTCGTTTGGCTCAATGGCGGGTGAAGTGGTTAACTTAATATACTACCTCGCATCAACTTTTGTGGTGTATTGACAGTTTAATGCTCCGAAATTCGCCACTGCGCTAAGCGCCAAATCGTTGAATTGGAATTCATTCGTTGAAAAAATTATCTTTTACAGAAGATCAGTTAGATGCTATTAAAAGATGTAATAAAAGAATTAATCTCCTTCCGCGACTCTCGCGACTGGGCCCAATTCCATGATTCCAAGAATCTGGCCACAGCGATCAGCATCGAGGCAGCGGAATTGAATGAGCTGTTCCTGTGGAAGGATGTCAAGGAGTCTGAAGAGGTGGATCGGGAGAGGCTTAAGGAGGAACTGGCGGATGTCCTGGCGTTTGCTTTCCTGTTGGCCGAAAAGCATGGGCTTGATCCGTTAGAGATTGTCCTGGAGAAGATCAAGAAGAACGAAGAGAAGTACCCGGTAGACAAGGCCAAGGGAAAGGCCACCAAATACACCGAGCTATGATCGTCTATCGGTCCACCAAGTCAGGATTTCGGGAGGACCTGGATACAGGGAATATCGATGGCATCATTCAGGAGGCATTTCAGCGGAAACTGCACCGGTCGACGTCTGCAAAGGAACTGGAATCATGGTGGAACTCCCTGCACTTCATGTGGGATGTGATCTCCGATACAGGGATACCTGAAAACTCCGGCATAGCTATAGAATGCCAGATCCCCCAGACCTCCAAGCGGATCGACTTTATCATATCGGGATCGGATAGTACAGATCGCACGCATGTAGTAATCGTCGAACTCAAGCAATGGACAACAGCGGAACGAACGGAGAAGGATGGGATTGTCCGGACCGCTCTGGGTAGAGGGCTGCATGAAACGGCCCACCCGTCCTACCAGGCATGGTCCTATGCCGCCATGCTGGAGGATTTCAGTGAAACGGTCTACGAAGAGAACATCACCCTGAAGCCCTGTGCCTATCTCCACAACTACAGGGAGGATGAGGTGATCCGCCATTCATTCTATCAGACCTACCTGGACAAGGCGCCTGTCTTCCTGAAGCAGGACAAGCAGAAGCTCAGAGCCTTTATCAAGACTTTTATCCATTCTGGTGATGAGGGGCAGACTATGTATCGCATCGACCAGGGCAGGATCCGGCCGTCGAAACAACTGACGGAAGCCCTGGTCTCCATGATCCGGGGCAACCAGAACTTCATACTGATCGATGACCAGAAGCTGGTGTATGAAACAGCCCTCCGACTGTGTGAGGTGGCCCGGGAGGGAACCAAGCAGGTGATGATCGTGGAGGGAGGTCCTGGTACCGGAAAGTCCGTGGTGGCCATCAACCTGCTGGTCGAGATCACCCGGCGGGGCATGCTCACCCAGTATGTCACCAAGAATGCCGCTCCAAGGGCGGTGTATCAGAGCAAATTGACAGGTACGCTGTCGAAGACCCGCTTTGCTGCCCTCTTTCAGGGTTCGGGTCGGTATGTGGACGCGGAGAAGGATGTGTTCGATGCCCTGGTGGTGGATGAAGCGCACCGACTCAATGAAAAGTCAGGCATGTACCAGAACATGGGAGAGAACCAGATCAAGGAGATCATCCATGCAGCGGCCTGTAGCGTCTTCTTCATCGATGAGGACCAGCGGGTGACCCTGAAGGATATCGGCAGCAAGGAGGAGATCAGGCGATGGGCCCGCCAGCAGGGAGCCATCATCCATGAATACGACCTGCCCTCTCAGTTTCGCTGCAATGGCTCGGATGGCTACCTGGCCTTCCTGGACAATGCCCTGCAGATCAGGGAAACGGCCAATGTCAATCTGGCCGAACTGGACTACGACTTCCGGGTCGTGGACACACCGAATGAATTGGATCGCCTGATCCGGGAAAAGAATGCTGTGGATAACCGCTCCCGTCTGGTAGCCGGATATTGCTGGGACTGGAACAGCAAGAAGAACGCCAGGGCCATGGACATCATCATGGAAGAGCACGACTACCAGCGCCAGTGGAACCTGTCTGTTGATGGGTCACTCTGGATCCTGGCGCCGGATTCCATCGACCAGATCGGCTGCATCCATACCTGTCAGGGCCTGGAGCTCAACTATGTGGGGGTGATCATCGGGGATGATCTGATCGTCCGCGATGGCGTAGTGCTGGTGGATCCGTCCAAACGGTCACGCATGGATGCCTCCATCAAGGGCTACAAGAAACTTCTCAATGAAGACCCGGAAAGCGCCAGGCTTCGCATCAAGGCGCTGATCAAGAATACATACCGTACCTTGATGACTCGGGGCATGAAGGGGTGCTATGTGTACTGTACGGATCGGGAGACGAGGGAGTATTTGAGTAGTTTATTAGTTCTACCTATTTAGATCCTTACGTTTCACTAATTTACAATTAATTAAAACCAAATGAATAGTATAACAAAAGAACAATTGGACAAAGACACAGATTGGAATATAGACTTAGGTCACCAAGAACAAAAAGAATTTCTGGCAGCATGGCCAGTTGGTAGAATTAAAAATATTACACTTGAAGAATATACCAACCTCGACAAAGATACTTCACTTGTCTATTGGCTTGAAAAAAGAACTGAGCATACGGGAAGTATTTGGGGCGGAAGTGCTTTTAAGTTTGGAATATATAGACGTAGAAATACTGAGGAGCTTGTTGAAAAGGAAATATATAGGACAGATGGTATTTATGCTTGGTATTCAAAATATGGAGAAACAAAGGAAGAGGCTTTTGGAAAAATTAAGGCATTTGTCATTAAAATAGTTGATGCATCTATTAATGAGATGTTTGACGAAATAGATGATATTGACTGGGGTGACAGTTTAAAATGGAAATTGGCGTTTCTCTATAACCCGATGAAACTAGTGCCAATTTTTAAAAAAGAAGTACTACAGAGGGCATCAGAATCAGCAGGCTTAAAAAACACTAATAAAAGACCTGTATCAGAACTCCAGAAATATTTAATTAATCAAAAAAATTCAGAGGTTTCTACTTTGGAATTTGCACAAATAATTTGGAGTCAGTTTAACTTAGACAACTTTTATTATGTAGTTGATAAATTCTTAGAGCAGGCCCAGACTGACAACTTGAAACAGAAGGGATTCCCAAGTTCTTATAAAGGATATAAGGTTCGTGTGAGTTTTGGAGCTGGAAATGTGGCTCGAATACCATGGATTGCTTTTCTAGATGAGTTTAACAGTGTCCAGGATGGGATTTACCCTGTCTATTTATATTATAAGTCTATTCAAAGACTTTTCTTAGCATATGGTATTAGTGAAACTAAAGTTCCTGAAAGAGATTGGAATATTGAAAATCCAATAACTATTGGCCAATATTTTTCTGAAAATTCTTTGGGCAAGCCTGAAAGATATGGAAGTTCATATGTTTTCAAAGTTTATGATGTCAATGACAAGCTTGAATCAATAGAAATGGACCATGATTTGAATAGTTTATTATCCATATATAAGGATTCAATGGAGGAAGACAGTCATCAACCCCAGAGAAGTATGAACTTTTCACCATCAGTATTTATTGACCAACTAGTTAATTCGGGTCTTTATTATGATAGATCTTTGGTTATAAGATTTTTATCTTCGTTATTAACAAAACCTTTTGTGATTCTAACGGGGCTATCTGGCTCGGGTAAAACGAAACTAGCACTGTCGTTTGTTCAATGGATTTGTAAGGATAAAGACCAATACCGTATAATACCTGTGGGTGCCGATTGGACTAACCGTGAGCCTCTTTTAGGTTTTCCAAATGCGATTAAGCCAGAAGAATATGTAAAGCCAGATACCGGTGTCCTCGACTTAATGATGAAGGCGGCAAGTAACGCAGACTTACCACACTTTTTGATTCTTGATGAAATGAATCTAAGTCATGTAGAGAGGTATTTTGCCGACTTTTTAAGTGTTATGGAAACGAAAGAAGAGATTCTGTTGCATTCAGACGGTAGAGTTGAAAATGGAGTTCCTGCTAAATTGAAGTTTCCTTCCAATTTGTTTATCATTGGTACGGTTAACATTGATGAAACTACCAATATGTTTAGCCCAAAGGTTTTGGACAGAGCCAATACCATCGAGTTCCGAGTTACAAAGGAAGAAATGAGAAATTTCTTGGATAATATGAGAGACATCAATATGGATGCCTTAGTCGGTAGAGGGGCTGGCATGGCTAAAAACTTTCAAGAAATGGCTGTTGGTAATAAATTGGCCAGTAAAGATATTGGTTCCATAAATGATGCACTGGTTCAATTCTTTAGTGAACTAAAAAAATCGGGAGCTGAATTTGGATACCGAAGTGCAACAGAAATTATGCGTTTGATACATCAGCTAACTGTTTTAGATAGTGAGTTAACCACCAATCAAAAAATTGATATTGCCATAATGCAGAAGTTGTTGCCTAAACTTCATGGGTCACGAAGAAAATTAAGTACTGTGCTTGAAACTCTCGGTTCCTTTTGCATATCCAGTGACATCAAGATCAATGAAGTTTTTGAAAAAGCTGATTTTGATTTCAATTCTGAAGATGTTCTTTATCCACTATCATTAGAGAAAATAGCGCGAATGTATCGAGGGGCAATAGATAATGGATTTACAAGTTTTGCTGAAGCATAATGGTAATGAAGGCGCTTGCATTCCTGATAATTGATCTTGATGAGGTTAAGGATGGCTTACAGCTCTTTATTGATGCGCGCACACCAAACTCTTTATTTGATGGTGAAGAAAGTGTAAGTGAGTTTAATGAGTCAAGGTATCAGTTAGTCGAAGGATGTTATTATGATTATCAAACAAGTGATCCACGATATATTCTTGGAGACATTGGAGAAAATATAATACAACGACATAGTCGCACAAGTAATGTTGGCACTATTGTACCCAATATATTTGTTGGTTCCCTTTCAATACCAATTATAGATAGGGAATCAAGCGAGGAGTGTTATAGGTTTAAGCTTGAAGTTCAATCAGTAAAAGCGGGTTACCGGGATGATTACCGGGACATGCTTGAACTGATTACTGAGAAATGCACAGATTTGTTGATGCAGGTAAGTTCTCCTGTTTCACAGTATTTCGAAATTGATTATACAAAGGACAGCCAGACTCTTTATCAGAGATTTGCGTTTATCAAATCAATGATTGGTAGTATTGAATTTTCCGAAGCCGTTCACCAGATTGTTACAAAGCCTGTTACTAAATGGATTGAAACTGTAGAAGAATTGGATGTCAGGAATTCTAGGAGTCTTTCTAATGGCAACATTAAGCAAATTTTGAAAAGTGGTAAGCGAATAGGATTGCCTGAGTCACATTATTTAAGAGGTTTCGGCATTAATACACTTCCTGAACGTATAAGTATTAACAGAAAATCTGATTCCGTTGATACTCCTGAGAACCGTTTTATCAAACATGCTTTGGAAGTGTTCCTTCAGTTTTGTTCTGATATCAATAGTAAAGCTAAAGAATTCGGGCATTTAAGCATGGTGGCGGAGTCAGAGTTATTGATTCGGCAGTTAGAAAATCATTTGCACCACACTGTTTTCAATGATATATCGCGCCCAGAAACTTTGAGGCTGAATAGTCCTGTATTGCAACGTAAAGAGGGATACAGGGAAGTGCTTCGGATTTGGTTGATGTTTGATTTGGCTGCCAAACTTATCTGGACAGGGGGAGATGATATATATAGTGGTGGGAAAAAGGATGTTGCAACGCTCTATGAGTATTGGCTTTTTTTTAAATTGCTTGACTTGCTACAGTCTATTTTTGATATTGATCGAGACGATATATCAAATTTGATTGAGAAGACGCAAGATGGATTAAGCATTCAGGTCAAACAAGGCAAATTTACAGCTCTAAAAGGGACATATAATAGCGAAACCCGCAAGCTGAATGTTCGATTTAATTATAACCGTTCTTTTACTGGAAGGAAGAGTTATCCTGATCCAGGTAGCTGGACAACGACATTGAGACCAGACTATACTCTTTCAATTTGGCCGTTTGGAATATCAGAACTTGAGGCTGAAACCCAGGAACTGATTGTACATGTCCATTTTGATGCTAAATACAAAATTGCCAACTTTACTGATATTCTGAGGCAAGAATCTGATAATGAACTGGATAAGGATAAGTTGGATAACCGAAAAGGTATTTATAAGAATGCAGACCTTTTGAAGATGCATGCATATAAAGATGCCATTAGAAGAACAGGGGGTGCGTATATACTTTATCCTGGTGACAAATCAATCAATCAGAGAGGGTTCCATGAAATAATTCCTGGACTTGGCGCCTTTCCGGTTCGACCATCTAAAACTGATAGTGGAATTAGTGAATTGAAATCATTCATATTTGAAGTAGTAAATCATTTCATAAATCGAACTTCGCAGCGAGAGAGGATCGGATATCAAACATTTGAAGTTTATCGGCATCCTCCCGAATCAGATAGTGAAGTCAGGGAATTGTTGCCTGAGCCATATAATGAGAATAGAGACTTAATTCCTGATGTATCTTTTGTATTGGTAGGTTATTATAAGTCTGTGGAACATTTGGATTGGATTGCGCGAAGCGGGCTTTACAATTTGAGGGTGGGATCTGGCACTGGTAGTCTTATTCTTGATAGCGAGGTAGTAAATTCAAGATATTTATTACTACATACTAAAGGTGATATAGATTCAGCCATCTTATGGAAGATAGTGAGCAGAGGTCCTAAGGTATTTACCAAGGGTGACTTAATCAAACTTGGGTATCCAATGCCATCGCAAGATTTTTATCTCGTTATAGAATTGGAGCCAGTAAGCGCGCCCGAATTTAGGAATGTAAGATGGGATTTTAGGAGACTTAAGAATTATTCTGGCAAAAGGGAATCAGCGTTGCCGTTTACTGCCAGTTTATCAGAATTGATGAAGAACAAGGTTACTATCTGATTGTAGATCTTCTGGAATTGATTGGTTAGGAATACTTTTTGCTACCATCTGCATTTCCCCTCCAAACCCCCTATTTTTGCCCCCGGATTCCCCCGCTTCGGGCGGGAGAGGGTCCCCAAAAGCACCAATCGATGTACAGAACACACGACTGTGGCGCCCTGCGCCTGACCGACCTCAACAGCACCGTCACCCTCAGCGGATGGGTGCAGATCAGCCGCGACCTGGGTGGCCTCACCTTCGTCGACCTGCGCGATCGCTATGGCATCACCCAGCTGGTGTTCAACATGGACACCGACGCCGCCCTCTGTGAGCATGCCCGCAAGCTGGGGCGCGAGTTCGTCATCCAGGTGACCGGCACCGTGCAGGAGCGGAGCAACAAGAACCCCAACCGCCCCACCGGCGACATCGAGATCGAGGTGGCTACCCTGAAGGTGCTGAACAGCTCCAAGACCCCGCCCTTTACCATCGAGACGGATACCGACGGGGGCGACGACCTTCGCCTCAAGTACCGCTACCTGGACATCCGCCGGGAGCCCCTGCAGCGCAACCTCCGCTTCCGGTCCAAGGTCACCATCGAGACCCGCAAATACCTCGACCAGCAGGAGTTCGTGGAGATCGAGACGCCCTGCCTCATCAAGAGCACCCCGGAAGGGGCGCGCGACTTCGTAGTGCCCAGCCGCATGAACCCGGGTGAGTTCTACGCCCTGCCCCAGTCGCCCCAGACCTTCAAGCAGATCCTCATGGTGGCCGGCATGGACCGCTACTTCCAGATCGTCAAGTGCTTCCGCGACGAGGACCTGCGGGCCGACCGCCAGCCGGAGTTCTCCCAGATCGACTGCGAGATGGCCTTCGTGACCCGCGAGGATATCCTCAACACCTTCGAAGGGCTGACCAAACACCTGTATAAGGAGCTCAACGGCATCACCCTGCCCGACTTCCCCCGCATGTCCTACGACGATGCCATGCGCCTGTATGGCTCCGACAAGCCGGACCTGCGCTTCGACATGGCCTTCGAAGAGCTTAACGACCTCGGCCAGGGCCGGGGTTTTGGCATCTTCGACGGGGCCCAGCTCATCGCCGGCATCTGCGCCAAGGGGGTGGCCGACCAGTGGTCCAACAAGGAGCTCAACGACCTCACCGACTGGGTGAAGCGCCCCCAGATCGGCGCCCAGGGTCTGGTGTATGTGCGGTTCAACACCGACGGCACGATCAAGAGCACGGTCGGCAAGTTCTTCGACGACGAGGCCCTGCGGGGCTGGGGCGAGCGCTTCGGTGCCGGCCCGGGCGACGTCCTCCTGGTGCTCAGCGGAGAGACGGACAAGGTACGCAAGCAGCTCGGGGAACTGCGTCTGGAGGTGGGCCGCCGCCTCGGTCTGATGACCCCCGGCGTGGTCAAGCCCCTCTGGGTGCTCGACTTCCCCCTCCTGGAGTGGGATGACGACACCAACCGCTTCTATGCCATGCACCACCCCTTCACCGCCCCCAAGCCGGAGGAGATCGACAAGATGAACAGCAACGACCGCGAGGTGCTCAAGGGCCTGCATGCTGATGCCTACGACCTGGTCATCAACGGCGTGGAGATCGGCGGGGGGTCCATCCGGATCCACGACCGGGCCCTGCAGAGCAAGAACTTCAGTCTCCTGGGCTTTACGCCGGAGGAGGCGGAGGCGCAGTTCGGCTTCCTGCTCGGTGCCTTCGAGTATGGTGCGCCACCCCACGGGGGGATCGCCTTCGGTCTGGACCGCCTCTGCGCGGTGATGAACGGGCAGAACAATATCCGCGACTACATCGCCTTCCCGAAGAACAACATGGGCCGGGATATGATGATCGATGCCCCGTCAAGGATCGACCAGGGGCAGCTGGATGAGCTGGGATTAGATGTGCGGGTGAGGGAATAGTTGCACGCAAAGGCGCAAGGACGCGGAAAATCAATAAGGCGCAAAGGAATTTTGGAATTAATTACCGCTAAGTCACTTAGAGGCTTATTGTGGTGTGTTTAAAATTCTACTAGAGGGCTTGGGAGTGTTCTGAAGTGGAGAGAGGCCACTAAGGGATTTTTTACCACAGAGGACACGGAGTCGCACAGAGTTTATTTTACCACTAAGAGCTTGGCGGTCCTCTGAAGTGGAGGTAGACCACTAAGAAATCCAAAGTTTCTCTGCGAGCTCTCACTAGGCTGACAAGTAGTAAAATATCAAGCGTTGAAGCAGTGTATCCTGTTCATGGAAGACTTTCCTTTGCGACATAGCGCCTTTGCGTGATTTATCTCTCGCAAAGGCGCAAGGATCGCGGGAAAATTTAAGGCGCAAAGAGATTTTGGATTTAATGACCACTAAGTCACCTAGGGGCTTAGTGTGGTGTTTTTAAAATTCTGCTAAAGAGCTTGAGGGTGTTCTGAAGTGGAGAGAGGTCACTGAGGGATTTTTTACCACAGAGGACACGGAGTCGCACAGAGTTTATTTTACCACTAAGAGCTTGGCGGTCCTCTGAAGTGGAGGTAGACCACTAAGAAATCCAAAGTTTCTCTGCGAGCTCTCACTTGGCTGACGAGTAGCAGCATATCTGGCGTTGATGGGATATATCCATCTAATGGAAAACTTTCCTTTGCGATTTTGCGCCTCTGCGTGAAATAGTTCTAGTAATGTCCTACAGTCTCCGGATCACCACAGAGGTCACGGAGTCACACAGAGTCTGAATGTAGAAGAATTTCATTGTGCACCTTCGTGAACTTCGTGTCTTCGTGGCAAGCAACGTTCCCTTCGTCTCTCCGTCTCTCCGTCCCTCATTTTTCGGTCATCCAACCACGACTGGAAATCGCTACCTTTCGTCTATGTGCAGCATCAGAAAGTGGTTTCTTCCGATCGTGTTGGTGTGCTGGTCCATGCCGCTCATGGCCCAGGTCCCCGATTCTCCGACCATCCCCGAGGTGGACAGCTTGTGCCAAGTGGCCCAAAATCTGTCCGACCAGCAACAATTCGATGCTGCCCTGGAAATGATAGTGGCGGCGGCGAAGGTGGCGGTCAACCAAGGTGGGGAGGGTTCCGCTGCACAAGCCGTCTGCCGCCTGAACGAGGGCAGGATCCATTCTGCCAAAGGGGATTATCCGGAAGCGGAACGGTGTTTCCAGGAAGCAAAGGCGATCGCGGAGAAGGTGTTCGGAAAGAATCATCGGGACTATGCGCAATGTCTGGTCGAATTGGGATTGTTGTACAGCGACCTGGGTCGGTTGCAGGAAGCAGAAGCCGTTTTCCTGGAGGCGATGCCCATCTGGGAAGCTACCCTGGGAAAGGCGAATGCCGAGTATGCCTGGAATCTGAATAACCTGGGCATGCTCTATTATGATCTGGGGCAATATGCGAAGGCCGAAGGGCTCTATCAGGAATCCAGGTCCATCCGGGAAGCGACCCTGGGGAAGGTCCATCCGGTCTATGCCGGCAGCCTGATCAATCTGGGTATCCTGTATTGGAAGACTGGACAGCTGGACAAGGCCGAATCATTCTACCTCGAGGCCAAGTCCATCTTTGAGGAGCAGCTCCACGATACCAACCACCCGTTCTACCGGAATTGCCTCAGCAACCTGTCCATCGTCTATGTCTCCCAGGGACATTATGAGCAGGCCCAGCCCCTGTATATTCAGTCCCTGGCCCTGGTCGAGAAGTCGAAAGGAAAGGAGAACCCGGAGTATGCCAGGGGCCTGAACAACCTGGCCGTCCTCTACATGTACGATGGCAAGCTGGAAAAGGCCGAGCCATGCTACATCGAAGCCATCCGGATCCGGAAGAAGACCCTGGGTGAAGATCATATGCTGGTGGCCTCCAGCCTGAACAACCTCGCGGCCCTCTATGAGGAACTGGGTCAGTATGCCCAGGTGGAATCCCTCTATCTGGAGACCCTGGAGATCCGGAAAAAGGCCCTGGGAGCCGATCATCCCGATTATGCCCAGACACTGATCAACCTGGCGCTGTTTTACGAGCATACCGGCAATTTGGACAAGGCCGAAGCGATCTACCTGCAAGCCCTTCCCATCTTTGAGAACAGCTATGGCAAGGAACATCCGAGCTATGCCTCCAGCCTGAAGAATTTCGCCAATCTCTATCTGGCCAGGAAGCAATTCGATCGGGCGGAGGCCTATTACCTGGAAGCCCGATCCATTCGTGAAGCAACGGTAGGGAAGATGCATCCGGAGTATGCCACCGACCTGGTCAATCTGGCCATCCTGTATCTGGAGCAGAAGCGCGAGGCGGAAGCCGGGAAAGCCCTGCAGGAAGCCCGGACCATCCAGGACTCCACAGTCGGCGTCACTCATCCGGAATACGCCAGGACATTGTTCTATCTGGGAGAGGTGGCCGTCAGACGGGGTGATCTGTCGAAGGGAGAAGCATTGCATGCGCAGGCGCGACAGGTCAGGGAAGCGGCTTACGGCCTGCAACATCCGGAGGTAGCCTACTCCCTGCAGCGCCTGGCCTGGGTGCACGAACGGCAGGGACGACAATCGGATACCGAACTGGATCTGGGAACATTGCTGGACCAGGTCCAGGCACGCCTGTCGAAGGCGACCTCCTTCCTGCCGGAACAGGAACTGGCCAGATATGTCCGGTCCTTCCGCCAGATCGGCGACCAGGTGGCGGATTGTGTCCAGGAGCGCAATGCCCGGGTGGAGAAGGCCGGCAGTCTGCCTGCGCTGCTCTACAACTACATCCTGTTCTACAAGGGCTTTCTGCTGTCTTCGGCGATCCGGTTGAAAAACCTGTCCGATCTTACCCCGGCATCCAGGGAGATCGACCTGCGACTGAAGAGTTACCGACGGCGCCTGGCAGAGCAATACGCACTTCCCCTGACGGACCGCAAGGGGGTTCCCGAGCTGGAAGAGCAGGCCCGCAACGCAGAGAAGGAACTGATCCAGACCGTGGCCGGATTTGCCGAAGCCAGCCAGCAACTGACCTGGAAGGACATCCGGCAGGTGCTGCAAGCCGATCAGGCGGCGATCGAGTTCCTGCAATACACCCGCCTTACCGGCACACCGGACGAGAGCGTCGAATATGCCGCACTCATCATTCGATCGGACCGGGATCAACCGGAGTTTGTCCATCTGTTTTCCGAGGCGTCCATCAGCCGGGTCCTGCAGACGGATACCGACAGACGATCGGATTATGTCAACGACCTGTATGCATGGGCTGACCGGGGATTGGTCGCTGATGAGGAGCCTGTTCCAACGCTGTACCAGTTGATCTGGTCCCGCCTCGCTGCAACCGGATTGGCGGATATCCGCACGATCTACTATGCCCCTACCGGTGTCTTGCACCGTCTCAACCTGGGCGCCATTGCAGTGAATGATGAACAGGTGTTGTCGGATGTCTACCAGCTCATCGAGGTCAGTAGTACCCGCAGGTTGGTCGAGGGATCGAAAGATCCCGTCCGCCAGGACAATGCCACAGGCGTGGTCTTTGGCGGGTTGTATTTCGATCCGGATACCCTCGCCGGCCAGACCCCCTTGTCGGTGTCTGCTGAGGACCTGGTGGCCAGTCGTGGCCAGGTCACGGCCGACCAGGCGGGAAGTACCCGGCGGACCGGCAGCTGGTCCTACCTGAAGTGGACAGAAAAGGAAGCATCAGCGATTAAAGGCATTCTGGACGGGGCGGGAATGGATTGCCGCGAACTGGACGGGTATGCCGGCACGGAAGAGGTGTTCAAGCAGATCTGTTCCGCAGGATCCTCCCCGGTCGTGTTGCACATGGCCACCCATGGATTCTTTTTTCCGGATCCGGGAGGGCAACAGCAGGATCAACAGGATCTGGCCTTTCAGGATTCGGAGAATCCCATGATCCGCTCCGGACTGATCCTGGCCGGGGGAAACTACACCTGGCGCAACGGAAATCCCCTGCAACCGGGAAAGGAGGATGGCATCCTCACCGCCTACGAGATCAGCCAGATGAATTTGTCCAATACCGAACTGGTGGTCCTCTCTGCCTGCGAGACCGGGCTGGGAGATATCGAGGGCAATGAGGGCGTATATGGATTGCAACGCGCTTTCAAGATCGCCGGGGCCAAGTACCTGATCATGTCCCTGTGGCAGGTTCCTGACCGGGAGACCATGCAATTCATGACCACCTTCTACCGCAACTGGCTGGAGCCGGAGGATGGCGGGAAGATGACCATTCCCGAGGCGTTCCGAAAGACCCAGCTGGAAATGCGGGACCGGTTTTTCAATCCGTATTCGTGGGCGGGGTTTGTGTTGGTGGAGTGATGTAAAGTCGGAAGGCGGAAATCGCCCGCCTGTTTTCTATGGGTTAAGCAATCATATGTTGAAAATTTGGATCATACATAGT
>ERZ795053.3918-NODE-3918-length-16537-cov-6.262468_pt1 | contig 16537 bp, 1 predicted proteins | sample MGYA00375137_ERZ795053 | MGnify/ENA primary metagenome ERZ795053 (study PRJEB30182, sample SAMN05720284) | activated sludge metagenome | isolation source: Anaerobic digester | place: Hong Kong | collected 2014-12-17 ...
GAGCATTTCATTGACACTCTGCTGACCTCGATATACGTAGTCAATATAGTTGCCGGTTTCATCTCGATCTACTATGATATGTTTTGGAGACGGAATAAGGCAATGTTTGATACCTCCATATCCGCTGATGGCATCTTGATAGGCTCCCGTGTGAAAAAATCCAAGATAGAGAGGTTCTTCATCATCGTCATGAAATCTCGGGAGTACGGTCTGTTGATTGAGATCTTCTGAATTATAATAATCAGAGTGGTCACAACTTATACCTCCTATATTGACTTGACTGTACTCATTTTTCCATTTGTTGACGGGTAGCAAAATGAACTTTTCGAAAATGGACCAAGAATCCGGAATGGTGTTCATGAGACTATTGTCAATGAGATACCAAAGTTCTGAATCGTTCTGTTGTTTCTGTTCCAATACAGAAAATATCGTGGCGCCACTTTCACCCACGGTGTATTTACCAAATTCTGTATAAATATTGGGCTCGGCAATGCCCTCGCTTTCACAGACCTCCTTGATGTTTCTGACGATTTCATTAATCATGTACTTATAATCGTATTCAAATCCCAGATTATTTCGAATCGGCAATCCACCACCAAGGTTAATTGAGTCAAGCGTAGGACATATTTTTTTGAGGTCGGCAAAAATCTTCAGTGCTTTTCTAAATTCACCCCAGTAATATAAAGTGTCTTTAATACCGGAATCGACAAAAAAGTGCAACATTTTGAGCTTGACTCTTTTCTTACGTGCTATTTTTTGTTTGTAAAAATCAATGATTTCTGCCGATCTGATACCGAGTCTGGAAGTGTAATAGGCGGATTGAGGTTCTTCATTGATGGCCATCCTTATTCCTATGGTTAGCTCATCTTTGGTGTTTTCATACAATCGATCCAATTCCTTTTTACTATCCAGTACCGGAATGACATTGGTAAATCCTTCGTCTATAAGCGCTATGATTTTTCTTAGATAGTCGTCAGTTTTATGACCATTATGGATAAGCTGGATGTTTTTCGTGATTTTTCCTTTTTGGTAAAGTTTCTGAATTAAGTCAATATCAAAACTTGAGGAAGTTTCCAAATGCACATTGTGATTGAGAGCTTCATTGATGACATGATTAAAGTGACAGCACTTGGTACAATAGCAGTAGAAGTATTCCCCTTTATAATTGTTAGCTTTAATGGCTTTATTAAAGAGGTTTTTAGCCTTTTTTATTTGATCACCAATTCTAGGAAGAAAAGTGAGCTTAAATGGCGTACCGTATTTGTCTATTAAATATTTTAGAGAAAACCCATGAAAAGTAAGGTAGTCGTTTCGAAGGTCAAACCCCTCTTGAGGGAAATAATAGCTTTGATTTATAAGATTAAAATAATTGTTCTTCATTTACCTGCCCCGATGTTTGTACTGCATACATATTGGATGTCTAGTATGCAGTAAGTTATCCAATCATAAAAATTTAAAATTTAGTATTTCATATAATTAACAAAGATGCTAAATGTTTTTCTGAAAAGATGAATAAATGGATGTTCTGAATAATTTTTTTTAAGTGGAATAGATGAAATAAATAATAATTTGAACATAATGGAAATATATGTATGCTTTATGTAAAAATTTTATTTAAAAAATAATATTATAATTAATTATAAAGCAATTAGTTATATATATAAATTAAAAACAAATTAAAAATAATTATAATATATTAATACATATTATGAATAATTCATATATTTGTCCCATAAACCTAGGGATTAGTATATCTAATTCGAATAAACCTGCAAGAGATTCTTAGAATTCTCAAAGTGAATGTGTAATAGATTCTAGCTTAATTTGTTAAAATAACTAAGGTCCAAAATGAGAAAGAATTATTACTTTCGCTCGGTCATGCTATTGGCCGCAATCAATGCATTACTAATTTTTGCAAACGTTCTGTTTGCGCAATGTGTTCCTTCATCCGGAATGGTAGAAGGTTCAGTTTTTAATGATTTCAGTAACGATGGTATATGGGATGAATATGAGCAGCCCATTAGGAACGCTAAAGTAACCGCCTACGATGATGATGGTGGTTTGATAGGTGAGGCCTACACTGATGCCAATGGATACTATGCCTTCACAGGTCTTGAAGACGAAACCAAGGTAAAATTGGTTTTCAATTTACCTGTTGGAAAAGTACCTTCATTCGAAGGTCCTGATAATGGTACCATTGTGCAGTTTGCTGAAGTTCCATCTTGTCATAATTATTTTGCAATGCTTAATGCGGATGGATGTGAAGATAATGCCATGGTTGTACTCACTTGTTTTGTTCAAGACAGAGTGGATGTTTATCCTAATATGGAATCCATAGTGAGTGTACCTTATGAATTTACTACAAATAGCCCCGTTTCAAGTGTTGCAAAGCACGGAAAAACAGGTTCTGTTTGGGGATTAGCTTGGCATCCTTATAAGCGAATTCTTTATTCTGCCGCTTACATTAAGCAGAATTCGGGAGTCACAGATTATGGCGCTGATGCCATTTATCAAACAGAGTTTTTAAATAATAAGGAAACTAATTTATTCGTCAAACTTTCTGACCTTGGTGTCACTGTAAAACCACTTACCGTAACAGACCCAATGGACTGTGCTTATGGTGCTCAGGTTGGTAAAAGAGGTCTTGGATCTATCCAGATTTCTCCTGATTTTCAGTCACTATATGTCATTAATATTAGTGAAAAGGAAATAGTAAAAATAAATCTTGAAAACCCAATACCGGAGACCACAGAAATTTTTAAAATTCCGAATTCGGAATGTTCTGGTGGTGAAGCTTATCCCTTTGCAAGTAAATTTTACGATGGCAAGTTATATGTTGGTTTAACTTGTTCGGCGGAGTATTCAAAAAATGAAAATGACTCCTATGCTGTCGTATATAAATTAGATGAAAATAATACGGACGAGCCATTTGAAGAAATTTTTGCTACTAATTATATAAAAGGATTTTGGAATGATGACCCATCCAATAAAAAAGTTTCTCATTGGTTTACTGATATCGACTTTACCGATGATGGAAACATGATTATCGCACTATCTGATAGAGTAGGGCATCGATATTGTACAGATTCTGGAAGTAGAGTGGATAGACAAAGTCCTGATATTTTAATGGTATGGAATGATAATGGTGTTTGGAAACTCGAAAACAATGCGGTTGCGGGTTCGCTTTTTGGAGCTCATCCTGACAATAATGAAGGACCTGGTGGGGGAGAATTTTTCGATGATAACTGGATTGCAAATCCTATCTCGGATCCTGAAACCGCAATAGGAAGTCTATTTACATTAAGAGATAGAAACTCTGTCATAACGACGGCCTATGATCCGTTGTATAATACTTATTCTGGTGGATTGATTAGATTGGATACTCGTACCGGTAAAAGAATCGATGGAGTGGAGCTATATCAAAGTAATATTGCTTCTCTATTTGGTAAAGCCACTGGTTTTGGTGAAATCAAAGCAACCTGTATTCCGCCTAAAATCCAAATTGGTAACTTAGTTTGGTTGGATTCAAATAAAAACGGACTTCAAGACGCAGATGAGCCGGGTATCAAAGGATTTAAAATCAATCTTTATGATGAAGATTTGAATATTGTGGCTCAAACCATTTCGGATGAAAACGGTCAATACATTTTTGATAATCTAATTCCGTTAAAAACATATTTTATTGGAATTGATGTTTCCAATTTTACTCCTGACGAAGAATATCTCGTCAATGATGGTAAAATCTATGAATTTACTGTAAATACTGAACCTAGTGATGAATCAGAGTCTCTAGAAAATAGTGATATCAACTTTTCAGGACAAAAGGCTTCTGACTATTTAGTAGAAATATTTACTTTGACGACCAATCATAACTATGACATTGGTTTAATTGAATCAAACAATTTTGACCTTGCACTTATCAATGAATATGAAGGTGGATCATGCGTAAAATTGAATGACATTGCACCATTCAAAATATCAGTTAAAAATCAAGGAACACTCAGTGAATTCGAATATACATTGGTTGCATATTTAACTCCAAATTACGAATTCGTACCAGAACTAAACCCTGATTGGGTGTTAGTTGGAAACAAAGCCTATTTAAAGATTTCCAAAGGTATTGATGCAACCGTAACCAAAGATTTTTATATCAATTTAAGAGTGAAGGGAGGAGCAGCTAATGACTACATCCTTTATGCTGAAATTGTCAACGCCAAGGATTTGGATGGTAATGATTTAATAGATTCTGATTCCACAATGGATGACGATGTGACCAATGATGCTGGTGGTGAATTTCAATCCGAATGGGATGACGTAATGACTGGAAACGGGTCTGATGACGAAGATGACCATGATCCGGCAGCCCCACCTATATTCGATATGGCATTGAAATATGAAGTGACGGAATATGATGAAAGTTTTACTTTGGGCACTAAGGTGAAAACGCTAATAACAGTATATAACCAAGGTATTTTACCTTCAGAATTTCTAAAACTAGTCGTAAATCTTCCCGCAGGTTTAGATTTCGAACCTAGTGAGAACCCGGGTTGGACACTTGTTGGTGACAAACTTTATTTTGATTATTTTGCAAGTATACCTGTAAGTTATAAAAGTGAGTTTGACTTAATTTTTAGAACGAATGAGAATGCGAGTGGAGACATGGTGTGGTATGCAGAAATAGTACAAGAACAATCTTCTGAAACCAATTGTGATTTTGATTCTGTTGCAGATGATAACTTGACCAATGACAAAGGAGGACAGGTAAACTCTAGTACTGATAATTTAGTGACGGATCACGGAGAAATCGATGAAGATGACAATGATCCTGTATCTCTTAATGTTAAATTCTTGGATTTAGCACTTATAAAATATACAGAAAAGACTGTGGTCGAAAAGGGCGAACTCGTTGATTATTTTATTGAAATATTTAACCAAGGAGATGTGCCTGTTTACAAAGTCATGATTGCAGATTATCTAGCTGATGAAACCAAATTGGAAGATTCTAATTGGACAATGGCTAATGATCATACTGCAACACGAGAAATAGAATTCCCTGATGGACTTGGTGCAGGAGAAAACTACATCATGAGCATCAAAGTAAGAATTGACGCAGATGCTGATCATCATTTGCTTATGAATTACGCTGAGATTGCCCAAATTTTTGGAAAAGATGGCGTAGATATTTCGGATATGGATATTGACTCAAGTCCTGATATGGACGAGTCTAATGATGCAGGTGGCAAGTATAATACAAGTACGGATAATCAAATCAACGGTAATAGAGTTGAAGATGAAGATGACCATGACCCTGCCGCTTTAAAAATCATTGATGCATACATTGAAGACACACGTTGTCTGCAAAGTACTGCAACGACGAATTCTGGATTTTTCGAAGATGATATAGTGGTAGAAGGACCGCCAAGTGAAGAATGGGAGGTATTGCAAGTAGTAAATGGGTATGTTAGTCCGGTTTCAGATCCTGCAGTTGAGATTTCGGCTGGTACACTCTTAAGCGAAACAGCAGTAACAACTGATATTACGAGTCAATACAGAATTACCGTAGCGTACGAAACTGGTACAATATATACAATCAGATTTATCAATAATGCTGGTGACACTAAAGAAATTTCTAATGGTCCGAGTGAATTTTTACAACTTGAATTAAGTGGAAAGACATCGATTTGCGGTGTAGATACTGAAACTTACAGTTTGTCTGAAGATATCCCTGGAGCTAGTTATACTTGGTCATTGAGCAACCCTACAGGGGGAGTAATTATTGGAAGTGGAAGTATTGTGACCATTGATTGGGCAGGTATATCTGGTATATATGAAATCAATGTTGAAATTACAGGAGTAGATGATTGCTATTATATTGTTCCTCTCAACGTAAGTGTTGGTTTAGTAGAAGGAGCGATGGCTTGTATTGGAGATTTGCAACTTTCATTAGGGGCATCATGTAGCATGACAGTTACACCTCAAATGTTGTCTTCAATACCACTTGATTTGAATGCACCATATTCAGTAATGCTTACAGATGCTTATGGCAATGCCATTCCTAATGCAACATTGACTGCAGAGCATGTAGGAACCACAGTTATGGCTAAATTAGTAGAATCTTGTGGGCAAAATTCTTGTTGGAGCTTTATTACGGTTGAGGATAAAATGGCGCCATCAATTGTATGCGAAGACCTATCATTGCCATGTTATAAAATTGGTAACTTCTTTGGCCCGGTAGTTAATGATAACTGTGGAGGTGAAGTCCAAATGGTGTTGTTGAACTCTGTTACCAATGTACTCACGTGTGACCCAGATTATTCAAAGGAAATAATAAGCCAATATCAGGCCATAGATCAGTATGGTAACAAATCTGCGGTTTGTGAAATTACAATGTCGGTTGAGAGACCGGATTTTGACCTAGTCGTACCACCTCTAGATCTTTTAAAATCAGAGGGAAATAATTTAGTGTGTTCCGGTGATTTTCCGGAAGATGAACTAGGAAACCCAGATCCTGTCTATACGGGTGTACCTACGATTGATGGCATACCTATGTATCCATCATTTGAAGGTGCTTGCTACACAGGAGTAGGATATAGTGATAGAATTATCGAATTCTCAGGCTGTGTAACTAAAGTCATGAGAACATGGACATTGGCACAAGCTACATGTGATTTCAGTGATCCACTTGAGTTTGTGCAGACTATAGAGATTGTGGATACTGACAAACCTACAATTGAGTGTCCTGATCCGATTGTCGCAAGTGCTAGTAGTGGAAACTGTGAAGCTACTGTTTTATTGCCTTCACCATTAGCAAACGATGCTTGTAGCGGCACTAATTATACTATAGATATTCATGTAGATGATGATTTCTTTTTCGAAAATCAAAGCAGTGCTTTGGTAACGCTATCTACTGGTGTACACGTTATAACTTATAGAGTATATGATGCTTGTGGTAATAGTAATTCCTGTACGACTACTGTGACGGTTAATGATAAGACCCCTCCAACAGTAGTTTGTGACCAAAACACCATCGTAGGGCTCAACTCAAATGGTGTCGCATATATCTATGCTTCTAGCATTGATGATGGAAGTACCGATGCATGTGGAATCGCCTACATGGAAGTTCGTAGAGTAGAGGTCAACGACGTATGTGGATTAGACAATGAATTTGGTCCATCTGTGGCTTTCTGTTGTAATGACGTAGGACAACAAACTATGGTAGAATTAAGAGTTTGGGATTACGCAGGTAACAGCAATTCTTGTATGGTAAATGTTGTCGTTCAAGATAAATTTCCGCCAGTAATTACTCCACCAGCTAATATGACAATTAGTTGTGAGCAGGTTATTGACTTTAATAACTTAAGTGAATTTGGAACACCTACCGTTACTGATGCTTGTGGAGCATTATTAATTGAGCATACTCCTTATGTTGATATTAATACTTGTAGAACTGGTGAAATTATTAGATATTTCGAAGCAACGGATGCCAATGGATCGGCATCAGCACAGCAAGTTATAACTATTGTAAATGACCATCCATTTGATTTTGTGATTGATTGGCCGGAAGATGTATTTATTACTGATAATTGTTCAGCTCTTGATTTATCACCTGATAATTTGCCGGATGGTCAAGGATATCCAACGTACGACGATGGAGTGTGTGCTCAAGTAGGCGTAACATACAAGGATTTATATTTTCCTATTGAAGATGTTAATGGTGCTTGTTTCAAAATTATAAGAAGATGGACGATTGTTGATGATTGTCAACCCGACGTAGACCCTGCATTGCACGATCAGACGATCATGGTATCCAATACAATATCACCTACTATTGTTGGCGACTGTAATCTTGTTCCTGAAGAATGTAACAATGACGGGGATTGTGACAATGGATTTATCGTGTTATCTATGTCAGCTACAGATGATTGTACCCCTGCGAGTAGTCTTGCATGGTCATATAAAATTGATTTGAATAGTGATGGAGTTTTTGAACAACCCGTGACAGGAGTGGGACCTACGGCGAGTGCAAGTGGTGACTATCCTGTCGGTGAACATGTCATTGTTTGGAGCTTTGAAGATATGTGTGGAAATGTCACAAGTTGTGAACAACATTTCAAAATTAACAATTGTGTAAAGCCTGTCGTTGCATGCAAAGATTCAGTATCCATCGCCCTAGAATTTATGCATGTAAATGGAAGTGATATCGAAATGGCTTGTCTGACAGCAGAAAGCTTAGCTGCAAGTAGTTCTCATCCATGCGATTATGACTATTACTTTAGTTTTGATACTTTGACATTGGTAGAGGAGATGTGCTTTAGTTGTTATGATATCGGGTTTAATGATAAAACAATTTATATTATTGATGAATTCGGTAATTATAGTTCTTGTGATGTCGTAGTGGAAGTACAAGACAACAATGATGTAGATATATGCCCTACTTTTGATTTGGCATTGATTAAAACATTTCATGCTGCACAATCTACCATTCAATATGGAAGTGATGTACAGTTTGATATACTAGTATGTAATCAAGGTTCTGAAAATGTAATAAGAGTAGATGTCAATGACTATATTCCTGTAGGATATACACTAAACGATCCCGACTGGACTCTAAGTGGCAGTACTGCAAAAATCAGCTTATTAGAAGGTGGAGGAATCATCCCAGCAGGCGGAATTCCTTCAACTGGAGATTCTTGTATTACTGTTCCTATTACATTGACATTAAATAATACAGGAAATCCTGATGATTATATTAATTATGCAGAAATAGATTTTGGTGAAGATACCTTTGGTTTTACCTCAGCAAATGATATTGATAGTGAAGCTGATTCAAACACTTCACAAGAAAAAGATGTTTTGCCTAACAGTCCTGGAGACAATGATTTATACAGTGATGGCGCTGATGGTAACCAAGATGACCATGACCCTGCAGTGGTTCCGTTTGTGGATTTAGCTTTAATAAAAGTCGAATTATCAACCGGTCCATATACTTATGGTGATGATGTGATACTACAAATAAATGTGGTAAATCAAGGAACCCTCGATGCAACTAATGTCATGGTTACGGACTACATACCATGTGGTTTCACATTGAGTAATACAAATCCAGGTGCATGGACAGTGAATGCCGGTGGTAACGCAACCCAAATCATACCATTTATCCAAGCAGGTGCAGAAGTAAATCTCAATATTTCTTTAACTCTTCAACCATGTACTGATGAGAACGCTTGGTTAAATTATGCCGAAATTTCGAGCTTTGACGGTGGAGTTGATATTGACAGTACACCTGATAGTAATGTAAATAACGATGCCGGTGGAGTGCCGAATAGCGATACGGATAATGTCATTGACAATAGTAATAGCGATGAGGATGATCAAGATCCGGCGTTAGTAGAGGTATTTGACTTGGCATTGACAAAAACTATTGTTCCAAATACACCTTATGATTTTGGTGATACGGTTACTTTTAATATCAATATTTACAATCAAGGAAATGTTACTGCAACTGAATTCAGCGTTGTAGATTATTTACAATGTGGATTTACTTTTGATTCAAGTTTAAACCCTGATTGGACATTTTATGGAAATGGTAAGTATGTCGTAGATATTAATACGAATCTTAACCCTGGACAATCTATGACAATTCCTGTCTCTTTAATTGTTGTCCCTTGTGGTCTAAACACTGAATTGTTTAACTATGCTGAGATTAGTTCTACTCCAGGTGAAGTAGATGCAGATAGTGATCCAGATATTAACCCTGATAATGACGGTCCAAGTGTTGATGATGATATTGAAAACACTGATGGGGATGAGGATGATTCGGATGGTGCAAGTATAATATTAGGGCCATGTAATGTAGATTTGGTAGCACCAATATGTGCTTCAAAAGATACTACGATTGTCTTAAGTAATACTGATTATGTGGTTATTAATCCAAGTTGGATTGATGGTGGAAGCACTGATGATTGTTCTGACGTTAGCTTGTCAGTGGAACCGGATACTCTATTCTGTAGTGACTTAGGTGATAATACAGTTATATTGTATGTTACGGATCAAGCAGGTAATACTTCTAGCTGTGAAGCAACGGTGACCATTGATTTCCAATTCGAGATTCAATGTGTTCAAGATACAGTTATTTCATTAGACATAGATGGTGTAACAGATTTAAATCCTGCTGATTTTTTCATTGGGGATCAAACGATATGCGGTCAAGATTTGATTTTTGAATTGTCCAAAGATTTCTTGGCTTGTAATGATCTTAATTTAGGAATAGTTACTACGACTTTAACGGTATCCTTAGGTACAGGTGAGAGTTCAAGTTGTGATATTACGATAACTGTAATTGATTCTTTGCCACCGGTACTTACTTGCGTAGATCAAACTTATGTATGCAATGAGGACTATTCAATTATTCCTCCTTCGGCTACTGACAATTGTACGGAACCTGAATTGATAGTAATTGATACAATTTCAATAATTGAATCTCTCAATCAATGTGGTATTGGATTTATTTCATACACTTATACTGGTACTGATTTACAAGGAAATGTGAGTTCTCCTTGCACACAAGTGATTACAATAACGAGTCCGGCTAATGGATTTGATTTAGAAGACACAAATTATGAATCACTACCAGATACAATTACAATAAGTGATTGTACGACCTTGGATCCTACTCAACTGGAGGGTGGAGCTTTAACGGCTGATGTTGATGGTCTGTGTGCTTTAGTTTCAATCGATTATAGTGATACTAATCTAACACCTGGAGGAATCTGTATTGATACTTTTGAAAGAGTATGGACAGTGATTGATTCGTGTAATATGATTAATAGCGATAGTTTGGCAACGTATTATTTCACTCAGTATTTGATTGTAATAGATACATTCCCACCAGTGATTAGTGGCGTTTCTGATACAATAATATCAGGGTCATATCCAGAATGTGAAGCATATGTTGACTTATCCAATGTGAGTGCAACGGATTGTACACCAGTACTTACTGTATCTAATAACAGCCCTTATGCTGACGATTCAAATAGTTTAGACGCATCTGGAACTTATCCTACAGGAACTACTACTGTTATTATTACAGCAGTAGATGACTGTGGAAATATAGCAATGGATACCTTTACGGTAACCATAGAAAATACCAAACCTTATGCTGTCGAATGCTTTAAAATATTTAAAGATATCCAAGACGATGGCACGGTAACGGTTACACCTGAGGACTTCTTGTTTGGTGTATTCGGTGATTGTGATAATGTTCTTGATTTTTCATTTTCTCCGACAGATATTAATCTAGATGAAGAGATATATACTTGTGCTGATGTAGGAGATGTTCCAGAAACTATTTATTGGTATGAAAATGGAGTACTTGTAGATTCTTGCGAATCCATATTAACGATTTTGGATCCAAATGATATTTGTTCAGGAAATCTGGTTGACCTGACCGGATCATTCAGAACAAGTAATGGAAAATATGTCAATGATGTATTGGTGGATTTAGAAGGCAGTGAATTGCCACAAATTCAAAGTATCGATGGACACTATTCTTTCTCTGATATGCCTATGGGTGGCGAATATACAGTTGTTCCAAATAAAAACATTAACCACCTCGTGGCGGTCAGTACACTAGATTTAGTTCTGATTCAAAGGCATATTTTAGGATTACAGAAATTTGACAATCCATATACGATTGTTGCAGCTGACATCAACAATGACGAAAAAGTCAGTGCAAGTGACCTTATCGAATTGAGAAAGAATATTTTAGGATTGAAATCTTCTTTTGCCAATAATACAAGCTGGAAATTCATAGATAAAAAATATGATTTCCCAATCAATAATCCATTGAATTCAGGATATCCTTTGGTTTACTACATACCGGAATTGTATGGAAATATGATAGTTGACTTTGTTGGAGTTAAGATTGGTGATGTGAATAATTCATATACAGATGAACTTAGATCAACAAAGGATGACAATCGTGCAATGTTCAATTTGAATCTTGTCGATCAATATATTTCTGAAAATGAAGAAATAAACCTTGATATCACTATTCCTCAATCGGAGTGGTATGGATTGCAATTGTCCTTAGATCAGTCACTAGTAGAGATTCTGAGTGCAAATGTTGATAAGACTAACATAGTAAATTTTGAGTCAGCACGACATAAAGATAATTTCAATGTGATTTTATACAACGGTAATGGAGTTAACGAAGAGGTTAATATTTCTCTAAGCATAAAGGCAAAACAGGCTGGCAGATTGTCAGAATTGTTGAGAATAGGTACTGGGCTTAATGCAGAAATTTATACTCATGAATTAGAGAAAACTAATTTGGCCTTAAACTGGCAGTTAAAGGAAAATGAATTAAACAATTTGGCATTAGTCCAGAATACTCCAAACCCTTGGGCAAATTCTACATTTATCGAATTTTATGCTCCTGAATCGACGAATATTACTTTGACCATTAAGGACATTAATGCAAAGGTGGTTTATGAAAAAGAGATAAATGCAGTGAAAGGTTGGAATCGAACCCAGGTATCTGAAAATAATCTTCCAATCGCAGGTATATATGTCTATGATATTACTGATGGTAACTCAACGATTAGTAAAAGGATGATTTTATTAAATAAATAATATTAAATGAACGGGGTGGATTTCAGCGCCAACTTATTTCCACCCCATTCTTAATTACATAACTAGACTTAATTTAAAAATGAACTCAATGTGTACTAAAACTCACTTCGAAATTGCATCTAGTGTCCCAAAATTAAGCAAATTGCTTAAGGGTTCTACAATGCTGGTAAAATTGAATTTAATTTTACTGATGCTCATTCCATTAATTCAATCAAGCAATTTAGCTGCTCAGGATTGCGGTACGGTCGTTATCAATGATTGTCCGGCTGACGTTACACTTGCCATTACGGCTCCTGATCAATGTACTATAGCAGCAGCTTGGGTAGAACCTGTTGATGCGACAGATGATTGTAATGCCCAAGGTTTTGAAAATTTGTTTGACCCAATCAACTGGACTGAAAGTTTTGTAGGTGGTGATGGGACAAACAATGGCGTAGATGCCACTTTAGCTCCTGACGAAATTGTCATAGAGGGTACCAGTGATGGAACCGCTGATTTAATTACTTATGTACTTTATTGTATTGATATACCGGTCGATGGAACCTTAAGTTTTGATTGGAATGCTTCGATACCCAATCCTCCTGGAATATTTAATAACGACGAGCCGGGGTACAGTATTGATGGTGCAGAAGTGTACTTAGCATCGGGAACTGATTTTACTGGTTCTGGAAGTGAGTCATTTGATTTGAATGCAGGACAGTCATTTTGCTTTTTTGTAAGATCAAACAATAAGAATGAATATACTTCACTGACAATTTCAAATTTTAAATTTGATCAAATCACAATTACTCAGACTTCAGGTCCCGCCTTAGGTGATCTGTTGAGTGCGGGTGTTTATGAGGTGATTTATACAGCAACCAACACTTCCGGTGCAAGTGCTGAGTGTAGTTTTTCGGTTACTGTCACTGACAATCCACCTATAATTACTTGCCCATTGGATTTCGAGGTAGATATTTTAGCTAGCACATCATGTGATACAACACTCTATTGGGATTTACCAGTAGTAGAGGATAATTGTCCTATCATTCCTGAAAATTTAGTTCAGACTTCTGGCCCTGTCAGCGATTCTTCAGCTGGTGCAGGAGATGGGGACTTAGTGAGTCCTGGTATTTACACGATATCTTATGAATATACGGATGCTGGAAATCAAACCGCAACTTGTTCATTTCAGATTACTGTAAATGATGCCTCTGATGTAGGTCCGAATATGGTTTGTCCAGCAGACTTCACCGTATATTTGACCGATCCTGCGTCTTGTATGACAACAGTATATTTTGAAAGTGCCACTGCATCAGATGCTTGTAACTCTGTAGGATTTGCAGGGTCTTTTGATCCGTTGGTTTGGACAGAAAGTTCAGTAGGCGATGGAACTGATGGAGAAGTAGATACGGCAGATGCACCGGATGCAATTTCCTTGACCGGAACAACAGATGGAACAGCAGGAACTAATACTGATTGGATGTACTGTATGACCGTTGTTTCTGATGGAACACTCAGTTTTGATTGGGAAGCGGAAGCAATAGGTGGTGGTGCTCAACTCATCAATGACGAGCCAGCTTACTCCATTGATGGTGCTCAAACCATATTAGCGACAGGTTCAGACTCTTATGCATCTGGTAGCGAAGAAATTGCACTTACAGCAGGTCAAAAATTTTGCTTCATCGTTAGATCTAATAACCAATTTGCAACAACAACATTTGATATCAGTAATTTAGAATATAATCAAGTAACAATTACTCAATTAGCAGGTCCTCTCTCAGATTCAGTTGAAGGAGCAGAGGATGGAGAGGCCATCCCAGCCGGAACTCATACCGTAACTTTCCAGGCTGAAGATGGCAATGGAAATACATCTACTTGTTCTTTCGAAATTACAGTGTTAGATACCATCAGACCAGTTTTTACTTTTTGCCCGACGATAGATCCCATTCAATTAGGTGCCAATGAATGTGAAGTTGTAGTTTTATTTGATGCTCCTGAAGCAGAAGATAACTGTGAACTAGATCAAATAATTCAAGTTGATGTCACGGGTCTTTCTAGTGGAGATTTATTCCCTATCGGCACTCATGTCTTGAGTTTTATGGCGAGTGATATTTATGGTAACACTTCTATATGTAATGTTGAAATTACAGTATTAGAATATCCAGTTGATGGAATTGTTTGTAATAAAGATATAAATCTAAGTTTAGATTACTTGACTTGCGATGGAAGCTTAAATACAGAAATGACCTTATTAGGCGATTATTATGGTTGTCCTGATAATTGTGAATTTACGATTACAAATGATCATGGTGTCATAGTTCCAAACTATTTCACCGTGGATGATGTGGGTCGTACATTCGATTATATGGTTTGCTGCCAAGGAAACTGTTGCTGGGGAAAAGTTTTCATTCAAGATGAAGTGGCTCCCACCATATTGTGTGAAGATGTTGAAATTTCATGCTTAACTGATATTAATGATGCTCCTCAACCTACAGTCATGGATAATTGTGGTGCAGAACTAGTGCTAGTTGACCAAGTCTATGAAAATTTATCTTGTGGAGATTACACCGGAAAATATATTCGATATTGGAAGGCAGTGGATGCTTTTGGAAATGAGAGTGACATCTGCGAACAAACCGTAAATTTACTTAGAGGAGATGTTAATTTGGCTTTTATACCAAATACTTCTGGTCTCAATACAGTGAGCTGCAGTGTCGTTGGATTTGATGAAGAAGTACCTGTCAACCTTTTTGGAGTTCCTTCTTATAATGGAATTCCATTGTATCCATTTACTCAAGGGGTTATTTGCAACGGTTATGTCGACTATTCTGATAAAGTAGTAGCTCAGACACCTTGCCAAAAAATCATTGAAAGAACTTGGGAAATTGGCGAATGGTGGTGTGGAACTACTGTTAGAAAAACAGCGGTACAGGTAATAAGAATAGCAGATACAGAGGGGCCGAGCATTACAGGACTCAGTGATATGAATGTTTCTACAGGAAATTATAGTTGTACAGCTCATGTATTATTGCCAACTGCTACGGTGGTAGATGCTTGTGCTGACATCATAGCAGTATATGTTAATTGGGACGGCGGTAGCTTAAGTACAAATGGTGGTTACGCTGATATCCCGGTTGGGGTACAGACGGTGACCTATACCGCGGTCGACCAATGTGATAACATTAGTAAAAAGTCAATAGTAGTAACTGTAAGAGATCAAACTGATCCGATTACAATTTGCGATCAATTTACAACTTTGGCTATATTGCCTGATGGTACCACCCATTTAACAGCGGAGGATGTTGATGATGGAAGTTTTGACGAATGTGGGCCAGTTACCCTTGATATTAGAAGAATGGATGATCCATGTGGAAATAATGGAACAGAATGGTCTGATAAAGTTTATTTCTGTTGTGCAGATATAGGAAATACTGTCATGGTTGTTTTGAGAGCAACGGATTTGGGAGGTAATAGTAATATGTGTATGGTGACAGTAGAAGTACAAGACAAAGTTCCATCGTACATGGTTTGCCCAGCCAATCAAACAGTAGATTGTGGATTTACCTATGATCCTAATAACTTGTCAAGTTATTTTGGAGAACCGACTTTAACCGGAGGAGGTTGTACCGATTTGAGCAATGTTGCTGAGCAAGCAACTTATAATATTACATCTTGTGGAACAGGAACGATTACTAGACATTTTACATTGACACAACCGATTACGGGGCCTCAAGAGTGCTATCAAGTGATTACTTTTAGTAATCCAGCTCCTTTTGACGAAAGTGGTATTATCTGGCCATCAAATTATGTTAATAATGATGGTTGTTCAGTATCTGATATTAGTCCGGAAAATATGCCGGCACCTTATGCTGAACCTATAATTTCAGAAGGTACTTGTGACCAAGTCGGTTTTACTTATGAAGAT
>ERZ795053.3919-NODE-3919-length-16534-cov-9.236908_pt1 | contig 16534 bp, 17 predicted proteins | sample MGYA00375137_ERZ795053 | MGnify/ENA primary metagenome ERZ795053 (study PRJEB30182, sample SAMN05720284) | activated sludge metagenome | isolation source: Anaerobic digester | place: Hong Kong | collected 2014-12-17 ...
TCGCTTTCGCACCGGCGCGTCGGCGCGCTGATCGTGTTTGAGCAGAAAACGGGGCTCGGGGACATCGTCGGGTCCGGAACGCGGCTCGACGCAATTCTTTCCGGCGCGCTGATTGAAAACATCTTTGAACCGAACACGCCGCTGCACGACGGCGCGGTGATCGTCCGCGGCTCGACCATCATTGCGGCGGGGTGTTTTCTGCCGCTGTCGGACGACCTGTCCGTCTCGCGCGAACTCGGCACGCGGCACCGCGCCGCGCTCGGCGTTTCCAGCGTGTCGGACAGCGTGACCATCGTCGTTTCGGAGGAGACGGGCGCAATTTCGATTGCGCGCGACGGCAAGCTCGTGCGCTATATCGACTCCAGAGCGCTGCAGAACATTTTGGAGAGTTTATTTGTCCAGACCGGCTCCACGTCCGCCTTCACCTGGGTCAAGCGGAAGGAGGGATCGCATGAGAAGCATTAAAATCGACAAAAAAGCGGTCCTCAGCGGACTGAAGGGCTTTTTTACAAAAAACGTCGCGCTCAAGATCATCGCGCTGGTTTTTGCGGTGCTCCTCTGGGGATATGTCCTCACCGACCAGAAACCCATGCGCACAAAGATCATTACCAATGTGACCACCAGCTTCGACGGCGAGGCCGAACTGATTGCGCAGGGCTTCTGCGTGCGCGGCGACCGCGAAGAAATCCTGCAGGACGTTTCCGCAACCGTGCGCGCGCAGATTACGAACTACGCTTACATCAGCGCAAGCTCCATCAGCGCAACGATCAGCCTGCGCAACATCAGCGAGGCGCGCGAATATGAACTGCCGATTTCGGCGACGGTGAGTTCCGCGCTCGGCGTGGTGCAGTCCGTTTCGCCTTCCACGGTGACGGTCGAAATCGACACGCTGGTCACCAAGACCATCCCAATCACTACCTCGTTTTCCGGCGAAGTGCCGGACGGATACTGGGCGGACATGGACGCGCTCACCGCAACTTCCCGGCTCGACATCACGGGGCCGAAGACCGATATTTCAACCATTACGCACGGCGAGTGCGTGGTCGACCTGACCGACCGCACCAGCACGATTTACAGCACGTTTGACGTAACGTTTTACGACAAGGACAACAACGTCGTTTCCAGCGATATCATCGTCGGGACGCTGCCTTCGTCCACCGTACGGCTGCCGATTTATTCCATGAAGAATGTGCCGATCGACGTGACCGGCTCGCTGATTGGCACGGACAACCTCGCGGCCAACCATGAACTGGTCAGCGCCGTTGCAACGCCGTCCTCGGTGCGCCTCGTGGGCGACCAGGCGACGCTCGACGAGGTGGACAGCATCCTGCTTACGCCAATCGCGGTCAACGGCCTGAGCGCGACGACCACTGTTGAAAGCGATCTGATCGTGCCGGACGGACTGCGCCTGCTCGACGACGAAACCGCGTCCGTGCTCATTGAAATCCGCGAAATGGAGACCAGCCAGACGTTTGAACAGCTCGAAATACAGGTGTACGGCCAGCCTTCGCGCTCGGAGGTCACGCTGGACGTTTCCACCGTCGACCTGACCGTTGAGGGACGCTACAGCCTTGTGAGCATTCTCATGCGCAGCGATATCACCGTTCAGGTGGACGTGACGGGACTCTCGCCCGGCGTGTACAAGCTGCCGCTCTCCGTGTGGGTCAAAAACGAGGAGGCTACCGTCGAACTGACGACGACGCTTTCGGTTTCCGAGGTCACGGTCACCATCGACCAGCCGTAGCGCGCCGTCTTGCTGAGAAGCGCACGGAATGAACATTGCAATCACAAAACCTGCGGCGCGTTCGCAGGTTTTGCGCGCTCTAGCCTGAAAATACCGGAGAACCGCTTTGCGGGGAGAAACGAATGAAACTGGTTGTGCAGCAAATCAAACAGCCTTTGAGCGAGGGCGACGACGCGCTCTGTGCGCTCGCTGCCGCGCAGCTCGGCCTGGACGCTTCGCAGATACGCGGCGCGCGGGTCCTGCGCCGCTCATTGGACGCGCGCAGAAAGCAGGACGTGCATTTCCTGCTCACCGTTCGGATCGAGATGGAGGATGCGGCGGCAAAGCGGCTGCTGAAAAAAGCGGGCGGCAGGGTCTCCGTCTGGCAGGAGGCGCCCGGGGAGCCGCCCGCCTGCGGAAGCGTGCCGTTATGCGGGCGCGTGGTCGTCGCCGGGCTCGGTCCGGCGGGGCTGTTCGCAGGGCTGATGCTCGCCCAAAACGGCTATCGTCCGCTCGTGATCGAACGCGGCGAACCGGTCGGGTGCCGCACGCGCGCGGTCGGCCATTACTGGCAGACGGGCGAGCTGGACGAAGAATCGAACGTTATGTTCGGCGAAGGCGGCGCGGGCACGTTTTCGGACGGGAAACTGACTTCCCGCAGCAAAGATCCGCGCGGGGACGCGGTGCTCTCCACGCTGGTGCGCTTCGGCGCGCCGGAGGAAATCGCCGTGCTGGCCAAACCGCATATCGGCACAGACCGCCTCAGGAGCGTCGTTTCCGCCATGCGTGCGGAAATCGAGCGGCTCGGCGGCGAAGTGCGCTTTTCAACGAAGCTGACGGAGATTGAAACGGACGGCGGGACACTGCAAAGTATCCAAACCGAATGTGCGGGGGAACCGGAAACGCTGGAGTGTGCCGCTCTCGTTCTGGCGATCGGTCAGGGCGCGCGGGACACATATCAAATGCTCTTTGACGCGGGAATCGCAATGGCGAAAAAACCGTTCGCCGTCGGCGTGCGCATCGAGCATCCGCAGGGCATGATCGACGCCGCGCAGTACGGCGCGTTTGCTGGGCACCCGCGTCTCGGCGCGGCGGAATACCGCCTGACCGGGCGCAGCGGTGAACGCGGCGTGTATACGTTCTGCATGTGCCCCGGCGGCAGTGTAATCGCCTCCGCGAGCGCGGCGGGCGAGGTCGTCGTCAACGGCATGAGCGACTTTGCGCGCAGCGCGCAGAACGCCAACGCAGCGGTCGTCGTACAGGTGAAGGAAACCGACCTTACCGGCGACGCGCTGGCCGGGATGCGCTTTCAAAAGCAAATGGAGCACGCCGCGTTTCTGGCGGGCGGCGCAAACGGGTTTGCGCCCGCGTCGGACGCCGGTGCGTTTTTGCAGAAGACAGCGCCGCGCGGCTTTGCCGGCGTGGAGCCGACCTACCGGCCCGGCGTGACCCCGTCCGATCTTTGGCGCGTGCTGCCGGAGTTTGTGGCGGCGGGCGTTGCGGACGGAATTGCGGCGTTTGGCCGCCAGCTCAAAGGATTCGACCGGGCGGACGCGGTGCTCACGGGTGTTGAAACGCGCACGAGCGCGCCGCTGCGCATCCTGCGCGGCGAGACGATGGAGAGCGTGTCCTGCGCGGGAATGTACCCCGTCGGCGAGGGCGCGGGATATGCCGGCGGCATCGTTTCCGCGGCCATCGACGGCATGAAGGCCGCCGAGCGCGTGATCGCGCGGTTTGCGCCGCCCGTATAACGCAAAAAAGCCGGAGAAACGGGTCAGGGCTAATAGTCCTTGGCAGTACCCGAAGAGTTTTTCAGCGAACGAAAAGCCGGACGATAGCTATCGCCCGGCTTTTATAAGCAGAGTTTGTGTTTTAAGGCTCCCGCTGGAAGGATTAGGGTTTCCGCCGGAAGATGCGCCGCTTTCCGGCGTGCTTTTTTGTTTCGGGCGGCGCTTCGGCGGGAGCTGCCGCGCCGGGTTCGGCGTGCGGCTCGTGCGGCGCTTCGCACGCCGCGGGTGCGTCCGCAGGCTCTTTTTTGGAAACTGACGGCGTGTCGTCCGTCTTGTAGAGGTGGATGACGCCCTGTTTGTTGAGGCTCTGGATCAGCGCAAGCGTGATCGGCAGGCCGAGCAGACCGATGCCACCGAAGAGGAACGTGCCGAGCACCATGGAAAACAGCGTGACGATCGGATGCAGGCCGACGCGGTCGCCGACGATCTTCGGTTCCATGATGTTGCGCACGATGATGACGACGATATAGAGGATGCCGAGGCCGAGCGCGCGCGCATAGTTGCCGGAGATGAGCGCGATAATCGTCCAGGGCAGCAGCACCATGCCGCTGCCGACCACGGGCAGGATGTCAAACAGCGCGATGGCAACGGCGATGCCGACGGCGTGCTCCACGCCGATGATGGCCAGCCCCAGCGCAATCTCCGCAAACGTGATGAACAGTATCAGCGCATACGAGCGCGTGTATCGCCAGAGTGTGCGGCCGAGATGCATTTGGATGTTGTGGAGCAGCGCTTGGTTCTTCTCCGAAAACTGGCGGAGAATAAACGCCTTGATCATTACAAAATCGATGGAAAGGAACACCGTCGCAATGATGGCGATGAGCAGTTTAAGCAAAAATCCCGGCGTTTTTATCGTGACGTTGGTCACCCAGGTGACCAGCTGCTTCGAGATACCGACCACCGTCTGGCCGAGCGTTTCGGTCACGTTTGAGGCGACCGTGTTATAGGCGGCGGCAGTGTCCGGGTCAAGCTTTTCGGCAAACGACTGGAGCGAGGCGAATACGCCGCTGAGCCACGGGGCGACGGAATTGGTATACAGCGACGGAAGGCGGATGAAAAACGATTTCGCGGCGGAAAAAATCTGCACGCCGATCACGAAAAGCAAAAAGCCGATCAGCGTGTAAAACAAAAGCACGACAAGCACGCCCGCAATCCCCTTGTGCAGATGCCATTTTTCGCGCAGGAACCGCACGACAGGCTTGAGCAGCAGCGACACGAGCAGCGCAACAAGAAACGGCATCAGCATGCCGAGCGCATACCGCGTCAGCACGATTACGATGCCGAGTATGATGGCGAAATATAAAAAATTGACGATGAACCGCTTGCGTTTTTCGATTTCCATTGGCATGCCCCCGCTTTCCCAGTCAATGTATCATGCGGCGGGCGCGCTTGTAAAGCAAAAGCGTTTTCGCTATAATAGTGCGCATGAGCGAAAAAGATCTTTTAAAACAACTCGAAGCGCTGCTGGACCCGTCCGACGAGGCGGTTACAAACCTTGCCAACGCAAGCGCGCTGCTGTTTTATGCGCAAAAAGACCTCAATTGGGCCGGATTTTACCTCCTTAAGGGGGACGCGCTCTACCTCGGCCCGTTTCAGGGCAAGCCGGCCTGCACGCGCATACCGGTCGGGAAAGGCGTTTGCGGCACGGCTGTTGCAAAGAATAAGACGCAGCGGGTCGGCAGCGTGCATGCGTTTCCCGGGCATATCGCCTGCGACTGCGCGTCGGAAAGCGAGCTTGTGGTCGTGCTGCGCGCCGGCGACGGCATGCCAATCGGCGTGCTCGACCTGGACAGTCCGAAAAAAGAACGCTTCAGCGAACAGGATGCGTCTTTGATGGAGCAGGCGGCGGCGCTGATCGCCCGCGCTGTGGAAGAAAAACTGCGATGAAAAGCTGCTGCAGAAGAAGCCGTTATAAAGGGAAAAAATAAGCATGACGTTTGTTGAATTGTTACTCACGGCGGTCGCGCTCTCGATGGACGCGTTTGCCGTTTCCACCTGCAAGGGCCTGAGCATGCGCGGTATCGACTGGCGGCGCGCGTTGACCATCGGGCTGTTTTTCGGCGGATTTCAGGCGGCGATGCCGCTGGTCGGCTGGTTTTTGGGCAAGCAGTTCGAGCGCCTGATTACGAGCGTCGATCATTGGGTCGTGTTTGCGCTGCTTGCGTTCATCGGCGGCAAGATGATTTTCGACTCACTCAAAGGCGGGGACGGGGAAGCCTGCAAAACGGAACAGAAGACCGACTACAGGGAGCTGGTAACGCTCTCGTTCGCAACGAGCATCGACGCGCTGGCCGTCGGCATTTCGTTTGCGTTTCTCAAGGTAAAAATCCTGCCGTCCGTGCTCTGCATCGGGGTCACGACGTTCCTTCTCTCAATCTTCGGCGTTGCGGTCGGCGAGAAATTCGGCGCAAAGTATCAGAACAAAGCGACGTTTGCCGGCGGCGCGGGGCTGGTGCTGCTGGGCGTAAAAATCCTGCTCGAGCACCTCGGCGTTTTCGCATAAAGCGGTTTGCCAAGGCGGCATAGTATTAAAAAAGACACACGCCTCCAAAGGCTGATGCGCTTCCGGAACGGAGGCGTTTTTTTATTGCTTGACACCCGCTGAAAAAGCGTATATGCTGTCAAAGAATGAAAAGTATGAAAAATCATACTAATGAAACGAGGCGAGAAAATGGAACCACCGAAGGGAAAACACATCTTCGGCACGGTCAAGGTTGGCGAGCGCGGACAGATCGTGATCCCGAAAGAAGCGCGGGAGATTTTTAAAATTGAACCGGGGGACAGCCTGGTGATGCTCGGCGACGAACCGAACGGGCTTGCGCTGATGAAGAGCGACGTGTTTATGGCGAGCGTTGCAAACGCAATTTTTCCCGGCGACGTCGTACCGTACGCGGAAAAGAAACTCGACGACAAGGAGTAGCGAAACATGGGTTATGCGATACAAGCCGTAGGACTGACGAAGAAATACGGCGCTAAAACGGCGGTTCACGCACTGAATCTGACCGTGGAGGAGGGCGAACTGTTCGCGCTGCTCGGGGTCAACGGCGCAGGCAAGACCACCACGATCAAGATGCTTTCCGGGCTGTCCGCGCCGACCTCCGGGGATGCGCGGCTGCTTGGCGACAGCATCACGAAAGACCTGCAGCGGGTCAAGGCGCACAACGGCGTTTCGCCGCAGGAAACCGCCGTGGCGCGCAACCTGAGCGTAAAGGAAAACCTGGAGCTCATGGCGCGCATCTACGGGTTCGGGCGCGAAGAATCGCGCCGTATGGCGACAAAAATGATCGAACGGCTGTCGCTGGGCGAAGTGGCGGGAGACCGGTCAAAAACGCTCTCCGGCGGCATGCAGCGGCGGCTGAGCATCGCCATGGCGCTGATTTCCAAGCCGAAAATTCTGTTTCTCGACGAACCGACACTGGGGCTGGACGTGCTTGCCCGGCGCGAACTCTGGGCGCTGGTCCGCTCGCTCAAAAAAAACACGACGATCCTTCTGACCACGCACTACCTCGAAGAGGTGGAGGCGCTGGCCGACCGCGTCGGCGTCATGAACAAGGGCGTGCTCGTCGCTGTCGGCACCGTCAGGGAACTGACGGAAAAAGCGCATGCAAATACCTTTGAAGATGCGTTTGTCGCGCTGGCGACGGAAAAGGAGGCGATCGCATGAACGGATCAAATGCTTTTGCCGGAAGGACGTTCAAGGAAATACTGCGCGATCCGCTCAACCTCGCGTTTGGGCTGGGGTTTCCGCTGGTGCTGCTGCTGCTCATGACGGCGATTCAGGCGAACATCCCGGTGAGTTTGTTCGAGCTGGACTTGCTTGCGCCCGGCATGGCAATCTTCGGGCTGTCGTTCGTCGCGCTGTTCTCGGCGACGCTGATCAGCAAAGACCGCACGACCTCGTTTCTGATGCGGCTGTTCGCGTCCCCGCTGAGCGCTTCTGGATACATCGCGGGCTATACGCTGCCGCTGATCCCGCTCTCGCTGATGCAGACGCTGATCTGCTACGCCTGCGCGGCGGCGCTCGGCATGCAGATGACGGTAAACGTGCTGCTTGCAATCCTGACTACGCTGCCCTCGGCGCTGCTGTTCATCGGCATTGGCCTGCTCTGCGGGAGCGTACTCAACGACAAGCAGGTGGGCGGCATCTGCGGCGCACTGCTCACGAACCTGAGCGCGTGGCTCAGCGGCACGTGGTTCGACCTGAGCCTGGTCGGCGGCGCGTTTCAAAAGATCGCGTACCTGCTGCCGTTCGCGCACGCTGTGGACGCAGGCCGCGCCGCGGTGGCGGGGGAATACGCCGCTATTATGCCGCATCTCTGGTGGGTGATTGGTTACGCCGTCGTGACGTTTGCCGTCGCGGTGGTGGTATTCCGGCGCAAGATGCACCGTGACAACGTTTAGCGGCTGAAATGAAATAAAAAAGCCAAAGGAGCATAACGCCCCTTTGACGGGAGGTTTGAAGCGGAGTCTTCAAACCTCCTTTTTGCAGTAATACGCGATCGCGTCGCTCATCAGCGAGGCCGTGCCCGCGCCGAAGCGGTCGATGTTCTTCTTGAACCGCTCGTCGGCAGTGTACATTTTGCCAAGTCCGGCGAGGATTTCGCCCGTGCAGGTGTAGTAGTGCTTTGTGATGTGCGCCTGCCAGCGCTTTACCAGTGCCTGTACGCGTGCGTCGCCTGCATCTGCGTCCCGCAGAGCGGCAAACGCGGCGAAGATTTCGCGTTCTTCGGTTTGTACCCGCGCGCGCTCCTCGCTTGAGCGTGCGGTTTCGCGCGCGGCGCTCTCGCGGTACTCCGGCGTGCCGCCCCAGCGGCTTTTGGCTTCTTCGGCGTACTGCTCGCGCAGTTCGTCGATTTTCGCGGTGTCGAATGGTTGAAATTCCATCGTTCGTTCTCCTTTCAGCGTGTCTGTGAGGAGCGAAATCAGCCCGTCCAGCCGTTCGCGCTTCTGCACGAGCAGTGCCCGGTGTTCCGTGAGCGCGCGCCTGCGGTCGAAATCCGGCGAGGAAAGGATTTCGGCGATGTCTTCAAGCGGGAAGTCCAGCTCCCGGTAAAACAGGATTTGCCAGAGCCGCTCGACGGCCGCGTCGTCATAGTACCGATAACCGGATTCCGCAATTTCGCTCGGGGGCAGAAGCCCGAGCTGGTCGTAATAGCGCAGCGCGCGGACGGAAACGCCGGAAAGCCTGCTCAGCGCACCGATGGACCGTTTCATTGTTTGCTCACCTCACGTATCGAAGGATAAACCATGACGTAACGTCAGAGTCAAGGGGGGGGCGTTGAAAATTATAATCTTTTTTATTAAGCGCGTCCAATTCCAAACCCGAACGGCTCTGCGTAAAATTTTGAAAGAAGCGTTTTCTAATGCCGGCAAGTATGGTATGATCGAAGCTATGAAACAGAGAGAATTGCTGGATTTTTTACACGCGCTCGAGTGCCTGAAGACCAACGGGCGGCACAGTGTGACCTGCGGCGGCGTGACGGAGTCCGTCGCGGCGCACTCCTGGCGGCTGAGCGTCATGGCGCTGCTGCTGCTGCCGGAGTTTCCGGAGATCGACGGGGACAAGCTGATCCGCATGTGCCTGATTCACGATTTCGGCGAGGCGATCACGGGGGACATTCCGTCGTTTCTGAAGACGGATGCGAACGAGGCGACCGAGACGGACGCGATCGGATCGCTGATTGGCACGCTGCCGGAGCCGCAGCGCGGCATGCTGCGCGCGCTGTTTGCCGAGATGGACGCCATGCAGACGAAGGAAGCGCGGCTCTATAAGGCGCTCGACAAGATGGAGGCGGTCATCCAGCATAACGAAAGCGATATTTCCACGTGGATTCCGCTGGAGTACGAACTGAATCTCACCTATGCGGCCGAGAACGCGGCGGAGTTTCCTTATCTGAAGGAACTGCGCACGATGATGGCGGAGGACACGCGGCAGAAGATTGCCAAAGCGAAGGAGGAACAAGCATGAGCACGTATATGGAACTGGTCAAGCGGCGCGAGAGCTGCCGGGACTTCAACCCGGACCGTCCGGTCGAAAAGGAAAAACTGGAGCGCTGCGCAGAGGCTGCGTGGCTTGCGCCGTCGGCCTGCAACAGCCAGCCCTGGCGGTATCTGATCGTAACGAAACCGGCGCTGGTCGAACAGCTCCGGCCCATGATGCAGGACCTCGGCATGAATAAGTTCGTCGACAAGTGCCCGGCGTTTGTCGTTGTGCTCGAAGAGCCGACGCGGCTGAAGGTGTCGGTTTCCCAGCGGTTCAAGGACCAGGATTTCGCGCCGATCGACGTTGCGTTTTCCGCTTCGCAGTTCTGCTACGAGGCGACGGAGCAGGGACTTTCCACCTGCATCATCGGCTGGCACAACGAGCCGAAAATCAAAGCGCTGTTCGACATCGGCAAAGCTTCGCGCGTGCGGCTGATTCTCTGCGTGGGCTATGCGGCAACGGACAAACTGCGTGATAAGAAGCGCAAACCCATCGGCGACGTGATCAAGTATTACGAGTAATCGCGGGGAAGCTTTTGCAGGGAGGTCTCCCTTGAAGAGACAAGTCCCTTGGGAATCCTCTTATCATCTGCAAAAAGAGTGGATTCTTAGGGCCGTCACGGCCCGAAACGGTGGTTTGGAGACGGAGCCTCCAACGTACCCTTCCGAATCGACAGACAAGCGGCGCGTTTTAACGCGCCGCTTGTGTTTGCTCAGTTTTCAATTGGCTTCAGCGTAACGACCACGAGTTCCGGCGGGTCGAACACGCGCGGCAGCCAGTACGGCCGCTGGGACAGCCCGCGGCTGATGATCAGCGTCTGCTCGCCGAAGTCGTAGCGTCCGCCGCCGTATTCGGGGAAGAACCCCTGACCGGGCGCGTACAGCCCGTTGAGCAGGCCGGGAATGCGGATCTGCCCGCCGTGCGTATGCCCGGAGAGCATCAGGTCGAACCCGCAGGGCAGGATGTCTTCGACCGAATTCGGCACGTGGATGGCAAGGATGGAATAGACTGCGTCGTCCCGCTGTGCGCCCGCGTCCGCAAGCTGCCGCAGCTGGCGCGCTTTGCCGCCGTGGCCGTCGTCTATGCCGAAGAGCTGCACATGCGTTTCGCCTTTGGTGAGCACGACGGATTCACCGGCAAGAATCGGGATGCCCGCAGCCTCCACTTCGCTGCGGACGACCTCGATGTCGTTGGTCTGGTATTCGTGGTTGCCCGGGACGAAGTAACAGGGCCAGCGTCCGCCGAGCGCGTTGAGAAGCGCCAGCGCGTTTTTATTTTTGCCGTGCTGATGGAAGATGTCGCCGTCCAGCACGACGACGTCCGGCGCGGCGGCGTCGATTGCGGCGAGCAGGTCGCTTTGCCCCTCGCCGTAGAGCGACGAATGCAGATCGCTGACAAGCACGATGCGGAATTCCTCCGAAATGCGCGCGTCTTCGATCGTATAGTTTTGTGTGACAAAGCGGCATTTACCGCAGATATCCAGCATGAGATACAGCGCCAGCGCCGCTGCAATAATCCAAAGCAGACGGCGTTTTTTCCTTTTTTGATTTGTACGGCCGCCCGATATGGGAACGGGCATATGAGAAGTTCGCTTCATTAAACCGAGTATAACAGAGGCGTTCCGCCGCGAAAAGGGAAAGCGAACTTTTTCCACCAAAACGTCACATGTGCTGTTCTGCTTGTCAGCGGCATTGCGTTGCAGAGACGAATTCCCAACACTTTCGTTTGTCATAGAGCAGGATTATTAGCGAGCTAAAGAGCCGCCCGTAATGGGCGGCTCTTTGTATGACAGGATGCGTACTGCTAGCTGAGGGAAACGAACGTTCCGTAGATATACCCGACTGTGGTGGAGTTGTACTGGACTTTATACCAGTCGCCTTCCGTGCCGAGGTAGGTATAGGTTGCGCCGAGTTTCGCCTTGCCGATGCGGGTGTTGGTTGTGCTCGCGCCGGAGCGTACGTTGACTGCGTAGAGGCAGTTGGTGATGGTCACGGTCGTAGGCGTCGCCGTGGTGGTCGTCGAGCTGCTTGAACTGCTCGAATCGGTCGTCGTCGCGGCGGCGGTGTATCCGGAGGAGGTCTTGGTTGCCTTGATGTAGCTCGCCCAGATATATGCCTTTGTGGTGTTGTTGTACTGGATGTAATACCAGTTGCCGGTCTTGCCGAGGATATGGAAGGTATCCCCAAGGTACGCATACCCGACCAGTTTGCTCAGGCCGCTGGCGGAGGCGCGGACATTGACCCTGCGGCGGAAGTTCGCGGCAACACCATAGTTATACTCCGAATTGGTGACGGTGACCTTCATGGTCACGCTCTTGCCGTCGACCGTCGCCGTTATCGTCGTCTCGCCGAGCGCAACGCTCTTGAGCAGGCCGGTGTCGTCGATGGTCGCCACGCTGGTGTTCGAGGAACTCCAGGTGACCGTCGTGTCGGTCGCGGTGGAGGGCAGGACCGTCGCTTTGAGATACGTGTTGTCGCCCAGCATGAGATCGAGCTCGGTGCCGTAGTTGAGCGTGATGCCCGTTACGGCAACTCTCGCCTGCGTGATGACATAACATTCGGCGAATTTGCCGCTGCCGTCCGTTGCGGCGGCCGTGATGATGGCGTATCCGCTCAGGCTCTTGGCGGTGATTTTGCCGGTGGAATCAACAGTGGCCACGCTGGTGTTGGAGCTGGTCCATTTCAGCGTGGGAGTCGTTGCGTTGCTCGGGTAAACGCTTGCGGTCAGGGCTTCGGAGTTGCCTTCGACCAGCGTCAGCGAGGTTTTGTTCAGCGAAACGATGATTACGTTGACCGTGCTCACGTTCACATTGCAGGAAGCGGAAAGCCCGCTGCCGTCGGTCGCGGCGACTTTAATGACCGTGTTGCCCGCCGTAAGGGCTGTGACCTTGCCGCTGGAAGAGACGGATGCAACGGAAGGATTGCTGCTGGTCCACGTAAGCGTTTTATTCGTTGCGTCGCTCGGCAGCAGGGAAGCCGTGAGCGTAAGCGTGTCGCCGACGCTCAGCGCGGCGTTCGTTTTGCTCAGGTTGAGCTGTGTGAGGATCGTCGAATCCAAAAGCGTGATGGTGCAGGTCGCGGTTTGCGTCCCTGCAGTGGCGGTGATGTTCACGGTCGCCGGATAAGTGACCACTGCTTTTTTCGTCGTGACCTTACCGTCCACAACGGTTGCAAGGGTGCTGTCGCTGGTGCCCCAGGTCACCGTCGGGTTGGAGGCGTTGAGCGGAAGGACGTTGGCGTTGAGCGTCAGCGTGCTGCCCGCATAAAGCGTCGCGGTGGTCTGCGAAATCGTGATGCTGTCTACCGGGATGTCGATGACGGTGACTGCACAGGTAGCCTCGACGCCGGTGATGACCGCGTCGGAGGAATCGAGCGCATAGGCCGTGATCGTGGTCGTGCCTGCGGCGACGCCGGTGATGATACCGGTGTTTTCGCCGACGGTCGCGACGGTGGGATCGCTGCTGACGTATTTAACTTTGGTCAGCGTCGTGTCGGACGGCGTGAACGTCGGGACCAGTTCGTCCGTGGAACCAACGCCGATCGTAGTCTCGGTTTTGTCGAGTGCAATGTGAGTCGCTTCGATCTCGTTGTCATCGACGGTCACGGCAAAGATCGCCTGCTCGTTGACATAAGTGATCGGGTCCGCGTCCATGTCGAAGCCGCGCGCCGTAACGGTGATGGTTACGGACCCGGGGCTGACAGCGGTGACGATACCGGCCTGGTCGACGGAGGCGACGGCAGGATTGCTGCTGCCCCAGGTAACGGCGGCGCCGCTCGGGGCGACCGTCAAAAGCGCGCCGACATCATAGGTGGTGCCGATGCTCGCATAGGAAAACGTATAGTCCGTCGAACTGAGCGTAACCGAGGTCGCGGCTTCGTCGACGGTCAGATCGAACGTCTTGGTGAACACGAGCGTCTGGGAAGGATAGACCTTCGACCAGGTGATCGTCGCCATGTCCGTGCCACCGTCCGCGATGGTCAGCAGATGGTCGCTTGCGGGCGTGATGACCACGTCGCTGAGCGGCAGGTCGGGGTTCGCGCCGCTCGAATAGGTCGCGCGGAGCGCAAGGCCTTCGGTCACGAGCGTTTCACCTTCGTAATAGCTGGTGCTCGCCGGATAGGAAACGATGGAAAACCCGGTCGGGTAACCGGTTTCGGCGGCAACGACCGTAACGGTATACGACGTAGCGGGTTTTTGAACCTGCGTATAACCGGTGGGCGTGCCTGCGTTGTAGGTGATGGTGATGGTCTTCTCGCCGACGTCTTCCGCCTTGAAGACATATCCGTTGGCGATGCTCGTTGTGTACTGGCCTTCCGCGGAATCTTCGGCAACATAGCTCGTCGTTGCAACCGCGGTGCCGGGTTGGGTGATGCCGTCGTTATACGTCAGAATCAGCCCGGAAATATCCAACGCCTCGCCAACTGCGTATACGCGCTTCGTGGCGGGTGTGTCGATTTCGATGCTAAGTGGTTTTATTTCTTCCGCTTTTGCGCCGTTGACTGCGGGCAGCAGCGTCAGCACGAAAAGCACGCTCAGCATCAATGCGATGGTGCGCTTCATTCGGTACACATCCTTTCTTGCATGAAAGACATTCTGTCGCAGAAATTATACATGAGCAGTATATATATGTAAACAGAGCCGGCAAAGATGTTACGGATATTTCACACATGGCGGAAATAAAACCGTAACATTTGTCAAAACTTGCCTCAACCATAGCACTTTAAGCCGCATTTCGCATTGGTTTTCACAAATCGTTTCCTTTTGATTGACAATTTTCTCCGCGTTTTCGCGGGTACGTTTCAAATGTTTCCGCCATGGCACAAAAAAAGGCCGTTTTTCGGGCGCCGGCGCGTGTCCCTGTGCAAAAAAAACGGCGGAAGTGGGATGCAGGTTTGGAATAAATATACAATTTGTGTTCTATAAAGAATTTTACCAGTTATTGACTGCGTGCTCCGCAAAGCCCGGCACGTTTTCAAACGAAACGCGCGTGCCGCTTTCCGAAAGGAAGCTCCCGGCGAACGTGCCGAACATCTGGTGACAGCGGTTGTCGACCACCAGCAGTTTTGTGACGGTGTCCCGGTCGTAACGCGGGGTGAGCACGGCGGAGAAACGCCCGTCGTCCGACTCGATTTTCCAGGGCCGCATCGGGTCGCTTTCCGTTGAAAAGCGGACGCGTCCCAGTTTCACAAAGGAATCGCCGTAATACACGATGTTTTCCGTTGCGCGCATGCCGAAGCGCGGCGCGGAGGCTCGACCGCCGGTGCGCGTGTGTGATATAATCACGGAATGAAGGCGTTATGTTTCGTATGATCGAACGAGACTCAAAAAGGCGCGCAGTTTTCAGGACCGGGCCCTCCGGCGGGCGGCGCGCTTTGCACGAGAGAGCCGAATTCGAAAGGGTGAAAGAAAAATGCAGAAAAAAACCGGAATGAAAACCGCGCTGATCGTACTCAGCGTTTTAATGGCGGCCGTGCTGCTTGGCGCATGCACGGGCGTACAGGCGGACACCGCGCAGGCAGACGCCGCGCAGACGGAAACGAGCGAAGCAACCGCGGCGGACGCCGCCGAAGAAACCGCCGCCGCGGACGAAAGCGGGCTGTCGTTTTCGCTCACGACCATCACGGGCGATACGGTCGACGACTCCATCGTCAGCTCGAGCAAACTCACCATGGTCAACTACTGGGCGACCTGGTGCGGCCCGTGCGTCAGCGAAATCCCGGACATCCAGCAGCTCAGCGAGGACTACGCCGATTCCGGCCTCAGCGTGATTGGCGTGCTCTTCGGCGATGACGACACCGACGGCGCGAAGGAATTCCTCAGCGAGACCGGCGTGACCTATCCGGTCGTCCTGCCGGAAGGCGCGTTCCTCACCCTTGGCAGCGATATCTACGCAATCCCGACCACCATGTTCTTTGATTCGGACGGCAATCAGGTCGGCGACACGGTCGTCGGCTCGAAGAGCTACGAAGACTGGGCGGGGCTCGTCGAACTCCTGCTCGGGCAGGTCGGATGAAACGGGCGCTTCCGTACATCCTCATAGCGGCCGGCCTGCTCTTCATCGCCCTTGGCATATGGGGCGACGAGGTGCAGGTCGTTCTTTCGCGTGCCACGAATATCTGTCTGGAGTGCATCGGCATTGGCTAAAAAAGTGATTCGCAACCGATTTCGGCACTATGTGCAGGGCGTTTGGACGCTGCTGACGAACGGTTATCTCGTCGGCTTTGTCAAAGGACGCATCTGGCAGGGCGGCAGCAAGGCCGTCTGCGTGCCGGGGCTCAACTGCTATTCCTGCCCGGGCGCGCTCGGTGCATGCCCGATCGGTTCGCTCCAGGCGGAACTTGCCTCGCGCAATGTGAAATTCCCGTTTTACGTAACGGGGTTCCTGCTGGCAACCGGCGCGCTGTTCGGGCGGTTCGTCTGCGGGTTTTTGTGCCCGTTCGGGCTGGTGCAGGATTTGCTCTACAAGATCCGATCGCCCAAGATCCGGTCGTTTAAAGGCGACCGGGCGCTGCGCTATCTTAAATATGCCGTTCTGCTCGTGATGGTGATTTTGCTGCCGTCGCTGATACGAAACGACGCGGGCACGGGCACGCCGTGGTTCTGTAAATGGCTTTGCCCGTCCGGTACGCTGTTTGCGGGCATTCCGCTGCTTTCCTTAAATGAAAACCTGCGCTCGCTGGCCGGTTACATCTTCAACTGGAAAGTGGGCGTGCTGGTTGTGATCCTTGTGCTGTCGGTCTTTTTCTACCGGCCGTTTTGCAAGTATCTCTGTCCGCTCGGCGCGGCGTACGCGCTTTTCAACAAGGCCGCGCTTTACCGCCTCCGGCTCGACGAAAGCGCCTGTGTGCACTGCGGCGCGTGCAGCCGCGTTTGCCGCATGGGGGTCGACCCTTCGAAGAAACCGGACGACATGGAATGCATCCGCTGCGGGGATTGCGTGAAAAACTGTCCCACGGGTGCGCTTTCAGCCGGATTTCTGCTCCGGCGGGACAAACCGGAAGAAGCCGTCGATTCCGAAACGACAGAAAGCGAATAAGC
>ERZ795053.3920-NODE-3920-length-16533-cov-18.318971_pt1 | contig 16533 bp, 19 predicted proteins | sample MGYA00375137_ERZ795053 | MGnify/ENA primary metagenome ERZ795053 (study PRJEB30182, sample SAMN05720284) | activated sludge metagenome | isolation source: Anaerobic digester | place: Hong Kong | collected 2014-12-17 ...
TCTTCCCGAGGAACAGCAAGCCACCAGGACGAAGGGAGAAATGGAAAAGCGAGAGTACTTCCTGCTGGAGGGAGGGTTCCAGGTAGATCAACAGGTTGCGGCAACTCACCAGGTCCACGTGGAGAAGGGGGGGATCCACGAGTACATCGTGCATTTTGAATTCCACCATGTCACGCAACAAGCTACGGGGTTGGTACCCGTTTCCCACCTTGTGAAAGAATCGCTGCAAGAGAGGGGTTGGAATTCCCTCGCACTGTTGCGTTGCGTAAACGGCCTGCCGTGCGAACTGCAGCGAGGCAGGGTCCACATCGCTGGCAACAATGTGCACTTTTTCCGAAGCGGCTGGCCCCCATCGCTCCTGGAAAAGCATTGCCAGGCTGAACGCTTCTTGGCCAGTGGAACAACCCGCGACCCACAGCTTCGTGCTCCCAGAGTCATGACCCAAAAGCGGAAGGGCTTGCTGTGCCAGTGCCTCGAATGCCCCCGGATCACGGAAAAAAGAGGTCACATGGATTTGTAGGTGGTGCAACAGCGAATTGGCTTCTTCCGCGGAGGCTTGCAGCAGTTCCACGTAGCTTGCTGCCTGGGAAATCCCCAGCAGGATCATGCGCCGCTCGATTCTGCGCACTATGGTATTTTTCCGGTAACGATCCAGGTTTCTTCCGGTATGCTCCCGGAGGGCGGAAAACACGCGCGGAAGGAAGGCAGGAGCAAAGTGCACGTCGCGAGCGGAAGAGGGGGGGGGAGCAGTTCCGTTGTGCCCCGGGAAAAGCTCTTCCAAGGAGCTACCCAGTTGGTCCGGGGGAAGCATCCGCTGGACGAAACGCTTTTGCTGCACCAGCACGGGAAGAGCCCGAAACGGCGTGGAAGCAGGATCCTGCACCAGCAAAGGCCCATCCCACCAGGAAAGGAGATCGACCATACCCGGAAACTCATTTCCCAACCCACCCAGGACAACCAGTGCAACCTTTCTTTCAGCCTCGAGCAAGGAACGGAAGAAAAGGGAAAAGACCGGACGAAGCTGCCGCTGGAAGGATTCACCGCTGAGCATCACGCCATTTTGCGACCCCACGGGGTAAGGGTAGACCACCCCATCCAAAACCTTCTCTCCTGGCAAAGGGAAACGCACGGGGTACTTGCTGCTCCGCTGTATGACCCTTTCCAGTAAGCCGGGAAAATCGGGTGCCAAGCGTTGCGCCACGAAAAGGGTTGTTGCGGGTGGAAGAAGCAGGTTTCGCAGGAAGGCTTCCAGGGATCCCAAGTCAAAGAAAGAGGAAAGAACCACCACGGCACTACACGGGGAAGAAGTGGGCATTGTTACCCTTCTTTCCCAGGAATTTTGGGGAAGGAGGGAGGAGAGAAGCGCAGGGCGAAAAACAAGCCTCCCAGTACGATGCCTCCGGAAAGCAGCGCCCAGCCGATTCCAAAACGGTCCGCCACCCAACCCGCAATGGGCGCACAAATCGCCATCAGAAGAGTTTTCAAGCTCGATTCCACGGAGAGTCCACTTGCCATCGTACGATGGTGGATCTGGTCACTTACGTACGAAACCGTGAGAGGGCGGCGCAAGTTGTGCAAAAGGTACAACCCAAAGAAAGCGGCCACGCTCCCGATGGAAAAACCCCACAGTACGAACACACCCGAAAAGGTAAGCAACGCAACCCCCAACAGGAACGTAGCGTTGAGTGCCTTTTCCGCGGATCCCACCTTCTGCTGGAAGTGCCCGGCTCGTGCGGATGCCAGGCTGGTTGCAAGGTAAATCCCGAAGAAGGCGACACCGATCACGATGGCTTCCCGCTGCTGCCCTTCCAAGAAAAGGAAAACGGGCAACGCGAGTGCAAGGCTTTTCAAGATGGGCTGCAAAAAGTTTCCCGCTACCTCGAAAAAAGCATCGAAGGTGGCCCCGTTCAATAGCCCTTGCAGTGCCCGGGGATTGGTGAAAACCTGGAAGAATTGCCCCAAGGTGGCCCGGCTGCTACCTGGGGATCGTTCGCCGTCAAGGACCTTAGGGTAAGAAGCAAGGTTGAGGAGGTTCAAGAAGTAGGGCACCATGGAGGCAACAAAAACGATGCGGTAGGAACCCGAGAAGAAAACGAGCCCCGCAGCGATGAGAGCGTTCGCGGCGGACCCCAGCTGGGAAGCCGCACGGGTCGAACCGTAGTAGCTGGCTTTCCACTTGCCCCAACCTTTCAACCGAAGGTATTCCAAGATCATGGCCTTGTGCGTACCCGTGCGAAAGGCCTCCCCCACGGCAAAGAAAACCATGGCCACGAAGATCCAGGCCAAAGTGGGAAAGAAAAAGAAAAGGCCGAAAGAGAGCAGGTACCCCACCATGGAAAGTACCATAGAGATGCGCCTTCCAAAAAGATCCGCCACCACCCCGGTGGGAATTTCCAAAAGGTTGGTGGACACCTCACGAACGGAGAAGAAGAAGCCGATCTGCAAGAAGGAAAAACCCTGGTCGCGGAAGAAAAGCACGAGGAACGGTTCGAAAAAGCGAAGATTCTTTAGGAAACCGTAGGCGGCAAACCGGTAGAACTGCACATCTTTCTTCGGTGGAGATTCCATGCCTTCTCTGTTTCTCCCTTCGTTTGCTTACCAATCGGGCTCAAACACTTGCAAGTGGTACACTTTCCCCGAACGGGTGTCCTGGAAAAGCACGGCAAACAGCACGTTGTTTCCGGTCCATTCTTTTCGTGCGGAGAAGACCACTTGGGCTGGCTGGTTTTTCCAGGGGATCACCTGGATTTCCCGCACCACGTTGGAGTAGCGCGTTCCCTCCACGAACACGCTTTTCTGCACCGCAAGGCCCACGATCTGCCCCCTGGAATACTGCTTGGAAAGCGAAACATCGAAGCGGGCCTGGGTACTGGAAAACTCCACGCTTGCTTGCATACCGTAATCCGGGCGAAACCGGTTTTTCTCCACCCCCAGGGCGGATTCCAGGGTTGCGGGGAAATGCGAAATACTGCCCACCCACTTCTGGTTTCCCTGCACCACGAAACCAGGAAGGGAAGAAAGCGCGTAGAAATCCGACCGCTCTTCCCCACCCGGAACCTCCAGAGCGTCTTGCCACAGGTGAAAACTCACCACGAGCGCGTCTTGGTGGGAGCGTTGCCATTCCAGGAGTGGCTGGTTGAGTTGCTCACAGGGTTCGCAGAAACAGGAAGAAAACACTTCCACCAGGATGGGTTCGTTGTTTGCAAACGCGTGGGTCCCGAAGAAAAGGAGCAACGCGAGCCCCAAAAACCACTTCGTGCTCCTGCAAAGGTTTTTGCCCAACTTACAGGTCATCGGGGATGAACCCTTTCATCTGCGAACGGTACAACCGTGCGTAATGTCCATCTTCTTGCAGCAACGAAGCGTGGTTACCTCGTTCCAGGATGCGCCCGTTCACGATCACCAGGATTTCGTCGGCGTTTTGGATCGTGGAAAGCCGGTGGGCAATCACGAGGGTGGTACGACCGCGGGAAAGGTCTTCCAGGGACTTTTGGATCATTTGTTCCGTTTCGTTGTCCAGCGCGGAGGTTGCCTCGTCCAAAATGAGAACCGGGGGATTCTTCAAGAACACGCGTGCAATGGCAATACGCTGCTTTTGGCCACCGGACAGTAGGATGCCTCTTTCCCCGATGTACGAATCGTAACCCTTCTCCAGCGTGGTGATGAAGTCGTGAATGCGTGCGTGCTTTGCAGCCTGGATAATCTCCTCTTCGCTGGCGTTTCCCTTGCCGTAGGCGATGTTATCGCGGATCGTTCCCGCAAAGAGGAAGATATCCTGTTGCACGAAACCGATATTCCGCCGCAAGCTTTCCAGCGTGATGCGCTTGATGGGCACCCCATCCAACGTGATATCTCCCTCGGTGGCCTCGTAGAAACGGGGAATGAGGTGGCATAACGTGGTTTTGCCTCCCCCCGAGGGGCCAACGACGGCAATGGTCTTGCCGTGCGGAATTTGCAGCGAAACCCGATCGAGCACGGGTTCGCTCCCATCGTAGGAGAAGGAAACGTTCTCAAACTGGATGTTCCCCGCCACGTTCTCTATCTCCCGGGCATCGGGAGCATCCTGGATCTCGGGCCGAATCTCCATGACTTCCACGAAACGCTCGAAACCTGCCATTCCGGATTCAAACATCTGGGAGAATTGCATGAGCCGGCGAATGGGTTGGAAAAAAATCTCGATGTACAAGAAAAAGGCCACCAACACACCGGGAGTGATCCAACCCTTGAAGCAGAAAAACCCTCCCAGGCCCAACACCAGCACCTTCAGGATGTTGGAAAGGTAATGGATGCCCGAGGTCATTTCTGCCATGGTCTTGAAAGCACTCTCGCGCGACCGTCGAAACTCGTCGTTCCCCACGTTGAACTTCTCCATCTCGAACTCCTCGTTGGTAAACGATTGGGCCTCTCGGATCCCCGAGATGCTGTTCTCCAACTGGGCATTCACGTCCGCAATGCGCTTGCGCACCTCGCGGAAGGCCCGTGACATCTTCCGGCGCTTGATGATGCCAAACCAGAGCATCACCGGAATGAAGGAAAAGGTGATCAACGTGAGCGGTACGTTGGTGAGCAACAAAAGCACAAACGCACCTACCAGCGTGACCAGGGACAGGAAGAGGTCTTCGGGACCGTGGTGGGCCAATTCCGTCATTTCGTTGAGGTCGTTGACGATGCGGGACATGATCTTCCCGGTGCGCACCTTATCGAAGTAACTGAAGGAAAGCGTTTGCAGGTGCGAAAAGATGTCCTTGCGCATGTCGTATTCCATGCGCGTGCCCAGAACGTGCCCCCAGTAGTCCACGATGTAATTGAAGAGCGCGCGCAGCGAGAACAGAGCCCCCAGCACGATGGCAGCGATCACCAAACCCCGCACGTTTCCCTCGGGGATGAAGGAGTCAAGGGCTTTTCGCGTGTACTGCGGAAAAACCAAGTCAATTCCCGCCATCAGGAAGGCACACGTCAAATCAATGGAAAAGAGCTTCCAATGGGGGCGGTAGTACGCTATGAATTTTCGGATCAAGAAAAACACCTCTTTTGGGAATATGGGAAAGAATTACGTGTACCGGCGTTGGATCTTGGTGAATACCTCTACGAACTTGGGGTCGAACTGCTTTCCCGCTTCCTTTTGCAACTCGGAAAGGGCATCGTTTGGGGCAACCCCTTTGCGATACGGTCGATCACTGGTCATGGCATCGAAACAATCGGCAATGGCCAACACCCGCGAAATCATCGGGACTTCTGGCCCCGCCATCCCCTCGGGGTAGCCACGACCGTCCCAACGCTCGTGGTGGAAACGGACGTAGTTGGCGATATCTTTCAAGTCAGTGGAAGTATCCAACACCTGCGCACCCCACACTGGATGCATGCGGATGATTTGGAACTCTTCGGCGGTAAGCCGGCCTGTTTTGGTCAGGATAGCGCCCGGAACCAGGATCTTGCCCACATCGTGCACCAACCCCGACCAATACACGCGTGCGACCCGTTCCTTGCTCCAACCCAGCTCCTCGGCAACCTGTGCAGACAATTGGGCAACGTTCTCCGAGTGTCCCTTGGTGTAGGGGTCGTGGAGTTCCAACATGCGGATCATGGACATGATCAGTTCTTTCTGGAAGCGGCCTTGCTTGATGGAGTACTTCTGCATGGCCAAGAAAGCAGATGCCACGTTGGAAAAGGACTCCAAGATGCGGATATCGTTGGAATCGAAGTTTTTATCACTTTCCGAAGCAATATCCAGCGAGACATTCCCTACCGTCTCGTGGCCAATTTTCAAACGACTCAACAGCGAGTAATTCACCGGGAGTGTTGCCTGCGTAAGTTTCTCGTGCGTATCCTCGGGCAAGAACTCCCTGTCCTTGCGCAGGATATCCTCCACGAGCGAAACGGATTCGATGGGAAACAGAAGGGATGCATCCAGCGCAAGCTCCTTGAGTTTCTCGATGTTGTGCCCGATGGCATGAACGTACCGCCACTGCGCACCTTCCACCAGGGAGATACTTCCATAATCCGCCTTGGGAACGAGCACCATCAACATCTCGAGCAGTTCTTTCAAGAAGCCATCGTTGTCTTCCTGCACGGCCAACGACATGTGCGAGGTAAGGGCGATGATGCGTTCCATGCCTTCCCGCAAGGATTCGACCTTTTGGAAAGACTCGTCCCGCTCACGGACCATCAAATTGCACTCGTGGGCGCGGGCTTGCAGCGTTTCGTTCTCCACTTCCAGCTGCTCAACACGCATGGAACTTTCGGAAAGAGCCCGAGAATACTGGGTTTCCCTCCGAATGCCGTGCACAAGCGAGCGGGCCAGAAAAAAGAAGCCCACCCCAAAAAGCGAAACTCCCAGGATCTGCAACAATCCTGGGAAAAAAACCAAACCGATTCCAACTCCCTGAAAGAAAAGCGAACTCCAAAATGTCTTTCCCATTTTTGTTATACCAGGACATTCCCTGGCTCTCCTTGGGTTATCTTACCATATTCTCTCCCCTTCTCGCTGTTTTTGGGGGAATCCGTGTGCCACAAAAAGAGGGGTTTTTACCGCAGCTTCTCCAAGATTTGCTGGAGAAAGGTGGGAAGGCAAAAACTGGCAAGATGCAGTGCGGGGTTGTAGTACTGCAATTTCATGTGTGCGGCGGAAACGTTGGAACGGATCTGGCGAGGGTCGAGTTGCTTTGATGCGATGGTGTAGGTCCAAAAACCGGAGGGGTATTGCGGCGAAAAACCCGTGTACAGCATGGTCTGGGGGAACACGGAGTGGATGCGCGAAAAGGCCATTTCCAGCCAACTACGATCGAACACCGGATCTTCCGTTTGCGCCACGAGGAAACCCTGCGGGGTCAGTGCCTGCAAGCAGTTTTGGTAGAATTCCGGGGTAAAAAGGGTACCCCCTTCTCCCGCGGTGGGATCTGTGGAATCGATCAAGATTGCATCGAAGGTGTTGGGAAATTCCCCCACCAGTTGGGCCCCATCCCGGAACAGGATCTTGGATCGGGGATCGGAAAAGGAAGAGGAAAGTTTGGGAAGCCACTCGCGCGCAGCTTGCACAACCTTTTCGTCGATTTCTACCAACCAGGCCTCTTGTACGCTGGGATGCTTGAGCACCTCGCGCAGGGTTCCCCCATCCCCCCCACCGATGACGAGCACTTTCCGGGGACAGGGGTGCGCAAAAAGGGCAACATGCACCAGCATCTCGTGGTACATGAACTCGAAGGCATCCACCGTTTGCGTAATGCCGTCCAAGGCGAAAACTCTCCCCAGGTAGGGGGTTTGCAAGATATCGATCCTTTGGAAAGGAGTTTGCTCGGAAAAAAGCACGCGGGACACGGAAAAGAAAACCCCAGCATGCCCTCCCTGAAACGTTTCCTCGAAGCGCAAATGCGACAGCTCTTTCGGATCCATCAAGCCCCCACCTTGTAAGGCGCACTCTCTTCGATTCCGATTTCCAGGTAACGACCCCTCTTGAACTCGTCGGTACTCGTGCGCCCTGCTTCGAACACTTGCTTGAGGTAATCGAAAGCCACCCAGGGATCCACGTGGTCCCCACAGGTAAAAACATCGACCGCAGCGTACCCGTATTCCGGCCAGGTATGAATCGCCAAGTGCGATTCTGACACGACCACTACGCCACTCACTCCGTGTGGCAAAAACTTGTGGAAACTGCTGTCCACGATCGTGGCTCCTGCCAAAAGGGCAGCACTTTTCATGGATTCCTCCACAACTTGCACGTTATTCAACGCGGATTGGTTGCATTCAAAAAATTCGGCGATCAGGTGTTTTCCAAGGGCTTTCAATGATCCCAACTCCTTCCGGGTGAAGTGTCTATCGGTTAGTCGATCTTAATCCATAGAATCATGCATTTTCGCTTCGTGGAATTGTTTTCCAGAAAATGCTTCTTGTCGGCGCGGTAGTAGAAACAATCTCCCTTGCGCACCGAAAATGGTTTTCCATCCAGTACCAACTGCGCCTGGCCATCCAACACGAAACCAAACTCGTCTCCTTCGTGGTAATCTTCCTCTTCTGTTTGGGCGCGAGGTTCCAACGTTACCAAGAAAGCATCGATTTTCTTGCTCTCCACCTCGTCCATGAGCATCTCGGAGCGAATGCCTTTGGGTTCGTCGTACACGGGAATACGCTCTTCCCGCTTGTATACCACCATTTCCTGCTGGGCATCCGAAAAGAAATCTTTGAGGCCACTTCCCACTGCCTTGAGAATGCGTTCCAAGTTGTCCAGCGTGGGAGAGGTTTTTCCCGTTTCCACCTGCGAAATGAAACTTCGGGCCAGGTCCGCTCGCGCGGCCACGTCTTCTTGGGTCAATCCCTTTGCCAGCCTAAGTTTGCGAATCTTCTCTCCTGGGGTCATCATTCCATCCTTTTTGGGAGTTTGTCGCTTTATTTGACAAAGTTCGTCACCAGACGGCGCATTATATCACCTATGACGAAAATTGTCAATTACATAGACATTTCCGATTTCCAGCCTTCGGATTTCCAGGGTACCATCGTGGGCAAGGCGTGTGATATAATCGGGGCAGTGGGAGGAAGGGAGAAGCGTAATGCGCTGGAAAAGCCTGGTTTGCCTGGCGGCCTGTTTTTTGTGTGTTTCGGTTTCCGCTCGGACCTTTAGTGAAGATTTTATTGGGTTGATATTGGAAGTGAAACCCGATTTTTTCCTTTTGCCGGAAGTGGATAAGAAACGGGACATCGTGGATCTCTCCTTCAACGCGGTGTACGGTCCTTCCTGGTTTTCCCCGTTTCGTTTTCGCGGCGGCATGGGGATCATGTCCTTCAAAAAGCCCTACGTTTCTGCGGGAGTGGAATGGGTGGTGTTTGAAACCCTGAACGAATCCTACGGAATCCAGTTTGGGGGGTATATTTCCGTGCTGGGCAATCTGGGATTGGAGCACTGGGATCTCTTCGTGGAGGCCGGCATGATGATTCCCGTTTCTCCCATCGGTGGCGTGCAAGTTGCCGTGGGGGTAAATCGAATGCTGCACCCCACCCTTTCCCTTGCATACCGTGGGGGTATCTACCCGTTGCAAGTGCAAGAACCATCCAAATAAAGGGGGAGTTTGATGAAAAAGTTCGTGCTGTTGCTCGTGTTCGTTGCTCTCGTGCTGGTGTTCAGTTCTTGTTCCATGCTCTTCAAAACGGCGGATGGAAACCTGGGGTACTTCCCCAACATTATCGGAACACCTGTCGGGAAGTTCGAAGCATCCCAGGAATTGTGGTTCATTATTGATCCCATCCTTTTCCCGATGTCCCGGCCCCACGAGAACCTGGACAAAATGATTGGACCGGAGGTATTTGCCCGGGGAGGCGCCTTTGCCAAGAACCTGGAGATCAGCTACGGCTTCACCATTTGGGATTTCGTGATCACCTACTTCGTTCCGTTCGTGGGGCGTGGAACCATTTCCGTTTCGGGCGAAGCTTTCAGCAATTTCTGAGCAGATGCACCGGTTGCTGGTAACGGGTTTCGAACCCTTTGGAAAGGAAAAGGTCAACCCATCTTGTGACCTGATCGCAGCGCTTGACGGGTTGCAGGTGGAAAACTGGCAGGTAATGGGACGCATCCTCCCCGTTTCCGTGGAAAAAAACCGGGAAGGGTTTGCTGCGCTGCTCCAAGAGGTGCAACCCCATGTGCTGGTGAGCGTTGGCCTCAGCGCACGCGCCCGTCACATCATGCTGGAACGGGTTGCCCTCAACGTGTTGGACACGCGCATCCCGGACAACGACGGCAACCACTTCCGCGATGAGCCCATCGTTCCCGGAGGTCCGGCGGCGTACTTCTCCACGCTTCCCATTCGCCCGTTACTGCAACGCCTTCACGAGAAAAAGGTCCCCGCGGTTCTTTCCAACAGCGCGGGGACCTACCTTTGCAACTACGTGATGTACCTCGGATTACACCTATCCCGACACGTCCTTTCCCCCACTACACCGGGCTTCGCCCACACCCTGAGCGGGTTTGTCCACGTGCCGTTCCTTCACGAACACGTGTTGGATCGGTCGGAGTTCGCCAGCCTCTCCTTTGAAACCATGCTTCGCGGAGTGGAAGAGATTATCCGCGGCTCGATCTCCCACTTTTCCCAGCTCTCTTCGTGAACAGCGACTGTACCACGGGGTCATCCCGGTAGAGCTTGAGGATGAAGAAAGCAATCAGCACGTTTGCCCCGTAAAAAACCGTGGAGATCGAAAACAGCAAGTTATACCCTTCGATGCTCGCTCCCACGATGAAACCGAAGAGCATGGCGGCTACCCCCCGTACCGCGTTGTTCAAGAACGAGTTGATGCCGGAAATCGTGGAGATGGATTCGGAGGGGATACTGGAGTTCACGATGGACGCAAAAATGGGTGTGGCGGTGTTCATCAGCACGAAGCGAAGAGCGTAGAGCACCGTGAACACGAAAGGATTGCGCACCAACACCAATCCCACCATCAATGGCACCACAAGTGCCTGGGTGAGCAACCGGAATTCCAGTGGACCGAAGCGGTTTCCCAGGCGGTGGGCAAAACTATTGCCAAAGGCCGTCCCCAGTTGTGCGACCGAAAGCGCGATGCCGATACCCGTCGCCGACATGTCGAACAGATCCTTGAAGATCAAGTTCCCAAAGTGGATGAACAAACCCGCCCCGAATCCCACCGTCACCGTGGTCATGTAGTGGAAGAACAAGATGCGTTTTTGGCCGAGGGAGAACCCGGAAAAATCGAAAACGTGTTTCAGCCGGCGTACCGGCTCTACCGCTTGAATACGCAACAGCGGGAAGAAGGAAACGAAGAACAGAACCATGGAAACCACGAGCGTGGGCTGCAACCCCAACGTGTCGCCCATCCATCCTCCCAGGAAATTCCCCAGTACCCCGCTTCCCATCATCAACCCCATATTCAAGCCAAACAACTTGGCCCGGTGGCGGGTTTCGGAAAGCGTCACCATGAGCGCCTGCACCACGGTAAACGAAACCACGAGGAATCCACCCCGCAAGAAGGAAAGCACCAACAAGGCAGGCATTTCTTTTTGGAATACCAGGAGAATGGAGAAGAGGGGAATGACCACGGAAGACAGCAGCAAAATGCGCCGCCGCCCGAACATGTCCGCCAGCGTGCTCACCAGCAATCCCAGGATCGCCGCACCCCAGAGTTGGGCACTGGTTATGTTTCCGATCTGCCCGTTGGTGAGATTGATTTCCCGCAGGAACAGGTTTAGGATGACGTTGAAGATGTTGTTGGCAAAGGCGGTGACTATCGTGTACAGCAAAAGATGGCGTGCGGATTTGTGCATGTTTCCCTCCGGTTGGCGAAAGAACCACCGGAAAGTATAGCACAAAAAGGTTAGGAAACAAAACGTATTAGCGGGAACTTCCCCTTTCCACCCGAACCTTCCGGACGTCTCCTGCCTGGAAGGATTTGCTCTCACCCGAATCAAGGACCAGTTCCAGCGCCTCCACGGGGGTATCTACCAGGGTTCCTTCCCACCGCTTTTCCGAAAGCGCGCAATGCAACGAAACGCGTTCGCCGGCGTGGAAGTAACTCTTTTGGCGCACGCGCCTTTTCCATGCACCGGGTTCGAAACGATTCCAATTCTCCTGGAACGCTTCGAGGAGGGCAAAATACACCGGAACAACTTCCCGGTGCTGGTGGCAAACGTCTCGAAGGGACACTGCGGGAAAATCCAGTTTGCCGGGAACGGCGTTGTTGATGTTCATCCCCATTCCCACCACGAGCACACCCTTTTCCCCCTGGCCGCAGAATTGGCCCAAGATTCCCGCCACCTTCCCGTCGGCGGAAGGCGTCCCCGTGGAAAAAACGATATCGTTGGGCCACTTCAGCCAGAACCCCTTGCCGCAGAGCTTTTCCAGCACATCCAACCCCGCCAGTGCCAGCAACGAGGGAATCACGTTCCGGGGAAGGGGGAAGTGTTTGAGCAGCAAGGAAAACCATAATCCTCCCACCGGGGAGACCCAGTTGCGTGCAAAGCGCCCGCGTCCGGCAGATTGGCATCCCGCGCGCAGCACGCAAAAGTGGGGAAGAAAAGCAGCATGCTCCAACAGGTATCGGTTTGTGGAATCCACCGTGGGCAAGAAAAGCTTTAGCATGCACAAAACGCCTCCTTGAAATGCAAAGTTGTGGAATCTTCCCTCCGAATTGTACCAGAATGTCCGCATGGATTCCCTTAGGAAATCCCCAAAACACCGTAGAAGAATACAGCGCTGGAAAATCAACGGGAAAGGGGTGTGCCATGGCAGGAGGATTGTTCAACTCGAATTTCGTAACACTGTCATCCGCGATGGATGCAAGTGCCCTCCGTCACCGGGTGATTTCCCAGAACATCGCAAACGCCGAAACTCCCGGGTACAAGAGAAAGGAAGTCGTGTTCGAAGACGTGTTGCGCGAGGCCCTTTCTCCGCAGGAGTTACGCATCAAGAAGGAAGACCCGCGCCACTTCTCCAACTACCCCGAGAACATCGAGGATGTGCAGGCGCGCATGGGCAGTGTTCGCAACACGTGGATCACAAACGACGGGAACAACGTGGACATTGACCAGGAAATGGCCGTCATGGCCGCCAATAGTTTGCGGTACCAAACACTGGCACGGTTGATGGACCAAAACATCGTCCGCTACAACATCATCTTGAAAGGAACGCGGTAAGTATGTTAGACTTCATGGATACGGTGAACATCAGCGCTTCGGGAATGACCGCCCAACGCTTCCGGTTGGACGTCATCGCCTCGAATATCGCCAACGCCGAAACCACCCGGACCGAGGAAGGTGGCCCCTACCGCCGGCGCGCCGTGCTGTTTGCGGAAGCCTTCCAAAACGCGGTGGACGAGTTGAATCCACCCGATGTGGCCTCTCTTGCCGGTGTACGTGTTGCGCGCGTGGAAGCCGATTCCGGGCCTTTCCGCATGGTGTACGATCCATCCCATCCCGATGCTGACGAAAACGGCTACGTGCAAATGCCCAACGTGAACGTGCTGCGCGAGATGGTTGACCTGATCAATGCCCAGCGGGCATACGAAGCAAACGTATCTGCTTTGAATACAACCAAGGCGTTCGCCAACGCGGCGCTGCAAATTGGGAAGGGAGGGTAATACATGGCCTCTCCAATCGATCCCATTTCGAACCTGAGCGGGTTGGGATCCATCCAACGCCTGGAGCGCATCCAGCGAGAGGACGCCTCCAAGGTGCAAAAGAGTACCGAGCAACCCGATTTCGCCAAGATCCTGAACCAGGCGATGGAACAAGTCAACAAAGATCAAAAAGTGGCGGAAGCAGCTGCAGATGATTTTGCCGCCGGCAAGCTTTCCAGCATTCACGACGTGATGGTCTCCGCGGAAAAAGCTGCGATGTCGTTGCGTCTCACGCTGGAAGTGCGCAACAAGATCGTGTCCGCGTACCAGGAAATCATGCGGATGCAGCTTTGACGGAGCGCTTCCACGCATTCTGGTTTTTTCTTCTGCTTGCGATGGTTGTTCTTGCGAACCCAGCATTCGGGGAACAACCATCTCCTATTGCAACGGATGCTACCGTTACCGTGGTGGTGTTGCAGTTACAGCAAAACGTTTTGATCCCCTTCGAGCAATCGCGCATTTTCTTCTCCGATTTCTTTGAAGTTCTCCTTCCCGACCCCACGTTACAGAAGGAATTTTACCCGTTGATCTTCGGCTACGCTCCCTTGGCAGGGCGCGTGCTCACGCTGGACAGCGATTACGTGCGCTCCCGGTTGCAAGCCATGCTTTCCACCGCTTTCCAGGTCGAACCCGTGGATTTCGAACAAATCCAGGTTGTGCGGGGCCAATCCACGTCCGCGGTGCGTCCCGATTCCTCTTCCACCGGACCCGTTTCTGCGAATCCTCCAGAAGGGGATAGTGTGCAAACCCTTGCTTTCCTACGAGAAGCCTTCTTGGAGCAATACCTCCCCGCGTCCCTTCGGGAATCCACACCCAGCACTTCCATTCTGTTTGAATGCCTCGATGCTTTACCCGTTTCGGAACTCCTCTGGCCCAAACAGACAACGGTATCCTTCTCTCCCTTTTCGCCGGGGGTTTTCCTGGTTCAACTTCGGGCACCGGAGATCAAGGGCAACTGGATGGGAAAAGTCCGCCCCCAATGGTTAAGGAAGGTTGCACTGGCCCAGAGAAATATCCAGTACAAGGATGTCGTTGGTTCCGATTCCATTCGTTTCGAGGAGCGCAATTATTTCGAGAACCTCGGGGCCTACACCCCGGAAACCTTCCCAGACGGCTTCGTGGCGCGGCGGTACCTTCCCGCCGGAACGGTTTTGACCGATTCCATGCTGGAACCTCCGCCGTACGTGCGCAAGGGGCAAACCATCGTCGCGATGATTTCGCTTGGGGGGGTGCGTGTCTCGACCTTCGTCACGCTTTTGGCGGATGCCAAGCTGGGAGATATCGTTTCGGCGCGCAACAATGACACCGGTATCCTGGTTCGTGGGAGGATCGACCCCGGGCCGATACTCACCATTCTGGGGGAATAACACCCGTTGGAGGCAACATGAAAAGAACACTCGTTTTGTTGGTCACGGTGCTTTGGTGGGGGACATTCGTTTTTTCCACCTCGCTGTGGCAGAGCTCTGGGAACCAACAATTCAAGAACCTTTTTTCCGACAACAAGGCATACCAGGTGGGAGATATCCTCACCATTCTCATCGTGGAAAGCATGACCATGAACCAAAGCGACCAAACCGATGACAAGGCGGGTGGTTTGCTTACTTCCACGCTATCCATCATCAAAAATATCAGCAACATTGATCTTTCCGACTTCATTCCCATGGGCGGAGAGGAAGATGCGCAGGTATCCGAAACGGCCAATACGGTGAAATCCCAGGTAACCGCAAAGATCGCCGCCATCGTTCAGGAAATCAACGAGAACGGCAACCTCAAGATCATGGGACGAAAAGAGGTCAAGGTGGGGCAAGACCGCAGGGAACTGGTGATCGAGGGTTTGGTGCGCCCCGCCGACATTTCCGCGGAAAACACCATCGACTCGTTCAAGATTGCGGACGCAAAGCTCTGGTACAACGGGGACGTGGTGTTCCAGCAAGATCCGTCGGAAGATAACTGGATCGGCTTTATCCTTTCCGGACTGGCAGGGGTGATTTTCTAATGAAGAAGATTTTGCTCGTTTCACTGATTCTGCTTTTGGGGGTGGGGCTATCGCTCGGCGCCCTCGTGCGGTTGAAAGACATCGCCCGCTTCCGCGGTGCCCGGGACAACCAGCTCTTTGGCGTTGGGCTTGTCGTAGGGTTGGACGGCACGGGAGACTCCGGAAGCGTTCCTTCCACGTTGCTGAGCAACATGCTAAAGAATTTCGGGATCGCCGTCACCCAGAGCGACCTGGAATCGGAAAACACCGCGCTGGTGATGGTGACCGCCGACATCCCCCCCTTCTTCAAGGAAGGCATGCGCCTGGACGTGCAAGTTTCCTCCATCGGGGATGCCCAATCGTTGGCAAACGGTGTGCTGCTGCAAACCCCGCTGTACGGTGCAGACGGTGTTGTGTACGCGGTGGCCCAGGGGCAGTTGAGCCTGGGTGGGGACGACGTGAAGTCTTCGATCAACCTGCAAACGCGTTACCCCGTGGTTGCCACCATGCCCGGAGGCGCCATCGTGGAAAAGGAAATCCCCACCGAAATCGTGGACGCCAACTCGATTTCGCTGTTGCTTCTCAATCCTGACTTCACAACAGCCGCCCGTGTTTCGCAGGCACTCAATACCCGCTTCGGCGAAAGCATTTCCCGCGCGCTGGATGCTTCCACCATCAAGGTCAAGGTGCCGGATGTTTTCGTGGATGACCTGATCACCTTCCTTTCCATCGTGGAGGAAGTGGAAGTGGTGCCCGACGTGGTGGCCCGCGTGGTGATCAACGAGCGCACCGGGACCATCGTGATGGGGGGCGAGGTGAAGGTAGACGACTTCTCCGTGTCCTACGGCGGGTTCAACATCACCATTCGCAACGGCATGGTCACCGAGGGCGACAACCCGGGGCCCGAAAGCTCCATTCAGAACCTGATCACCGCACTCAAAGCGGTGGGAGCCACGCCACAAGATATCGTTGCCGTTGTCCAAGCCATGAAAGATGCCGGGGTGTTGCACGCCCAGGTCATCATGATGTAGGGGGTGTGCAGATGGATGCCCTCATCCCCCCGGTTGACCATACTTCCACGCGGATCCAGTCCACCCAAAATGCCCTGACCCGCGTTTCTACACAGAAAGACCTGCAAGATACCCAGTTGCGCGAAGCGGTGAACGAGTTCGTTTCCGTTTTCCTGTCCAAGATCTTCAAGGACATGGACGAAGCCATCCCCCGAAGTGGATTGATGGGTGAAGGCTTCGGCGAAAGTTGGTTCCGCCAGATGCTCTACGACGAGTACGCGCAGGTGGCGGCACGGCAAACGCTCAAGCAAATGGGAGAAGCCGTGTACCGCCAAGTCAAGCAAACCGCTCGCACAACCCCCTGATTTTCTGGGGGTTTTTTTCTTCACGCTTTCTTTATGTTCCGATCGGTATACTCGGGATGTAAAAACAAATTCG
>ERZ795053.3923-NODE-3923-length-16524-cov-6.235958_pt1 | contig 16524 bp, 12 predicted proteins | sample MGYA00375137_ERZ795053 | MGnify/ENA primary metagenome ERZ795053 (study PRJEB30182, sample SAMN05720284) | activated sludge metagenome | isolation source: Anaerobic digester | place: Hong Kong | collected 2014-12-17 ...
GTTGTAAATTCATCGCAAACTGGTACTGGTGGTACATTGTCATATACATCTACCTCTGTAAAACACTGAGTTGAATTTCCACAACCATCAGTGATAGTATATCTAATCCACGTTCTACCAAGAGGTAAATCTTTTATTATATATCCGTTAGACGAATTCACAACATTATCATCAATATATATGCCGTTTACTGGTGGATTACCGTTATTGTCTGCAAGCAAATATTCTACAATATAAGATGTAGATGAGCAATCGTAAATAACGATTGGTGGAGGCACAGTGAAATCTCCTGTACAATCGTAAGGATCCGCAGGAACTGCATAAGGATTGTCTGGTACACAAGTTACTACCGGACCTTCACTATCGGCAACTTTTATAATCTGAATTTCTTGTTTAAAAATACCGGTACACCAATCTAACACACCCCAAGTTCTAATTACTTTAAAAGTGGATTCACATACCGTAATAGTTTGATCACTAAATGTGGCATTTAACTCACAATATGAATTATTAGGATAAATCGGAAAGCCATCCGTAGTTTCCGGAACGCCTGTTTCACCCGGATCAGGGTATCCATTATTGTTCGTATCCCAGCTTGGAATATTACTACAGTTCAAAACATCATTTTCTACATCATCATAATTCGCTGGAAAAACGATGTCATCCAATCCTATTCTTTGGTAATAGACGGTTCTAACACAAAGTGCAGATTTGTTACCACTATCATCTGTTGCTTGATAGGTGATAACCCTTGTTGCACTGTATTGACTGCCACAACCTAAGTCTGTGACGACATCAGAAAGTGTTTTAACCGTGACATTGTTGTCACAATTGTCATGTGCAGTAGGCGGCAATACCGTTACAGACTCATAACATCCAACAAAAATGTCATCTTGACAATCGATAACCGGTGGTAGCTTGTCCTCAATAGAAATTGATCCCCAGCAAGAATTATTGCCAAGGGAAACTCTGACTGTTAAGGTCTGTCCAATGTAGTCACCGGTAATAATAGGTGAAGTCGGTATAGGAATATTATTTGCACCTAATACCGTAACAATGTAATTACATCCGGTTCCTTCTCCTTCGAGAATCATTTCCGGAGTAACTTCTACCTCACAATCATCATCCATCGAGATCTGTACATTGTTATTACAACCCAGAGGACAGTTTTGAGCACCCAACTGAATGGATGCAAAAAGCATGAATGCGGGCAGGAGACTCAACTTGGCCACTCGACCAGTCAAGGCTTTCAAAAGTAGTGTAAAATTCTCCTGTTTCATTAGAAATAATCGATTTTTAATTATTAGCATAATAAATATTTACATAATAAAAGTCGCTCAGAATCTTAATCAACAGGATTGTCTTTAGGCTTCTAGAGAATCGCAAAGGGGAAAGATTCTCAAGTTAGTTGTTTGTCTTATAGTTCTTCTTACAATAATCACACCAAATCGTGATCAATGGCATATCTTATTAAATTTACCGTACTGCGAACACCTAATTTTCTCATTATATTTTTCCTGTGAACGCCTACCGTTTGGTAACTTATGAATAGCTCTTTAGCTATTTCTTTATTGCTTTTAGCTTGGGTAATTAATGAGAGGATTTCTTTTTCTCTTCTAGTTAATTTTTGCCGAAGCTGAAATTTATCTTCATATTTTGATTCTGAACGAGAAGTACCCGAAAATCTAATCCTTTGATTTGCCGGAGTAATTCTTAATCCTTTAGCTAAATAAGTATGACCATAAGTCACTTCATTTATTGCATCTAAAAGGTCATCAAACGAATTTGACTTTAAAATATATCCATCTACTCCCTTCTGAAATGCTTCTCTTACGAATTTATTATCATCATAAGTGGTTAAAATTAACACTTTGCAATCCTTGAAATATTTTTTTATTTCCTCGATTTTCTCAAGACTATCTCCGTCAATAAATGTTAATTCAGAGATTAATAAATTGGTATCATCACTCAAACTTTTCAATATATCTTCCTGTCTTTCAATCGTCTTTTCAATCTTTATTGACGGAAAACTGATACTGTCTATCATGGCTTTTAGTCCCTCCACAAACATGTGCTGTCCATCTGCTACAACTATATTAATCGCCATAGTTCTGTTTAAATTATTTTAATTGTAAAATCTTCAACTTGAGATACTGCAAATTGAATGCCAAAACAATAATTTTTGACATCACATTAGACTGTTAATCGTCAATTATTAACTACATTTGTCACTTAAATAATATCCATTTTCGAGACAAGAATTTTATTTTAAATGATATATATATTTAATTTTATTATAATATGTTTTAGACTATTACCTGATAAAATAATTATCATCATTAGCAAAATAATATATTTTTGCCTGTGTTTCCTCATAAGGTACAGATCAAAAACCATCGAAGAGAATATTAAAAATTCATTCCCTGAACTCGATAAAAGAAGTAGATATAAGCTTAAGAAGGATTACTATAAAGTGATTTCCAATTATGTCACTGAGTCCATGAGTTTTTTTGCTAAGGGGAAAAATCATATTGGTAGAAAACTGATTTTAGATGAGCAAGATACTATCGATACTTTTAGCAAATCCAGTGGCCCTACAATCCTACTAAGTGCTCATTTTGGAAATTGGGAAGTCATCACTTCTACTCTACCAACATATTTTGACATACCTGTTTTTGGAATATATAAACCACTTAATAACAAGACAATAGATAAATTGGTAAAAGAAAAACGAAGTCAACTTAGACTACAATTAATACCGATGAACGATGCACTTAGATATATTAAAAAATATCAAAACACAGCCAGTCTATTTGTTTTCATCAGTGATCAAGGGCCTGCAAATATGAATAATGTCGTAGAGGTTAATTTTCTAAACCAACGGACTCCTTGTTTATCTGGCTATCAAAAAATCATTCAAAGGTTTAATCTGCCAGCATACTATCTAAAAACCGTCATTGAAGAAACATCTTATCATTGCACATTCCAAAAGCTAAGCTCCAATGCTGTTGTGCAAGAATATATGAGCCTTTTAGAAAAAGATATTCTTAGACAACCACCTTATTGGCTTTGGTCCCATAAACGATGGAAAAGAGCTCATCTCCTACCCTAAAATCTACATTAATAGTAGAAAATGTTCAAATTATTGTTTTTATCGAAAGAGAACTTAATTTAATAGAAATTTTGACAAAATAGAAATTTAGAATCCTACCTTTGTTTGGATGTTTGCATTGAATATTAAAATTTTAGAATTCAAATCACGATGAATGAATATTTTTAGAAATGATATGGCAAAAAAATTAACGCTGACATTAAGTTTGTTGTGTCTTTACCTCGGGATGAGTGGCCAAGAAACCTGGGGTCTTCAAAAATGTATTGATTATGCCATGGAACATAATCTTCAAATTAAAAGTGGAGAATTGAATAGTGACCTTGCTCAAATCAATCTGAAACAAGCCAAGCATTCTTTGTTTCCTTCCTTAAGTGCTAGTGTTAACACGGGTTGGAACTTTGGCCGCACTATCGACCCGACCACCAATGTTTTCAACACCCAAACATTCTTTAATAATGGGTATGGGTTGAATAGCTCTCTAGTATTATTTAATTCAGGAGCCTTGAGAAATACCATTAAAAAATCTCAAATGGATAGCGAAGTGAGTGGCTTGAATCTAAAGCAAATTACAAGAGATTTATCAATCAATATTGCCAGTCTATATCTAACCGCCGTCTATGCTATTGAAAATGAAAAAATAGCAAAAACTCAACTGGATAATTCAAAGGCACAAAGAGAAAAACTCATCAAATCTATCGATGCAGGATTAAAATCTAAAAACGAAATTTACAATTTAGATGCACAAGTAGCCCTCGATAATCAAAAATTAGTCACTGCTGTGAATTCTGTGTCCTCGGCCATGCTGAGTTTAAAACTTGCCATGAGGCTTGATAGCAATACTGAAATGCAACTTGAAATCCCCCAAGGTATAGAGCTTCTCACTGATGCTCAGAGACTAAGTCTAGATGAACTTTACGACACTGCAACAAAGAATCAGCCTTCATTATTAGCAGCTAGAAAACGAGTCGAAAGTGCCCAAATCAACGAAAATATTGCTAACAGTCAACGATTACCAAAGTTGTATTTTGGCGCAAACTTGAATACAAATTATAGCAACAAAGGATTAACCGTTACCGGAGTTGATGAGCAACGCATTTATCAGGATATCTACATTAATGGACAGCAAGTAAGTATTGGTCAAGATGTGGATATTCCAATTTATGAAAAACAAAAATATTTTGATCAATTGAATCAAAATTTGAGCTATGGGTTCGGTTTTCAAATGAGTATTCCCATCTACGAAAATTATCAAAATCAAGCGAGTATCGATAGAGCTCGAATCCAAACTAAAGCAGAGCTAAACCAATTGAATATAGAGCAAGACAATTTTAAGTCTACCCTTATGCAATCTCTCAATGATGCAAAAAATGCAAAATTTAGTCTTGACGCAGCTCAATCAAACTATGAAATGAGCCTTTCGGCGTATGAAAATGCTAAAAAATCCTATGATTTAGGTGCAATTAATAATTATGAGTTGCTCAATCTGCAATCGCAAATGAATATTGCTCAAAACAACCTTTTGACTGCAAAATATGACTATATATTCAAATTAAAAGTATTAGATTTTTATCTTGGAAAACCAATAGTACTCAATCAATAATATTATGGCTAACAACAAAAAAAAATACTGGATCATCGCATTAATTGCCATCATTATTCTACTCGGTGTAGCGGCGTACTTCAAAGCCAAAAATAAACCTAGAGGCACGGAAGTCACTGTAGAAACAGTCTCAAATAGAACCATTCTTGAAAAAGTCTCGGCCAGTGGAAAAATATTTCCTGAGGTAGAAGTGAAAATAAGCTCAGATGTGTCGGGTGAAATCGTGGACTTGTATGTGGAAGAAGGAGATTCGGTTTCGATAGGACAAGTGTTGGCAAAAATTGATCCCGACAGTTATGTAAGCAGTGTCGAAGCAGGTGAGGCTGCCCTAAATAATGCCAAAGCTCAACGGGCCATGGCCAATTCTCAGGTAGAAAGTAGCATTGCTCAAAAAGAACAAATCGTTGCTCAACTTGAGAACGCAAAAACTATTTATAGTAGAAATCAGCAATTATTTAAAGATGGTGTTGTCTCACAAATGGAACTCGACCAATCTACGGCCAACTTAAAAAATTTAGAAGCCAATCTCAAAGCTTCTTTATCTTCAATAAAATCATCTCAAGAAAGTGCCAAAGGTGCCGATTTTATGGTTAAAAGCAGTGAAGCCAATCTTAAGGAATTAAAAACTAGCCTCAGAAGAACCACCATCACTGCCCCAGCCAGCGGTATCATATCGAACCTCAGCGTAGAGAAAGGGGAAAGAGTGGTCGGAACCATTCAAATGGCGGGGACTGAAATGATGAGAATTTCTAATCTCAACACTATGGAAGTCCAAGTAGAAGTGAGTGAAAATGACATTATCAAGGTCGCATTGGATGATGAGGTTGACATCGATGTAGATGCTTATCTTGACAATACATTCAAAGGAAAAGTTACACAAATCGCTAACAGTGCCTCCAATATCAATAGTCTTACAGGTAATACACTAAATACCGATCAGGTTACCAACTTTATCGTAAAAGTCAGAATGGAACCTTCCTCATATTTATCGTTAGGAAAAAGATTTCCATTCAGACCAGGAATGTCGGCCTCTGTAGAAATTTATACCAACAAACAATCAGATGTACTGGCAGTACCCATAATGTCAGTTACGACTCGAGAAAAAAACGAAAACCAAAAGAAAAAAACGATGTCAAAAGACATTGAAGAAGAACTTAACGTCGATGACCTCGAGGAAGTCGTGTTTGTCGTAAAAAATGATACCATTGCAAAAACCGTAGTTACCACCGGAATTCAAGACGATGAATATATCCAAATACTTTCTGGTATAAGCGATGGTGAAAAAGTGGTAACAGGCCCATTTTCGGCTATTAGCAAAACCTTGAAACAGGGTGATACTGTGTATGAGTCTAAAGAGAAAGAGAAGAAAGATAATTAGTAGAGAGTATAAAAAATCATGTAGAAATGACCAAAATGTGCTGGTACTATTCGCCAAGACACCTCAAAAAGGAAATGTCAAAACAAGAATAGCAAAGACTCATGGAATAGATATGGCTTTTGATGTCTACGTCCAACTTCTTTCACGAGTCATGAAGACTATTGATTGTGTAAACGATATTGTTAAGCAGCTATATTACACTCCCCTACCATTTGATCAAGAGTACCTATTTACAGATTTTGATGCCTTGAAAATGCAAGAAGGAACAGATCTGGGTAATAGAATGTCCAATGTGTTTAGAAACGAATGTATCCACAACAGCCATGTGGTACTCATAGGAAGTGACGTTCCTGAAATTAGCCCCGAAATAATCCACCAAGCCTTTTATTCATTATCAAACCATGATGTCGTGCTGGGACCGAGTATGGATGGTGGTTACTACCTCATTGGCATGAAACAACATCACCCTACCCTTTTTGAAAATATTCACTGGAGTACAGAGCAAGTACTGATAGAAACGATCGAAAAAATAGAAAAAATAGGCTTAACATTCAACTTAGTTGATCCTCTGAATGATATTGACGAATTCTTGGATTGGGAAAATTTTCTCATTTCTAATCCTAATATCATTTAAAATACTGGTTTATCCCCATTAAAAATCAAGGTAAACACTCATAAATACATTTTTACCATCCACTATATTTGCATATCTATATTTCATAGTTTATTTAAATGTCAATATTAACTATTGAAATATAAAATCGTAAAAGTTTTTTATTTTACTTTAAAAAAACCTCTTTAAATGAATAGGATTTTAGTTCTGATGCTGCTTTCTTTCATATACTTTAAGGGATTTACACAGTATACTGACTACATTGGAGCAGGCCATACAGCGAATATTACGATTAGCTCTAGCAGCAATAATCCAGAATCTCCAGCTGAAAATTTACTAAACGGCGAAGGATTAGACAATAAATACTTTGAAGCCTCTCGATTTTTGAGTCAGGCAACTATGGGATATGAAAAATACCATGTAGATAGCCTATTAGACCTCCAATTTGAAAGTTGGATAGATAACCAATTCACTAAAAATACAACGTTGTTATTACCACGGCTAGAAGAAATATGGGATGAAGAAGTTGCAGTCCGCACAGCCAATGGAGAGACTGAAATTTATGGTCCTTTTTCTGCCCATTTTAGTTATGCTTGGTGGGATGTTAATATGGAAAACGAGGATTTACTAAGACATAGAGTCGCTTATGCCTTGAGTCAAATATTTGTGATTTCCAGATTTTCGGAACTTACAGATTATGGCAGAGGTATGGCCAGCTTCTATGATGTATTACTTGAAAATGCTTTTGGAAATTATCAAGACCTACTGATTGATGTAAGCTTGCACCCATGTATGGGATATTACCTGAGCCATCTAAATAATCCAAAAGAAAATCTAGAGGAAAATATCCATCCAGATGAAAATTATGCAAGGGAAATAATGCAACTATTCACCATCGGTCTTAACCAACTCAATATGGACGGAACAGAAATACTCGATTCGGATGGAAATCCCATCCCTACGTATGACAACAATGATATTAAGGAACTCGCCAAGGTCTTTACGGGACTTGGAGCTGGAGATATTGAAGATTACGTCGATTGGACAGATTCTCCATTTTTTGGATTAGAATTTTGGGGAACGAAAAAAACGACTCCTATGATCATGTATCAGGACTACCACGACACCAATGCAAAAACCCTCATCAATAATTTTGCAATTCCTGCTGGACAAGACGGAATGACTGATATTACGATGGCCATAGAAAACTTAATGAACCACCCAAACATTGCTCCATTTGTTTCCTATAGGCTTATACAACGATTAGTTACTTCTAATCCAACTATTGAATATGTTCAAAGAGTTTCAGAAGTTTTTACTGATAACGGGTCAGGTGTCAAGGGAGATATGAAAGCCGTAATTAAAGCCATTCTACTTGATGAAGAAGCTCGATCCACGCTGGCGATGGAAGACCCTTTTAATGGAAAATTGCAAGAACCTTTTTTGCGTTATTCACAATTTGCCCGATGGATACCAAAAATTAGTAATGAGAACCGTTATTGGAACATAGGCTTCCAGTTTTATGATGAAACCAAGCAACATGTGCTTTCATCGCCCACCGTTTTTAATTTTTACACTTATGATTATCAACCCATTGGAGAAATAAGTGACAATGGATTGGTCGCACCTGAATTCAAATTACACAATACGGCGACCTCTGTGGGTTACATTAACTCCACCTATTATTGGTTATTTTGGAACTCACTAATGTACAGTTGGATTCCGAATGACTATCTCAATACCGATGTTTCATTAAACACTGCAGACTTAGAATCGATATCAGAACATGAAGAAATATTAATTAACGAATTGGATCGACATTTAACTCATGGACAAATGACAGAGGTAACAAGAGGAATCCTGCGAAATGCATTGGCTCAATTAAAATGGGACTGGAATGATGAATGGAAATATTATAGAGCAAGAATAGCTCTCTATCTTACTTTGAATTCACCTGACTATAATATTTCTAAATAAATTAAATAAACGGTTATGAAACATATTAATTCTAGAAGAAAATTCATCAAACAATTCAGTTGTGCTTCAGTTGGTTATGCGACTATGTATTCATCACTCATCAACCTCAAAGCCATGGCGGCCTCTTCAATTTTCAATACCAGCACGATCGATTGCGGCGGTTATAAAGCATTGGTTTGCATATTATTATCAGGTGGCAATGATTCATTTAACATGTTGATACCCAAAGGTGATAATGAGTATCAAGAATACTTGACAACCCGTTCTTCATCCATCGCGATTCCAAAATCCGAAATTCTCGAAATAAGTACCTCCAATCAAGGAGGCAAAATACTGGGCATACATCCTTCATTGGTGAATATAAAAAATCTCTATGATCAAGGAAAAGTCTGCTTCATTTCTAATATAGGCTCGCTGGTAGAGCCGATTACTAACAAAACTGATTTCTACAATGATGTATATAATGTCCCTCTCGGATTATTTTCTCATGCAGACCAAATCATGCATTGGCAAACGAGTATTCCTCAAATGAGAAGTGGAATCGGCTGGGGTGGAAAAGTCGCCGATTTATTAGGTTCTTGTAATTCAAACCAGAATATTTCAATGAATATCTCGCTAGCCGGCACCAATATATTTCAGACAGGTAATAACACGGTAGAATATGCCATCGACCCATATTATGGAAGTAAAAGTATCATTGGACTGGGAAATCCAGAATGGCTAGTCGAATCTGTTAGGTCGCAGGCGCTTAATTCAATGATAGATACGACCTATCAAGACATGTTTAAAAAGACGTTTATAAATACTATTAAGTCCTCGCGAGATGGTCAGATTCAATTCGACGCGGCTTTAGGTAATATTAATCCATTCAGTGTTACTTTTTCTGATAATGGCTTAAGTAAATCTTTCGAAATGATTGCAAAAACAATTGCTGCTCGAAATGAACTTGAAATGTCACGACAGATATTCTTTATCGAATATGGAGGCTGGGATCATCACGATGAAGTCTTGCAATCACAAGAAACAATGTTTACTGAATTGGATAATGCCATGTATGAATTTAATGCAGCACTAGAAGAACTTGCGATAACCGAGCAATCCAATATTCAAAATGAAGTGGTAAGTTTTACAATGTCAGAATTTGCGAGAACTTTGACAAGCAATGGCAATGGCACTGATCATGCGTGGGGTGGAAATGTTTTAGTCCTCGGAGGCCCAGTAAATGGTGGTCAAGTACATGGTACGTATCCGTCTTTAGAGCTAGACAGTCCAATAGAGATTGGGGGTGGCGTGCTTATTCCTCAATTTTCCATTGATGAATATTTTGCAGAATTAGCCTTATGGTTTGGTGTTTCCCAATCAGAGCTCGTTACCATATTTCCAAATATTAATAACTTCTATTCGGGTACAGGGAATCCTATTAATTTCTTAACAATTTAAACCCACAAAAAGAATAACATGAAAACCTTTAATACGCTAATAATTATTATTACATTTTACAATACAGTTTTGAGTCAATTATCTCCCAACCGGCATAATACCTCCTACACCGATGCGTGGGTATCATGCAGCGAAAGTGCAAATCCTAACGATATCAGAGGCAATTCTCATTGGTTGATGATGGATCTCAACTTTATCTATACTCTCGGTGAGCTAAGAATTTGGAATTACAATGACCCCGAGCATTCGGATTATGGATTTCAGGAATTGGCGATAGATGTGTCCGAGGATGGTATCCACTGGACAGAAATCGACACGATTGTGCTAGAACAGGCACAGGGATCCTCTTTTTACGAAGGCCAAACGTATAGCAGTTTAAACGAGATAGAGGCACGATATTTACTTTTTACAGGAATCAGTAATTTCAATGGCAATTGTTACGGCCTATCTGAGTTAAAAATAAATATTGGAAATTCTTCATTGCCTATTGAGTTAGTAAGCTTTTCGGCAGATTGTAAAGACGAAAAGATATTATTAAATTGGGTCACAACCAATGAAGTGAATTCAAGCCATTACGACATTTACGGAAGTAGTGATGGAAAGATTTGGACAAAAGTTTCCAACATTAATAGCAATAATGGCAAAAACATAAATGAATATCAATTCTTAGTGGATGAATTCAATTTTGAATATTTTTATATAGAAAATCACGACATCGATGGCAGTTCTCAAAAAAGTAAAATTATCAGTAAAAATTGCAATTCTGATATAAATATATCTGTACAGCCAAATCCTTTCACTGATCAGGTTGTCTTGATATTGGACAAGTCTAACAATGTCGAATCCTTGGACTGGAAAATGTATAACACCACTGGTCATAAAATTGCAGAAGGTACCGTCAGCACGATAAATAATCAGACTACTTTTCCAATAAATATGAACACCTATCCTTCAGGAGAATATTTTTTAGATGTCAATTCACTTGAAAGTACAAAAACGTTTAAATTAACTAAATTATAAAGAGGTAAAATAAAAATATTTTAATATATAAAATTTTTATAAATTGTATTAATATGATTTACAATATATTAATAGAAAATATTCATGTAAACCGCATCTCTAATATCTCAGCATAAGTCTTTCTGGCAATTCGTTGTTTATGGCATTTTGATAATCTTGATGTGAACAAGGAATACATTTTCCATTCGTCGCTTTAAACCACCAACGATGGGTGAGTTTATTTTGATAAAAAGTGAATTCGTGTTCCTCATCAGTTCCATTCACGACGAATTCCTGATACTCCTTTGACTTCATAGGATGATCCGATATTTTCAAACTTATGCCTTCCAATAAATACCAAATAGCTTCAGACATAATGATGCTTTCTTGAATAGATGCACTTTCCTCTATATTTTCGGTATTAAATATCACGGCTTTCAACTCAGATGCTTCACCTACGTATCGAGCCACTTGGCACAATTCCTCGGCATTCAGCCCTGTAGGAAGACTTTCTTTGCATGCCAATACTTCATTTCTCCTCATCACATTCATATCAACGTATGCTACATTTGATTCTCTTAACATCGGTTCGACTAAGTGAGCCTGAGTACGTATCTGACCTAGAGATAATGAATTTACAGAAAATTCTGAATCAGATACAACATTTAAATCGACGAGATGTCTCTGAAATCCAAAAAACATGGCATATTCTTGATCCAATAATTCGCTTTTTACTTGATTACTTATCACAGAAAGCATGTTGGAATGACAAATATTTTCTAAATAAGCTTGAACCTTCAGACAAAGCTCAACTTCTGCACCTATAATCACAGGGACAATACCAGAATCTATCAATTCAACAATGATTTGAAGGATAAATTCTGAGTTCTTTTTTCTCACATCACCAATGTCAACAATGGAAAGATCACTAAAATGATTTTTAAATCTATTTAAATCAATTCTAATTTTATCACCAAAGTCTTTATCCACCACCACAAATGCTACCTTTGCATTCAGAAGTTCGGGAAAATCTCTTTCAGTTTCGAATCTAGCATCGAAAAAGTTAGATTTCTCAAATTTTGTATTCAATGGGCTCAACCAATTTTGAAGCATTATATTAAATTTTTTACAAATATATAAAACTTAGATTAAAAGCATTATAGATGGAAAATAATGATTTAAAAATTAACGAAAAACTTGAAAAATATAAAAACACCGAACCCGAAATAGTTTTTGAATGGAACGACACAGAGACTGATGCAAGAGGTTGGATAGTCATTAATTCTCTCAAAAATGGTGCGGCCGGAGGTGGAACTAGAATGAGAAAGGGACTGACCAAAGATGAAGTCGTATCATTGGCTAAGGTAATGGAAATAAAATTTGGCGTTTGTGGACCCGATATTGGTGGAGCAAAATCAGGAATCGATTTTGACCCTTCAGACCCAAGAAGAAGGGAAGTTCTAGAACGATGGTTTAAGGCAGTTTTCCCTATTTTAAAAAATTATTATGGAACGGGAGGAGATTTGAATGTAGATGAATTAAAAGATGTCATCCCAATTACTGAAGATCTAGGGTTATGGCATCCCCAAGAAGGAATTGTAAATGGTCATTTCCACTATAACAAAGGAGATAAAATACATATAGTTGGGCAATTGAGATACGGGTGTGCCAAAATCATCGAAGATCGAAAATATGTCCCGACTTCAAAAGAAAAGTATGCTGTTGCTGACATGATTACAGGTTGGGGAGTTTGTGAATCTGTAAGGCATTTTTACAATATTTATCATGGTGAAGATTTAAGAGGAAAACGAGTAATTGTGCAAGGCTGGGGTAATGTTGCGAGTGCTGCGGGGTACTATCTTTCTCGATTTGGCTCGATAATTGTAGGTATTATCGATAGAGATGGTGGTATCATTTCAGAAAATGGGTTGAGTGAATCAGAAGTAGAGTCACTCTTTGTACATAAGAAAGGAAATAGGCTTAATAGTCCTGAAATGCAAAGTTTTGAACATATTAATGAAAAAATATGGGATATACCTTGTGACATATTTATACCAGCTGCGTCTTCAAAACTGTTGGAGCGAAGCCAAATGGACAGACTTATAGACAAGGGATGTAAAGTCATTTCTTGTGGAGCCAATGTTCCTTTCGTCGACGACAAAGTTTTTTTTGGTCCTACTGCAGATTATGTTGATGATAAAATTTCGGTAATTCCGGATTTTGTTGCTAATTGTGGTATGGCTAGAGTTTTTGCATATTTAATGGATAAAGATGCAAAATTAACAGATGAAGATATATTTACTGATGTTTCAAAATTGATTGAGTCATTTATTGTGTCACTCTTTCAAAAAAATAATAGTAAACAAATGATAACTAAGCACTCGTTAAGCTTGGTATTAAATAAAATTTTATAAATTTGCATTTTTAATTAAAGAAGAAACCTAACTTAAGATTTTTAAAAAATAGACCTATGACTAAAAAAATTATTCTCTTAGCTTTTCTTTTTGGGTTCTTTGGAGCTACTGCGTACTCCCAAGTTTCCGATGAAGCAACTCCTGCGAGTGGCTATCCGGACGATATGACAGTAAATCCGGAGCAAAACAAAAATTGGAGAATGGGACAGTATAAATATTCAGCCAAGCCGAAAAATGCTTGGGAATTGGGTATTCATTTTGGGCATTACTTCATTGATGGTGATGTTGACACTAGAATTCCAGGCGGATTTGGAGTTGGATTACATTTAAGACGTGCTATTAATTATGTATTCTCATTACGTGGAGATTTATTCTATGGCGTTGCCAAAGGTTTAGATCCACAACCATGGACTACACCTAAAAATGGTGGAGGTCTTTGGGAAGATGTATCCACTTCCGATTTTGGTGGTATTAGTAATGTTTATTCATTATACAATGATTCTCAGGGATGGTTTCCTGCCTATAGAACTAGATATGTGTATGGTGCATTAGAAGCAGTAGTAAATATTGGAAACATTCTTTTCCATAAAGATAGAAATAAGTGGAACTGGTATGTTACAATGGGTATTGGCTTAGACAATAACAATACTAAACTTGATTTATTAGATGGAAATGGTAATTTTTATGGCTCTAATTTAAGAGATCAAGTTGCATGGACTTCTGATAAATTTAACACCAAAGCAGGAAGAAAAGAAATTAAAAAGTCTCTTGATGCCATTTACGATGGTACATACGAAACTGATGCTTATAAGAAAAAGGGTATTTTTAGATTTGGAGATGAAACAAACGTACACGTTGTGTGGATAGGATCAATGGGAATATCTAGAAAATTATCTAAAAGAATCAACTTAGGTATTGAACATCAAGTAATGGCTACTGATAATGATTATTTGGACGGAATTCTAAACCGTACGGCTTTAGATCAATCAAATAACGTTGATATGGGACATTATACTAATCTAAGATTAGCGATTAACTTAGGTAGCTTTGATAAGAGAACAGAACCTTTATATTGGTTGAATCCTCTTGATGAAACTCTTAATGATATTGCAGAACTTAAGCAAAGACCAGTTCTAGATTTGACAGATTCAGATAGTGATGGAATTATCGATATGTTGGATCAAGAAATTGATACTCCGGAAGGGTGTCCTGTTGACACAAGAGGGGTTACTTTAGATTCAGATGGTGATGGTATTGCAGATTGTAAGGATAAAGAGCCTTATTCGCCTCCAGGATATGATGTAGATACTTATGGTGTTGCTTCAGTCCCTTGTTGTATGTCAGAAGATGATATCAACCGAGTGGTAGATTCCAGAGCGGGTGCTCTTATCGATAAAGCATCAAGTGATTGTGGAAAATGGTATTTACCAATGATACACTTTGATCTTGACAAATATAATATTAAACCTGAGTATTATGGTCACTTACACCACGTGGCTAACGTAATGCAACTTTGCCCTAATCTTTGTGTAGCAGTTGTAGGAAATACGGATGTACGAGCAAGTAATGATTATAATAATATGTTGTCATACAATAGATCTCAAGCCGCAATCGATTATCTAGTTGCAAACTATGGTATCGACAGAAGTAGATTTAAATTAATGTATGGAGGAGAAGAAAAACCACTTATTCCTGCATCTAGAAAAGAATCTGAGCATTATATGAATAGAAGAGTTGAATTTAGAGTGTGTGATTCAAATGATTATGATATGGCTAAACCAGAAGGTGGAAATGCTGGATCAGGCGTAAAATCTACAGGTTCTTCATTCAGTGGAAATAAAAATTCAGGATTCTAATCCTAATATATTTCGAAAAACAAATTGAAAACGAAGGGGCTCAAGGTGACTTGAGCCCTTTTCATTTTATAATATCACATTCTAATCCATATTTTACACTAATATTTTAACTTTGCCTAAAATATAATAAATGCTACTTACCTCTTTGGTTTTTCCTGATTTTACCTCATCTGCCGTTTGGATGAGTTTAATTACTTTGACCTTTCTTGAAATAGTACTAGGAGTTGACAACATTATATTTATTTCTATTAGTGCTAACAAACTTGAAGAAAAGGATCAAAAGAAAGCCACTAATATTGGACTCTTGCTAGCCATGATTTTAAGAATCATTTTATTATTTGGAATATCTTGGTTAATTGCAATGAATTCCACGGTATATAGTATACATAATAATTGGTTAAATGTAGATTTTACTGGACAAAGTTTGATCTTGATAGCAGGAGGTATTTTTTTGATCTATAAAAGTGTGACTGAAATTCATCACAAGCTAGAAGGTGAAACCAATACGGGAGAACAGAAAGCCACAAAATCTAGTAACCTTAATGCAGTTATACTGCAAATTACATTAATAAACATTGTATTTTCATTCGATTCTATACTCACAGCGGTAGGAATGACCAATGGCTTGGATGGAGCTCTTGTATTGATGATAATTGCAGTCATCGCATCGGTGTTAATTATGATGCTTTTTGCAGTGCCTGTTGGCAGATTTGTAAATCAGCATCCAACCATACAAATATTAGGTCTATCCTTTTTATTATTAATCGGGTTTATGTTAATCGTTGAAGGTGGTCATCTCGCTGATTTGTCTTTTTTTGGCAGTCATATTGGTACTGTACCTAAAGGATACTTGTATTTCGCCATTGTATTTTCACTCTTAGTCGAGTTCTTGAATATGAAACTTCGCAAAAAACAAAGCCCTGTTCAATTGCATGGAATCAGCGAACAAGCAGAACAATCGGGTATTATTTAAATGGAAAATGAACATGTCAAAGTAAATTTAAAATACATAGGTAGAAATATTGTCCATAATTGGTCGATTTTTAATATGCAAACACTAATAAAAAAATGAGAAGCCTAATGATTTGCATGATGACATTATGTGTATTTTTTCAATTTTCATGTAATAAGAAAG
>ERZ795053.3927-NODE-3927-length-16504-cov-11.229193_pt1 | contig 16504 bp, 17 predicted proteins | sample MGYA00375137_ERZ795053 | MGnify/ENA primary metagenome ERZ795053 (study PRJEB30182, sample SAMN05720284) | activated sludge metagenome | isolation source: Anaerobic digester | place: Hong Kong | collected 2014-12-17 ...
GCAGATGGCGCGCGCCTATCCGACGTTTCTTGCGACCAAGACGCCGGACCAGGCTGCAAAGCCGGTGACAAGCCCGCCCCACAGCGTGTCAACCATGACCTGTTCCAGCGACCAATCGCGCAGTGTCGCGTAGTTCGTGAATTCATACGTCCCGTAGGCGAGCAGACCAAGGATGGCGCCACCGAAAAGCGCCGCGGCCGGTGCGTCGGCGCGCAGGGCCGGCACCGACACGAACCACAAGAGCCCCGCGACATATCCGAGATAGAAGATCGCCGCGGGGACGATCCGCACCGGATTTGCCAGAAGATGGGAAACGTGTCGATCGAACACGGGTTTCACGATCAGCTTCAGCCCGATCGCATCCGCGACAAGAAACACGACCACCGTCACGACATAGAGCAGGAAGATCTTCATGTGGCAGCCTTTCATGCTGATTGGCGTCTGAGGCGTGGTCGCACGGCGCCGGAATCGCAAGCCAACCGGGGGCGAGGACGTTTGGTGACGGGCTTCGCACCGGTGTCGATCATCTTGCGAGCCTTTCCGTAATGGCCAGCGCCGCCCAGTTGGGCATGGTCGCGAGAAGCTTCATCAAGAGCGTGAAACGACGAGGGAAATGCACCTCGAAGCGCCGCCCGCCGAGGCCCGAGATGATCGCGGCTGCGGCGGCCTCGGCGGTAATCATCGCGGGCATCCAGAACTCGTTGCGTCGGGTCAGTCGGGTATCGACGAATCCCGGACTGATGAGACGAACGTCCAGGCGTCCGGCCAGCTCCGCCCGAAGCGACTGGGCAAGGTTCATCACGCCCGCCTTGGTTGCCGAATAGACCTGTCCCCTGGGCAGCCCGAAGTATCCGGCGACCGATCCGCAAAGCGCAAGTTGTCCGCCGGGCCGCAGAAGCGCGGGGGCAATCTGTGCCACATAAAGACTTCCGATGAGGTTGACCGAAACGATCCGTTCCGTGCGCTCGGGGTCCAGGTCGGCGATGCACCCGGGATCGTAGAGGGCGGCAAGATGCACGACCCGGTCAAGCGGACCGGTTGCGGCGATCGCGCTTGCGGCGGACACGAGCGTTTTGCGGTCGCCGACGTCCAGCGGCAGGGTGATGTGTCCGGGTCCAAGGCTGCCGGCCAGATCGGCCAACCGGCTCGCAGATCGTGCCGACAGGATCAGCTGCGCGCCCGACGCCGCCCATTGCCTTGCCAGCGCCGCCCCGATGCCTTCGCTCGCCCCGATGATCCAGATCCGCTCGCCTTTAGCCATGGGCAAGTTCCACCTGCACCACATCGGTGTGGCCCACCGCGAACGATGCGGCGCAGACGCCAAGGTAGTAGCGCCAGTTTCGCAAGAACCGTTCGTCATGGCCCAGCCGGCGCACCCGCCCGGCGACCGATTCAAGGCGGGAGGCCCATTCGCGACAGGTCCGGGCATAGTCCGGTCCGAATGCGAAATGGTCCGTCACGGCAAGCCCGGCACGCGTTGCCTGGTCCCTGATCACCGAATCGCACAGAAGCATGCCGCCAGGGAAGGTGTATTGCCGGATATAGTCGGAGCTTCTTCTGTAGGTTTCGAAATAGCTGTCCGAAACCGTGATCGCCTGTATGACCGCACGGCCGCCGTCGGAAAGCCGGGCCTTCAGCGTGGCGAAATAGGCAGGCCAGTATCGCTGGCCTACCGCCTCTATCATCTCGATCGAGACGATGCTGTCGAAGGTCCCGCCAGTGGCGCGATAGTCCTGCAGCCTGATCTCTGCCCGACCGTCGAGGCGCGCATCGGCGTATCCCTTTTGGCTTGGCGAGATCGTCAGACCGGTGACATGCTGGCCCCGTCCCGCAGCGCGTTCGGCAAAGCCGCCCCAACCGCAGCCGATCTCAAGAATGCGTTCGGCGTCGCGGACCCGGTCGAGAATGCGGTCGTACTTGCGGTTCTGTGCATGTTCCAGATCGTCGTCACCGGCCGCATAGAGGGCGGAGGAATAGGTCATCCCCTCGTCAAGCCAGAGTTGGTAGAATTCGTTTCCGACATCGTAGTGGGCGCGAATGTTGCGTGACGCCCCGCGAAGCGAATTCGCCCGCATCAGCCTGTCAACAAAGCGAAACTTGAGCCCGACCCAGAACCCGGCATAGGCATAGCCGGCAAACCTGTCATAGTTCCTGAGCGCAACTTCGGCCAGGCTTTCGATCGAATGCGTATCCCATAGCCCCGCGACATAGGTCTCTCCGAGCCCGACATCCCCGCGCGACGCAATCGCAGTCACGACGGACCAGTCACGGATCAGCATCTCTGCGGCAGGGTGGCCGCTGCCGAAGTCATAGACCTCGCCTTCAGGCGTGCGCAGGCGCAACGTACCATGTTCAATACGCGCGCAGGTTTCCAGGAAGTCACGCTTCACGCGATTGGTCAGGAAAGACATCATGTCACCTCGGTTTTCGGTGGCTCGGGACGGGTGCGGTACCTTGCGCCCTTCAGACGCAGGCGCAGGGCTTGCCAGTAGATGAGGAATATCGTGCGCAAGGCTCCGAGCGGGCGTCGCAGCGCTGCCCTGACAAGGCCTGCGTTCGACATCGGCGCACGCGGCCCGAAGAGCGCCGCCGCGACCCCCTCGCTGCCGTTACGATGCAGAATCTGGATCGCGATCCGGTCTGGTTGGATGTCGAATCGGAATTCGTACCCGCCGGCTACGTCCTGAAAGGGCGAGACGTGCAGTGACTTTGGCGTCTCGATACGCGCCTCGGGCGTGATAGGCACAAATCCCGGCAGGTGACAAAGGTAGGAATGGCGATCGCCAAAGGGGGTCGATACCTCGGCGATCACGGCAAGCAGCGCCTCTTGGTCAAGCACCAGCCAGAAACTGACAGGGTTGAACACATAGCCGAAAAATCGCGGTTGGGTCAGCAGAAGGACGCGGAGGCGTGCGTCGGCAAGGCCATGATCGGCCATGACCCTTCGCACCCAACCCGCGCCGCATCCTGCCCGCAGGGGGCCGCCGTGGTCGCGATCGTGAACCGATGCAAGGTTGAGGCGATTGCGCGAGAAGAGCAACGGCGTGCGGACCGAAACCTCAGGGTCGATCAGGACATAGTCGACACCGTATCGGAAGCTGTGCCGAATGCTGCCGCGCCGCCGGTGCGTGGTGACTGCGGCAACCTGTTCGGGCCGATGCGTCATGCCGGCTGGCCGTCCATCAGGCGCGCGATGCGCACGGCACTGGCAAACCCGTCCTCATGAAAGCCGTGCCGGGTATAGGCACCTGCGAACCAGGTGTGGTTCTGGCCCTGGATGCCGGCCAAGGACCGTTGCGCCCTGAGCGCGGCTGAGTCGAAGACGGGATGCCGGAATGTCGTTTCGTCGTAGACCATGTGGCACGGCACAGGGCGGGACGGATTGAGCGAGACGAACAGCGGGTCGCTTTCCGGTATGTTCTGGAGGCGGTTCATCCAGTAGGTGATGCCGATCTTGCTTTCCCTCTGCGCCGCGTCCGCCTTGTAGACCCAACTTGACCAGACAATCCGCCTTCGGGGCATCTGGCTTGTGTCGCGATGCAGGACTGCCCGATTGTCCTGAAACCGGATCGCGGACAGCGCGGCGTTCTCTTCCCGGGTCGGGCGTTCAAGAAGGCGCAGCGCCTGATCGGCATGGCAGGCGAAAACGACCTGGTCGAACGGCGCTTCTGTGCCACCGAAACGGACCTGGCACCCCAGATCGCCCCTTCGGACCGAAACGACGGGAATGCCGGTGCGGATCGCGACACCGCGCCCGCGAAGATGATGTTCCAGCCGGCGGACATACTCGATGCTGCCGCCATCGATGGTCCACCACTGATGCTGGCCGGAAGCGCCAAGCAAGGCGTGATTTCTGAAGAACTGGATGATGGCGCGCGCAGGAAATGCGCGTATCTCGTCAGGGGGCGTTGACCAGATCGCCCCGCAAAGCGGCATGAGGTAATAGCGCCGGAACCAGTCGCCCAGGCGCATCTCGTCCATCAACTCTCCGATCGTCGTGGTTTCGTCGCTCGCAAGGGCTTCGGATCTCTCGTTGAAGTGGACGATATCACGCAGCATTCGAAGGAATCCCGGCCGGAGAAGATTCCTTTTCTGCGCCGTAAGCGACCTGAGTGTACGCAAGGCGTATTCGATACGTCCGCCGTCTATCGATGCCCCGAAACTCATGTCGCTTTTCGCAACCGGCACGTCCAGATCGCGGAGCATCCGCGCAAGATGCGGGTAGTTGGCGTAGTTGAAGACGATGAACCCGGTGTCTACCGGCTGATCGCCCCGGTGCCCGGCCATGATCGTCCGTGCATGACCGCCAAGCCGTGATTCGGCTTCGAAGATCGTCACGGCATGGTGCGGCGACAGAAGATAGGCAGCCGCCAGCCCGGAAATCCCGCCGCCGATGATGGCGACGCGCTGTGCGCGGATAGGTCGGGAATCGAGTGACATGGTATCTCCGTCGCGTACTGCTCAAGTGCTTTACGGAGAGAAAGAAGAAACGGATCAAAAATGATCCGGATTTCATATCCGGACGTAATGGGCATATGCTGATCGAAACCACAGATGCCGACCTTGCGGAACGAAGCCGTCCTTCGGCGCTGCGAAAGGAATTTCGACAGTTGACGCCGACGCCGACGAAGATGACACCGGCGACCGCCTGGATGCTGGCGGTTCGCGACCGACGCGATCGTGCAGCCTTTGCGGCGCTTTTCGATGAATACGCGCCCAAGCTGAAGGGCTTCGCCATGCGTGGCGGCAGCAGCGCGACCGAGGCAGAGGAAATCGTTCAGGAAGTCATGCTGACGGTGTGGAGAAAGGCTGCCCAATTCGATCCAGAGAGGGCGCCGGTATCCGCGTGGATTTACCATATCGCCCGCAACAGACAGATCGACGTTTTCCGAAAGGAACGGCGCCCCCTGCCCGAAGACCCTGGCCTGCCTTCAACTGTCGATCTGGACGGTGGGGCGGTTCTTGCCGTCGAACAGGAGGCGAACGCCTTGAAAGAGGCGCTGGCCCGGCTGAACCCCGACCAGCGCGAGATGATCGAGAGAGCCTATCTGGGCGAGCTTTCCCATCAGGAGATCAGCAGCCAGACCGGCCTTCCGCTTGGCACGATCAAGTCCCGGATCCGATTGGGTCTGGAACGGTTGCGCCATGAACTAAGGGAACTACGCTGAGATGACCGAAATCACCCATCATGCCCCCGACGCCTTGCTGGCCGCCTATGCCGCTGGCAGCTTGCCGCAGCCCTTTGCGATTGTCGTCGCAGCGCACATCTCGCTTTGCAACGATTGCCGCGCCGCCTGCGCGGCCCACGAGGCCGCCGGAGGCGCAGTGCTTGAAACGGTTGGCGAAGAAGCCGTCTCGGACGCGTTGCGCGGCCGGGTGCTTGGGCTGCTTGACGCGCCATCTGTGCCGGAACCGCAGTTCGAGCGCGTCGGTATCTTTCCCGGCCCCGTCGTCGAGGCAATGCGGGGAAGACCACCGAGATGGACCCCGCTTGGCATGGGGATTCGCCAGTGCATCCTTGCCTCGGGCCGGCAGGGTTCGGCACGGCTGCTGTCGATCCCGCCCGGACGTGCGGTACCGGACCACAGTCACAACGGACTTGAGCTAACGCTTGTCCTGCAGGGCGCTTTCAGCGATGAAACGGGGTGTTTCGGCGTCGGCGACCTGGAGCTCGCGGATCAGTCCCTGGAGCATACACCGGTCGCCGATGACGGCGCAGAATGCATCTGTCTCGCCGCGACAGACGCGCCGCTCCGCTTCTCGTCCCTGATACCGAGTCTACTGCAACCGATCTTCCGGATCTGACCCGCCGATCCGAAGCCGTCGTCTATCGATCCATGACAGGGCAAGGGCGGTCCTTGTCGGCGTCATCCATGCCGTGCCCCGACAGGGCGCTGTCACAGGCTGCGAACACCCTCAACGACCGCGGCATCGAGACCGGCGCCTCCGGCCTCGACATGGGCGCGCAGTTGCGCACGCATCCGGGGCTCCCAGAAATCACGGATGTGCCCGGCAATACGCGCCGCGGCGTCTTCCCCCGGCTGGGTCTTGAAGAACGTGGCGATCTGGTTGGCCATGTAGACCATCTTCTCAGGCGACATCTGAAACCTCGTCAACTATGCGATGCGGGTGGCTGTAAAGGTCGAACCCTTCGCCGCGGGCGAAGGCGACCAGGGTGATGCCCGCGGCTTCGGCCGTTCGCAGCGCGAAGGCCGTAGGGGCGGAGACGGCGATGATCATCGAGCAGCCGGCCATCGCGGCCTTCTGCACCAGTTCGACCGAGAGGCGCGAGGTCATGACGAAGGCGCCGGTTGCAGGGTCGATCCCACCGCGCAAGAGGGCACCGATCAGCTTGTCGAGCGCGTTGTGACGGCCAACGTCCTCGCGCACCATCACGATGCCCTTCCCGGGCACAAGAAAGCCGGCGGCATGGGTGGCGTGCGTGCGGGCGTAGAGCGGCTGGCGAACGCGCAATTCCTCGGTCGCGCGATCCACCTCGGCCCGCGTCACGCGCAATCCTGGCGCGCCGACATGCGGCACCGCGCGATTGGCCTCGGTCAGGCTGTCGATACCGCACAGGCCGCAGCCGACGGGGCCCGCCATGCTGCGACGGCGCGCGGCCAACGCCTTTGCCCTGTCCGCCCGCAGCCAGATCCGCGCCTCGATCCCCTCGGCGTGATCGTGGTGCTCGACCTCCTCGATCGCGTCCAGGCTGGTGATGATCCCTTCACTCAGCGCGAAGCCGCAGGCGAAGTCCAGAACATCGGCAGGCGTCGCCATCATCACCGCAAGCGTCGACCCATCGAAAGTGACCGCAATCGGCACCTCCTCGGGCAGGGAGCGGCGTACCGCAACGGCGTCCCCGTTGCGGTACGACCAGCCCGCAAAGCTTGAGGCGCCGTCGCGGGACATTGCCTTACTCCGCCGCCGGCAGGATGCGGCGCGAAAGCGCTGCCTGCGCGGCATAGTCTTCCTGCCACTCGGTCGGGCCGTTAGACAGGCTGACCTGCACCGCCGTCACCTTGTATTCCGGGCAGTTGGTCGCCCAGTCGGAGAAGTCGGTGGTGATCACGTTGGCCTGGGTGTCCGGGTGGTGGAAGGTGGTGTAGACCACACCCGGGCTGACCCGGTCCGTGATCTTCGCACGCAGCGTCGTTTCCCCCGACCGCGAGGCAAGTCTGATCCAGGCGCCATCCTCGATCCCCCTGTTCTCGGCGTCGTGCGGGTGAATCTCCAGCACGTCCTGATCGTGCCAGACGACGTTCTCGGTCCGACGGGTCTGGGCGCCCACATTGTACTGGCTGAGGATACGCCCCGTCGTCAGCAAGAGCGGGAAGCGCGGGCCGGTCTTTTCGTCGGTCGCAACGTATTCGGTCACGATGAACCGACCCTTGCCGCGTACGAAGCCGTCCACATGCATCAGGGGCGTGCCATCGGGCGACTTTTCATTGCAGGGCCACTGGACCGACCCCATTTCCTCGAGCAGGTCATAGGTCACACCCGCGAAGGACGGCGTTGTCGCAGCGATCTCGGCCATGATCTGCGCGGGATGGGTATAGGTCCAGCCCGCGTCCCCGTTTTGTTTCAACATCGCATTGGCAAGCATCTGGGTGATTTCCCAGTCGGCATAGCCGTTGCGCGGCGCCATCACCTTGCGCACGCGGTTGATGCGGCGTTCGGCATTGGTGAAAGTGCCGTCCTTCTCGAGGAACGTCGAGCCCGGAAGGAAGACATGGGCGTAGTTCGCCGTCTCGTTCAGGAACAGGTCGTGGACGATGACGCAGTCCATCGCCGCAAGGCCGGCCGCGACATGCTTGGTATCGGGGTCGGATTGCAGGATGTCCTCGCCCTGGCAGTAAAGCCCCTTGAAGGACCCCTCGACGGCGGCATCCAGCATGTTGGGGATACGCAGCCCCGGCTCCGCGTCGATCTCGACCCCCCAGAGGCTTTCGAAGATCGCACGAACCTCGGGGTTCTTCACATGACGATAGCCCGGCAGCTCGTGCGGGAAGGATCCCATGTCGCACGATCCCTGCACGTTGTTCTGACCGCGCAGCGGGTTCACGCCAACGCCCTTGCGGCCGACATTGCCGGTCAGCATGGCCAGGTTGGCGATACCCATGACCGTGGTCGACCCCTGGCTGTGTTCGGTGACGCCGAGACCGTAGTAGATGGCCCCGTTTCCGCCGGTCGCGAAAAGCCGGGCGGCCTTGCGCAACTCTTCGGCAGGAACGCCGGTCAGAAGCTCGGTCGCCTCGGGGCTGTGGCGCGGGTCGCGGATGAATTCGGCATAGGCAAGGAACTCATCCCAGTCGCAGCGCTCGCGGACGAAGGATTCGTCGAAGATACCTTCGGTCACGATGACATGGGCAAGCGCGGTGACGACGGCGACGTTGGTGCCGGGGCGAAGCTGCAGATGGTGCGACGCCGCGATGTGCGCCGACTTCACCAGGTTGATCCGGCGCGGGTCGATGACGATCAGCTTCGCCCCCGCCCTCAGCCGCTTCTTCAGGCGGCTGGCGAAGACCGGATGGCCGTCGGTCGGGTTTGCACCGATGACGATGACCACATCGGTATGTTCGACAGAATCGAAATCCTGTGTCCCGGCCGAGGTGCCGAAGGTCTGGCCAAGGCCATAGCCGGTGGGCGAGTGGCAGACGCGGGCGCAGGTGTCAGTGTTGTTGTTGCCGAAGACCGCGCGGGTCAGTTTCTGGACAAGATAGGTTTCCTCGTTCGTGCAGCGCGACGAGGTGATGACACCGATCGACTTCTTGCCGTACGCTTCCTGAATCCCCCGCATCCGGGTCGCGGCAAAGTCCAGCGCCTCGTCCCAGGTGACTTCGCGCCAAGGATCCTCGATCCGGTCGCGGATCATCGGGTTCAGGATGCGGTCCTTGTGGGTGGCGTAGCCATAGGCGAAACGCCCTTTGACGCAGGAATGGCCCCGGTTCGCCTTGCCGTGCTTGTGGGGCACCATGCGGACCAGTTCGTCACCGTTCAGTTCCGCCTTGAACGAACATCCGACCCCGCAATAGGCGCAAGTGGTGACGACCGACCGTTCAGGCGTGCCAAGTTCGATGACCGATTTTTCCTGAAGCGTACCGGTCGGGCAGGCCTGCACACAGGCGCCGCAGCTTACGCAGTCGGACGACAGGAAATCATCGCCTGCCATACCGGCCGAGACCCGGCTTTCGAAGCCGCGCCCCTCGATCGTCAGCGCAAAGGTGCCCTGCACTTCCTCGCAGGCGCGTACGCAGCGGGAACAGACGATGCACTTGGACGGATCGTAGGCAAAATAGGGGTTTGAAAGGTCCTTGGCGATGTATTCCGGGTTCGGCCCGACAGCGGCGCGCTGTTCGAAATGGTTGCGGCCCGGTTCGTAGCGCACATCGCGCAGGCCGACCATTCCCGCCATGTCCTGGAGTTCGCAGTCGCCATTGGCCGCGCAGGTCAGACAGTCGAGCGGGTGGTCGGAGATGTAAAGCTCCATCACCCCCTTGCGGATCTTCTTGACCTTGGAGGACTGGGTATGGACGACCATCCCCGGCGCCACCGGCGTGGTGCACGAAGCGGGCGTCCCGCGCCGTCCCTCGATTTCCACAACGCACAGGCGGCAGGAGCCGAAGGCGTCCAGCATGTCGGTCGCACAAAGCTTCGGCACCTGGATGCCCGCCTCGGCGGCCGCCCGCATGACCGAGGTGCCCTCGGGCACCGTCACCTCGAAACCGTCGATCGTCAGCGTGACCGGCGCGCCCTCCTTGGCGGGGGTGCCCATGTCGCGGTCGTCCCAGGGAATGATGAAATCTTTCATTCCGCGGCCTCCTTCTGGCAGGCGAAATCATCGGGGAAGTGTGTCAGAGCGCTCATCACCGGGAAGGGCGTGAAGCCGCCAAGCGCGCAAAGCGATCCGTCCTTCATCGTCTCGCAAAGGTCGGTCAGGATCGGCAGCGCAGAGGCATCGCCACGACCGATCCTGTCGATGGTCTCGACACCGCGCACCGCGCCGATCCGGCAGGGCGTGCACTTGCCGCAGCTCTCCACGGCGCAGAACTCCATCGCGAAGCGGGCCATCTTCAGCATGTCGGCCGTATCGTCGAAGACGACGACGCCCGCATGGCCTATCAACCCGCCCTGGCCGTCGAATTCCTCGTAGCCGAAGGGCGTGTCGAACTTCGACACCGGCATGTAGGCCCCCAGCGGGCCGCCCACCTGCACCGCCTTGACCGGCCGGCCACTGGCCGTGCCGCCGGCAATGTCGCTGATCAGTTCACCCAGCGGCATCCCGAAGGCGGTTTCGAAGAGACCACCGTGCTTGACATTGCCGGCAATCTGGATGGGCATGGTGCCCCTGGACCGGCCAAGGCCGAAGCCCGCGTAGTGGGCCGCGCCCTTCTCGAAGATCACCGGAACGGTCGCCAGCGACAGGACGTTGTTCACAACCGTGGGTCTGCCGAAAAGCCCCTCCAGCGCCGGAAGCGGCGGCTTGGCGCGTACAATCCCGCGCTTGCCCTCCAGGCTGTTCAGAAGCGAGGTTTCCTCGCCGCAGACATAGGCCCCTGCCCCGACACGGATTTCCATATCGAAGGCACGGCCGGAGCCAAGGACATCGGCCCCAAGCAACCCGGCTTCGCGGGCGATGCGAACCGCCTGCTGCATCACCTCGATCGCGTCGGGATATTCCGAGCGGATGTAGACATAGCCCTTCGTAGCGCCGGTCCCGATCCCGGCGATCGCCATGCCTTCGATCAGCGTGAAGGGATCGCCCTCCATGATCATCCGGTCGGCGAAGGTGCCGCTGTCGCCCTCGTCGGCGTTGCAGACGATGTATTTTTGCGGGGCGGCGGCGTCATGAACGGTCTGCCACTTGATCCCGGTGGGAAACCCTGCCCCGCCGCGACCGCGCAGGCCGGAGGTCTTGACCTCGTCGACGATCTGCTGCCCCGACATCGCCAGCGCGCGACGCAGACCGGTCAGGCCGCCATGCGCGCCGTAGTCGGCCAGGCTCAGCGGGTCGATCACGCCGCAGCGCGCGAAGGTCAGCCGCGTCTGGCGCTTCATCCAGTCCAGGTCCTCGACCGGTCCAAGCGCCTTCGCGCTGCTGCCGTCCAGGATACCCGCCGCATCACCCGGCTCAACCGCGCCAAATCCGCGACGGATGCCGCCGTCCTCGACCTCGACCAGAGGTTCGAGCCAGATCATGCCGCGCGTGCCGTTGCGGACGATCTCGATGGTCTGGCCGCGGCGCGCGGCCTCTTCGGCGATGGCACGGGCCACATCGTCTGCGCCAAGAGCCTTGGCGGCGCTGTCGCGCGGAACGTAGATCCTCATGCGCCCGCCTCCTCAAGCAGCTTCGTCATCTTCGCGGCGTCAACCCGGCCCACCACCTTGCCATCGACCATCGCGGCCGGCGCACAGGCGCACAGACCCAGGCAGTAGACCGGCTCCACCGTCACCGCGCCGTTCTTCGTCGTGCCGTGCCACTCAACGCCAAGCTTTGCCAGCGTCGCCTCTGCCAGCGCCGCCCCGCCCACCGCCTGACAGGCTTCCGCGCGACAGATCTTCACGACATGCCGGCCGGCCGGAACCTCGCGGTAGTCGTGATAGAAGGATACCACGCCATGTACCTCGGCCTTGGAAATGTTCAGAGCATCCGCAATCAACGGCAAAGCCCCCTGCGGGACATGGCCGAACTCTTCCTGGATGGCGTGAAGGATCGGCAAGAGCGGGCCTTCCAGCCCAAGCTTCTCCGAGATCAGAACCGATATCCGGTCTGAGATGGGTTCTGATTGCGGTTGCGGCATTGGTGATCTCCCGTAAATCGGACAGATCATCCCATGATCGATAATCTGAAATCAATAATGATTTTACGTTGTGTGATTTGGAAATGTGATCGATTGGGCGCGCGGCGCACCTCGCGCGCGATTTCAGGCTTCCGAATTGCGTCGCCCCCGGCGCGGGCTGTGGTGATGCCTTCCTGGCACGCGGGCATTCATGCGATCCGCGCGGTCGGCGTCATCGCGAGGTCGAAACGCTTCAGGTCCTGCAGGAAGTCGAAATCAGACTTGCGGCGCTGGACTGCCGCGGTGTCGATCGTCGCCAAGACCAGGTCTTCGGGGCCTGTCGCACGGCAAAGGTGCTGCCCGTCGGGGGCGCAAATCGAACTGGTTCCGCTGAATCCCGAATTGGATTGGTCGGCCGCAAAATCGCAATACCCGATGAACATTGCGTTTTCGTAGGAACGCGAAGGAACGATTGTATCCGAGACAAAGCGCCACTTGGCCCGAAGCGCTGTTGGCACCAGCAACAGTTCCGTTCCCAACAGCGCAGCCCGACGCGCCAGTTCAGGGAACTCGATGTCATAGCAGATAAGGACCGAACAACGGACGCCTTCGAACTCGAAGACCGCGGGTCCCGGTCCCGGGGCGAAGCACTCGCGCTCGAAGTCGTTCGGCAACGCAACCTTGCGATAATTGCAGACAAGATGCCCGTCACGATCGAAAACGATGGCGCTGTTGTGCATCACGCCGCCGTTTCTCTCCGGGTATCCCATGACCAGCCCGACACCATGGCGAGCCGCAAGCTGACCGGCCGCCCGGAGCGCAGGCGACCCCTGATCCTGGGCCGCCGCGCGCACTGCGTCGGCGCGGCCATAGCCGGAGAAGTACAACTCTGGCGTGACAAGCATCTTGGCGCCCGCGTCGGCGGCACGCGACATCGCGACATCCAGATCCGAAAGAGCTTCGTCAGCGGAACGAAACGCCGGGCAAACCTGAAAAAGAGCTAGATCAAACAGTGGCACCTGGATCCCCGTTCTCAGTGCAGGCCCAGCAGACGCGGGACGAATAGCGACAACTCCGGGAAGAAGGTAACCAGCAACATCACAGGAAGCGCAACGTAGAAAATGATCTGCAAGGCAGGCTTTATCGCTTCATGGATAGAGACCTTGCCGATCCGGCACGCCATGTAGAGGATCGGAGCGACAGGCGGGCTGTTGGCGCCGATGACGACCGAACAGGCCACGATCGAGGCATAGTGGACGGGGTCTACCCCATGATGCGCCATCAAGGGCATCATCAGAGGTGCGATGACAACGGTCACTGAAAGGTCGTCCATGATCATGCCGACAAAGATCAGGAACACGTTGACCAGCAAGAGGATCAGGAACGTGTTCTCCGTCAGGTGCGTCACCGCTTCCGTCAGTTCCTGGGGCACGCTCTCGGCCACCATGATGCGCCCGATCATGAAGGAGAACAGCAGGATCAGGATGATCGTACCCGTCGTTTCCCCCGCTTCGATCAGGCTTTGGCGAAACCGCGCCAAGGTAAGGTCGCGGTAGATGAAGAAGCCGATCAGGATCGCCATGAAAAGGGCGACGGCGGCGGCCTCGGTCGGGGTGAATACGCCACCATAGATGCCCCCCAGGATTACCACCGGCATCATCAGCGCCGGAAGGGCCTGAAGCGTCGCGCGCAGCGGGCCATGGGGGGACTTCTGCGCCGAAATCGCGGCCATGCGTTCAGGGGTATCGACAAGCATTCTAGCGGTCACGATCTTGTTGAAGATCATCAGGCCGACCATCAGCAGAAGGCCAGGCACGATTGTTGCCGCGAAGAGGGCCGTGATGGACTGGCGGGTGACGACACCGAAAAGGATCAGCGTGATCGAAGGGGGGATCAGGATGCCAAGCAGCGAAGACACCCCCAGCAGGGCGCTCGTATAGCCGCGGGGATAGCCGCGGGCGGCCAGCGGATCGCCCATGATGGTACCGATCGAGGCCACGGCAGCGGTCGCCGTTCCCGAAATCGCGCCGAATACACCTGAGGACCCGATCAGGGCTGCGCCAAGGCCGCCTTTTCGTCCCCGCATCGCCATGGACATGAAGCTGATCAGCCGGGCAGCGACCCCGCCGCTTTGCATCAGATAGCCCGCCAGGACAAACAGCGGCAAGGCCAGCAGGATGACCGAGTCGAGCGACCTGAACCCCTGCAACAGCAATGTCGAGGTGCTGACATCGTACGCCCAGACCAGAAACATCAGGACGCCGGCGAAAGACCAGGCTACCGGCACCCCGAAGATCATCAGGGCCATCAGGAGCAAGATGCCGAAAAGAGCTTCCATGGATCAAACCCTCCCTGCAGTCCGATCTGTTTTGCCAAACAGGTTTGCGGCGGCAACGATGGCGTCCCGAATTGCATAGACAGCACATAGAAAGGCCGCCAGGACGACCGCCGATTGCGGAACGATGAGGGGGATGCTGAGAGCGGCAGTCGTTTGCGGTCGCTTGATAGACCAAGCGACCATGTCGTTGGCCAGGCTCAGGAAGAACAGGCTCAGCACGACCATTATCGCGGACACCGCAAAGCTGTGCAGTGCCTTGTGCGTCGGGTTCTTCAACGACAAGGCAAGGAAATCGACGACCAGGTGTTCGTGATTGCGTGCCGCAACGACGGCCCCGCACATATAGAGCCACATGGCCGACAGCGTGGCGAGTTCCAGCACGCCGACGACCGACCAGCCAAGCACGAAACGGGCCAGAACCAGAAACAGGATCAGCCCGGTGATCGCGAGACTTGTCATGATCACGACTACGTTGAGAATGCCGATCAGCCCGGCATCGAGCTTTCTGAGAAGGTCGGCCATGTCGCGCTACTCCCGGTTCGCAGCATGTTGGTGTACGGCCGGAACCCGAAAGCTCCGGCCGTGGCGCAGCCTATTTCACCTGAGCGCGGATCAGATCCATGATGTCCTTGCCGACATCGGGCTCCATCTGCGGCCAGACTTCGGCGCGGACCTTCTCGGCGATCGGAGCAAGCTGTTCGTCCGTGAGCTCGAAGTATTCCATGCCCGACTGCACGGCCAGATCGACGTAGTGCTGGTCTTCGTCACGGGCAGCCTTGAAGCGCTCCTCCATGACCGCGACCGCGGCATCTTCGATCAGCTTCTTGTGGTCGTCCGATAGGCCCTCATAGGTCTCGAGGTTGACCAGCAGGTTTCCGGTCACGAAGGTATGCTTCGTGCGGACATAGTAGTCCAGCACATCGCGGAAGTATTCGTAGTCCCAGTAGATCACGTTGCCCGCATCACCGTCCACGACACCAGTCTGGATCGAGGTGTAGACCTCGCCCCAGTCGATCGCGGCGGTCTGGTATCCCATCGACTCAAGGATCTGCGGGAACGGAAACAGCGGCGGCGTCCGGACTTTGATATTCGCTGCGCCGGTGACGTCGGTGGCATAGGCGCCACGGGTTGCAACGCCGCTGAAGCCCTCCGGCCAGGCGCCGAAGTACTTCAGTCCGATGTCGTTGAACACCGTATTCAGCACGCCATTGGCCCAGCCGCCAGGCTTGTAGGCCTCAAGCGCCTCTTCCCAGGAGGTGACCATGTAGGGGGCGTTCAGGATCCCGATCCGCTTGTCGTAGGAGGTCGAGGGCCATGAAATCATCGCATCGACTTCGCCGGCGACGAACAGGTCGAACACCTCGAGCTGACCGCCGAGTTCGTTCTGGTAGAAGATCTTGACGTCGATCTCACCGTTCGAACCTTCCTTCACCGCGTTCGCCCAGGCAGCGAGAGCGATGCCCGAGGGCGATTCACGGTCCCCGGAATCGGTGGCAAATTTCAGTTCGATTTCCGCCGAGGCGGCCGTTGCGGCAAGTGCCGTTCCGAACACGACAGCCGAAAAAAGGCTTCGAAACATCTCCATCCTCCTTGTTTGGTTGTTCTGCAGGGCTTTGACATAACAGTCGTTACGCGTGTTGCGTAACATGCGTTATGTCCTATAGTTGAGTCAAGAATTTTTCCGGACGCCCCCTGGGTCCGGCAACAGGAGCTGGCATGGCGGAGCGCAAACCCAGGAAAGATCGAAACCTGGACAAGGCAAGCTGGATCGCTGCCGCGCGCAAGACGCTGATCGAGAAAGGCATCGCCGGTATCAGCCTGCGCCAGCTGTCCGAGGAACTGGGCGCAACGACAGGGGCCTTCTACTGGCAATTTGCCAACCTCGAAGAACTACTGGAGGAGGTGCGCCAGGACTGGGCGGTGCGCAATACGGCACCGTTCACCAAGGCGATCGCGGCCGCAGGAGATAGCGGGTGGGACCAATACCTCGCCTACGTCGGCGTACTGCTGAAAGAGGATGAATACATACCCCAATATGACAATGCGATCCGTGACTGGGCGCATAGCTCGAAGCGGACAGCCGAAGTCTTGAAGGAAATCGAGTCGTTCAGGATACGACAACTCCTTCAGGTGTTCCTGGCCTTGGGATTCACGGGCCGGGCTGCGCAGGTACGAGCCTATGTCACCTACTTCCATCAGACCGGCTACAACGCGATGCAGGTGTCAGAGCCTCGCGAGGAACGGTTGATGAACATTCCCTTTTATGCCGAAGTCCTTACCAACAGGACCGATCTTCTTGGCTTGAAAACCCCACAGGCGATTTCCGATCACATCATTGCCAGAAGCTCCGAAACCTGAGGGCCGTTGCGCATCACGTCGCGGTCCC
>ERZ795053.3932-NODE-3932-length-16483-cov-5.551802_pt1 | contig 16483 bp, 12 predicted proteins | sample MGYA00375137_ERZ795053 | MGnify/ENA primary metagenome ERZ795053 (study PRJEB30182, sample SAMN05720284) | activated sludge metagenome | isolation source: Anaerobic digester | place: Hong Kong | collected 2014-12-17 ...
CCCGACGTGCTGATGCCCCGAACGGACCACCTCCTCGACGAGGGGGTCGACCACATTCACAAACAGCGTGCGGTGCTCGAAGAAATCCAGCAGAACATCATAGGCAGCGGAGGAGGCGCTGTTGCAGGCCACCACGATGAGCTTGCATTTCTGTTCCAGCAGGAACTTGGCGATCCGCAGGCTGTAGTAGCGGATCGCATCCGCCGACTTGTCGCCATAGGGCATGTGGGCAGTATCGCCAAAATAGATGATCTGCTCCTCCGGCAATAAACGCACAACGGCATTGGCGACCGTCAGGCCGCCAATGCCGCTGTCAAAAATGCCGATGGGGCAGTTGCGGGTATCCAATTTATTTCTCGGCTGCCGGTTCCTCAGTAGGCATGCTGATCCCCATCTTGGCCATGACCATGGGGGTCACATCCAGATTCTGCTCCGCGTAGAGCAGAATGCCGTTGCCCGGACTGGCATCGAAGATGTACTGATAGCCTCCTTCCGCCGCCACGGAATCAATGGCATTCTGCATCTTTTCGATGATGGGAGCGATCAGGCTTTCCTGCTTTTCGGCCACCTTCTGGCGCATCTCCTGCTCCAGGGTGCCGATCTGTGTCTCCAGTTCCTGCAATTTCTTGGTCTCTTCCTCCTGTTGTTTCGGAGCGATCTCGCCTTGCTGGACCTTAGTCTGCAGCGCCATGCCCTTCTGCTGGTACTCCTCGATCATGGATTTCAGGCGGGCTTCATATTGCTTCTGGAACACTTCCAGTGAACTGTTCGCTTCCTTGACTTCCGGCAGCAGGCTCATGACCTGTGCGGAATTGACATAACCAAACTTCTGGGCCGAGGCAGTGAGTGCCAGAACCGCGAAGCCTAGGGTGATCATGATGTGTTTCATAGTTCGCTTATAATTTCTCAGTAATCAGGCCAGGATCATCGTGATTCCCGGCCGCTGGGTCCGTCAGGTGACGGATCATCCGGGCGCAAATGTAGGGAAAGCCCTTAATTGCGTGATAGGCGCTGGATGAGATCTTCGGTCTTGTCGAATTGCGGGTTGGCAAAGATGATCCCCGAGGAGCTGCTCTTGTCGAAGATGAAGTCGTAGCCGCGCTCGTTGGCGTAGGATTCGATCAGGCCATAGACCTTGTCCTGGACCGGACGGATCAACTCCTGGCGCTTCTTGAACAATTCGCCTTCCGGACCGAACTTGGCCTTCTGCATCTCGCGGATATCCTTTTCCTTCGTGAGGATCTCCTGCTCCTGCTGCTGCCGCATCTCTTCGCTCATCAGTACCTGCTCAGCCTGGTACTTGTTGTACATGCCCTTGACCTTGTCGAACTCCTGTTCGATCTCCTGGCGCCAGCGGGCTGCGATCTTGTCAACTTCTGTCTGAGCGGATTTATAGTCATCGAGACTTTCCAGGATCAGGTTGATGTCCACTACAGCTACTTTCTGGGCGCTGAGGGTGGTCTGGCCGATCAATAATCCGAATGCGAGGATCATCAGGGTTTTCGTGTACTTCACGGTGGTTCGTTTTTTACTCGTAGATAAAGGTGCACTTCTCTAAGCGGTAAAATTAAGGTTTTATTGCCTCGGGAATGACCGTCTAGCTGGACATTCCCTGTGCACGTTGGCCTTCTTACACTTTTCTTAACAGACAATATTGATTTTCAGCTATTTATACCTGATACCCACCTGAATACGCACTTACGTTAACGGGCATTTAACAGCCCCGATTCAGCCCCAAAAAGTGTAGGTTTGTAAAAATGAATGACCATGAAACCCACATGGACTGGAATCTACCCTGCCCTGACGACCCCATTCCTGCCGGATGAATCCCTGGATCTGGCGACCATGGACCTCAAGATCGAGGACCAGATCCGCAGCGGTTGCCATGGCCTGATCCTCGGGGGCAGCCTGGGAGAGGCGTCCACCCTTTCCGCCGATGAGAAGATCGATCTGCTGACCCACGTGGCCGGCCAGGTCAAGGGGAGGGTCCCCGTGATCATGAATGTGGCCGAATCCCGGACATCCGATGCCCTTTCCTTTGTGCGCAGTGCCCGACAGGCAGGCGCGGATGGACTGATGGTCCTGCCTCCGATGCGCTATAAGGCCGATGCGGATGAAGTGACCATCTGGTTCAGTGCCATTGCCCACGAGACCGACCTGCCCATCCTGCTTTACAACAACCCGGTGGATTATGGCATCGGGTTATCCCTGCGCCAGTTCGAGACGCTGTTGCGCATCCCTACCATCCAGGCCGTGAAAGAATCGACCCGCGATGTGACCCAGGTGGTGCGCCTGAAGACCGCCTTTGGCGATCGGCTCAAGGTATTGTGTGGTGTTGACACCCTGGCCCTGGAGAGCCTGATGCTCGGTGCCGATGGCTGGGTCGCCGGACTGGTCAATGCCTTCCCGGATGAAACGGTGGCCATCTACCAGCTGGCCCAGCATGGTGATTTTGCGGCAGCCCGATCCATTTACCGTTGGTTCATGCCCCTGCTGGAGCTGGATATTCATCCGAAGCTGGTCCAATACATCAAACTGGCTGAAGGGGCCGCGGGGAAGGGGACACCCTTTGTCCGTTCGCCCCGGCAGCCCCTGGAAGAAGAGGAATTGGCCATGGTCATGAAGATCATTCACGAAGGATTGGCCAAACGGCCTGTGCTCTAATCAGATCGACAACAAATGAAAGATATCACGATCCCCGGAGGCAAGGATGCCGACAAGGCGCGAAAACTGATGCGGGTGTTCAGCCCATTGACCGGTGCGGAAATGCAGGATGAATATCCGGTGGCCCGGTCAGAAGAAGTCCAGTATGCGGTCGAACAGGCTATGGCCGCTTTCCCGGTCTATGCCGCCATGCCGGGTACCCGTAGAGCTGATTTCCTGGTTGCCATCGGGGAGGAGATCCTCACACTGGGTGATGATCTGATCCAACGGGCCATGGCCGAAACCGGGCTGCCGGAATCCCGGCTGATCGGCGAACGAGGACGAACCATCGGGCAGCTGGGTCAATTCGCCCACCTGATCCGGGAAGGTTCGTGGGTGGAAGCCATACTTGATCCGGCAGACCCGGAACGCAAGCCCTTTCCCAAGCCTGATCTGCGGCAGATGCTGCAGCCCCTGGGACCGGTGGCTGTGTTCGGGGCCGGCAATTTTCCCCTGGCCTTCTCTACTGCCGGGGGAGATACGGCATCTGCCCTGGCAGCCGGCTGTCCGGTGATCCTCAAGGCCCATGAAGGCCACCTGGGGACCAATGCCCTGGTCAGTCGGGCGATCCGGCTGGCCGCCGAACGTACCGGCATGCCCCGGGCTGTCTTCCAGTATGTTGTCGGAGATGGATATATCACCGGACGGGAACTGGTGGCTCACCCGGGCATCAAGGCGGCCGGGTTCACTGGCTCGTTTACGGGTGGCAAGGCCCTGCTCCAGGTGGCCAATGAACGACCTGACCCCATTCCGTTCTTTGCCGAGATGGGAAGCACCAATCCGGTGGTTGTCCTGCCGGATGCCATGGCCTCCCGGGGCGAGGTGATCGGCCAGCAGCTGGTGTGGAGCTTTACCCTCAACGCCGGCCAATTCTGCACCAACCCCGGACTGATCATCGTGCGGGAAGGCGAGGGGATGGACCACATGATCGCGGCCATGCATGAGGCCGTGCTGGCCCGGCAGGCCGAGCTGATGTACGGGCAGGGGATTCGGAGGAATTATGATCAACGGACCCGGGACATGCTGGAAACCAAAGGGGTCACCCTGATCGGGAAGGGCCCGGATGGCGGACCGCTGGACGGCCAGGCCACCCTGGCTCGGATCAATGCGGTGGATTTTCTTCTCCAGCCGTCTCTCCAACACGAGGTGTTCGGCCCCTTCAGCCTGCTGGTAGTCTGTCCGGACGATCCATCCCTCCAGCAGGTCCTTCATGCGTTGGGCGGGCAGCTGACCGCTACCCTGATGGCCGAGCCATCCGACCTGGAGGGCCGTTCGGAACTGGTCAGGGAGTTGGTCAGCCGTTGCGGCCGCCTGGTCTGGAACGGTGTCCCTACCGGCGTGGAGGTCAGTCCGGCCATGCATCATGGTGGTCCCTGGCCGGCCAGTTCGGACAGCAGGTTCACCTCCGTAGGTACCCAGGCCATCCGACGCTGGGTGCGGCCGGTGAGCTATCAGAACCTGCCGGAAGCATTCCTGCCGGAGGCCCTGCAATCGCACAACCCCCTGAAGATCTGGCGGCGGATCGGGATGGAATGGACGAGGTAGGGATGCCTGCCCGCCGGGGCGGGAGGGATGAGGGATCAGGGATGAAATCGGTGTTCGGTGTTCGGTGTTCGGTGTTCGGATTTATTTGTGATTTTGTTTTTGTGTTTTGGAATTCCTGCTAATTGGGTTATTTCGAGGGATGAGGAATGAGGGATGAGGGATGAAATCGGAATTCGGAATTCGGAATTTGAATTTGTTTGAGATTTGGTTTTTGTGATTTGGTGCTTAACATTTGGTGTTTCTCCTTGACTCCTACACTCCCTACTCCTTTCGGTCATTGGATTTTGTGTTTTGGAATTTGTTTGTGATTTGGAATTTGTGATTTGTGATTTAACCTCCTCCTGATGTCTCGTTCTATCTTCCATTGCATCGACGCTCATACCTGTGGCAACCCTGTCCGGGTCGTGAAGGAGGGTGGCCCCGTTTTGAATGGAGAAACCATGGCCGAAAAACGGCTGGACTTCCTGGCCCATCATGATTGGATCCGGAAAGGGTTGATGTTCGAACCGAGAGGTCATGACATGATGTCCGGGTCCATCTTGTATCCGCCCCATGATCCGGCCAATGATGCGGCGATCCTGTTTATTGAAACCAGCGGCTGCCTGCCCATGTGCGGGCATGGTACCATCGGGACCATTACCGTGGCCATTGAGCAAGGCTTGATCATGCCCAAGGAGCCGGGCATTGTCCGGCTGGAGGCTCCGGCCGGGCTGATCCTGGTGAGCTATGACCAACTGCCCTCCGGAAAGGTTCGATCGGTGCGACTAACCAATGTCCCGTCCTTTCTGGCTGCTGCCGGGCTGGAGATCGATGCACCCGGACTTGGCCCCATCCGGGTAGATATCGCCTACGGGGGGAACTTCTATGCCATCATCGATCCTCAGGAGCACTATACGGATCTGGCCGACTATGCCCTGTCTGACCTGATCGCCTGGAGCCCGGAATTGCGCCGGCGGCTGAATGATCGATACACCATGGTCCATCCCGAGCGGGAGGACATCCGGGGCATCAGCCATATCCTGTGGACCGGGAAGCCGACTGTACAAGGGGCGACAGCCCGGAATGCGGTCTTCTACGGGGAGAAGGCCATCGACCGATCACCTTGCGGGACCGGAACGTCGGCCAGGATGGCCCAGTGGGCCGCCATGGGAAAATTGCATCCCGATGAGCCCTTTATCCATGAATCGGTCATTGGCAGCCTGTTCACCGGTCGGATCGAGCAGTTGACCCAGGTCGGCGAGGTCCCGGCCATCATCCCCTCCATTGAAGGATGGGCCGTCGTCACCGGGTTCAATACCATCCATATCGACCCGGAGGAGGATCCGTTCGCGTATGGGTTTACGGTGGGGTAGGGAAACCATTGAAATGGTTTCTGATGAGGTTTGAATCAGATAACCCAGGGTTGACCTCCTACGGCGGTCAGGAAACCCTGGGCTACGTCGTTCCTTGTTTCACAGATACCCACATATGGATGTGAACAATATTTCCAAAGGTTTACCTCCTCCCGGCGGCCAGGAAATCATGGGATACGCCGTTTCTTGTTTCACAGATACCAATATATGGATGGTGATATTATCAGCAATCATGGCCGTTCATCTTCATCTCTCCGAAGGTTACCTTGATTATCCTCCTTTGGCAGTAGGTACCACCTGGGTTATATCATTTTATGTTTCACAGAGTTATTATAGATGTTGAAGCTCTAAACATCATGGCTCGGAATCCTCATTTCTCCGTAGGTTACCCTGCTTGATCTCCGATGGTGGTCAGGATATTCTTGGCTACATTATTCTTGTTTCACAGAAATCAATATGAGGATGTGGAAAAGCTTTATTCACAGTAGTTGGATAGCCACTTGTTCTCAAATCTGAATACGTCGTAGCCCCGGGTTTTCTTTATCCACCGCAGGAGGCTTTACTCCCGGGAGAAAGGCAACCCCGTGTGTTTCCAACCTGAAAACGATGTAGCCCCGGGTTTTAACCCGGGGTCTAAGGGCAAAAACTATCCGGGAATGGTTTTAACCATTTCCCTCCCCCAGTCCATGAAGCTTGAGGAACCCGGTATATTCCTCCTTAAATGTCATGGTACGATGATGCTCTTTTTGGGTAAGAATATAATGCCGAATATGGTCGACCTGTGACTTGCTCACCGTAAAGGCTGCGTACCCGGATTGCCAGGCGAATTTATTCGACAAGAAATCCTGTTGATTGATCCAATGTGAGACCCCTCCCTTGATCTGTTTCATGACATCGGCAATGGAACGTTTTGGATCCATCCGGAATAACAGATGCACATGATCGGGCATGCCGCCAATTTCCAGGAGTGGGCATGAAAGATCGTCAAACTGGAGTTTGAATTGTTCGTAGATATTTTTCTCAAATGCGGGTTGGATCAAATTCTGGTTGTCCTTGGTATGGAATACCGCATGAACGATCAACTGGGTATAGGTTTGGCCCATGAAAGTCGCATTTGCCTCTAAAATAATACATGCTCTCTAGAGGTGAAAAGGGGGAAACCATTAAAATGGTTTCTCATAATGTTCGAATCAGATTACCCAGGGTTAACCTCCTACGGCGGTCAGGAAACCCTGGGCTACGTCGTTCTTTGTTTCACACTTATCTATATGAGGATGTGGACAAGGCTTTTGTCAAGGTCATGAATGACCATGTTGGAGATACCTGTATTTTACCTGGCTCCCGGGTTCGACAATCAACAACATAACAAACATGGAGGTCAAAAAATGACGTTCCAATCTCGACTGTAGATACGATGATTCACCACCCATGCCCACCATTCTCCCTGAAAAAGGCGTAGCCCGGGGCTTTCTTTATCTGCCGCAGAATGCTTTATCGCGATTGAAGGACAATCCAATGCCTTTCCAACATGAAAACGATGTAGCCCCGGGTTTTAGCCATTTCCCTCCCGACATGGTTGCCCAAAACCATAGTTGGTCCTGAAAGGTCTACGGCATGGTTATTTGCCCCGAGCATTCGCTGGGAATGACCAATTCTCACGCGCCATTTCCCTACCCAATCCTGAAACCGTGGTAGCCCGGGGTTTCAACCCCGGGTTAAAATTCAACCTGAATCAGGGAATGGTTTTAACCATTTCCCTCGTTCACCCGGGGCCTACTCCTCCTCGCCGAACAGGTCGCCCTGCTTGCTATCCACATCGAATTCGATCGTATCGCCGGGATGGTACTTCTCTGCCTGGGCGGCAGCCGCTTCGGAGAGCTGGATCTTGTCCAGGGGGTAGGGGACCAGCTGGTTGCCCAGGGCCTTCCAACCCTTGATATCCACGATATCGGTCAGATTGGCGATCTCATGCTGCTTGATCTTCTTCTTGTCGCGATACCAATATTCCACTTCCGGATCAGGAAGGATACTCGCAAAATACAACCGACTGTTCCGATGGTCGGTGAGATAGGAGAATTTCTGGCCGGTGGTGGATGTCTCGATCTGGAAGCGCTTGACCAGGGTCCATCCCTTGTTGCCGTCATAGTGGACGGCGGAAATGACCATGTCCGGATGATATTTCCGGATCTCGATCACCGTAGTGGGGTCATAGCGGTTGGTCAGATCGAAATCAGTGATCTCGTAGGTGCCATCCATGTAGAGGGCCAGGATCTGGTCGCCCGTGTCGAAGGCGCCGAGATACTTGCCGCGTTCTTCCGTGTTCAGTCGACCGCTGGCCTCATCCATCCAGGCTTCCTGAGCTCCCAGCGTGGACTTGCCCAGACCGATCTGCTGGATCTTCTTGACCGGATACTTGGTCAGGATATTCCCCTGGGAACTGCGGCTCTTGATGGCCAGTTCGGCAAAATCGAATTCGAACTGCTTGATCTTGGCCCGGCAGTTGGGCGACAGGGTCACTTCGATGACCTCCGATTCGCCGTTGGGCTGGACGGAGAAATACAGCACCTTGCTGTACTTCGTGCCCTTGGTAAGGGGGTACTCCTTGTCGCGGGTCACGGAGGTGACATTGAACCGCTTGACGTAGGCATTCCCACTGTCGCCGTCAAAATAGACAAGGTGGTACGTGGTGCGGTCGTCCTTCTTGTTCCACACACCGACGTGGATGACGTCCTTCCCAACAAAAACCTTCTCATCGATCCGCACCACGCTGAAGGTGCCATCCTTCCGGAAGGCAATGATATCGTCAATGTCGGAACAATCGCAGACGAACTCGTCCTTCTTGAGGCCCATCCCGATAAAGCCCTCCTTCCTATTGACGTAGAGCTTGGCATTGTTGGCCACAACCTGTCGGGCCTCAATGGTCTCCAGGGAGGTCATGCGGGTACGGCGTTCCTTGCCCTTCCCGTATTTGGCCTTCAGGTTCTTGTACCACTCAATACTGTAGTCCGTGAGGTGGGCGAGGTGATGCTTCACTTCTTCCAGGTCGGCCTCGATCTGGGCGATCAGTTCATCCGCCTTGAAGCTGTTGTACTTACTGATGCGCTTGATGCGGATCTCGGTCAGGCGGACCAGGTCATCCTCGGTGAGTTCGCGCATGAGGGGCACCCGCTTGTCGTTTGCCGCCGGTTTCATGTCCGGTGTCCGGACAAACTTTCGCAGTCCGGAATCGATGGCCTCCAGGACAGCCTCCCAGGTCTCGCATTCCTCGATGTCGTGGTAGATGCGGTTCTCGATGAAGATCTTCTCCAGGCTGGCAAAATGCCATTTCTCCTCCAGTTCGCCCTGCTTGATCTCCAGTTCGCGGCCGAGCAGGGTACGGGTCTGCTGGGTGTTGTAGCGCAGGATCTCCTCGACGGTCAAGAAGTGGGGCTTGTCCTCCACGATCACGCAGGCATTGGGGGAAATGGACACCTCGCAATTGGTGAAGGCATAGAGGGCATCCATAGTCACCTCAGGGGAGACACCGGCCTGGAGCTCGATCTGGATCTCCACATGCTCGGCCGTATTGTCGATGATGCGCTTGATCTTGATCTTGCCCTTGTCGTTGGCCTTGACGATGGAATCGATCAGCGAACCCGTGGTCACGCCATAAGGCAGCTCGCGGATAATGAGGGTCTTCTTGTCGGGATTTTCCAACGTGGCCCGGACCTTGACCCGGCTGCCCCGGCCCCCGCCGTTGTATTCGCTGACATCGATCTGCCCACCTGTGTCAAAATCGGGGTAGAGCTCGAACTTCTTCCCCTGGAGGATCTTGATGGAGGCATCGATCAGCTCGTTGAAGTTATGCGGCAGGATCTTGGTGGACAGTCCCACGGCGATCCCTTCCACCCCCTGGGAGAGCAGGATGGGAAACTTGGACGGCAAGGCGATCGGCTCCTTCTTCCGGCCGTCATAGGACAGCTGCCAATTGGTCGTCTGGGGATTGAACAGCACCTCCAGGGCGAACTTCGTCAATCGGGCCTCGATATACCGCGAGGCTGCCGCCCCATCGCCGGTACGGACATCACCCCAGTTGCCCTGGGGGTCGATCAGGAGGTCCTTCTGGCCCAGGTTGACCAGGGCATCACCGATGGCGGCATCCCCGTGCGGATGGTACTGCATGGTTTGGCCGATGATGTTGGCCACCTTGTGGAAACGGCCGTCATCCATCTCCTTCATGGCATGGAGGATGCGCCGCTGGACAGGTTTCAACCCGTCTTCGATGGCCGGTACGGCCCGCTCGAGGATCACGTAGGAGGCATAATCGAGGAAGTACTCTTCGTACATTCCGGACAGGGTCTGCAATTCTTCACCCTTGTTGGTGGCCATGGGATCTGGTGTTTAGGGGGGTAAAAATAGGGAAAAGACCCATCTGTGAGGGCCAGAGAAGCAACGACCCGACCCACACGAGTCGATGACCACAATAATGCACCTGGCGAACTCAGGTACACCGGACACCTGCCATCCATCGAAGACAACGCCCCATTGGCAAAGCTACACGGATCATCAAAGGGAAAAAACAAGGCCCTCTCTTGAACATATGCCATGATCCTGACTATATTACCTTGGTGTTCACGAAGGTTCCATACGGTTCTGAAGTAGCGGATACACCACAAATAGACGGTGTTTGCGAATGTTTCGTGCTGATGGAATAGGAAAAAACGCTACTGGAGTAGCGCAAACACAGATGTTAGCATCCATAAATGAATACATTATCAGACATATTAACAGTTAGTCGTAAGAATGAAATAAATATTTTAACGATCGATACCACAAGGTCGAACCTTATGGGGTATGAAAGAAACCCAAAACTCAGCGAGCAAATTTCAAATTGGGAACTATATAGACCTTTTGCTGAAAAATATGGACTAATACTAACGATGTATGTTGAAGACTTTATTTCAATTTATGTTCTTTCTCAATTGTTAAGGGAATATGCCTTAATCTGTCATCCTGATGAACAAAGTGAAAGTTCATCACTAAATAATCTAAATTTAAAAACAAAATTCGCAAAATGGATTTGCAAAACATGCATATATTACGATAAAGATTATAATTATACTGTCGATTTTGAAGAATTTAATGACAGTGGCTTTAACCCCGCATTCAAATGGTCTGACTTAGAAAAAACAGTCAAGGGAAGTATAGCAAGTAAAATGATAAACAAGATAAAATTCGTCTATCAACAGACTAAAGCCCATGTTTCGGAATCAAAAATGTATTATTTACTAAATTCCGAGCATGTACATCAAGCTGTAATTTGCGGTGGAAATTCTGATGTTTATAAATGCCCAAACTATATTGGATATAAAACTGAAATTCAAGAGCAAAAGATAAAAGATATTCTTAGAAATGCTAAAAAACCCAAACTTGGAGATATTTTAGAATATGCACATTTTTACGCATTAGATTTTAAAGGTGAAGATTTGGGATATGCAAGGCATCTCAAGATCTATTCCAAATCTGACTTATCAGGTCTTAAGAGCAGATTAGAAGAAAGTTTTACGCCGTTTGCTAAAGAATTCAAGAGAATAAGTTTGGAGTGCGAAAATTTAGATCAATTTGAGATTAAAATGAACATATTATTAAAGGAATACGGATGCTAGCAAGTGATATGAGATCAGATTGGCTAGCGCCAAATCCGCTCCATATCCCAGAACCGTTGTGCGTAAGCTGCAAAACATAATCTAACAATGGAATTTAAGTATAGAAAAGGAACAATAAAAGACAAAGGCAAATTGCAAGAATTAGGTGTTCTTTCTTATAGCCAGCATCAGCAAGCTATGACCCCAGAGAATTGGAACAAATACAGCTCTTTTATGTCAAATCCAGAAACCTTTGAATACTTAATGAACACTTCAACGTGTTTCTTGTGTGAATACGAAAATGAAATTATCGGAATGGCTTTTTTGGTTTCAAATGGACATCCAACCGAAATGTTTGAAGGCAAGTGGAGCTATATAAGAATGGTTGGTGTGAACCCAAGTTTTGGCGGAAAAGGTATTGCAAAGAGATTGACCAAGTTATGTATTGATTATGCGAAAGAAACAAATGAAAAATTTGTCGCATTACATACATCAGAATTTATGAATGCAGCAAGACATATTTATGAAGGTTTTGGCTTTCAAGTTGTCCGAGAACTTACTCGATATGATAAAAAATATTGGATATATCTTCTAAAACTTAATACAAATAGCAGTGATTGAATACCAAATAGAAAACAAAATTTCAATAGACGAATTCAAAAGCATTTTAGTAAATTCAACATTAGGTGAAAGAAGGCCTGTGAATGATGAAGAAACACTATCTAAAATGATTGAACACGGAAATTTAATTGTTACCACAAGAGAAAATGGAAAATTAATTGGCATTGCTCGTTCATTAACAGATTTTAATTATTGCACCTAGTTATCTGACTTGGCTGTTGATGAAGATTATCAAAAAATGGGAATTGGCAAAGAATTAATTAGACAAACAAAATTAGCTTCGCCAAAAGCCAAACTGATTCTTCTTTCTGCACCAAAAGCAGTAAATTATTATCCAAGAATTGGAATGACACAATGGGAACAATGCTACGTTTTGGATTATATCGAAAACCTAAAATAAGTTCGAATGATTGATTATAATGATAAAATATTTAAACCAATTGAAAATTCAGAAAATGGAGAAACATCAAGTGAAACGGTTTTTCTGTATAAACAAATTGGGAATATTTTGACTTCCGAGTATTGGGGCGGAAAAATAAAGAAGGGACATTTAATTGGTGTTGTGGATGAAAATGGAAACATAGATATGCGATACCACCAAATAAATGATAAAGATGAAATTATGACTGGAATTTGTAAATCAAAACCTGAAATTCTAAAAAATGGAAAAATTCGATTGTACGAAAACTGGCAATGGACATCAGGAGACAAATCAAAAGGAAAATCAATAATAGAAGAACAATAAAGCCTACGCACAACAATGGCAATAAGCAATTGGGTCGAAAGTGATACAGCGAAAAAAGGGCCCCTCTATCAACCCCACTCAATGACCAAACAAATCCTTTCAGGATTTTCACTCGAGACAACCTGCGCGATACTGCGTTATTTCTCAATCACTTAGCTATGGCTATGCTCTTTCGAAATGCCTTGTCTCACTTGGTTCTCTCTAGTGTTGGTCTATTTCGGAGGTTAATAGAAGTGCCCTAAACATATAACAAGGGTCAGTGCTAGGCCGAAAAGTTATGACTCAAAAGCCCCAACTGTTCAAATCCGAGACCATTAATGGTAATAAAAATAATCTCGGTCAACAGAAAATGAGCATGTAATGAATCACGGTATATGTCTAAGCCTGCTGTTCATTATATGCTCGGGCTGTCTCACTAACAGAGTAGTACCAAAGTATACTGTTGGAGCAACTTCATGGGCCTTTGGAAAGTATTCCTTTATTGATTCCAAAGGAGATACTATCAAAAAGCTTGATAAACATGAGTATATAATGTCTTTCACAGATACCTTTGAAACATATGCGATCTTTGGTATCCGGGGCATAAAAGACTGGTGTGCAATTGATATCCATGAGAACATTTTATTTAAAGTAGCTAACATTCCATTAGAGGAGCCGTTATCTCCTGATCATCTGGTTGAAGACAGGATAAGAATTATTGATGCGGCCGGGAAGTATGGATTTGCAAATACTAAGGGAAAAATTGTTATTAAGCCACAGTTTGAATTCGTATCGCACTTTAATAATGGGTTTGCCATTATTGCTGAAGATTGTCACAAGGTATATTGGAAAGATGATGAGGAAGCAGATCATGCAGAACATGAAGTCTGTAACCACTACTCACTGAATTGTAATAAGCATGGATACATTGATAAAAAGGGTAAAATCATCAAACTTGGTAATTATACATTTGAGGAAATTCAAAAGGAGATTGGGTGGGAATCGACTTTATAAAACTGCCACTAACATCGGATGCTTATGAGCAGGGCTTTCAACATTGAGAATGCAATCGTAAATTTGGAGAAAGGAATCCCATTGACAGCTTCGACAGAGTCGGCCTGTCTACGAGCATCCTCGACCGTTAGAAGTACAGTCAAAGAGATTATTCGAATCCCGAACAACCGCCCCTAATCCCGCAACTTGCTAAGCAACCGCAGGAACTCGATGTAGAGCCACACCAGCGTCACCAGCAGGCCCATCGCCGCAAACCACTCCATGTATTTGGGCGCTCCCAGCTGTTCCCCTTTTTCGAACATGTCGAAGTCGAGCAGGAGGTTAATGGAAGCGATGCCGATAATCACCAGGCTGATGCCGATGCCCATGATGCCGCCTTCATGCAGGAAGGGGATCTGGATGCCGAAGAAGGACAGGCCCCAGGAGGCGAGATAGAGCACCAGGACGGCCATGGTGGCCATGATGATCCCGGAACGCAATCGCTGGGTCACCACGATGATCCGGGCCTGGTAGAGAAAGAGCATGATGAAGAGCATGGCCAGGGTCAGGGTGACGGCCTGCAGGACGATCCCGTTGAAAGCCGCGGCATACATCGCCGTGACCGTACCGACAAAGAAGCCTTCTGCCAGAGCATAGAGTGGCGCCAGCACGGGCGACCAGGCCGTCTTGAAGGTGGCGATCAGCACAAGTACCAATCCACCAATGGCCCCGCCCCAGAGAAACAGGGAACTGGGTGCCAGGAAACTGATCCCCGCCGTACAGAGCATCAGCATGGCCAGCAACAACGTCTTGGTGACCGCACCACTGGCGGTCATGGTGCGCCCGTCACCGGACAGGATCACTTCCTGGTTGGCAAAACGCTTTTCGCTGAGAACCGGGTTGCTGCTTTCACGATTGCTGAAGAGGCTCATGATGGATATTTTTCCGAAATGTACATGAATTCAGTCGATCTGCCATGCGCAACCCATCCGATCCTTCACGCCCAGAAAATTCCCCACCGGCAAGAAAGCTTCCTGTATCTTAGCCAGCAACCACATGAATGCCATGACCTATTTCACCCCCGCCTTCATCGACTTCTTCCAACAACTCGAGATCAATAATGATCGCGACTGGTTCAATGCCAACAAGAAACTGTACGAGAAAGAGGTGAAGAAACCATTCGAGCATTTTGTAGCAGATCTCATCGACCGGATGCAGACCATCGACCGGAATATTCTGATCACACCCAAGGACGCCATTTTTCGCATCTTCCGCGATACCCGGTTCAGCAAGGACAAAACCCCGTACAAGACTCAGGTCAGTGCCATCATCAGCCCCGGAGGACGAAAGGACATGGACTATCCGGGGATGTATATCGAGCTCGGTGGAAAACATGTTCGCGTGTACAGCGGATCCTATCAACCGGACAAGGACCAGCTGGAGAAGATCCGGGAGAAGATCATCACCGAGGGTGCCCGCTTCCGGCAATTGGTCACCGACAAGGATTTCGTCAAGCACTTCGGGGAGATCCGCGGGGAGAAATACAAGGTCCTGCCCAAGGATCTGAAAGAAGAAGCCGAAAAGCAGCCCATTCTCTACAACAAGCAATTCTACTACTTCAGTGAATGGAAACCGGATGTCCTGACCAGGGCCAACCTGCTGGACCAGGTCATGGACCGCTATATGGTGGCCCGTCCGATCACGGAATTCCTGATCGAAGCACTCCGTGGATAACCATGGTTTCCCCGTATCTTCAACGGATGAATGCTATTCGCCCGATCGTGATCCTGCTGGTGTGCCTCCTGATGGGTACATCCGGCCATGCCCAGAAGATCCTGCAGGTCGAAAAGGCCGGCAGCCTGAAAACCTGGCGCTTCCAGGTCGGTGATGAACTGACCTTCAGCGACGTGGGCGCCCCGGACCAATTCTATACCCGGGAGATCGTCAATCTCTTTCCGGAGGTGGGCCTCATCCAATTGCCGGATGCCGCCGTTCACATCGACTCCGTTGCCGTGATCGTCTTTACCGGCTCGAATGGCTGGGCGAAAGGTCTGGGAGCCTCCATCCTCACCTTCACGGGTGTCTGGACCCTTTACAGCCTGCTGGACAGTGCGATCAATTCCCGGGCCCCGGCCCCATTCCAGTACTATGTCGGTGGCGGGGGGCTGCTCAGTGGCTCCGCCCTTCGTTGGGGGGTGCCGGAAACCAGAAAGACCATGGGCAAACGGTATCGCCTGCGCCTGTTGGACCTGACCTTCTATCCGGCTGCATCCGAACAACCCCGATGAGGATCCCCTTCTGAAGATCAGTTACCACCCTCTGATCGGAGACAGGCATCTATCTGTCGTTTTCAGTCCTGCCGCTGTGAACCAGGATAGAGGTTCCATTGCTCCGTCTAGCTCATTTGACGACCGTCATATGACCTCTTAGATACTTGGTATATACTTCATACATACTTGATATATACTTTGTACATACTTGGTCTATACTCCATAGATACCTGATCTGTCCTTTATATATACTTCAGCCTCGAGCCATCCAAAAATATACCTGCCAATCGTTACCCATGGTAAACTAGTGGTATTCCACTCACTGGTTCTTACGGTAATTGTTCTGCTTTAGAAGCTCCAGTCTGGCCCGACTTCCACCTGCCGGCGGACAGGCAATCGCCGTCGAGGCTCGGCACTTTTGAGGCGCCAAAAGTGCCCAAAAGCGCTCGTCGCCAAAATGGGCCTTGTTTTAACGCTTGAGGTTTACCTTATCTAGTCCTGCGTATAATAGTCGTTTACATCATGACCCGGCCGCTCGAATTTGATCGGTGGTTCGTTTTGTGCTTTGCATTCGTTCATTCCGTCATTGGATTACGTTCGAATCCAGGTGTCCGACCAAATAATGCGGCTGTTTTCACTTCAATGGTCATC
>ERZ795053.3936-NODE-3936-length-16473-cov-7.017359_pt1 | contig 16473 bp, 14 predicted proteins | sample MGYA00375137_ERZ795053 | MGnify/ENA primary metagenome ERZ795053 (study PRJEB30182, sample SAMN05720284) | activated sludge metagenome | isolation source: Anaerobic digester | place: Hong Kong | collected 2014-12-17 ...
GCCACAGTGATTGTCGTAAGTCTTATCAGGGCCACCAAATACAACTCCAGCTGGATTTTGCTTTCGATAGCACTTTTTGTAATGGCCATAAGGCGCGTCATCGGTTATCTGCCATATACCAACAAAGAACTTACCGAGCAGGTGCTGATGCTCAACAGCTGGCTTGGAGTCATCATCTCGTTGCTAATGCTGGTTGGAATGTTGTATGTAAAAAAAGTGCTGAACCATATGTTCAAACTCGAAGAGGTGCGGGCTTCAGCCGACAAGCGACTGCTCAACACCATCATTATAACCGAAGAAAATGAGCGACGAAGACTTGCCAGAGAACTTCACGATGGATTGGGACCACTTCTGTCGTCAGTGAAAATGTCGGTATCGGCAATCTCTTCCGGCACTAATCCCGGGAATCAGTCCGAAATTATTCATAATGTCATTCAGTCAATAAATGAATCCATAAATACACTGAAGGAAATCTCAAACAACCTGAGCCCCCATATACTCGACAATTTCGGACTGCCAGCAGCAATCCGGGCTTTCATTGACAAACTGGAGCAGGCAGGCGAAATGCGTTTCGATTTCAGGGATAATATTGGCAGCAGGCGATACCCGGGTAATACCGAAATCATCGTTTATCGTGTGGTTTGCGAATTGATAAACAACACATTGAAACATGCCGGTGCCGATAAGGTTCTCATAAGTCTTGACCAGGAAGGTGACCAGCTTCTGCTCCTTTATCAGGACGATGGTAAAGGTTTCGACCAGGAAAAACTTGCATTGGGCGAAAACAAGGGAATGGGGCTCAGCAACATCCGGTCACGTATTAACTCACTCAACGGCAGGTTTGAAATCGAAAGCTGGCCGGGTGAAGGTATCATTGTTACCGTTGTAATTAAAATCCAAAACAACAATCCAGCTGAAAGCAATTAATCTATCGTTTCTTTTGATCTATTCTTATCTATGAAAAAAATCCAACTTCTGATTGTTGACGATCACCAGCTTTTCAGAGACGGACTGCGTCTGCTGCTTTCAATAGGTTATCCCAATATCGGAATCAGTGAAGCAAAAAATGGCAGGGAATTTCTTGAATCACTCGAAACTTCAGTCCCCGATATTACCCTGATGGATATTAGTATGCCTGAAATTGACGGTATTGAAGCTACAAGAATGGCTGTCGAAAAATATCCGTCAATAAAAATCATAGCACTTTCGATGTTTGGCGACGAAGTGTATTATTATAAAATGATTGATGCCGGTGTGAAAGGCTTTCTGCTTAAAAATTCGGAAATCGGAGAAGTCTGGCAGGCTATCGAAGCAGTATTGGCCGGTGATCATTATTTTTCAAAAGAACTTTTACTCAGCATAGTCAGAAATATTCGTCTGACAAATCTGTTGGAAAATGAAGAAGTCATTCTCTCGGAAAGAGAAAAAGAAATCCTTCAACTCATATGCCAGGGGCTGTCGAATCAGGAAATCGGAAACAGACTGTTTCTTAGTAAACGTACAATTGACAAGCACCGGGCAAATATCCTTTCCAAAACCGGTTCCCGCAATACCGCCCATCTGGTGATGAATGCCATAAAACACAACTGGATAAAAATCTGACAAAAAACTAACGCCAAATCCAGATGATCAAAACCAAACAGCAAACTGCAATGGAAACATAGAGAAAAAACCGGTAAATAAAGTTGGTATGCTCCATGAAGATCAGAATTGGAAATGTACGTCAGCAAACCCCGGATACAATCAGTTACAATACTTTACAAAGTCATTCTCCGCCTGACACTTTTTTTAAACAACCAAAAAATGACGTTTAAAATCTTTCATTAATAACAAATTATTACCGGACCAACGTAACCATTAAACCATCTCAGCCCTGAACTAATATCAACACCGGCAAATATTTCATTCAGAATTTTATAATGTTCTTCGACGGAAGCACTGAATTTTTTCGGAAAAACAGATTTTCCCATAATTCTGTCGTACCAAAAATAAAAAGTTCACCGGGCCAGGGTTTATTTCGTATCAGCCTGTTGTTGTGATCGAAAAGAAAATTAATCCCGTTTTTTGTTTAACCCTTACGGTATTGCTCAACAGTATTTTACTCATTTTACGCTGGTATTTACAAAACCCGAACTGCAAGTCAGTCCGGGTCAACTAACCTGGCCAATGATGTTATTCAATGTGTTAAACTCCCTGATAAACTGAATCAAAAAATATCTGAAAAATAATTGCTATCAGTATTTGATGAATTTGTGGGTTGAATATCCTTTTTCGGTATGAATGGTAACGATATAAATCCCACTTTCAAATCCGGAGACATCCAGGTGATTTTTGTTGACGGAAATATCCGAAACAATGATTTCACCAAAGATATTCCTGATGACAATATTTGTTACACCATCACAATCAGTCAGGTTAACGATTCCTGATGAAGGATTCGGATAAAGCATGATTAGCGGTTTTTTGCCGGAATTTCGAAGATTTCCTGTGCAGTCCTGATAAAGTACCGCGGTATCAGTGATTATTTCGGCACCGGTTTTATCAAAAACCCTGCACCTGTATTCGTTGCCAAACAAATCGGGTGTTACGCTGACTATACTCAATAGCGCCTTATCTGTTCCGGTGTAAACATCATTATCTTCCAGATCAAAAAAACCTGTACCTGTATTAACCTGCCACTGATAAACCTTCACACCGGTTGAAACTACGGAAAAGCTGGACTTGTCACCCTCGCAGGCATACTGATCGGAAGGGTGAACAAGTATTCTGTACTGATAATTTTCGGCCCAGTAAAGCCCTTCTGCAGGCCAGGACCCTACAACGATATCTTCCCGGCCGTCGTTGTTTAAATCGCCGTGCATTACTGCATTGGCATCATCAACAAGAAAAGGGATAACCGTAATCAGGGTATCCCCGTTATTCATGTTTTCAGTAAAATTAACCAGACCAACTCCCCTGCAGGCAGACAACACATCCGGATCTCCATCATTGTCGGGATTACAGATGGTAAAGTCGTTTACCGAACCCCACATTTCCACCTGATGGTCTTCAAAGGTTCCGTTCTGATTGTTTTCGAGCCAGTGCAACATATAATCGGGAGAATAGACCAGATCGGGAAAATCATCATTGTTCATTTGAGCAGGGAGGATTTTCCAGGAATAACCAAAGCCGGCAATGGTTTGAGGAGGAGCAAAATTACCTGTTCCGTCATTTTCGAAATATTGAATTACTTCATAAGCCGAAAAGGCAATATCATCATCATTGTCGTGGTCAATATCAATAAAACATCCGCTGTATTGGTCCACCGAAGCCAAAATGTTTTTGGCGAAAGTTCCCTGTCCGTCAGTGTTGATATAAAGTACCACTGCAGGTTCATTGACGAAGAATACCAGGAAATCGTTATCCGAGTCACCATCAACATCCGAAAAATCAATGTCTGCAGGCCCGTCGCCAGTATCATCAATGACTATGGCTGTACTGAAAGTTCCGTTTCCGTCAGTATTTTCGAGCCAAACCACCTTATCACCCATGGCATCGGCGATGAAAAAGTCCTGATCGCCATCATTGTCAATATCATTGAATGCAATTTCATAGACATTATATCCCTGAAAGAGGATCGTTTCCTCCCCGAATGATTGTGCTGAGCCGTGGTTCTCAATCCAGCAGACTACCTGACCATCACTGTAGAACAAGTCTCTGTTTCCGTCATTATTGATATCATGAACGGCAATTCGCCAAACACACCTGTTTTTTCTGATTGTATGAACCACAAATGTTGCTTCACCGTTTTCGTACCAGGTGACCACATCCGGATCCTGCTGTGAAAGGGCTGCAGCAATGTCCTCGTCACCATCGTTATCAAAATCGGCAACAGTAAGTCCTTTGGGAACCTCACAGACCTCCGAGATCATTTGTGCCGGTAAGAAATTTCCGGCACCATCCTGATTATTGAACACAAGAATCTGGTTGCTGCCCATTGCCGAACAAACCAGATCCTGATCGTTATCAAGGTCAAAATCAGCAGCCACCACATCATAAGCCATGGTAACGTATTCTGAAACAATATGCTGTGAAGAAAAAACCCCGTTCCCACCAAGATTTTCATACCAGGCTATCTTGTTGTCAGAACGGGAAGCAGAAACAATATCAATGTTGCCATCTCCATTCAGGTCGGCGGCATAAATTGCACTGATAAAATTTACTTCTGTGGTAATCGGACTTTCCACACCAAAGTTGCCATTGCCATCATTCGGGTACCAGACAATACTGTTACCGGCAAGCATTCCTGCAACAATATCCTGATCACCATCATTGTCCGGGTCAGCCGAAAGAATAACCACCGGAAATTCCCCCTCATCCGTGATGATGTGAGCCGGTGAAAAACTGCCATTTCCATCTGTGTTTTCATACCAGCCAATGGTATTGTCATCTTTCGCTGCAACAATTACATCGTTGTCATCATCACCATCAATATCTTCGGCTATAACACCAATAGCTCCTCCTGCATTGCTGCTAATGAGGGGTTGAAGTATGAATCCCCCCGAACCGTCATTTTTAAACCAGGCCACGGTGTTACTAATCTGGGAAACCGTCAAAACATCCACGAAGGAATCGCCGTTCAGATCAGCAGCAAACAATGATACTGCATAAGTGAATGCAGTGCTGAGCACCTGTTCGGCACCGAAACTGCCACTTACGGCATCATAAAAGGCAACAGCAATCTTATGGTCTGCAATGGACGAATAAACAACATCGGCATAACCATCGGAATTAAAATCAGCTGATCTGACCACCTGAGGGTTGTCGGCATTACTGATTTTCTGTGCAGGGCTGAATATTTGTGCCTTCAAACCGATGAAAGCAGGTAAAATAAAAATCAAAGCCGAAATTTGTAATTTGCCCATCGCCGGATCATTTTATGATGATTTTATCGCGAAAGAAGAATGTGTTGCCGGTGTGAATCATCAAATAATAAATTCCTGCCGGTAACCGTGAAACATCCAGGGCAAAATTCGAAGACTTAAAATCACTGATCATCACCACTTTTCCCGTAAAATCAATCATTTTGAGCGTTCCGTTGTCATAGCCATTCAACTCAATATTCAGTTCATCTCCGGCAGGGTTAGGAAAAACATTCATATTCTCCGGGCGATTTTCAGCCATACCATTTACAACCACCAGATAGCATGCTGAAGTGTCCACACACATTCCGTAGGCAGTAATTTCCACTGCATAATTCCCTGTAACCTCAGGTGTGAAAGTCTGAGCAGTCTGACCTTCTATAGGTTGAAATCCGGCTTCACAATCCAGCCATTGATATTCTGCATCTTCAGCAAGAGCCATCAGCGTTCCGTCCAGGATAACAACTTCGGTGTTGATTTCATCGTAAAACGACAGATTGATTATGTCCAGGGTGTCACAACCTGCGTAGGCAAAAAAGGTGCCGGGTTCGGTTTGCCATTCATTTTCAAGGAAAATGCTGTCACCATAGCAAAGCGTTGAGTCCACGTAGATGAATTGCGGTTCTTCGTAAAAGAAAACCTGATCACCGTTTTCAGATGAGAAACGTCCAAGATAAATATCCGGCAATCCGTCATTGTTGATGTCATCCACTGCATGATCATGGGTACTGGCTGTCATTTCAAAGTCCTGTTTAATAAAACTGCCCGGATTATAGGTATCATTTAACCAGATTTGTTTATCGGTAATAATATCCGCATGATTATCAAAATTGATATCTTTCAGAATTACATCTGCATAAAAAGCACTGGCATCGAACAGGGAATCGCCCGGCATAAAATTCCCGAAACCGTCATTCACCCAAAAATGTATGTGGCCATAAAAAGGAGCAATGGCTATATCCATGTCACCATCCGAATCAATATCACCTGAGCCAACCCCGTCACAACCATAGGAAAGCTCCTGTCCCGAATCCATGAATTGTCCTGTTCCGTCGTTGATGAAATATTTCCCGACAAAGCCGGAGCCTCCGTTTCTGACAACCACTGCATCAAGATCGCCATCGCCGTCAAAATCGTTCAGGGTAACATCCTCAGGTGAACTTACATACAGGTTGGTTTGTCCGTTACTGGTAAAAGAACCGTTACCGTTATTCAACATGATGCTGATATCTCCATGAGGAAAAAAAATATCGGTGAATCCGTCATCATTAAGATCTCCCACAGCAAATTCGTATCCCCCGGTATTGCCAAGAATGGTTCCTTTCAGCGTAAAAATTCCGGTTCCATTATTTTGCCATATTTCCATTCCGTTTCCGAAGGATGAATTTTGCGGTGAAGTGATAAAATCCCAGTCTCCGTCGTTTTCTATATCCATGATCTCTACGCCAAATCTCCAACTGTCGTCACCATAATAGGTGGCTGTCGTGTTGAAAGTTCCATCCCCATTGTTAAAATAAACCTCAATGACATCATAAGCGTGGATGGCTACAACATCTTTCCAGCCGTCACCGTTAAAATCGGCCAGCGCAACGCCAAAAGTTTCACTATCAATACCAATGTCTCCCTGGGATAAATAATAATTCACACAATTGGTCTGCGCGTTCATGATCAGAACGCTGAAAAACATCGCTAAAATTGAAAGTAGATACTTTTTCATGATTTAAACTATTTGAGTTAAAAAATTAATTTAGGTGCAAATTTAAACTTTTTAACTTGAAATACAAATACCAAAAAATTTTCAGAAAAATTTACACTATTGTCCGATTAAAAATGCGAACGAGATTCCTCACCACCAGCCGGCGGTAAGAAATCTCCAATTAGTTTTCCGGACACTAATGAAAAATTTTATGTCGCAGGATTGATCTAAAAATTCTGTAAAAAATTTTTCAGGAAGTTGAAAACGGGAAATACTGAAAATAACCCGCATTGCTATTGGGAAACGAATTTAAGACCAATAATCGATGCAATAAGGGTAATCAGAAAAAATACCCTCCAGAAAGTAGCTGGTTCGTCAAAAAGGAAGATTCCGACAAGCACTGTACCTATAGCCCCTATTCCTGTCCATACAGCATAAGCCGTTCCGATCGGCAAATACCGGGATACCCTAACCAAAATTATCATACTAATTGCCAGACAGATAATAAATCCAATGTACCAGTACGTGGATTCAGTTCCTGTAGTTTCTCTGGCCTTTCCGAGGCAGGTTGCAAAAGCTGTTTCAAAAAATCCGGCTATGATCAATAGTATCCAGTTCATTTCAGGGCATGTTTTCGTGTAAATTCATTTCCCATTTACAGGCTAAAGACATGGCTCTGTTCCCGTATAATTTTTATTCAGGAAATGATGGTTTTCGTTTTCCTGTAAAGGGAATGCAAATCAAAGAATTATTTTTCAATCAGGTAAAAGTGGATAAAATGATCAGCCGCCGGAGAGTTTTCACTTATGAGAGGAAACCATCCGGCGGCTGCAAATTGGGTTTAAGTTCCGGCAATTACACCGGCAATTTCCATTCGGGTGATTAACTGAGAATTTCTTCTAAAGTAATGTAATCACCCACTCTTCCTGTCATTTTTTCAACGTCAGTGTTTACAGGCAGGGTCTTTTTGCCGGGTCTCCATCCTGCAGGACAAACTTCGCCTGTTTTGGCAGCGTGCTGCCAAGCTCTGATCTGACGTAAAAATTCATTTACATTTCTCCCGACCGAATCAGCCTGAACTTCCTGTGCCACACAAACGCCATCAGGATTAAAAAGAAAACGACCCCGGAGTGCAACGCCTTCTTCTTCGACCAAAACACCAAAAGCACGGCTGACTTCCTGATTTGAATCAGCTCCCATGGTCAGCTTCAGCCCTTTCAGAATAGGTTCGGTTTCGGCAAATCTTTTGTGCGAAAACTTGGAATCGACAGATACAGCCAGAATTTCCACTCCCATTTCCTGAAATTCATCGTAGTGGGCATTCATTGCTGCAATTTCAGTTGGGCAAACAAAAGTGAAATCTGCCGGATAGAAGCAAATTACTGTCCATTTGTCTTTGTAATCTTTACTGGATACAGTAGTGTAATGTCCTGTTTTGGCATCGTAGGCATCCATTTCAAACTCAGGCATCTGCTGCCTGACCATTGTTGTACTCATTGATTTTTCCTCCAAATTTTTTGTTTCTGTTGAATTTTCTTTCTTAACTTTCTTCTTTAAGGGTTTTACCCCATTTACACATGCCATAGTTAATTATTTTAAAAGTGCGCTAAACATCCAGATCATTTTTTCCTGTTCTCCGATGTAATCAGAAATTAAACTGACAGTTCCCTCATCATCATTGTCAGAAGCAGCAGATAATAAGTCACGTTCAATTTCAAGAAGTTTTTCGGTGTCTTCAAGAAGTGCTTTAACCGTATCCTCGGCAGAGCAAAGATTTAGTCTTTCTTTTACCAAAGAAACCCTGATGTACTCTGAAAATGAATGCAGAGGTTTGCCGTCGAGCATCAGAATGCGTTCGGCAATCTCATCTGCCATCTCATTCAGGCTGTTGTAGATTTCCTCAAATTTTTCGTGAAGGGCAAAAAACTGTCTGCCAACGATGTTCCAGTGATATCCTCTCACATTCATGTAAGTTATTTGAACATTGCTCAGATAAGCATTCAGCTTTTTTACCATTTCGATTTTGTATTCGCTTTTTAATCCTTTATTCATGTTTCTTGTGTTTTAGATTAGTAATAAGTTAATTTTTGAGATTAAGAAAATGTCCTGTAAATATTGATTTCAAGTCTATTGTATCAAAATTCCCGGGGTTGAATGTTTTAAAAAAAACCAACGGGTTGCTTTCATAATTATTCGTTAATGCAATCTTCCGTCTGTCAGGCAGAAGAACTGATACAGGAATTGACAAACAACACATTGCACCCTTGTTGTTATTCTCTGCAATCAAATCTATTGTCCTCGTTCCAAATATCATTACATTAACCCAATTTTAAATTTTAGCAAATTTCTATAAATAAAATCAATTAAACAAACAATCTTATTTAAGAATTGTTTAAAATTGCTTTAAAATTCAAGTCATGACACTTCATAATCAGGGTCTGCCGGCAATCAATTCTTGATTAAAAGCTGATTTATCAGGCAGCAACTGGTTTTGTAAAATTGAAGGTGTCGAAAATATTTTTATTGGATACCCTGGCTGGTTGCAGAATAATCAAATTTTCAAGGTACCTTGCTGAATAACTTTCGAAATATTTCGATAAAAGGCATAATGCACCCACCCCGGCCAATCTGACCAAAACTACCTATCGGTTGTTCGGGTTGAGCGATTTGGCAAAGGGGGTTTCAAATCCTTCAAAAGTTAACTGTTTTGTACTAACATAATCGAGTGCAAGTGCACGCTTTTTTCGCTGTTTTGTCATTTTCCCCTGCATATATTCCTGCAATTATACTTTGTTTCCTTCAACTGACAAACTTATGGGTGTTTTTCAGCAGATCCTTCTATGTTGCTGACCAAATTTATTTTATTAAGGAACGTTAAATTACACTTTATGTCCTTGTTTGACAAGAATTTATATTTTTGCCTTGCAAAGAAATAGACGTTATTATGTCAGCCCTCTGCTATTTATCTGGTAGGGGGCATTTCTTTGGTACATTGAACGTAGAGTAACAGCTAAAAAAATTTTCTCAAGGGTCTTTTGTTTTTTGTGAAATTTGTCAGCTGTACCCCTTTATTGATGCCGGAGTCAGAGTAAACGTTGAACCACTTCCAATCCGGCCATTTGTTGTCCAGAAAGTTTGTGAACCTGATCAGGTCATTAACTCTGTACTTTACGCAATAGGCGCTACCGTCAGGGTTGTTGTTGATCTTGGCAATTACTGTGTACTTTTTCGACATCAATAGGTTTATTTCTTTGCACCATTCATCAAAAACAAAAACTATAAAACAACCTTCTATTAACGGACATCCATGATGCCGCATTTCCCTTTTTTAATTCTATAGATTAAAAGCCGAAGCCTAATTAAAACGGATTGCTGCAAACGAGTAACCGCAAGTGTCTGCTACCGGTCTTTTATTTACTATTTGTTTTATAGTACTATCATTATTTGACAACAGCTTGCACATAAGCTTGTTTATTGTTTAATACGTACATTATCCTGTTTACAAGTTTCTTGGCAATTCTAATGATTGCTTTCTGAGGTTTCATTCGCTTAACCAATTTTTGATAGGCCAGCATCAAAGCCGGATCATTTTTTATGGCAATCCATGATGATTCGATGATAGCTGTGCGTAGTATCTCATTCCTGCGTACAGTTATCTCGCCGATTTTTTCATCATCTCCTGTTGAATTTGTCATCGGTATCAGGCCAATGAATGAACATAGATTGTCCAGGTTTTTAAATCGCTTTATATCTCCAAGTTCTGTCAGTATGAGCATGGCCGTCAAAGAGCCTATTCCCGGAACACTCAGCAGCAAGGTGTAATTCTCTTTGTAATTTTCTTTTTCCGCTAACTTTCGGATCTGCTTGTTGATCAGATACTGCTTTTTACGTAGCATCTGTGCGGTTTCTAAATGTTCTTCAAGGGTTAGTTTTGCACTTTCTGTAGTAAGCTCAATACTCTTAAGCCAGTTTGTAAACTTTTTCGACCAGTATTTCTTCTCTGAAAATTGTTCTGGTATCGCAATCCCAAAATAATATAAATGCGATTTTATTCTGTTTTTGGTCCGGGATATTTCTTTGGTTAGTGTCTTTCTGTACCTGATCAGGCTTCGGTCGCCCTCTATCTCAATGTCTGGCACATAAATGCCTGTTAAGTGATGTGCGCTTAACTCCATGGCTATTTTACGACTATCACGCGAATCTTCCTTCTGCTTGCGCTGCTTGTCGGTTGTTGGTATGTCTGCAGGATTCACTATGATGTTTTTTATCCCCAAACTTACTAATTCTCTGTGAATGCAAAATCCACAAAAACTTGCCTCGTAGGCAGAATAATAATTGGCGTTGGGAAAATTCTTTTCCAAATAGTTTTTCAACGCACCTGAGCGAGGGTCTTGTGTAAAGGTCTTGAAACAGGTTTCCCCAACAATGATACTCACACTCCAGCTTTTCAAATGTGTGTCAAGACCAATAAATATGTCATTACCACTAAAATCAATTTGATTAATTTTGCCCATGTTATTTTAATTTTAAAGTTTCCGGGGGCTAAGTTAATACTTACTCCCGGATCTTTTCAAATTGCAAACATAGGGGCTAAATAGATAAATAATTGGTTTGACAGGTTAAATTTTTTCTCAGGGTTTTGGATTGGTTATGGATAGTTTTGATAACCTGCTTTGATCTGCGTATTTTAATGTATTTATCTCTTGTTGTTTATCCGCATCAGAAAATAAAAGTACAGGCGATAATATCATTTTTTTTGCTACTACCGCCTGCTTTTAAAATTCGTTTTGATTTTTTCTTTGTAAATCAATCAGCCATTTTTGGGTTCATTTTTCACCAATAAAGGTCGCTATTAAAACCGGTTTTTAATATGTTTGAATTTACCAAAAGAAATACAGAGAATTAATAGTTTGGTTTAAACCCCATGTTATAAAACATGAAAGCATAAACATCGGCATATTCTTCGATTACTTTTGACGTAGGTTTGCCTGCACCATGACCGGCTTTTGTTTCAATCCGGATGAGTGTTGGATTGCTGCAACCCTGATGCTGCTGCAAAGAAGCAATAAACTTGAACGAATGAGCTGGTACAACGCGGTCATCATGATCGGCAGTAGTGACCAGTGTGGCAGGGTAACAGGTTCCGGTTTTCAGGTTATGAAGCGGGGAATATTTGATAAGGTATTCAAATTCTTCGGGAACATCACTTTTACCGTAATCTGTTGCCCAGGCCCAGCCTATAGTGAAAAGATGATAGCGCAGCATGTCGAGCACGCCCACAGCCGGTAGTGCAACCTGGAACAAATCTGGCCGCTGGGTCATCACTGCACCAACAAGCAATCCACCGTTTGAACCACCCTGAACAGCAAGATAGTCGGGAGAGGTATATTTGTTTTCGATCAGGTATTCGGCGGCTGCAATGAAATCATCAAAAACATTTTGTTTACGTTCTTTGGTTCCGGCTTCGTGCCATTCTTTTCCGTATTCGCCGCCACCGCGCAGATTTGGCATGGCAAAAATCCCACCCTGTTCAAGCAAAATCAGTCGTGTAACACTGAAACCGGGTGTCAGGCTAATGTTGAATCCTCCATAGCCATAAAGTAAAGTTGGGTTGTTGCCATTCAGTGCGATTCCTTTTTTGTGAACAATGAACATTGGTACTTTGGTTCCGTCTTTGCTTTCATAAAATACCTGTTTGGTTTCGTATGCTGTCGGATCAAAATCGAGCTCCGGATTGCGATAAACCACAGATTCATTCTTTTCGATATCATACTTGTAAATGGTGGTAGGGAAAGTGAAAGAGGTGAAACCGTAGAAAGCGATATTTTCATCTTTTTTGCCACTAAAACCGGCAAGGGTTCCTATCCCGGGAAGATCTAAACTGCCTGTCTGCGTACCAGTCATATCGTAAATAAAAGCCTGACTGTATGCATCTTTCATGTATTCTGCCACAATTTTTCCACCCACAAGAGTAACATTTTCGAGAACGTTTTCCTGTTCTGGCAAAATGGTTTTCCAGTTTGACTGTTCTTTCTGTGTTGGGTCAATTTGTATGAGTTGATATTTTGGAGCTTCATAATTGGTTCTGACTAACAGTTTCCCATCATAGTCATCAACGACAGTAAAATCGTGATCAAATCCATTGACGATTGCTTCAAATTGTGATTCCTGTTTGGTCAGATCTTTAATATACATGGCATTTCCTGAGGTGCTTTCGGTTTCGTAGATAATCAGAAATTTCTCATCATCTGTAACACCGGCGGCATAGTTACGCAAGGGAAATTCTTTGTTTTCATAGATAAGTATATCCTCGGTCTGAGGTGTTCCTGTTTTGTGATAAAACACTTTGTGATATTCATTTTTACCGGACAATTCGCTGCCGGTTGGTTCGTCATAGCGGCTATAGTAAAAACCATCCTCATGCCAGGCAATCCCTGAGAATTTTATCCACATCAGATGGTCATCGAGGGTTTTTCCTGATTCAATTTCCAGAATGTAAATTTCGTTCCAGTCTGAACCGCCTCTTGAAATTCCGTAGGCAAGGTATTTTCCATCACGGGACACATCATAACCGGATAAAGCAACAGTACCATCCTCCGACAAGAGGTTTGGATCAAGGAGCACCCGTGCTGTGTCTTCAAGACTTTCCTGCACATAAAGGACGCTTTGATTTTGCATCCCGTCGTTTTTAAAGTAAAAATAGCGGTCTCCTTTTTTGAATGTTACACTGTATTTAGGATAGTCCCAGATCTGGGTCAGACGGTTTTTTATGTCTTCTCTGAAAGGTATTTGCTCCAGATATTCAAAAGTAACCTTGTTTTGTGCTTCAACCCATGCTGCTGTCTCTTCGGATTTATCGTCCTCAAGCCAGCGATAGGGATCAGCAATTATAGTTCCGTGATAGTCATCGGTAACATCCACTTTTTTTGTTTCCGGATATTTGATGCTCACCGGTTGATCGCAACGTTGTGTCATAAGCATTCCCATGGCAATGAGTAAAATAAGTAACTTTTTCATTTCCTAAAATAATTTGATTAATAATTAATTAAGTTTAAATTTTTTGGTTGCAAAAATAATTGAAAAATTCTGAAATACTTTTATTTCTCTTCCTACCTGACCTTATTGCTTAAGATAATGAACAGTTTTACTTCCTTCTGCATTTATTAATCTGAATGGCTGATCTGCTTTTGATAGTTGGTTTAGGATTTCTTAACAACCATAAACCTTTGAATTTAGGTACTTTTGCAACAAATTTAAAACCAATATCTATGTTATTTGACTTTGCTTTAGTTCAAAAAGTTTACAAAGATTTTTCTGAAAAAGTTGATTCAGCTCGTAAACTTCTTAACAGGCCACTCACATTAACTGAAAAAATTCTATACGCACATTTATGGAATCGTTTACCCGATAGCGAATATCAGCGTGGAAAAGACTATGTTGATTTTGCTCCTGACCGTGTTGCGATGCAGGATGCTACTGCTCAGATGGCACTATTGCAGTTTATGCAGGCCGGACGAAGCAAAGTTGCTGTGCCCAGTACTGTTCATTGTGATCATTTGATCCAGGCAAGAGTTGGAGCCAAAGAAGACCTGCGTATTGCAAAGGATGCCAATAAAGAAGTCTTTGATTTTTTAGCTTCAGTATCCAACAAATATGGAATTGGTTTTTGGAATCCGGGTGCTGGAATTATCCATCAGGTTGTATTGGAAAATTATGCTTTTCCCGGTGGTATGATGATAGGAACGGATTCGCACACTGTAAACGCTGGAGGATTGGGGATGGTGGCAATTGGTGTTGGTGGGGCTGATGCTGTTGATGTAATGGCAGGAATGCCCTGGGAATTAAAAATGCCAAAACTTATTGGGGTTAAACTGACGGGAAAACTCAGCGGATGGACAGCTTCGAAAGATATTATTCTGAAAGTAGCCGGAATTCTCACTGTAAAAGGAGGTACAGGTGCTATTCTCGAATATTTCGGCCCTGGTGCAAAAACACTGAGTTGTACAGGAAAAGGCACAATTTGTAACATGGGAGCGGAAATTGGTGCAACTACTTCAATTTTCGGATACGATGAAAAAATGGCTGACTATCTCAGGGGTACAGGTCGTGAAGTTGTTGCAGATGAGGCAGATAAAATCCGGGATTTTCTTACTGCTGATCCTGAGGTTTACGAACATCCTGAGAAATATTTTGATCAGCTGATCGAAATAGATCTTTCCACTCTTGAGCCTCATATCAACGGCCCTTTTACTCCTGACCTGGCAACCCCGGTTTCGGAATTTGCCAAAAAAGTAAAAGAAAATGGCTGGCCCGAAAAACTTGAAGTTGGATTGATAGGTTCGTGCACCAATAGTTCCTACGAAGATATTACCCGCGCAGCTTCAGTGGCTAAACAGGCACTTGATATGGATTTGGAGGTGAAATCTGAATATACGGTAACTCCGGGCTCGGAGCAGGTTCGCTTCACTGTTGAACGAGACGGCTACCTGGATGTATTCGAAAAGATCGGAGGAGTAGTTCTGGCGAATGCTTGTGGCCCTTGCATTGGTCAATGGGCAAGGCATGGAGCTGATAAAAAAGAGAAAAATTCGATTATGACTTCCTTCAACCGCAATTTTGCCAAACGCAATGATGGAAATCCAAATACCCATAGTTTTGTAGCTTCTCCCGAAATTGTAACAGCCTTTGCCATTGCCGGAACCCTGAATTTTAATCCTTTGACAGATTATCTGGTGAATAAAAAAGGAGAGAAAGTGAAACTGAATGAACCTAAAGGTATCGAAATGCCATTGAATGGTTTTGCATTTGAAGACAATGGCTATCAGGCACCAGCGGAAGATGGCAGAGACATTGTTGTGAAAGTCAATCCGGATTCTGATCGGTTGCAGTTACTTGAAGGTTTTCCGGGTTGGGATGGAAAAGATATAACGGGACTCAGGCTGTTGATTAAAGCAGCCGGAAAATGCACAACCGACCACATCTCAATGGCTGGCCCCTGGCTGCGATACCGCGGTCACCTCGACAATATTTCCAATAATATGCTGATCGGTGCTACAAATGCTTTCAATGGAAAAACCAATGAGATTAAAAATCAGCTATCAGGAAAATACGATGAGGTTCCTGCTACGGCACGTCAATATAAAGCTGCAGGAATTGGTTCCATCGTTGTTGGCGATGAAAATTACGGTGAAGGTTCGTCGCGCGAACATGCAGCAATGGAACCACGTCATTTGGGTGTTAAAGCTGTCCTTGTGCGCAGCTTTGCCCGAATACACGAGACAAATCTGAAAAAACAGGGCATGCTGGCATTAACTTTTGTGAATAAAGCGGATTACGACAGAATTCAAGAGGATGATACAATCGATATAATTGGTTTGCAGGAATTCGCACCAGGAAAGCAACTTACAGTGGTATTGAATCATGCGGATGGTACCAAAGAGCAATTTCCTGTAAATCATTCCTACTCTGAAGTGCAGATCAGCTGGTTTAAAGCCGGATCAGCACTAAATCTTATTAAAGAGCAATCAAAAAAGCATTAGAACAAATGCAAGGCAGGGAAAGATAGAAAATTGAACGGCTAAAGCAGTCATTGGAATGGATGGGATAGGGAAAGCCAAGTGTTTATTTTTTAGCTGCTTCAGGTTCGGTAATGTGAGGCTGGGACAATAAAAAAAGCCCCCTTTTTAAGGGAGGCTTTTTTTTATTGAGAATTTATTCTGATTTACTATTTTGCAGCAACAATGGTGTAAGTCAGATCATTGATATTAGCAGTGATAACATAAGTGCCTGCAGCATCCGGAGCAGGGATTGCAGCTGGATCTGGAGTATTTTCGTCAGGACGATAAACCAGGTTTCCACCTGAGCTGGTTCCATTTG
>ERZ795053.3938-NODE-3938-length-16465-cov-4.979586_pt1 | contig 16465 bp, 9 predicted proteins | sample MGYA00375137_ERZ795053 | MGnify/ENA primary metagenome ERZ795053 (study PRJEB30182, sample SAMN05720284) | activated sludge metagenome | isolation source: Anaerobic digester | place: Hong Kong | collected 2014-12-17 ...
CCGCCCGTATCGCTTCCAAGCGCCGCGGGAACCACGCCCGCCGCAACCGCCGCTGCGACCCCGCCGGATGAACCGCCCGGCACACGCTGCATGGCCCAGGGGTTCCGGCAAACGCCGAACGCGCTGTTTTCGTTTGAGGATCCCATGGCATACTCATCCATGTTCAGCTTACCGAGTATCGGCATTCCGGCCGCTTTAATTTTCTCCGTCACGGTCGCGTCATAGGGCGATACGAAGTCCTGAAGCATTTTGGATGCGCAGGTACAAACCGTGCCCTTGACCAGCATATTGTCCTTGAGGGCGACGGGAACACCGTCGAGCTTGGATAAAGTTTTGCCGCTCTTGCGGCGTTCATCGCTCTTTGCGGCTTCCGCCAGCGCGGACTGGGAATAAACAGCCAAAAACGCGTGGATGGCTTGATCCTGATCCGCAATGCTGTCCAGGCAAGCCTGCGTTATCGCAACGGATGTCAGCGCACCGCTTTCCAGAGCGTCCACAAGCGCTTTCACCGTCATTGCGCATATCGTTTGATAGTCTTTCATGCTCCCACCTCCTTATTCAAAGGTCTTTGGTACGGTGATACATTGATTCATCGTGGTTTTAGCGTTCATCAGCACTTCCTCAACCGCAAAGCTATCCCCTGCCTTGTCCGGACGGACATTGACACTCTTGAGCATTGGATCGTACGGCACGGGCGGCGCTTTCTTTTCCAGCGTTTCCAGCTCGCCCGCAAACTCAACAATACCCAGAAAATCCTTATCCAGTGCCTGCTCATCGCTGGCAGACAGGCTCAGCATGCTCAACAGTGCGGTATTCTGCACCGTTTCCCGGGTCATCTGCTGGATGTGCTCCTCGCGCAATTCATTGGCGGAGTTTACACCAAGCTTTAGCTCTTCCAGCTGCTTGGCGTCCACAAAGTCCGGCGCATCGGTCATCAGGCAGCTCGCGTCCTTGGTTTTGGGAAAAGCGATCACCTCGCGTACGGAGCTCGCGCCCGTCAGGAGCATGCAAAACCGGTCCAGGCCAAACGCAAAGCCCGCGTGCGGCGGCGTGCCGAATCGAAACGCGCCCATCATGAAACCGAAGCGTTCCTTGGCCTCCTCTTTGGAAAAGCCAAGCGCGTCGAACACCATACTCTGAATATCGTGCCGGTGGATACGTACACTGCCGCTGCCAAGTTCCACGCCGTTGAGTACCACATCATACGCCTGAGAACGCACCTGCGCTTTGGTGGCGTCGTCCGTCATCAGTTCCAGATCTTCCAGAAACGGCATGGTGAACGGATGATGCATGGCGGCGAAGCGCTTTTCATCCTTTTTATATTCAAACATCGGGAAATCCGTGACCAACGCGAATTGATACGCGTGCTTGTCGATCAGCCCCATGAGCTCCGCACAGCGCACACGCAAGGCCGACAATGTTTTTCGCACCGTGTCCAGCTCGTCTGCGCAGAACAGAAGGAAGTCCCCCGCCTGCAAATCCGTCGCCTGTTCAAGCTGTTTCCAGACATTCTCTGCAAAGTATTTTGGCAGGATGGAGTTGATTTCGCAGTCCTCCTTGAAAAGCACCCACGCCATGCCCTTTGCCCCGCAAGCGATGGCATACTTTGTGAGCTGCTCAATGGTCGTTCTTGTAAACGTCTTGCCTGCGCCCTTCACATTGATGGCGCGAACGACACCGCCCGCTTTCAGCGCCGCGTTAAATACCGTAAAGGTTGACTGTGCAGCGATTGCCGATACATCCACAATCGGAAGATCGAAGCGAAGGTCCGGCTTGTCGTTGCCGTAAACGTCCATAGCTTCCTGCCAGGTCAGGCGTTTGAAAGGCAGCTCCAGCTTGCGCTCCATGACGCGTTCATACATTTTGGTAAACAGGCTTTCCAGGTACGCAAGCATATCTTCTTGGTGTACAAAGCTGCATTCCAAATCTACCTGGGTAAATTCCGGCTGGCGGTCTGCGCGCAGGTCTTCATCCCTGAAGCAGCGGGCGACCTGATAGTATTTGTCAATCCCGGAAACCATCAATAGTTGTTTATATATTTGGGGGCTTTGCGGCAGCGCGTAGAACGTGCCCGGATGGATGCGGCTTGGCACCAGATAATCGCGCGCGCCTTCGGGTGTTGATTTGCACAGGATGGGCGTATCTACGTTGAGAAAACCGTCGTCCGTCAGGATGTTTTCCGCTTCCCGCTGTATCTTGGCGCGCAGCTGCAGGTTTTTGAGCATATGCGGTCTGCGCAAATCCAGGTAGCGGTACTTTAGCCGCAGCTCTTCGCGTACAGTTTCGGTATCTTCAATGGGAAAGGGCAGCGTATCAGCCTCGGATAGAATCTGCAGGCTTTCCGCCGCAAGCTCCACCTCGCCTGTGGGGATCAACGGATTGTACGTTTCTTCATCGCGATGACGGATAACGCCTGTGATCTGCACAACGGTTTGATTATGAAGCCGTTCCGCCATGGCAAAGCTTTCGCTGTCGACTGTGGACTTATCAAGTACGGTCTGCAAGGTGCCTTCACGATCGTGGACGTCCACAAAGATGACGCCGCCCATATCGCGCCGCGTGTACACCCAGCCGCATACCGTAGCTTTTTGCCCGATATGCTCCTTTCGGAAGCTGCCGCAATACCCGGATCTGTACATACCGTTATCCTCCTTGAGAATACAAAAAACTCCCGTCCCCTAACTCTGGGACGGAAGATATTATCTCTTCCGCGGTACCACCCGCGTTGGCCTTGCGGCCCTCTCATTGACGGAAACTTGCATTTCCCTCCGCTGTATCGGGCGTACCCGTCCGCGTCTACTCTGCCCTGCGGCGTTTCAAGCGGATGCTCAGGGGCGTTCTTCGCTTTGGTGTGTCTGCCGCATTTCCAGCGTCGGCGGCTCTCTTGAAGACACAATCCGAAGGTACTCTTCCCTTCATAGCCTTGCGCGCATTATAAACCAGTCGCCTGTGCGCTGTCAAGCAAGCGACCGATAAGAAAACATAAAGAAAACCCCCGCGCCTGCGGCGCGGGGGTTTTGATTCACCGGAGTAAGTCCTTATTCGGCGAGCTTCTTGTAGGTTTGGTATTTCTGTAGCGCTTCCGCTTCGTTCTCCACGAAAAGCTTCTTGGCGATTTCGGGGAACTGCTTTTGCAGCGTGGTGTAGCGAATTTCGGACTTGATGAAGTCCTGATACGTGCCATCCGGCTCCTTGCTGTCGAGGATCAGCGGGTTCTTACCCTCTTCAGACAGCAGCGGGTTGTAGCGGTAAAGCGTCCAGTACCCGGAGGCCACGGCGCGCTTGATTTCTTCCTGCGAGTTGGTCATGTTAATGCCGTGGTTAATGCATGGTGCGTACGCGATGATCAGCGACGGGCCGGGATATGCCTCGGCTTCATTCATCGCCTTGATCAGCTGGGCGTTGTTGGCGCTCATGCCGACACAGGCAACGTACACATAGCCGTAGCTCATGGCCATCATGCCGAGGTCCTTCTTCTTGGTGCGCTTGCCGGAGGCCGCAAACTTCGCAACCGAACCGGTCGGCGTGGATTTGGATGCCTGACCGCCGGTATTGGAGTACACTTCCGTATCCAGCACCAATACGTTAACATCCTGGTTCATTGCCAGTACGTGATCCAGACCGCCGTATCCGATATCGTACGCCCAGCCGTCGCCGCCGATAATCCATACGGATTTCTTGGTCAGCAGGTCGGCCTCGTCAACCACGGTGCAGGCGAGCTTGCAGGCGTCGCAATCGCAGCCCTCTTCAATACCATCCTTGCAGGCCGCAAGCAGCGCGGCGCCGGTGGTCTTGGAGAGGTTTCCGTCGTTCATGGCGTCCAACCAAGCCTGGCAGGCTTCCTTGAGCTCCGGTACGGTCCATTCGTGATCCTTAAGGGCCGAAACGGTTTCTGCCAGCTTGGCGCGGCGCTGGGTGTAGGCAAGGTTCATGCCGAAGCCGTATTCCGCGTTGTCCTCGAACAGGCTGTTTGCCCATGCGGGACCATGGCCGTCTTCGTTAACGGTGTACGGGCAGGTGGGGGCGCTGCCGCCATAAATGGAGGAGCAGCCCGTGGCATTGGCGATCACCATGCGATCACCGAATAGCTGTGTGGCGAGCTTCACATACGGCGTTTCGCCGCAGCCAGCGCAGGCGCCGGAGAACTCAAACAGCGGTTTGCAGGCCTGCGTATTCTTGATGGAGGCAAGGCTGTCGGGCCGGAATTCAGGCAACGTGGTGGCGAACTTCCAGTTTGCGTTCTGAATATCCTGCGTATCCTGGGGCTTCATGAACAGCGCTTTCCCCTTGGCCGGGCAAACCTGTTCGCAGTTGCCGCAGCCGGTGCAATCCAGTGGGCTGACCTGAATACGGAACTGCATTCCGGCAAACTCTTTGCCGGTGGCGTTTTTGGTTTCAAACGCGTCGGGCGCGTTCTTCTTGTGCTCGTCATCCAGATACGTGGAACGGATACAGGCGTGCGGGCAGACCAGCGAGCAGGTGCCGCACTGGATGCAGCTGTCGATGTTCCACTCGGGCACGTTGACGGCGATGCCGCGCTTCTCATACTTGGAGGTGCCGGTGGGCACAAAACCGTCGGGGCTGAACGCGCTTACGGGGAGCTTGTCGCCTTCCTGTACAAGGATGGGTTCGATTACCGATTCGTAGTACGGCGTGGTTTCCACGGTTGCACAGGCAGAGCCCATTTCCGTGGTCGCCCATTCTTCGGGCACCTTAATCTCTACCAGGCCCTCGATGGCGTGGTCGATTGCGTCGTAGTTCTTCTTGACGATTGCGTCGCCCTTATTGCCATAGGTTTTCTTGGCATAGGCCTTCATGTACTCGTCGGCTTTTTCGTAGGGAATGATATCGGCGAGTTTAAAGAACGCCGCCTGCATGGTGGTGTTGATACGGTTGCCCATGCCTGCCTTGAGAGCGATCTCAGTTGCGTTGATGTTATAGAAACGCGCCTTTTTCTTGGCCAGAATTTGCTTCATCACCACAGGAAGCTGCGTTTCCATTTCGTCTGCGGACCATTGGCTGTTCAGCAGGAAGACGCCGCCCTCCTTGAGGCTGGAAACCATATCGTAACGGGTGACATAGCTGGGGTTATGGCAGGCAACGAAGTCCGCCGCGTCGATCAGATAGGTGGACTGGATGGGCTTCTTGCCAAAGCGCAGGTGGCTGACGGTGATACCGCCCGACTTTTTGGAGTCGTAGCTGAAATAGCCCTGTGCGTACATTTCGGTGTGATCGCCGATGATTTTGATGGAGTTTTTATTCGCGCCGACAGTGCCGTCGGAGCCCAGGCCGTAGAACTTGCAGCAGATGGTGCCCGCGGGGGTGGTGACCAGCTGTTTGCCGAGCGCAAGGCTTGAGTTTGTAACGTCGTCTTCGATACCCACGGTGAAGTGGTTCTTCATCTCACCGGCCAGGTTATCGTACACCGCCTTGACCATCGTCGGGTTGAACTCTTTGCTGCCCAGTCCGTAGCGGCCGCCGATAACCTTCACGTCGGTTACGCCGTTTTCAAGCAGCGCGGTCATGACATCGGTGTACAGCGGTTCGCCCTGAGAGCCAGGCTCCTTGGTGCGGTCAAGCACCGCGACCTTCTTGCAGGTCTTGGGAATCGCGGCAATCAGCCGTTCCGCCGAGAAGGGGCGGTACATACGGACTTTGATCAGACCGAGCTTTTCGCCCTTGGCGTTGAGATAGTTGATGGTCTCCTCAATGGTCTCACAACCGGAGCCCATCGCGATCACAACGCGGTCGGCATCGGGAGCGCCGACATAATCAAAGGGCTTGTATTCGCGGCCGACTAACTTGGAAACCTTCGCCATCACGTCTTCTATGATCGCGGGAGCGGCTTCATAATGCTTGTTGGCGGCTTCGCGGTTCTGGAAGTAGATATCGGGGTTTTGGGCGGTACCCGCTTGGTGGGGATGATCGGGGTTCAGCGCGCGGGCGCGGAATGCCTTGACCTTGTCCCAGGGCATGAGCTTTGCGAGATCCTCATATTCCACTGCGTCGATCTTCTGCACTTCGGAGGAGGTACGGAAACCGTCGAAGAAATGCAGGAAAGGCACGCTGGATTCCAGCGTTGCCAGGTGCGCGACGATGGCCATATCCATGGCTTCCTGCACGCTGTTGCTGGCAAGCATCGCAAAGCCGGTCTGGCGGCAAGCCATCACGTCGGCATGGTCGCCGAAGATGCTCAGCGCGTGGGCAGCCAACGCGCGGGCGCTTACGTGGAACACGCAGGGCAGAAGTTCGCCGCTGATCTTATACATATTGGGGATCATTAGCAAAAGTCCCTGGCTGGCGGTGAAGGTGGTGGTGCATGCGCCGCCGGCAAGGCTTCCGTGCACGGCGCCGGCTGCACCGGCCTCCGATTGCATTTCTTGTACCATTACCGTTTGTCCGAACAGGTTTTTCTGTCCTTTTGCGGCCCATGCGTCCACGACTTCCGCCATGGAAGAGGACGGCGTGATCGGATAGATTGCCGCCACTTCACTGAACGCGTACGCTACGTGGCTTACCCCGGTGTTGCCGTCAACAGTCATTTTGATCGACATTGAGCTACCTCCCAGATTTAATTATTTGAAAGCCATCTGCCATGCCGATATGCACTGCAAACGGGAATTTCCACAACCCTGATACCAATCATATATTATAGAAACTTGACAAGTTATTGTCAACCGAACCTTGGCTTGTTCGGCGCAATTCACGGAAACAAAGTCCTTTTTTTGTATACAAAATCCGCCTTTGACGGCGGATTGTAAAATTACATAAAATTAAGCTTTAAATATCCAGCTTCCAACCTGGCAGATATACTTTTGTATTGTTCAGCATCTTTCGGTACAGCAGTTTTGCGTCGTGAAGCGTTACGCCAACCATCAACGGGTCGCCGGCAAAGGCACGCAAGGCCGCAGAGGCGTCTTTACTCTTGACTGCGCATAGAATATCGTCCTGCGCCAGGGCGGCAGGCAGGGTCAACGCATACGCTGCGCCCTGCATCGGGCCGCTATGGATAGGCGACACGGAGTGATCCGAAAATACGGCGTTGGTCTCTACCACGGTTCCAAGCGGAAGGTTTGGTATCTGCCCTTTATTTGGCAGGTTCACATTGGAGATCAGAGTTCGCAGCCCGCAGAACGCCTTGATCATCTCCACGCCTTCCTCCCCTGTCGGTGTAAGCTGAAATGCTTCATCGCCCGCAAAGAGGCGCGCGGACTTTTTCATGAGCATCTCCTGATTCTGCTTCCGCCAGGATACGGGGGTCAGGGTAAAGCGGTAGCTATGCGCCTTCTCCGGCGATGCAAGATATCGCGGCGCCGGATTGAACTCCGCCAGGTGACGGTCCCCCGCCGCGGCGATTTGCCCCGTGCGCAAGTACAGGTCCATCTTTACCATCTGCGCGCTATCAAAAAAGCGGTTCATCCAGTTATCGTCGCTGCCTTCAGTGTAGCCATTCTGTGCATACTTCTCTACAAATTCGCGATATACGGGAAATAAATCAATGTCTCTGTAACTGGCCTGGGTGATGAACGTAAAATGGTTGACACCCTGCACGGTGGTGTGCAGCTGCTGGCGGGTAACGTTCTCGATCCCCTTAAACTCCGCGAGCGCTTTGCAAAGAAGCGATTGTGTATGGAATACCTCATGGCAGCAGCCGACCGCTTTGATTTGCGGAAAGGTATCGTAAAGCACACGAATGCACAATGCCATTGGATTGGTGTAATTGATTACAAATGCGTTTGGGCAATAGGTCCGGATATCCTCGGCGATGACCTGGAACATCGGCCCCGTACGCAAGGCGCGTACAAGCCCCCCGGGGCCAGTGGTATCGCCCACCGGCTGATAAACGCCATATTGTTCCGGCGAGTGAACGTCCGATTCCATCTCGTCAAAGGTTCCGGGCAGAATGGAAATCACAACAACATCCGCATCCTTGAGTGCTTCCATACGGCTTGCGGAGGAAATATACTCCCAATCGCCCTTCACATCGCCTCGCCCGCGCAGGCTGTTGCCAATCGCCTCATTCCTATCAGCGGCCTCCTGATCGATATCATATAAATGCACTTTGCCGGAAAGGCTTTCCTCCATTGCCAGATCGCTCATCAACCCCCAGGCCCAGCCTCTGGATCCGCCGCCAATATAGGCAATCTTCAGTTCTTTTGCGCAGCCGTTGTCGATCTTCATGATTTCCTCCGGAATTTTATAATGATTCATCATTCTATGCCTGATATACCTGTTTCCCTATTGCCACGCGTCTGATACGACAGAAAACATGATATTGCTCGAAATAACCCATTCATTATACTCCATGAATAGCAATCTGGGTTAATCATTCTCTATTTCCTATGAACTATTCCACGCTATTTTCTGTATGCGAAAAGCCCTGGAACGTATACTATGATCCGTTGCATGGCTTTTTGTTATGTGGTTTATCGCTATACAATGATTCCGAGAAGCAAACTGCTGTTTTCGGCACTCCAGTTGCGTTGTTGGTCAGTTCCCATCTGCGCGCCAACTGAAATCCAGCTGTGCGTAGATCTTTTCTAGTGTTTTCTCGCCGATTCCTTTAACGTAAATCAGATCTTCGGGAAAATCAAACGGCCCGTTCTTTGCCCGGTCGTCAAGCAACGCCTGAATCTGCCCACGGTTGATGCCCGTGAGTGTTTGCAGCTCCTCAAAATCTGCCGTGTTGACGTTCACCGCTCCGTTTGGCCAGTGAAACGGTTCCGTGCTTGCCAGAGGTTTGATGGAAGCTTGCAGATAGGTTACCGTCTCCCGGTTGTTCCAGTGAAGAATCAGCAGAGCACATATACAAGTCATGAGCAGCGCGAAAAAGCCAACCGCCCATGCTCTGCGCGTCATACGGTCTTTCGCACCTTCTGGCCCGCAGCGGTATCCTCCAGGATATAGCCCGCTGCCGTCACCGCGTTGCGCAGTTCATCAGATCGTTTCCAGTTCTTTTCCTTACGCGCAAGTTCGCGCTCCTTGAGCATCTCTGCAATCTCCGGCGGGATATCGTCGGTCTTCTTCAATAAGAGGCCCAAAACATCCGTCATACGGAGCATGGTTTTCTGCGCATGTTCAATCGCCTGTAGGCTGACGCCGGTCTGCGGGAGCTTAAAAATCTCACGTACCAGTTCAAACAGCGCTCCCAGCGCATCAGCCGTGTTCAGATCGTCAGCCATGGCGGCATTGAACTTTTCAAGCGCCTTGTCCGCTTCAGCGATGAGCAGCGTTTCAGCGGCATTTGGCTCACGGTTCTCAGCCGATTTCATCAGGAACACCAGCTGATCCCGTGCGCCGTACAGGCGTTCCAGGGCGCTGGCTGCCTGGTCAATCATATCGCGGCTGAAGCTCACAGGGCTGCGGTAATGCGCCGACAGCATGAACATGCGCACGTTTTCCAGATCGTACTGTTGAGATATTTCACGCACAGTGAAGAAGTTGCCCAGGGATTTGCTCATCTTTTCATTATCGATGTTGATAAACCCGTTATGCATCCAGTAGCGCACATAGGGTTTCCCTGTCGCGCCTTCACTCTGGGCGATCTCGTTTTCATGGTGCGGGAACAGAAGGTCTTTCCCGCCGGTGTGAATATCAATGGTCTCGCCAAGGTATTCCATGCTCATGGCAGAGCATTCGATATGCCAGCCCGGCCGCCCCATGCCCCACGGGCTTTCCCACGCGGGTTCGCCCGGCTTCTGCGCTTTCCAAAGCGCAAAATCCAGCGGGTCTTCCTTTTGTTCGTTCACATCGACGCGCGCACCGCTCTCCAGATCCTCCAGCTTTTGCCCGCACAGGCAACCATAATTTTGAAACGCGTGCACACGGTAATACACGTTGCCGTCCTGGGCATAGGCAAGCCCTTTCTGAATCAACTTTTCGATGATGCCGATAATCTGGGGTATGTGTTCGGTTGCACGCGGGTGCACTGTTGCGGGGCGGATGCCGAGTCCCTTTGCGTCGATAAAGTATTCCTTGATATTGCGCTCCGCCAGTTCCTTTACGGTGATACCTTCCTCGTTCGCGCGGGTAATCATTCGGTCGTCAATATCGGTGAAGTTCTGTACGAAGGTCACCTCATAACCGATCGATTCAAAATAGCGGCGGAGTACGTCGAAAAGAATGAACGGACGCGCGTTGCCGATATGAAAATAATCGTATACCGTTGGGCCGCAAGCATAGATACCGACCTTGCCCTCTTGCAGAGGTACAAACTCCTCTTTGGTTCTGGTTTTGCTGTTATAAATTCTCATGGTTTTTGATCCTCCATATGCGTCGGTTCCGCTTCATCGCTTGCCGTGATGTGGCACTGGTTGATGCTATTGATATCCTCTTGCTCACAGCCCAGTTTCCTGGCATGACGAACCAAACATTCCTCCAATAACAGGAGCCTGTTATACATTGCTTCCATGCGATCCTGCACCGGGTCGGGCAGATTGATCTGATCCAAATCAACGTCGGTGATCTGGTTGGCCTTGCGCACAATTCTGCCCGGGTTGCCTACCACGGTACAATACGGCGGAACATCCTTTAAAACAATTGCGCCTGCGCCGATTTTGGAATGATCGCCAATCGTAATCGGTCCAAGTACCTTTGCGCCAGCACCGATCGTGACGCCGTTGCCAATGGTGGGATGACGCTTGCCAACGTCCTTGCCGGTGCCGCCCAAAGTAACGCCCTGATAAATGGTCACATCGTCGCCAACGACTGCCGTTTCGCCGATGACCACGCCGTCGCCGTGGTCGATAAATACCCGCCGCCCGATGGTCGCGCCGGGATGGATTTCAATGCTTGTCTTCTTGCGGGTTCGCTGGCTCATAATTCTGGCGAGGATCGGATGACCCTTCTCCAAAAGCGCATGCGCTCTCCTGTGCCTGCGCAGAGCTTCAAGCCCCGGATAGCATAAGCGAACTTCCAGGCCGTTAACAGCCGCCGGATCGCGCAGCATGACAGCTTGTACGTCCTCACGCGCCCGGATTCGTCTTTCTCTCCAATTCATGATATTCCTCAATTCTTCGTCTGTGAAAAGCCTTCCCACTGGCCCGAAAACACTTCGTTGATGGAAGCGATCAGAATCTCCTGCGCGTTGACAGGTGTGCTTCCATCGGCTTGCCTGCGGGTATAGTCTCCGCACTTGTCCATCATCCAGCTTTTTTGGTTGTCCATCAGCTGGAGTTTCAGCACGTTTTCAATGGCCCGTCGACATCGTTCGTCGCGGATGAGGAACATCAGTTCATAACGTCGGTCAAGGTTGCGCGGCATCCAGTCCGCAGAGGACAAATACACCTCAGTGTCTCCCCCGTTTTCAAACAGAAAGGCACGCGCGTGCTCCAGGTGGCGGCCAACAATGGACACAACCTGAATATTCTCGCTCATCTGTTCGTCGCCGGGTATCAGCGTGCAGATGCCGCGGACAATCAGCCTGATCTTGACGCCAGCGGCGGAAGCGTCGTACAGCGCTTCGGTAACATTTTCATCGAGCAGCGAGTTCATTTTTGCAATGATCCCGCTGGGGCGGCCTGCCAGCGCGTGTTCTTTCTCGCGTGCGATCAGTTCAAATACCTTCGCCTTGAGGTTGATCGGCGCGGCAATCAGCGCTTTGGTGTGAAGCTCTCTGCTTTCGTGCTCCAGTGCCTGGAAGAAGCTGAGCACATCGGCACAGATCAGCTGATCGCTGGTTAAAAGTCCCATATCGGTATAGATTTTGGCGTTACCATCGTGATAGTTACCGGTGCCAAGATGCACATATTGCTTCAGTACACCGTTCTCCTTGCGTGTAACCAAAATGGCTTTGGAATGCGTTTTCAACCCCCGAATACCGCAAATGACCCGGCACCCGGCACGGCGCAGGCGTTCAGAGTTGGACAGGTTGGCGTCCTCGTCAAATCTAGCCTGCGTTTCCATAACGACCTCCACCTGCTTGCCTGCTTCTGCGGCCTTGACCAGCGCGCGGACAACCTGGCTGTTGTTGCCAACGCGATAGAGCGTAGTTTTAATGGCGACAACGTTTGGATCCGTGGCGGCCTGTGTGAAAAGATTGATGATCGGCTCAAAACTATGGTACGGATGGAACAACAGCCAGTCGCGCTCGTCTATGCGCTTGAAGATCTGCGAATCCATCAACTCATGGATAAAAACCTGTTTGGCTTTTGGATATTTCAGATCCGGCCTGTGAATCATACCGTAGCTAGTCATCATCAGCTTGGCCAAATCCAGGGGCCCCGACACACGAAACAACTGATCATCCGGCACCTCAAAATGCTGTGCAAGCACCCTGAGGGCTTCTTCGCTGATGTCCTCCTCAGCTTCCAGCCGCATCACGTCGCCTGTCGTGCGCTTGACAAGCATCTCGCGCACTGCTGTGGCTACGTCTTCTTCCGGATTCAAGGGGAAGTCCTGGTTGCGGATAATCCGAAACGCGCTGGCTTCCAGAATATCGTCCTGTGAAAACATCATCCACAGCCACTGCCGCAGCAGGTCTTCATGGCGAATCAGGCAGATGGTTCCGTCTTCACACGGCAGCCGGAACAGCCTTGGCGATCCCGGATAGGACACCATGGCATAGCGGACGGCATTGCCGTTTCTGGGGCGCAGCTTGACCATCAAACGGAGCTTTTTCTGGTTCATGGGCCAGTATTCTTCGCCCCATGGAATGATCTTCAGCTTGGGCATGATCTCGCCCCAGAAGATGCGCTTGATCTCTGCCTTCATGGCGTCGGTTTGTTCAATTTGCGGGTAAAACCGTATCTGCTTGTGCTCCAATTCATCTATTATGCCATGATAGAGGATGTATTGCATTTTCTGCTGTTCAGTGATCGCTTTATCAACGAGTTCCAGCTTTTTGCTCATCGTGAGCCCGCTTGAGAGCAGTGTATCGCGGTTATCGCCGCGGCCATCCCGAAGAATGCTCACGTAACGAACCTGCATAAACTCATCCAGGTTCGACGTTACGATTCCCAGAAATTTCGCCCGCTCCAACAGCGGGTTCTGCATATTTTCAGCCTCTTTTTGCACTCTGTGGTTGAACTGCAGCCAGGTGAGCTCTCTATCCAGGTATCGCAGTTGATCCGTTCGGTCCTGATAGCAAAAATTCATTTGCGGGTTGCCTCCATGCCGTTCGTCGCAGGCAATGATATCCTAGTCGTGGTCCGTGCGATTGGGCTATATTATAACATAGATGCAGTAAGGCTTACAAGCACCGTATCCCTCGCTTGCGCATTCCTCAGTTACTTTACAAACCCACCTGGTTATGCTAGATTGTGAATACAGAATGAGCAATAGTGAACAATCACGAAAGGAACAATTTCACCATGAAAAAAAAGACGGTAGCGATGCTGGTAGTTTACATCGTTGTGCCTTTGTTGTTTACGTTCGCCTCCGGGGAAACCATGGCGTATCCTTCTCTGAAAGATTTCTACGCTCCGTATTTCGATTTCGGCAGCGCGATGAGCACGAAGGAAGCAACGGACACTACCCGTACAGACTTTTACGTGGCGCAGTATTCCATTGTGACGCCGGAAAATGCCCTGAAACCGGAGAATGTGATCGACGTGTACAACTCCTCCAAAGCCGCCAAAAGCGATCAAGGCAGCGTAGCGCTGCATTTCAACGCTGCCAAGCCGTTACTGGAGTTTGCCATGGCAAACGGGCTGAAGGTCAACGGGCATGTTCTGTTCTGGCATCAGCAGACGCCCGATACGTTTTTTCGTGTAGATTATCTAAGAAGCGAGCCCTATGTATCCCGGGATGTTCTTCTTGCGCGCATGGAAAACTATGTGCGGTTGATGATGGCGTATCTGAATGAGCACTATCCCGGCCTGGTCGTTTCCTGGGATGTGGTCAATGAAGCGATTGATGATTCCACGGGCGGTTTTCGACAAAGCAATTACACAAAGATTATCGGGGAAGACTGGGTTGTACAGGCCTTCCGTTTTGCCCGAAAATACGCGCCGGAGGGTACGTTGCTTGTCTACAACGATTATTCTGTACCCTATCAGCCAAAGTTCAGCGGAATATCAAACCTTCTGGACAGTCTGCTTGTCGAAAACCTGGTGGACGTCTGCGGCATGCAGTGCCACTACCAGCTGTCAACCCCTTCGATTGCCCAGTTTCGCTTTGCCATTGAGAAGATAATTGCAAAGGGTCTTAAAATCCGGGTGACTGAGCTGGACATTCTTGTTGATGATAATTCCGCGGCATCGTTTCAAAAACAGGCAGTCCGGTATACGGAGCTGATGAAGGTTTTGCTAAAGTATTCCGATTCCGTTCTGGCCGTGCAAACCTGGGGAACCTATGATACCCAAAGCTGGAAGTCCGGCAGCTTTCCCCTGTTGTTTAACGGCGACGGGAGCGCTAAACCCGCGTTCTATGCGTTGACTGATCCTGCCATTCTGCCCTGACGTATTGACTTTCAACGCAAAACAGCGAATAATGGACAGCATTCTATTGATGAAGGGGTACACGCATGCGGCATGAAATCACGGCGGTCACAGCAGGCTCGGTCGCCCAGGCACACGGCCTGCAAGCCGGAGACGTGCTGCTTTCCATCAATGGCGAGCCCATTGCCGACGAGATTGATTACCAGGCCCTAACCGCGCACGAGTTGGTCAAGCTGACCATTGAGCGCGGCGGGAAACGGAAAACGATCACCATCCGCAAGGAAGACTGGCAGCCCCTTGGGTTATGCTATGGCGACAGCATGGTACTCAAACCTCGCACCTGTCATAACAAATGCGTGTTCTGCTTTATCGACCAGATGCCCCCCAAGCTGCGCTCTACCCTCTACGTGAAGGACGACGACTGGCGCTTTTCGCTGATGATGGGTAATTACATCACGTTGACAAATGTTAGTGATCAGGAGTTTGGCCGTATCCTCAAGCGCCACGCTTCGCCTTTGTATGTCAGCGTCCACACCACAGACCCGGATCTGCGCCGCCGCATGATGAACAACAAACGCGCAGGCGAGATTATGGACAGGCTGACACTGTTGAAGGAGGCCGGGATACGCTTTCATTCCCAGATCGTCTGCTGCCCGGGTCTCAACGACGGGGAAGTTCTGGATAAGACCCTTCGCGATCTGGCCGCGCTTGCCCCCGCAGCTATGTCCGTTGCCGTAGTACCTGTTGGGTTAACTCAATTCCGAGAGGGACTGTACGACCTCAAACCGTTTAACGCTGCATCCGCCAGGGCACTGCTCAAACAGATCGAGCCCTTTCAGGCACGCTGCCTTGAAACGATGGGGACCAAATTTACTTTCGCCTCCGACGAGTTTTATTGCCTGAGCGGAGTGCCTTTGCCGCCATTCGAATGGTATGAAGACTATCCGCAAATCGAAAACGGCGTCGGCCTGCTGCGGCAATTTGAAGGCGAGATGCGCGAAGTGGCGGAAGACGATGAGCTGCCGCAGCCCGATCGGCAGATGACCTACGTTATGGTGACCGGCGTCGCCGCGACCCCCTTCATGCGTCAGTTCGTTCACGAGTATGCGCCAAAGAACGCAACCGTTCATATCCAGACCATCCGAAATCACTTTTTCGGGGAGACCGTCACGGTCGCGGGTCTGCTGACAGGGCGGGACACACTGGAACAGCTCAATCCCGATTTGCTCAAGACTGCGGATCAAATCCTGATTCCTTCCAATATGCTGCGCCACGACAGAGACATGTTTCTGGATGGAATGACGCTTGCGGATTTTAAAAACCGTCTCCCCGTTCCCGTTCGCGTTGTTGGCGACGGCAGCGATCTTTATAACGCTTTACGAAACCGATAGGAGTGCTTGTATGCCGAAACCTCTTGTGGCCATCGTCGGCCGCCCCAACGTGGGGAAATCGACCTTTTTCAATAAAATTGCCGGGAAACGCATCTCCATTGTGGAAGACACGCCCGGTGTAACACGTGATCGTATCTATGCCGATACCGATTGGATGGGGCGTCACTTCACGCTGATTGATACCGGCGGGCTCGACCTGCATAGCGATGATGTTTTGCTGCAAAACATGCGTCGGCAAGCGCAGATCGCCATGGACACGGCGGATGTGATCTGCCTGTTCTGCGACGGGCGCGTCGGGCTGACCACCGAGGATTCAGAAGTTGCCGCGCTGCTGCGCAAAACCCGCAAGCCTATCCTGCTGGTTGTCAACAAGATCGACCACAAAAATCAAAGCGATGCGCTGTATGAGTATTACAGTTTAGGGCTTGGCGACCCCATTGCCATCTCCTCCACAAACATGCTGGGGCTCGGTGATCTTCTGGAAGAGATCGTCCGTCATCTGCCCCCGACCCAAGACGATGAGCAGGAGGAAGCCAGCGAGCTGATTCAGCTTGCGGTTGTGGGTCGCCCCAACGTAGGCAAGAGCTCGCTTTGCAACCGCATTTTGGCGGAAGAGCGCACCATGGTGTCCGATATTCCCGGCACCACCCGCGACGCGATTGACTCCGCGTTTGTCGATGAGGACGGCACAAAGTT
>ERZ795053.3939-NODE-3939-length-16463-cov-5.256521_pt1 | contig 16463 bp, 16 predicted proteins | sample MGYA00375137_ERZ795053 | MGnify/ENA primary metagenome ERZ795053 (study PRJEB30182, sample SAMN05720284) | activated sludge metagenome | isolation source: Anaerobic digester | place: Hong Kong | collected 2014-12-17 ...
GGTCGATGAGCGTCATGTCGCGGCGGATTCTGGTGACGGGCGGGGCAGGGTTTCTCGGCTCCCACCTCTGCGAGCGGCTGATCGCGGCGGGCCACGACGTCCTCTGCATCGACAACTACTTCACCGGGCGCCGGGCCAACGTCGCGCATCTGATCGGCCATCCGCGCTTCGAGATCATGCGCCACGACGTGACCTTCCCGCTCTATGTCGAGGTCGACGAGATCTACAACCTCGCCTGCCCGGCCTCGCCGATCCATTACCAGCACGATCCGGTGCAGACGACGAAGACCTCGGTCCACGGCGCGATCAACATGCTCGGCCTCGCCAAGCGGCTGCGCGCCAAGATCCTTCAGGCGTCCACGTCGGAGGTCTATGGCGACCCGCTCGTGCACCCGCAGCCCGAGAGCTACTGGGGCAACGTGAACCCGATCGGGCCCCGTGGGGTCTACGACGAGGCCAAGCGCTTCGCCGAGGCCATGACGATGGCGTACCACCGCCACCACGGCCTCGACGTGAGGATCGTCCGCATCTTCAACACGTACGGCACCCACATGCGGGCCGACGATGGGCGGGCGGTGAGCAACTTCATCGTGCAGGCGCTGCAGGGCCAGGACCTCACCGTGTTCGGCGACGGGAGCCAGACCCGGTCGTTCTGCTACGTCGACGACGAGGTGCGGGGGTTCCTCGCCCTCTACGACTCCGATGTGGTGGGGCCCACCAACATCGGCAACCCGCACGAGTACACGATCCTGCAGCTGGCCGAGCTCGTGCTCGAGGTCACCGGCTCCAGCTCCGAGATCGTGTTCGAGCCGCTGCCGGTCGACGACCCGACGCAGCGCAAGCCCGACATCGCTCGAGCGCGCGACCTCCTGGGGTGGGCGCCCGAGGTCGATCTGCGCACGGGCATCGAGCGCACCGCCGAGTACTTCCGGCGGGTGCTCGGCGGCGACGCCGGCTGACGTGTGACCGACGGCGCCTCACATCGGGGCGCCGACGTGCCGATGAGCAGGGGGAACGCACGTCCGCACACCGCTCATGGAGGGAAGCCGGTGGGGTCGATCTCGGGTACCGCGCTGCTGTTGCGCCTGCGAGCCGCCGGTGGCCTCGTCGCGGGCACGCAGATCGCCGAGCGCAAGGGCACGGCCGAGTGGACCAGCGGCGACCTCCGCTACCGCATCAGCCTCAAGGACGGGCCCGACGGCGCCCGCTGGTGGGTCTCGGTGGGGGACCGCCAGCTCGGGCGGTCGTTCCACGAGGGCGGCATCCTCGCCTCGATCCCGATCCGCCCGGCGCCCGAGCAGGCGCCGCTGCCGTGGCCGACGTCCGAGGACGAGGTCGTGCCGTTCCTCCGGGCGCTCCACGCCCGCCTCGTGCCGGCCGTCGGGTTCGTCGCCGATCGACGGGACCTGTGCGCGCTGCTGATCTCGCCCGGTGACGTGCACCGGGGCGAGCTCGTGGCCGACCTCCGAGCCGGCTACGTGGAGCGAGTGCTGCGGGCCTTCGTGGTGGCCCGCCACGCCGGCGACCACGAGGCCGCCGCCGTGGCCCACGCCATCTTGGTCTCGCCGCCCGCCGGCGCCCCCACCGAGGGCATCACGTCGCTGCTCGACCAGGCTCGCATCTGGGCCGACCAGTGGAGCTACCAGTCGGGCCTGGCGATCGACGTGCCCGACGCCGTCGAGCTCGGGGTCGCCGATGCCACCGTGCCGACGCCGGCGCCGACGTTCTGGGAGCGCGTGGGCTGAACCAGCGGTACCGGCTGCTCAGCTCGGGCAGGAGTCGGTGATGGCGGTGGGTCCCTCGCCCTCGTCGCCCGCGAAGCGAGCGTCGAGCCAGGCGACGGCCTGCTGGTAGGCGGGCACGGCGGCCGCGGTGTGGCCGCCGGCGTCGATGAGGCGGCGCTCGACGACCTGGTCGTTGGCGCACATGCGCCCGAGCAGGATCTCGCTGAAGCCGAGCGGGACGGTGCCGTCGCCCTCGGAGTGGATCACGAGCACGGGGGCGTCGTAGGTCTTCTGGGTGCCCGCATCCTGCGCCTTGGCCAGGCTCGACCACGGCTCGCGAGCAGCGGCGCCGTCCTGGATGAGGTCCTTCGGATCGATGCCGGCGACGGCGGCGAAGGTGTTCTGGGCGCAGCCCTCGTCGACGGCGTCGAGCTTCTCGAGGCCGAGCGGGGTGAGCAGCTCGGCCGGGTCGGCCTCGTCGGGGTAGGCGGCGGCGATGCCGGCGATGACCATGTAGGCGAAGCCGGCCTGGGGGAGCACCGGGGCGGCGGCGACGATCACGCCGACCTCGCTGGCCGGGGCGCCGGAGAAGGTGCCGACCAGCTCGAGGTCGGGCGCCCAGTCGGCGGCCACCTGGCTGGTCCACAGCGAGCCGTGCCCGCCCTGGCTGTAGCCCACCGTCGCGAAGCGATCGCTCGGGTTCGCGTCGGGGAGCTGGCGCGCGGCGAGGAGCGCGTCGATGCTGCTGCGGCCCTCGCTCTCGCCCACCAGGTACGGGTGGCGCCCGGGGGTGCCCAGGCCCTCGTAGTCGGTGGCGGCGACGAGGTAGCGATCGGCGGCCAGGCCGGTGACGAGCGTGAACTCGTTGGCCTTGGGCTCCTTCGACGGCGCGCACTCATCCGCGATGCCCGTGGTGCCGTGGGAGATCGTGAGCATCGGCCACCCGTCGTCGGGCGCATCGCCGGCAGGGACCGAGGCGAGGCCGGTGACGATGATCGGGTCGCCCGCCACGGAGGTCGACGTGTAGGCGATCCGGTAGGCGGTGGCGTCGCCCAGCGGGACGTCGTCGGCCACGGCGTACTCGAGGAGCGTCCCGTGGGGGAGGTCGGTGGGCGGGGCCTCGTTGGCGTCGGTGTAGAAGCCGTCGAGCTCGCCCTCGTAGGCCGCCGGCTCGTGGGCCGGGGCGGTCGTCGTGGTGGTCGAGCCGTCGTCCGATGGGGGCGCCGCCTCGCCGCCCGAGCCCGATCCCGAGCAGGCCGGGACCAGGGCCAGCAGGGCGGTGGCGGTCAGGAGGGCTCGACGGGCTCGGCGCATTCTTGCACCCTACGTGCAAGAAGTGAGGGGGAGATGAGCAGGCCTCAATCGGCCCGCGCCTCCGCCTCCTCGCGGTTGGCCAGGTACCACTCGACGGTGCGCTTCAGCCCCTCGTCGAACGACGTGGAGGCCGAGAACCCGAAGCGCTCGCGCGCCCGGGAGTTGTCGACCCGGCGCCGGGGCTGCCCGTCGGGCTTGGACGGATCCCACCGGATGTCGCCGGTGAAGCCCGTGGCGGCCGCGACCTCCACGACGAGCTCGCGGATCGGCACCTCGTGGTCGGTGCCGAGGTTCACCGGATCGGGGTCGTCGTAGCGCTCGGCGGCGAGCACGATGCCCTCGGCCGCGTCGTCCACGTACAGGAACTCGCGGCTCGCCGAGCCGGTGCCCCACAGCTCGATGTGGTCGGCGCCCGCCTCGATGGCGTCGACGCACTTCTTGATGAGGGCGGGGATCACGTGGCTCACGGCGGGGTGGAACTTGTCGCCCGGGCCGTAGAGGTTCGTGGGGATGAGGTACGTGACGGATTGGCCGTACTGCTCGCGCGCGGTCTGGGCGTGCACCAGCTGGGCCAGCTTGGCGATGCCGTAGGGCGCGTTGGTCTCCTCCGGGTAGCCGCCCCACAGCGACTCCTCGTGGAAGGGCACCGGCGGCTCCTTCGGATAGGAGCAGACCGTGCCGACCAGGACGGTCTTGGCCACGTCGTGGGCTCGGGCCTCCTCGACCACGTAGGTCCCCATCAGCAGGTTGTCGAGGTACAGCTCGGCCGGGTGGACCTGGTTGTACCCGATGCCGCCCACCTTGGCGGCCAGGTGGATGACCAGGTCGGGGCGGACCTCATCGAACAGCGAGGCGGTGGCCGAGCGGTCGCGCAGGTCGACGTCTGCGCTCCGGGGCACGACGACCTCGCCGGCCCCGACCGCATCGAGGCGGGCCACCACGGCCCGGCCGAGGAAGCCGCTTCCGCCGGTGACCAGGACGCGGCGGTCGGCCCAGGAGTCGGTCATGGTCCCGATCGTACCGACCCCCGTCGACCGACCCGGTGCCGGTGGCAACCTCGACCGCTTGCCGCAGGTCAGAATCTCCTGGTGGACGCAGCGATCCGGGTGGCCGTGACGGTGGAGCAGTCGTGGCACCGCGTGCCCGGCGGCACGGCCACGTCGATCCTCTCCACCCTGGGTGCCCTCGCCGGCCAGCCGGACCTCGAGCTGGTCGGGGTGGCCGCTCGCCACGCCGACGCGCCGCCGGTCGATCTGGTGCCGCCGATCCCCGTGCAGCACCTCCCGTTGCCCCGGCTCGCCCTGTACGAGTCGTGGCACGCCCTGGGCTGGCCCAAGGTGGAGCGGGCCACCGGACCCGTCGACGTCGTCCACGCGACGGCCGTGGCGATCCCGCCCACCGACGCGCCCCTCGTCGTGACCGTCCACGACCTGGCGTTCCTCGCCGACCCCACCCAACCCACCCGCCACGGGTTGCGGTTCTTCCGCCGGGGGACCGAGCTGGCCCGCCGTCGGGCCCGCCTGATCCTGGTGCCGTCGGAGGCGACGGCCGCCGAGTGCCGAGACGCCGGGTTCGACCCGGCGCGGATCCGGCTGGTGCCGTGGGGCGTCGATCGTCGGGCGGTGGGCCGCACCGAGGTCGAAGCGGTGCGGCGGACGCACGGGCTCGAGCGGCCCTACGTCTTGTTCGTCGGCACCTTCGAGCCACGGAAGAACCTGGGGGGCCTGCTCCAGGGGGCTCGTGCGCTCGCCGGGCGCGACGTCGAGCTGGTGCTCGTGGGCCCCGACGGGTGGAACGAGGACGCCGGTCCGAAGATCGACGCGCTGGAGCGGGCGGGGGTCACCGTGCGCCGACTCGGCTGGGTGGCGCCCTCGGACCTCCCGGCGCTCTACGCCGGGGCCGCGGCGTTCTGCTTCCCGAGCCGGCGCGAGGGGTTCGGGATGCCCGTGCTCGAGGCCATGGCCCAGGGCGCACCGGTGGTGACCTCGGCGGGCACGGCCACGGAGGAGGCGGCCGGCGGGGCGGCACTGCTGGTCGATCCGCTCGACCCCGACGCCATCGGCGAGGCGCTGGCGGCGATCCTCGACGACGGGGCCCTCGCGGCCGACCTCGCCCGGCGGGGCCGACTCCGAGCGGCCGAGGCCTCGTGGGCCCGCACCGCCGAGCTGACCGCGGCGGCCTACCGGGAGGCGGCGGCGTGAGCGTCGACGCCCGCGGGCCCCGCCGCATCGGCGTGAACCTCCTCTGGCTCGTGCCGGGGGTGGTCGGCGGCAGCGAGGAGTACACGACCCGGCTGCTGCGCGGGCTCGCCGAGGCCCGCCCGTCCGACCTGCGCCTCACCCTCTTCGCTCTCGCGCCCTTCGTCGACGCCCACCCCGACCTCGCGGCCGCGTACCCCACGGTCACCACGCGCATCGACGGCCATCGCAAGGCCGAGCGGGTCGCCTACGAGGCCACCTGGCTCGCCCGCCAGGCGGCCGGGCACAGCATCGACCTCCTCCACCACGCCGGCGGGGTCGTGCCGCCCGGGCCGGCCGTGGGGCGCATCCGGTCGGCGCTGACCGTCCACGACCTGCAGCCGCTCGTGATGCCGGAGAACTTCTCGGCGACCAAGCGCCGGTGGCTGGCCACGATGCTGCCGAGATCGGTGCGCCGCGCCGCCGCGGTGTTCACCCCGTCGGACCCGACGGGAGCCCAGGTGGTGTCCCGCCTCGGCATCGACCGAGCCCGGGTGCGCACCGTGCCCCACGGCATCGAGCCGCCGACGCCGGTGCCGCCCGCCCGCGTCGCCGACGTGCGGGCCCGGTACCGGCTCGGCGAGCAGGTGGTGCTCTACCCGGCCATCACCTACGCCCACAAGGACCACCGGACCCTGGTGGCCGCCTTCGCCCGGCTGGCCCGCTCTCGCCCCGAGGCCACGCTCGTGCTCACGGGCGGGGCCGGACCGGTCGAGGGCGAGGTGGTGGCGGCGATCCGCAGCTCGGGCGTCGGTCACCAGGTGCGCCGCACCGGTCGGATCCCCGCCGACGACCTTCGGGCCCTCTACGCCGCCGCATCGGTGGTGGCCGTGCCGAGCCGCTTCGAGGGCTTCGGCGCGCCGGCGCTCGAAGCGATGGCCGCTGGGGTCCCGGTCGTGGTGAGCGACGCGACTGCGCTGCCCTGGGTGGTGGGTGACGCCGGCTTGAAGGTGCCCCCCGGCGACGTGGAGCGGTGGTGCGGCGCGCTCGCCCGAGTGCTCGATCAACCGACGGTGGCGGCGACGCTCGCCGCCGCCGGACGGGTGCGGGCCGCCTCGTTCACCTGGGATCGGGCCGCGGGCGCCCTCGCCGCCGGCTACCGGGCGGCCCTCGACGTGGGGGAGACTGGGGTGAGATGAACGTCCTCGTCCTGTGCCCGCACTTCGAGCCCGACCTGGCGCCCACCGGCGTGGTGATGACCGAGATCGCCCACCAGCTCGCCGAGCTCGGCGACCGCCTCCACGTGGTCACCTCGCTGCCCTGGTACCAGCACCACGCCATCGAGACCGGTTGGGAGGGGCAGGTGGTCCGCCACGAGGAGCGGCCGTGGGGGCGGATCACCCGCGTGCACCCGTTCCCCACCGACAAGCGGAACATCCCGGCCCGAGCGCTGGCGTTCGGTGGGTTCACCGCGCTGACGGGCCTGGCGGGGCTCGTCTCGCGGGCCACCCCCGACGTGGTCCTCGCCATGTCTCCGCCGCTCACCCTGGGCGCGGCCGGCTGGGCCGCCGCCCGCGCCCACCGGGCGCCGTTCGTGTTCAACATCCAAGACGTCTTCCCCGACGTGGCCGTCGAGCTGGGTGCCATCACCGACCCTCGGGTCATCCGCTTCGCCTCGTGGCTCGAGCGCGAGACGTACCTGCGGGCGGACGCCGTCACGGTGCTCTCCGACGACCTGCGCGACAACGTGGCCGCCAAGCTCGCCGGCCGACGACGCCCCGCCGCCGACCCGGCGAAGGTCCGGGTGATCCCGAACTTCATCGACACCGACCGCATCCGACCGGGCGAGCGCGACAATGCCTACCGGCGCGAGTTCGGCCTCGAGGGCAAGACGGTGGTGATGTACGCCGGCAACGTGGGGCTCTCGCAGTCGCTCGACCTGGTGCTCGCCGCCGCCACCCACCTCGCCCACGATCCCGACGTCGCCTTCGTCATCAACGGTGGCGGCTCGGCGCGGCCCGGGCTGGAGCAGGCGGCGGCCGGGCTGCCCAACGTCCGCTTCGTCGACATGCAGCCGGCCGACCGCTTGGGGGAGGTCGCGGCGGCGGCCGACATCCACGTGGTGCCCCTGCGCACCGGGCTGGCCCGCTCGAGCGTCCCGTCGAAGCTCTACACGATCCTCGCCGCCGGGCGCCCGGTGGTGGCCTCGGTCGACCCCGGCACCGAGGTGGCCCGGACCGTCGAGGCGGCCGGGGCCGGGGTGGCCGTCCCGCCCGACGACGCCGAACGCTTCACCAAGGCCCTGGTGCAGCTGATCGAGGCGCCCGACGACGCCCGGCGCATGGGCGACGCGGGGCGCCGATTCGTGGAGCGCTGGGCGTCGCCGGCCGCCGTCGGGGCCGCCTACCACGACCTCTTCGCCGAGCTGGCAGGCGCTCGACCCGAATCCTGGGGGCACCGCTCCGGCAAGTAGGTTGATGCGCCTATGGCAGGTTCCTCTTCGGCCAAGAAGGTCGCCCGCGTCGCCGCCAAGAGCGGCTCGGGCCACCAGTCCGACGCCAGCGCGAAGCAGCGCAACTGGCTGTTCGTCGTGGCCATCGTGGCCATCGTGGCGCTGGGCATCGGCATCGTCGTGTTCGCCCGCGACAAGAACGGCGGCGGCGGCGACAACGCCACGCCGCCGCGGGCGAACCTCGGCGACGGCAACCCGTCGGACCACTGGCACGCCGCCTTCGCGGTCAACGTGTGCGGCAAGGAGATCACGGCCCTCCAAGACGGTCCCACCGATGTCGAGGGCATCCACACCCACGGCGACGGGCTCATCCACATCCACCCCTTCACCCGCTCGGCCGCCGGCGATCGCGCCACCATGGGCAAGTTCTTCAAGCAGGTGAGCTTCACGGTCACCGACGCCGGCTTCCAGCTGCCCGCCGGGACCACCACCGAAGACGGCGGCACGACGGTCAAGGAGGGGGAGACGACCTGCGGCGGCAAGCCCGGCGAGGTCGTGCTGGCCCACTGGAAGGATGCGGTGTCCGCCGAGGGCACCAAGCCCGACAAGATCTTCACCAAGGACTTCGGCTCGGTGCCCTTCACCGAGGACGGCGGGGCGTTCACCCTCGCGTACGTGGTGAAGGGCAGCAAGGACATCCCCGCGCCCTCGACCGCCTCGGAGATCCAGACGCTGGGCGCGGTCGACGGCAGCCCCACGCCCTCGAGCGACAGCGGCTCGTCCGACGTGACGGTCCCGGTGTCGCCCGACGGCTCCGACACCAGCACCGACGGTGGCAGCGGAACGGGCGCCGGATGAAGGCGGTCGTCCTCGTCGGCGGGTTCGGCACCCGCCTGCGCCCGCTGACCCTCAACACGCCCAAGCAGATGCTGCCGATCCTGAACCGGCCGATGATCGAGCACGTGCTCGAGCACCTCGCCGACAACGGGATCACCGACGCGGTGCTCTCCATGGGGTTCCGTCCCGACGCCTTCCGCGATGCCTACCCCGACGGCACCTGCGCCGGCGTGGAGGTCCACTACGCGGTGGAGCCCGAGCCGCTCGACACGGCGGGCGCCATCCGCTTCGCCGCCCTCGACGCCGGCATCGACGAGCGCTTCGTGGTGGTCAACGGCGACGTGCTCACCGACCTCGACCTGGGTGCCCTCGTCGCGTTCCACGACGCCCACGGCGGGGAGGGCACCATCGCCCTGCACCGCGTCGAGGATCCGTCGGCCTTCGGCGTGGTCCCCACCGATGCCGACGGCCGAGTGCAGGCGTTCGTGGAGAAGCCGCTGCGCGAGGAGGCGCCCACCGACCTCATCAACGCCGGCACCTACGTCCTCGAGCCGGCGGTGCTCGCGCGGATCGACGACGGCCGCAAGGTCTCGATCGAGCGAGAGGTCTTCCCGGCGATGGTGGCCGACGGCGCGCTCTACGCCATGGCCGGTGACACCTACTGGATCGACACCGGCACCCCCGCCAAGTACCTCGAGGCCCAGATGGACCTCTTGAAGGGCCTGCGGGGCGAGCGGCGCGACGGGATCCACCCGGGGGCCAAGGTCTCGCCCGAGGCCACCGTGCTGCGCTCGGTGGTCGGCGAGGGCGCGGTCGTCGAGGCCGGCGCCACCGTGCGGGGCTCGGTGCTGATGGCCGGCGCCCACGTCGAGGGCGGGGCCACCGTGGAGCGGGCGATCCTGGGCCCCGGCGCCCACGTGGCCGCCGACGCCCGGGTCGACGACGTCGCCGTGCTCGGGCAGGGCGCCGTGGTGGGAGCGGGGCTGCGGATGTCGGGCGGCACGCTCGGCATCGACGAGCACCTCGAGGTCGAGGTCGAGGTCGACGAGGAGGGTTCCTGAGGTGCGGGCACTGGTCACGGGTGGGGCGGGGTTCATCGGGTCGACGCTGGTCGACCGGCTGCTGGCCGAGGGCCACGAGGTCGACGTGGTCGACGACCTCTCGAGCGGGTCGATGGCGAACCTCGCCGACGCCCGGGCCAACCCCGACCACCGCTTCAACTTCCACCGCCTCGACATCCGCGACGGCGCGCTCGTCGAGCTGATCGAGCGGCGCAAGCCCGAGGTGGTGTTCCACCTGGCGGCCCAGATCGACGTTCGGGTGTCGGTGAGCGACCCGGTGCACGACGCCATGATCAACGTGATCGGGAGCCTGCACGTGCTCGAGGGCGCCCGTCGTGCGGGCGCCCGGAAGGTGGTCTTCGCCTCGTCGGGCGGCACCATCTACGGCGCGGTGGCCGACGAGGACCTGCCGGCCAAGGAGTCGCACCCCCAGCAGCCGCTGTCGCCCTACGGCATCACCAAGAAGGTGGTGGGCGACTACCTGTTCGCCTACCGCGAGCTGCACCAGCTGGAGTTCACCGCGCTGGCGCTGGCCAACGTGTACGGGCCCCGCCAGGACCCCCACGGGGAGGCCGGCGTGGTGGCGATCTTCGCCGGCCGCCTGCTGCGCGACGAGCCGTGCACCATCTTCGGCGACGGCGCCCAGACCCGTGACTACGTCTTCGTCGACGATGTGGTCGATGCCTTCGTGCGGGCGGCCCACAAGGGCGACGGCCTCATCATCAACATCGGGACGGGCATCGAGACCTCGGTGAACGAGCTGTACGCCACGATGGCGCGCGTGGCCCAGGTCGACCGCCCCGCCGTCTCCGCCGAGGCTCGACCCGGCGAGCTGGCCCGATCCTCGCTCGACGCCTCCCGTGCGGAGATGCAGCTCGGCTGGACGCCCTGGACCGACCTCGCCGCGGGGAGCGCGGCGGTGCTCGAGTTCTTCCGCCAGCGCGACGCCGGCTAGCGGAACAGGTCCTCCGCCGGGTCGCGCACGATCTCGTCGCGCACGCTGCTGGTGCGGAACCAGCGCTCGTCGACGCCGCGGATCACCGCGACGGGCCGGCCCGACGCCTTGCCGAGCACGAGGTCGGCGGCGCCGGCCAGCTCGTCGACGACGGCGACCTCGGTGACCAGCAGCTCGCGGCCTTGGGTGTCGGTGGTGCCCCGGTGGTCGAGGATGGCCCCGATCCCGGCGCAGCCGATGGCGACGTCGGTCAGGCCCCGTCGCCACGTGCGGCCGAACGTGTCGCTGACGATGACCGCCACCTCGACGCCGGCCCGGGCCCGGATGCCGTCGCGGATGCGGCGGGCCGACCGGTCGCTGTCGTCGGGCAGCAGGGCGGCGTAGCCCAGCTCCACGTTGGAGAGGTCGATGCCGGCGTTGGCGCACACGAAGCCGTGCTTGGTCTCGGAGATCACGAGGTCGCCGCGCCGGCGCAGGACCCGGACGCTCTCGGCCTCGACCAGCGCCTTGTGGCTCCGGGGATCGTCGGGGTCGACGGCCACCAGCTTGCCCTCGGCCTTCGACACGACCTTCTGCGTCACCACAAGCACGTCGCCGTCGCGGAGGCCGCCGTGGTGCTCGGCGGCGGCGGCCGCGATGATCCCGGCGAGGTCGTCACGCGGGCGGACCTCGCCGATGCCCTCGATGCCGAAGATCTCGAGGCGGGGGCTCATCGCGACGCCTCCAAGGTGGTGCGGGCGAGGGCGGCGGCCACCTCGGGGGTGCGCATCACCGTCTCGGCCACGACGGGTCGGATGCCCGCCGCGGCCACGGCGTCGGCGAGCTCGGCGTCGGCCTCGTCGATCACCAGCGTGGCCGCCAGGGGCGCGTAGAGGCGGGCGACGCCCACGACGCTCGCCTCGTGGCCGAGCTCGACGAGCAGCCGATCGGCCGGGCCCTTGAGGGCGGCGCCGGCCACGATGGGCGAGACGGCGACGTTGGCCGATCGGCGGGCTTCGACGGCGTCGCGCACCCCGGGTACGGCGAGGACCGGATCGATCGACACCAGCGGGTTGGAGGGGGCGATGACCAGCACCTCCGCCTCGGTGATGGCGGCCATGGCCGCCTCGGTCGGCCGTGCCGACTCGGCGCCGTCGAAGCGGACCGCCGTCACCGGGACGGCGTGGCGCCGCTGGACGAAGTACTCCTGGAAGCTGACCTCGGTGCCGTCGTCGCCGCCGTCGCCGGCCAGGGTGACCACGGTGCGGACCGGGTCGTCGGAGACGGGGAGCAGCCGCAGGCCCAGCCCCCAGGCGGTGGCGATCTCGGCCGTGACCTCGGTGAGGGTGGCGCCCTGGCCCAGGCGGTGGGTGCGGTAGAGGTGGGTGCCGAGGTCGCGGTCGCCGAGGCCGAACCAGGAGATCCCGCCGTAGCGCGCCACGGTCTCCATGGCCTGCCAGGTCTCCCCGCGCAGGCCCCAGCCCTTCTCCGGATCGATCTCGCCGGCGAGGGTGTAGGTGATGGTGTCGAGGTCGGGGCTGATCCGCAGGCCGTGGAGCTCGAGGTCGTCGCCCACGTTGACGACCGCGGCGACGGTGGCCGGATCGACGACGCGGAGGATCCCCGAGAGCATGCGGGCGGCACCGACCCCGCCGGCGATGACGGTGACCTGGGGCGACATGGCGCCGACCCTACCGGTGGCCGCTACGGGTACCGAACGGTGACGGACCCGGCCGACGACGAGGCCCGGATGGTTCGCGACGACGCCGGATCGGTGCGCACCGCGATCTCGGTGCCGCTCGCGGACGAGGAGGCGTCGACGGCGTAGGCCACCTCGGAGCGGGGCACCACGATGCTGACCCGACCCGCCGAGGAGGAGGCGTCCACGCGGTTGGGAGCGGCGGCGAGCTCGAGGGCGACGCTCCCGGCGGTGGAGGTGGCCTGGACGTCGGCCGAGCGGCTCTCGGCCACGGTCACGCCACCCGCCCACGAGCGCAGGCGCAGGTCCCCCGACCCGCCGATCACGGTGACGGCGCCACCCGAGGAGCTGGCGTCGATGAGCCCGTCGATCTGCTCGACGCGGATCGAGTCGCTGTCGGAGCGCAGCACCAGCCGCGTGTCGGTCGGGACCGACACGGTGTAGCCGACGGAGCAGAAGTTGCTGATCCCCGTGCAGGAGCTGCGCAGGACGAGTCGACCGTCGATGGTCTCCTGGGATCGGCGCGGCTGGACGATGGAGCGTTCGACGCGCTCGGTGATCGTCACCCGCTCCGAGGTGCTGGCCACCACCCGGATCGGTCCGGCGGCGTGGATCTCGAGCACGTCGACGGGTTCGTCGATCACCGTCCGCTCGGTGCGGACCTGTCGGCCGAGGAGCGACAGCGTGCTCCACGCGCCCCAGCCGACGAGCACGACGGCCAGCACGGAGCCCAGGACCACCCAGCCGGCACCCCGCCGGTGCGGCGGCGCCGGTGGCCCGCTCGGCGGGGCCGGGCGCGGCGCCGGCGGCGGCGCGGTCGGCGGGGTGGTGGTGGGCGGGGGCGGGGGTAGGAGGGCCGTGGGGTCGTCGGCGGTCATCGCTGGGCCTCCATCCACCGCAGCACGGCGAGGACCCGGCGGTGGTCGGCCTCGTCGCGGGGCAGGTCGAGCTTGGTGAACAGGTTGCTGACGTGCTTCTCGACGGCGCCCTCGCCCACGACCATGGCCGCGGCGATCGCCGAGTTCGAGCGACCCTCGGCCATCAGCCCGAGGACCTCGCGCTCGCGAGGCGTCAGCCCGGCGAGCGGGTCGGTGGTGCGAGCGCGGGCGAGCAGCTGGGAGACCACCTCGGGGTCGAGGGCGGTGCCCCCGTCGGCCACCCGCCGACAGGCCTCCACGAAGTCGCCGACATCGGCGACCCGGTCCTTCAGGAGGTACCCGACCCCCGACGTGTTGCCGGCCAGCAGGTCGGTGGCGTAGCGCTCCTCGACGTACTGGGAGAGCACGAGCACGGCGGTGCCGGGATGGTCGGCGCGCAGGCGCAGCGCGGCCCGGATCCCCTCGTCGGTGAAGGTCGGCGGCATGCGGACGTCCACGATGGCGAGGTCGGGGCCGTGGCGCTCGACGGCATCGAGCAGCAGCTCGGCGTCGCCGACGGCGGCGACCACCTCGTCGCCGGCATCGGCGAGCAACCGGGTGAGGCCGGCACGGAGGAGGACCGAGTCCTCGGCGATCACGATGCGCACGGGAGCTCCACGAAGAGGGAGGTGGGTCCGCCAGCGGGGCTGACGAGCTGGAAGCGGCCGCCGAGGCCCTGCACCCGCTCCTGGAGGCCGGCGAGGCCGGTGCCGCGCTGCGGGTCGGCCCCGCCGCGGCCGTCGTCGGTGACGGCGATGGCGAGGCGGCCGCCCGCGGACTCGATGGTGACCGTGGCCCGGGTGGCCTGGGCGTGCTTGGCCACGTTGGTGAGGGCCTCGACGGCGATGAAGTAGGCGGCGCTCTCCACGGCGGCGGGTGGACGGTGGTCGACCCGCACGTCGAGGTGCACGGGCAGGGGGAGACGAGCGATGACGGGGGAGAGGGCGGCATCGAGGCCGCGGTCGCCCAAGATGGCAGGCTGGAAGCCGCGCACCAGGTCGCGCAGCTCGCCGAGCGCGGCCTTGGCCTCCTGGTGGGCTTCGGCCACGAGCGCCCGCGCCCCCTCGGGGTCGGAGTCGAAGCGCTCCTGGGCCATGCCGAGGTCCATGGCGAGCGCCACGAGCCGCTGCTGGGCGCCGTCGTGGAGGTCGCGCTCGATGCGGCGCCGCTCGGCCTCGGCGGCGTCGACGGCGGCGCTGCGGCTGGCCTGGAGCTGCTGCACCTGGGCCTCGTAGGCCACCTCGGCACCGGGGCCGAGCAGGCCACGCACGAGGCGGCCGAGGAGCGAGGAGATCGCGACGGTGGCCCACGGCGCGGCGACGACCACCCCGACCGCGCCCACCGCGGCGGCGCCCAGCGCGCCCGGGGTCGTGGTGATGTCGAAGAGCCAGAACCGAGCGGTGTCGGCGGGCAGCGCCGGACGAACGAGGGGCAGGACGAGCAGGGCGATCGATCCCGACCAGAGGGAGATCACGAGCGAGAAGGCGATCGACGACGTGATCAGGTGGACGCCGAAGTAGAGGAGCTCCTTCCACCGGCTCGCCGTGGTGAACCGCTGGAGGAGCCGCTGCCACCAGCTGCCGTGCAGGGGCGGGTGCGGATCGGCGACCGCCACGTCGAGCAGGGCGGCGGCGCGGGACCGCTCGACGCGCCCGAACCCCCGGGCCGTCACCGACGCGAGCCAGGCCGTGCCCACCGCCGCGGGGAGCAGGATGATGCTCGACGCCATGCCGATGGTGACCCCGGCGAGCGCGGCGATGATCGGGAAGGCGACCATCGCCACGAACGGATCGAGCGACACGTAGCCCAAGCGGCGCACGACGCGCAGGGAGCGCCAGGGGGCGAGGAGGGCGAGCACGGGTTGCACGGTACGGGTCCGCGCTCGGCGCGGCCATCCCGTCGCCCCACGACCCGAGGGTGGGGACAACCCGAGGTCGCCCGTCGGGCGACCTCGGCCGACGGTCAGTGGGCCAGGTGGCGCAGGTCGCCCGAGAGCAGGGCGAGGTCGGCGTCGACCATCATCGTGACGAGGTCGGGGTACGAGGTGGTGGGCTCCCAGTCGAGCTGGCGCTTCGCCTTCGCCGGGGTGCCGACCAGCAGGTCGACCTCGGCGGGGCGGAAGAAGCGCTCATCGACCTTCACGTACTGCTCCCAGTCGAGGTCGACGTGGCCGAAGGCCAGCTCGCAGAACGACCGCACGGTGTGGGTCTCGCCGGTGGCGACCACGTAGTCGTCGGGCGTGTCCTGCTGGAGCATCCGCCACATGGCGTCGACGTAGTCGCCGGCGAAGCCCCAGTCACGCTGGGCGTCGAGGTTGCCGAGGCGCAGCTCGTCGGCCATCCCGAGCTTGATCTTGGCGACGGTGTTGGAGATCTTGCGGGTCACGAACTCGAGGCCGCGCCGGGGCGACTCGTGGTTGAAGAGGATGCCGGAGCTGGCGTGGAGGTCGTAGGACTCGCGGTAGTTGATGGTGATCCAGTGGCCGTAGACCTTGGCCACGCCGTAGGGCGAGCGCGGGTAGAGCGGGGTGTCCTCCGCCTGCGGCACCGCCTGCACCTTGCCGAACATCTCCGACGAGGAGGCCTGGTAGAAGCGGATCTCGGGATCGACCAGCCGGATGGCGTCGAGGATGCGGGTCACGCCGAGGCCGGTGATCTCGCCGGTGAGCACCGGCTGGCCGAAGCTGGTCTGGACGAAGCTCTGCGCCGCCAGGTTGTACACCTCCTGGGGGCGGTGCTCCTGGAGGATCTGGATCATCGAGACCTCGTCGAGGAGGTCGCCCGGGACGAAGGTGATCTTGTCCTGGATGTGGGCGATGCGCTCGAAGTTGACGGTGGAGGACCGCCGCACCATGCCGATCACCTCGTAGCCCTTCGAGAGCAGGAGCTCGGCCAGGTAGGAGCCGTCCTGGCCGGTGATGCCGGTGATGAGCGCGCGCTTGGTCATACGTAGAGTTGTACCGGTCCGACCCGCCCCGTGTCTGTCAACTGGGTTGGCACGATCCGACGGCCCGAGGGACGGCGATGGACACCTGGGAACCCACCTGGCCCGGCCGGCCGCCCGGCGCCGGCTCGCTCGGCCAGCGGATCTCGGCGCTGCGCGCCGACCGGGGGTGGACCCAACAGCAGCTCGCCGACCGCCTCGGCATCTCCCGCGTGGCGGTCTCGCACCTCGAGACCGACCTCAACATCCCGGGAGAGCGGACCGTCGCCCTGCTGGCCGGGCTGTTCCGCATGGAGCCCCACGACCTCGTGGCGGCCACGAGCTACCCGGTCGCCAAGTCCGACCGCCTGCCGGCCGTGGAGATCGGAAGAGCACACGTCTGAACTCCAGTCACGTTCGGTTATC
>ERZ795053.3947-NODE-3947-length-16426-cov-6.295828_pt1 | contig 16426 bp, 19 predicted proteins | sample MGYA00375137_ERZ795053 | MGnify/ENA primary metagenome ERZ795053 (study PRJEB30182, sample SAMN05720284) | activated sludge metagenome | isolation source: Anaerobic digester | place: Hong Kong | collected 2014-12-17 ...
CACCCACGACCAGCGCGAGGCGCTCGTCATGTCGGACGAGGTGATGGTCATGCACCAGGGCCGGGTCCAGCAGTCGGCGCCGCCGGCCGAGATCTACCGCCAGCCGGCCAACCGCTTCGTCGCCGGCTTTCTCGGCCTCACCAACTTCCTCGACGCCGAGGTCCTGCGCGCCGAGGGCGAGCGCCGGGTCGTGCGGATAGGAGGAGCGGAGCTGAGCGGCACCGGCAATGTCGCCACCGGTGCCCGGGTCACGGCGGCCCTCCGCGCCGAGAAGCTCCGCCTGCTCGCCCCCGGTGCCGTCGCCGAGACGCAGTTCCCGGCCACCGTCACCGAGGTCGTGTTCGAGGGCGACCGCATCCTCTATGAGGTCCGGGTCGACGGGCTCGGCAATGCCCGGCTCCAGCTCTTCGACCACGACCCCGAAGGCCACGGCCGGCACAGCCCGGGTGATATCGTGACGATCGGCTGGTCGTCCGCCCATCTTCTGCTTTTCACCGACTGAACGACACAACGACGGAAGGGAACCCTCGATGACGAAGCCGCTCACCACCATCGGCCGCCGCCGCCTGCTCCAGGCGGCCGGCCTCGGCACCACCGCCCTCGCCACGCCCTGGCTCTGGCGCCGGCCGGCCATGGCCCAGGAGAAGCCCGCCGAGCTCATCGTCCGTGCCTGGGGCGGCGTCTGGGTCGAGGCGCTCGACAAGGGTGTCTCGCAGCCCTTCACCGAGGCCACCGGCATCGCCATCCGCCACGACCTCACCGAGGACAACGAGATCCGCCCGCGCATCTGGGCCGCCGTCGACCAGGGCCGCGTGCCGCCGATCCACGTCAACTGGGACACCTCGACCAACGCCACCAAGTCGTCGCTCCGGGGCGTCACCGAGGATCTGGGCGATCTTCCGAACCTCGCCGACATGCTGCCCGCGGCCACGCCCGCCGGCTTCGACGGCGTGCCGATGATCAACATGTACTCCTATGTCTACGTCCTCGCCTATCGCGACGAGGCCTTCCCCGATGGCCCGCCCGTGAGCTGGCGGGAAATGCTGGAGCCGCGCTTCAAGGGCCGGGTCGCCCTCTACAACGACGGCATCGGCTTCCACCCGGCGGCGCAGATCGCCGGCGGCGGCACGCTCGAGGGCATTCCCGACGACATGGAGCCCTGCTGGGCGTTCATCCGCGAGCTCAGTGCGCAGGAGCCGCTGCTCGGCGAGGACCCGGACTTCACCGCCTGGTTCCAGAACGGCGAGATCGACATCGCCTGCACCATCCTCTCCAACGCCCGGGCCGCCAAGCAGAACGGCATCGCCGTCTCCTGGACCGTGCCGGAGGAGGGCGCCAAGGTCGACACCGACGGCATGTGGATCCCCAAGGGCCTGCCCGGGAACGAGCTCCATTGGGCGAAGGAATACGTCAACTTCGCCATGAGCCAGGCCGCCCAGCAGGAATGGACGAGCCTGCTCGGCCTGCCCGGCCTCCGCCCCGGCCTCACCGCCCCCGCCGACCTCGCCGGCGATCCCGCCTACCCGCAAACCCCCGAGGACTTCGCCCGCCTCATCTCCGTCCCGACCCGGATCCTGGTCGAGAACGAGAGCGACTGGTTCCAGAAGTTCCAGGAGATCATGCAGGGATAGGCCGGATCATGGGGGAGGCGTGGCCTCCCCCATGCGCCCCCTCGGGACTTGCGATTGGCCACCTCGGCGACTAGATTAGCCAAGGTTAGCCAAGGAGCCCCCGCCGTGCACACCGTGAACATGTTGGAAGCGAAGACGCAGCTCTCGAAGCTCGTCGAGGCCGTCGAGAGCGGCGCCGAAGCGGAGATCGTCATCGCCCGTAACGGCAAGCCGGCGGCGAAGCTGGTGCCGATCGGCGTGGAGAAGACGAAAAGGCGGCCGATCGGCTTCCTCGACGGCAAGTATCCCTCCACGAGTCAGGAAGAGTTCGATTCCACCAACGATGAAATCTATAAAATGTTCTTCGGCGAAGAGGAGTGAAGCTTCTCCTTGATACTCAAATAGCGATCTGGTCGATCTCTGGCTCAGAGAGGCTGAGCGGGCAGATGCGTGAGATGCTGGCGGCCGGGAGCAACGATATCTTCGTCTCGTCCGTCAGCATTTGGGAAATAGCGATCAAATTCCCACTACGAAAGCCATCAGCTCCGCCCTTCTCGGCCAGTGAGGCAGTCCGGCACTGCCGCACCATCGGTTACACCCTCCTCTCAATCACACCCGAGCACGCCGCGGCCGTCGGCACGCTGCCGCATCATCACGGCGATCCCTTCGACCGCCTCCTGATCGCCCAGGCGCTGACCGAGCCGCTGCGGCTCGTCACCGCCGACCGCAGGCTCGCCGCCTACAGCGACACCGTCATCCCGTGCTAGCCCAGCTCGCCCTTCGTCCGGATCACCTTGTGCAAGAGGCCGTAGGCCATGGCCTCCTCGGGGAACATCCAGTGGTCGCGGTCGGTGTCCTTGGCGATCCGCTCGATCGGCTGGCCGGTCTCGTTGGCGAAGATGCGGTTCAGCCTTTCGCGCATCTTGATGATCTGCTCGGCCTGGATGCCGATATCCGACGCCGACCCCATCATCCCGCCCGACGGCTGGTGCAGCAAAAAGCGCGTGTTCGGCAGGCAGAAGCGGTTCTCCCTCGCCGCGCCGACGAAGATCAGCGCACCCGCCGAGGCGACCCAGCCCGTGCCGATCGTCCGGACCCTGGGGCCCACGAACTTCAGCATGTCGTAGATCATGTCGCCGGATTCGACGTGCCCGCCGGGCGAGCTGACGAAGACGTTGATCCAGTCGTCGCCGTCGTCGGCCAGCGCCAGGAGCTGGGCCGCCACCAGCTTCGCCATCTTGTGCTCGACCTGGCCGGCGATCAGGATGGTGCGGCTCTTGAACAGCCGCTCCTCGAGCATGCCGCCCGCCTTGGCGCCATCGTCGGGCTTCTTCTTCTCGTCCTCGTCGTCCAGCCACATCGAATGGAATCTCCCTTGGCGGCCAGCCACCCGCAGTTGAGCGCCGGCCTTTGAAGCCTCGTGGCACCGTACCTAGCGCCCCGCCGGCCGAAGAACAATCCGCGCCTGCCCGCACGCTCGGCCTGCGCCTGCTCGACGGCCTGGAAGGGGTGCGTGCGACCCTCTTCCCCAGGGGCGCCGGCGGCCTCACCCCCTGGCTCTTCCTCCTCCCGGCGCTGCTCCTCACCTTCCTCCTCGTCGCCGGCATCGTGCCCTTGCTCGACACCTCGCTGCGCCAGCTCGACCGCGCCACCTTCCGTCCCGGCGAGGACTGGACGCTCGCCAATTTTCACACCCTCTGGGAACGTCCCGTCTACACTTGGCTCGCGGCCCGGACGATGGGGGCCGCCCTCGTCGTCACCGTCCTCAGCCTCCTGCTCGCCCTGCCTTACGCCTGGCTCATGGTCCGCACGCCCCGGCCCTGGCTGAAGAAGCTCCTGCTCGTCTCGCTCTTCCTGCCCTTCTTCATCGGCCAGGTGGTGCGCGCCTATGGCTGGCTCGTGGTGCTGGGCAACCAGGGCCTCGCCAATGCCGTGCTCGGCTGGCTCGGCCTGCCACCGGTGACGATCCTCTACACCCTGCCGGGCGTCGTGCTCGGCCTCGTCCAGTACATGCTGCCGTTTGCCGTGCTGATGCTGGCCCCGGCCTTCACCGCGGTGCCCGAGGAGATCGAGCTCGCCTCCGGCAGCCTCGGCGCCAGCCCGGCGCGCACCTTCCGCCACATCGTCCTGCCCCTGGTCCGCCCGGGCCTCGTCGCCGCCGCGGTCGTCGTCTTCACCCTCACGCTCACCGACTTCGCCATGCCGGCGATCATGGGCGGCGGCCGCAACGACTTCATCGCCAACGCCATCTACGATGCCTTCTTCTCGCTCAGCGATCCGGGCCTCGGCAGCGCCCTCGCCATCCTCCTGACCCTCGCCGGCACCACCATCGCCGGCATCATGCTCGCCCTCTTCGGGCTCGGCACGCTCGGCTATGTGCGGCGCGGCTGATGCAGCGCTCGCCCTTCACCCTGCTGCTCGGCCTGGTCGTCGCCTTCGACCTCGTCTTCCTCGCCGTGCCGACGCTGGTCGTCGTCGTCATCTCGTTCACCAGCGGCAACATGGTGGCCTTCCCGCCCGAGGGTTTCTCGCTCCGCTGGTACGGTGTGCTGCTCACCAGGCCCGAGTTCCTCGCCGCCCTCGGCCGCTCGCTGCAGGTCGGCCTCGTCTGCACAGCACTGGCGATCCCGGCCGGCACGCTCGCCGCGCTCGCCCTCGCGCGCTGGCGCATCCGCTATCCCACGGGCCTTCAGCTCTATCTCCTGCTGCCGTTCACCGTGCCATTGGTCGTCTCCGGCATCGCGCTCATGCTGCTCTTCGGTCGCATGGGCATGCTGGGGCAGGTCTGGCCGGTCGGGCTCGCCGCCTGCGTCATCAACCTGCCCTTCATGATCTGGGCGGTGGCGGCGTCGGTGAACCACCTCGACCCCGACCTCGAGAACGCCGCCATGAACTGCGGCGCACCGCCCACCCACACCTTCTTCACCGTCACCCTGCCGGCCGTGGCACCCGGCATCCTGACCGGGGCGCTGGTCATGTTCATCCTCGCCGTCAACGAGTTCCTGGTCAGCCTGATGCTGGTCGACGCGCGCATCGTCACCTTGCCGGTCCTCGTCTACAACGCCATCCGCAACATCATCACGCCCGACCTCGCCGCCGTCTCGGTCGTCTACCTGCTGATCGCCGTGATCGCGATCTGGCTGCTCGACCGCCTCGTCGGCCTCGGCATCCTCCTCGAGTCCAAGCGGAGCTGACGCAGCCCATGATCAATCTCTTCGAGCTCGACCAGCTCTCCACCGCCGAGCGCGAGGCCCTCCTGCTGCGCACCGAGGCCGACCTCTCCGCCTTCATGCAGCCCGTGGCCCGGATCGTCGACCGCGTGCGCGACGGCGGCGACGCTGCCATCGCCGAGCTCGCCCGCGAGATCGACGGTGTCACCCTCGACCCCGCCGGGCTCGAGGCGACCGAGGCCGAGTTCGCCGCCGCCGACGCGGCGCTCGACCAGGACGTCAAGGACGCCATCGCCTACGCCACGGACAACATCCGCCGCTTCCACGAGCGCCAGAAGCCCGAGGACATGTGGCTGATGGAGATCCAGAAGGGCGCTTTCGCCGGCGAGCGCTGGTCGCCGATCCGCTCGGTCGCCTGCTACGTGCCGCGCGGCAAGGGCGCCTTCCCCTCGGTCATGATGATGACCACCATCCCGGCCGTCGTCGCGGGCGTGGCCGAGATCATCGTCCTCACCCCGCCGACCCCGGAGGGCGGCATCGACGCCGCCTCGCTCCACGCCGCCCGCATGGCCGGCGTGCGCCGCGTCTTTCGCGTCGGCGGGGCCGTCGCCGTGGCGGCTGCCGCCTACGGCACGGCCACCATCCCGAAGGTGGCGAAGATCGTCGGTCCCGGCAGCCCCTGGGTGGTCGCCGCCAAGCGGCATCTGGCGGACCGGATCGATACCGGCCTGCCGGCCGGCCCGTCCGAATCCATCGTCCTCGCCGACGCCACGGCCAACCCCGACATCGCCGCCCTCGACCTCCTGATCGAGGCCGAGCACGGCGCCGACAGCAGCGCCTATCTCGTCACCGACAGCCGTGAGGTCGCCGAGCGCGCCCGCGCCCGCCTGCCCGAGCTGATCGCCAATCTGGGCGCGGAGCGCCGGGGCTACATCGAGGCCGTCCTCGGCGGCAAGTGCGGCGGCATCGTCCTCGCCCCCTCATGGGACGAAGCGGTCCGCTTCACCAACGACTACGCGCCCGAGCACCTCGAGATCCTCTCGAAGGAGCCCATGCAGCACCTCGGTGCGATCACCGATGCCGGCGAGATCCTGCTCGGCGAGAACACGCCCATGACCATCGCCAATTTCTGCCTCGGCCCCGACTGCGTCCTGCCCACCGGCGGCTGGGCCCGCACCTTCTCCGCGCTCGGCGTGCAGGACTTCATGAAGCGCACCAGCCTCGGCCACGTCACCCGCGCCGGCTTCGCCGAGCCGGCCCGTCACGCGGCGGTGCTGGCCCGCTACGAGGGCTTCGAGGCGCACGCCCAGGCGCTGGGTCCCATCCGCGACACGTTCAGGCCGTAGGAATCCTCGACCCCGGACGTTTCGTCACTTCCGCCAGACCCCGCCACCGTCCAGACTGGAGCGGTTGACTAGGCTCCCGGGAAGCGATGCGGCAGGCGCGGCGATATGGCGGGCGATGGGCGGGCAGGGCGGCGCTCGTGGCGCTGCTGCTGCAGCTCGCCCAGCCGTGGCTCGGCCTGCAGCCGGTCAGGGCGGAGGTCGGGCCCACGGGGCCTGTCCTCGTCATCTGCACCGGCAGCGGCCTGCTCCGCATCTACGCCGACGGCACGCCGGTGCAGGAGACCGACCGGCAGGGCCTGCATTGCACGGCCTGTGTCGCCCGGCTGCACGGTCCGGCGCTGCTGCCGACCGCCCCGGCCCTGCGCCTGCCGAGGGTCGCAACGCCCGTCGCCACCCGCGTGTCGGCGCCCGGAACCGCTGCCAGAGCCACGGCCCCGCCACTGCCGGCGCGCGGCCCGCCAACGGTCTGAGCCACGCTCAAGAATTCCTTTCCCGTCAACGACACGGGGCGTCTCGCGTGGCCTTTGGCCCGCCGCCCCTGCATCTCACTCTGGAGACCATCCATGCTGCGCTGGATTCTTTCGGGCACCCTTGCCCTTGCCGCCATCGGTACCGTTCAGGCGAACGAGCTCACGGTCGGCGAGATCACCATCGATCACCCCTGGGCCCGGGCCACGGCGGCCCAACAGGCGAACGGCGCGGCCTATCTCGTAGTCGACAACGGCGGCGAGGCGGACCGCATCCTGGGTGCTGCGAGCCCGGTCGCAGGCCGGGTCGAGCTGCACAACCACATCGACGACAACGGTGTGATGCGCATGCGCCGGGTCGAGGCCATCGACCTCCCCGCCGGCGAGACCACCGCGCTCGCCCCGGGCGGCCTGCACATCATGCTGTTCGAGCTCGGCGCGCCCCTGGTCGTGGGCGAGACCTTCCCGCTCACGCTGACCCTCGAGCAGGCCGGCGCGGTCGAGGTCGAGGTCACGGTCGAGCCGGTGAGCTACGGCATCGGGGGCGACGCCAAGGGCCATCAGGGCCACGGCAGCGGCGGCTGAGACAAGGCCGGGCAGCACCTGCTTCAGGCAGGTGCTGCCCGCAAGCTCACTCGGCCCGCTTCATGCCGGTGACCATGGCGCGCACCAGGTTCTCGCCATGCGAGAGGCTCGAGAAGATCACCCCCGCGATGTGCGTGGCGATCAGCACCAGCATGAGGTTGGCCGCCACCTCGTGGGTCTCCTCGAGCCATCTGGGCTCGTGGCCGAGGAGGTCGGTCGTGAGCAGCCAGCCCGAGCCGCCGGTCACCACGAGCCCGGCGAGCAGCGCGAGGACCATGGCCGCACCCAGGGGATTGTGGCCGAGATAGCGCTTCGCGCGCATCGCCAGCGCGTCCCGCGCATAGGCGAGGGTGGTCGCCCGGCCGAAGGCGAAGTCCCGAAACCGCGCATGCGGCGAGCCGATGAAGCCCCAGACGACGCGCATGCCGACCAGCGCCAGGACGCCGTAGCCCAAGAGCTCGTGCAGCCAGTCGATCTCCTCGCCCGTCAGCCACGCGGCGGTGAAGAAGACCACGAGCGCCCAGTGGAAGAGCCGGACGAACGGATCCCAGACCCGCACCAGCCGGACGTCCGCGTCCGCTCCGGCCGGTGCGGCGGCGGCCATCAGTCGTCCTCGCCCGGCACGACCGCGCCCGAGACCGGATCGACATAGGCCTCGACCTCGAAGCCGTTGGCATCGCGGCCCTCGACCTCGTAGCAATTGCCCTCGCGGTCGATCTCGCGCACCTCGTAGCCCATGCCCTGGAGCTTGGCGCGGAGCGCATCCTCGGTCATCCACTGGGCACGCGGGACGTCGGCGCAGTCGGGGCCGGAGGCCAGGGCCGGCAGGGCCAGCGCCATCGGCACGAGGGCGGTGGAAAGCATCAGGAGCTTGCGCATGTTCGAGTTCTCCAATTCGTCAGCCGGCAGGATCGCCGACGCCGCGGACCATAGGCTCGCCCTGCTGTCGCCGGCCTGTCGGTCCTTGTCAGCCTTCTGTCAGCGCTCGCTGCCTATGCTCGCCGCATGACCCGCACCCGCCTCGCCCTTCTCGCTTCGCTCCTCGCTTCGCTGCCGTTGGCCAAGGCTGCTGCCGACAGCGACCACGAGCGCGCGCGACAGGCGCTCGAGCGGGGCGAGGTGCTGCCCTTGGCCGAGATCCTGGAGCGCGTGCGCAGCCAGGCGCCGGGCGAGGTGATCGAGACCGAGTTCGACCGTGAGGGCGGGCGCTGGGTCTACGAGCTCAAGCTGATCGATCCGCAGGGCCGCGTGGTCGAGCTCGAGGTGGACGCCGTGGACGGCCGCATCCTGCGCTCGGAGCTGGACGATTGAGGCTGCTCCTGGTCGAGGACGACCGCCGCATCGCCCGGGACGTCATCGCCCTGCTCGAGGCCCAGGGCCACCTCGTCGACCACGCCACCGACGGCGAGGATGCCTGGTTCAAGGGCGACGTCGAGGACTACGCCGCCGTCGTCCTCGATCTCGGCCTGCCCGGCATGGACGGGCTCGCCGTGCTCAAGCGCTGGCGCGAGAACGGCCGGACCATGCCGGTCCTCGTGCTCTCGGCCCGGGGCACCTGGAAGGAGCGCGTTGAAGGCATCGACGCAGGCGCCGACGACTACCTGCCCAAGCCCTTCGAGCCGGAGGAGCTGGCCGCCCGCCTCCGCGCCCTGATCCGCCGTTCCGCCGGGCAGGGCCGGCCGGTGCTCGAGATCGGCGATGTCGCCCTCGACCCGCGCGCCATGCGGGTCAGCGTCAAGGGCGTGCCCAGGGCGCTCTCGCCGCAGGAATTCCGCCTGCTCGACTACCTGATGCTGCAGGCCGGCCGGGTGGTGCCGCCGAGCGAGCTGCTCGAGCAGCTCTATGGCGACGAGGACAGCCGCGAGACCAACACGATCGAGGTGCTGGTCGGCCGCCTGCGCAAAAAGCTCGGCGTCGAGCTGATCTCGACCCGGCGCGGCTTCGGCTACACGATCGAGCGGGACGACCCGGCACCTTGAGCAGCCAGTCCCTGCGCCTGCGTCTGCTGCTGGCCCAGGCCGCGTCGGTGGTCGTGGCCCTCGTCCTCGCCGGCATCGGCCTCACCGTGCTCTTCGAGCGCCACCTCGAGCGCCGCGTCGACCAGGAGCTCGCGACCTATGTGCGCCAGCTCGCGGCACACCTCGTCATCGATGCGGATGGTGCTCTCAACCTCGAGGCACCGCTCGCCGACCCGCGCTTCGCCGTCCCGCTCAGTGGCCTCTACTGGCAGATCGAGGATCAGGGGACCGGCACCGTGCTCCGCTCGCGCTCGCTCTGGGACGACGTGCTGCCGCTGCCTGTGGACGAGCCCGAGCCCGGCCAGGCCCACCGTCACCCGCTGCCCGGCCCCGGCGGCAGCTTGCTCGTCGTGCACGAGCGCCTGGTGCTGCTCGGCAATGGTCCAGGCGAGCGGCGCATCCGGATTGCCGCGGCCGTGGACCGCGCCACGCTCGATGCCGCAGGCACCGACTATGCCCGCCAGCTCGCCATCGCCCTTGCCGGCCTCGCTCTGGTGCTGGTCGCTGCCGCCGCCGTGCAGGTCTGGTACGGCCTGCGCCCCTTCGAGGCGGTGCGCCGGGCGGTGACGGCGGTGCGCGAGGGCCGGGCGAAGCGCCTCGACGGCCGCTTCCCGGACGAGATCCGCCCACTCGTCCAGGAGGTCGACGCCCTGCTCGAAGCGCAGGAGGGATCGCTGGCCCGGGCTCGCCAGCGCGCCGCCGACCTGGCGCACGGCCTGAAGACGCCGCTCACCGTGCTCGGCAGCGAGGCCCGCGGTCTCGCCGCCAGGGGCGAGACCAAGGCCGCCGCCGAGCTCGACCGGCTGGCCCGGGACATGCGGCGTCACATCGAGCGCGAGCTCGCCCGCACCCGCCTCGCCGGCGCCACCAGCCGGGGGCAGGCGACGGCGCTCGCCCCGGCCATCGACCGGCTGGTGCGAACCCTCCGCCGCACGCCCGCAGGGGAGGCGCGGGACTGGCGGCTCGATGTGCCGGCGCACCTCCTGGTCGCGGTCGAGGCCGACGATCTGGGCGAGCTTCTGGGCAACCTGCTCGACAACGCCGCCAAATGGGCAAGGCAGTCGGTGACCGTCCAGGCCGTGGCGGACGCCGGCGACGTGCGGCTCGCCATCGCCGATGACGGGCCGGGCGTCGATGCGGCCGAGCTCGACCAGCTCGGCACGCGCGGCCATCGGCTCGACACGGGAAAGCCCGGCCACGGCATCGGCCTCGCGATCTCCCGGGACATCGCGCTCGCCTATGGCGGAACCATCGCCTTCGCCAACCATCCGGATGGCGGGCTTCGGGTCAGCCTGACCCTGCCGGCCGCTCAGCTCCCCACTGGCCAGGCCTCCATGCGATAGGCGCTGTCCCAGAAGAGCCACTCGTATTGCGCCGAGCGGATGAAGGCCGCCGCCATCCGTTCACGCTCGTCGGCCCCGGCCCGCTCGGCGGCCATATCCGTGATAGCGATCACCTCCTCCACCGACCGGGCGAAGTCCGGCGAGGCATAGGTGTCGATCCAGGGCTGGTAGAAGTTGCCCGCCGCCGACCCCTGCGCGATCCGCGTGCCGACATCGTGATAGATCCAAAAGCACGGCAAAATCGCCGCCACCAGCACCGGCCAGGATTCCTGGTGCGCCGTGGCCAGGAGGAAGTTCGTGTAGGCGAGGCAGGAAGGCGAGGGCAGGGCAGCCGCCAGCTCGGCAGCGCTCACCCCGAACCGCTCCAGGAACGTCCCGTGCAGCGCCCGCTCGACCTTGAGCGCCCCCATGGCCGAGCCCGCGAACTTCTCCGTCGCCGCCAGATCGGGCGCCTTGCCGGCCGCCAGCGTCAGGGCCCGCGCGTACTGGTCGAGATAGAGCTTGTCCTGCAGCATGTAGAACCTGAACCGCTCGCGGCTCAGGGTCCCCGCCGCCAGCTCGCGGTTGAACGGCAACGCATCGATCGCCCGCCGCAGCTCCCCCGTGCGTGTCCAGATGTCGTCGGTAAACGCCATCGCCTCCTCCTTCCCGAAATTCGATCTACTTCTGCTGCCAGGCCCACGTCCTCGCACAGGACCAGACCCCATGACCTTCTTCGGCGCCACGCTACGCGGCACGCTCGCCCTCGGCCTTTTCCTCGCCGCCGGATCGGCCGCGGCCGAGACCATCGGCGACGTCTCGACCAAGTTCCACTGGATCTCGCCCGACCACAAGATCGTCGTCGAGGCCTTCGACGACCCGAAGATCGAGGGCATCAGCTGCTACCTGAGCCGGGCCAAGACAGGCGGCTTCAAGGGTGCCTTCGGGGTCGCGGAGGACACGTCGGATGCGTCCATCACCTGCCTGCAGGTCGGGCCGATCACCGTCAAGGACGAGCTGGACGAGGGCGAGGAGGTCTTCAAGCGACGCACCTCGCTGATCTTCAAGTCCATGCAGGTGGTGCGCTTCCTCGACGAGAAGCGATCGACCTTCGTCTACCTCGTCTATTCCGACCGGGTGATCGAGGGCAGCCCCAAGAACTCCATCTCGGCCGTCCCGGCCATGCCCTGGGGCAATGTGCAGCCCGATCTGGCGAAGGCCCGCTGACCGGCGCGTTCAGGCATCGGCCAGCAGGCCCCGCATCGTCCGTTCGAACCGCCGGGCCACGGCCTCGCCCGCCACATGCCGGCCCCCCTCGACCACGAGCCGGCCGCCGACCCGGACGGTATCGACCGGCGCCGTCCTCGCGGCGAAGATCCAGCCGTCGAGCAGCGCGTCGCCGCTGCGCCCGACCAGCGCCGGATGGCCGGCGTCCAGCGTCACGATGTCGGCCCGCCGCCCGACCGCGATCGCCCCCGTGTTCTGCGCCAGCGCCTGAGCCCCGCCGGCGAGCGCCTTCTCGAGGAGCGTCCGTCCGACCGAATGGCCGGGGGCCGCCAGCCGGTTCCGCCGCCGGTCGCGCAGGCGCTGGCTGTATTCGAGGCTCCGAAGCTCGTCCGCGAGATCGATGCGGATATGGCTGTCGGAGCCCACACCGAAGCGCCCGCCCCGACCGAGATAGTCGACACCGCGAAAGATACCGTCGCCGAGATTGGCCTCGGTCACCGGGCACAAGCCCGCCACCGCCCCCGAGGCCGCGAGGTCCCGCACCTCGCCGTCGTCCAGATGCGTGCAATGAATGAGGCACCAGCGCCCGTCGAGCCCCACCTCGTCGAGCAGCCAGCGCACCGGCCGCCGCCCCGACCAGGCGAGGCAGTCCAGAACCTCCTTCTCCTGCTCCGCCGCGTGGATGTGCAACGGCCCAGCCGTGCAGGCCTCGACCAGGCGCCTGAGGCTCTCCGGCGTCACCGCGCGCAGGCTGTGCGGCGCCGCACCCACGACCAGATCCGGATGACGCGCGCGCAGCGTCCGGACCAGCTCGAGCAGATCCTCGACATCCATGACGAAGCGCCGCTGGCCCGGCGCCGGCGGTGCCGCGCCGAAGCTGCCCTGGTGGTAGAGCACCGGCAAATGGGTCAGCGCCATGCCCGTCGCCGCCGCCGCCGCCACGATCCGCTCGGCCAGCTCGGCCGGATCGGCGTAAGGCCGGCCATCCGTGTCGTTGTGCAGATAGTGGAACTCGCCGACCGCAGTGAAGCCTGCCTCCAGCATCTCGGCATAGAGCTGGCCGGCGATCGCCTGCACGTCGTCCGGGGTCAGCCTGTCGAGGAAGCCGTACATCACCTCGCGCCAGGTCCAGAAGCTGTCCTCCGCCGGCCCGGCCCGCTCGGCGAGCCCCGCCATGCCGCGCTGGAAGGCGTGGCTGTGGACGTTCGCCATGCCCGGCACGGCGATGGCGGCGCGCGCCGCATCCGGCGCCGGCACCGCATTTGGCTCGACCGAATGGAATGTCCCGTCCGGTGCGACCTCGACCGCCACGTCCCGGGCCCAGCCTTCGGCCAAGAGCGCCTGCGCAAAAAAGAGCTTGATCATCCTGCCCTCCCGTCCAACCCTGCTTCTGACCAAATCCCGGAAAGGCGGCAAGCGCTTGGCGCCAACATCCAGAATGCTCCTGACCAACGCTCGCTTCGCCACGATGCAATCGGGCGGTGCTCCCTATGGCGCCCTCGATGATGCGGCCCTCCTGATCGAGGCCGGCCGCATCGCCTGGCTCGGGCCGCTGAGCGCGGCGCCGAGGGCGGCCGAGACGGCCGATCTCGGCGGCCGCTGGGTGCTGCCCGGCCTCGTCGACTGCCACACCCACATCGTCTTCGGCGGCAACCGGGCGCGCGAGTTCGAGCTCCGGCTCGAAGGTGCGACCTACGAGGAGGTGGCCCGGGCCGGCGGCGGCATCCTCTCGACCGTCAAGGCCACCCGCGCCGCCAGCGTCGACGAGCTCGTCGCCCAGGCTTTGCCGCGCCTCGACCATCTCCTGGCCGAAGGTGTGACCACGATCGAGATCAAGTCCGGCTACGGCCTCGAGCTCGAGAGCGAGATCCGCATGCTCGAGGCGGCCCGCCGGCTCGCCGACGAGCGCGACGTCGAGGTCCAGACCTCGCTCCTCGCCGCCCACGCCGTCCCGCCCGAGTTCAAGGGCCGCGCCGATGCCTATGTCGACATCGTCGTGTCCCAGATCATCCCCGCCGTGCGCAAGGCCGGCCTCGCCGACGCGGTGGACGGCTTCTGCGAGGGCATCGCCTTCTCGCCCGCCCAGATGCGCCGCGTCTTCGAGAAGGCGAGGGCGGTCGACCTCCCGGTCAAGCTGCACGCCGAGCAGCTCTCCGACCTCAAGGGTGCGGTGCTCGCCGCCGGGTTCGGCGCCCTCTCCGCTGACCACCTCGAATATGTCCAGGAGGACGGGGTGCGCGCCATGGCGGCCGCCGGCACGGTCGCCGTGCTCCTGCCCGGCGCCTTCTACACGCTCCGGGAGAAGCAGGCGCCGCCCGTCGACCTCTTGCGCCGCCACGGTGTCCCCATCGCCATCGCCACCGACTGCAACCCCGGCTCCAGCCCCGTGACCTCGCTCCTCCTCGTGCTCAACATGGCCGCCACGCTCTTTCGCCTGACCCCCGAGGAGGCCCTCGCCGGCGTCACCAGGAACGCCGCCCGCGCCCTCGGCCTGGAGGCCGAGATCGGCACGCTCGAGGTCGGCAAGCGCGCCGATCTCGCCATCTTCGACATCGACCACCCGGCCGAGCTCGCCTACCGCATCGGCTACAACCCGCTCTTCGCCAGCCTGCGCGAGGGGCGCTGGCGTCCATGCTGACGCTCCGCCCGGGTGCCGTCACCCTCGCCGAATGGCGCGCCGTGCTGGCAGGCACCCCCGTCACCCTCGACCCGGCCTGCCGCTCCGCCGTCCGCGCTTCCGCCGAAGCCATCCGCACCATCGTCGCCGAGAACCGCACCGTCTATGGCGTCAATACCGGCTTCGGCAAGCTCGCCTCGACCCGCATCGCCAAGGGCGACCTCGAGCTCCTGCAGAAGAACCTCGTCCTCTCGCACTCGACCGGCACCGGCCCGCCACTGCCCGACCCGCTCGTCCGCCTGATCATGGCGATGAAGGCGGCGAGCCTGGCGCGCGGCTATTCCGGCATCAGCGAAGGCACCCTCGACCAGCTCCTGGCCCTGCTCGCCAAGGGTGTCCTGCCCGTCATCCCCGAGAAGGGCTCCGTCGGCGCCTCGGGCGACCTCGCCCCGCTCGCCCACCTGACCGCCGCCCTCCTCGGCGTCGGCGAGGCCCGCCTCCATGGCACCACCCTGCCGGCCGGCAAGGCGCTCGCCGAGGCCGGCCTCGCCCCGGTCACCCTCGGCCCCAAGGAGGGCCTGGCGCTGCTCAACGGCACCCAGGTCTCGACGGCGCTCGCCCTCGCGGCCCTCCTGCGCATCGAGACCCTCTTCAGGACCGCCCTCGTCACCGGGGCGATGAGCGTCGACGCCGCCCGCGGCTCGGACGCCCCCTTCGACGCCCGCATCCACGCCATTCGCGGCCACCCGGGCCAGATCGCCGTCGCCGCCGCCTTCCGCGCCTTCCTGCACGAGAGCCCGATCCGCGCCAGCCACGTCGACTGCGGCAAGGTCCAGGACCCGTACTCGCTCCGCTGCCAGCCGCAGGTCATGGGTGCCGTGCTCGACCAGCTCCGCATGGCGGCCGGCGTCCTCACGATCGAGGCCAACGCCGTGAGCGACAACCCGCTGGTCTTCGCCGAGAGCGGCGACGTCCTCTCCGGCGGCAACTTCCACGCCGAGCCCGTGGCCCTCGCCGCCGACCAGATCGCCATCGCCATGGCCGAGATCGCCGCCCTCGCCGAGCGCCGCATCGCCATGCTCACCGACGGCTCGATCTCCGGCCTGCCGCCCTTCCTCGTCGCCGACCCCGGCCTCAACTCGGGCTTCATGATCGCCCACGTCACCGCCGCCGCCCTGGCATCCGAGATCAAGCAGCGCACCCACCCGGCATCCGTCGACAGCCTGCCCACCTCCGCCAACCAGGAGGACCACGTCTCCATGGCGACCCACGCCGCCCGCCGCCTCCACGCCATGGCCGACGACCTGGAAGGCATCATCGCCATCGAGCTCCTGGCGGCCGGGCAGGGGCTCGACGTCCATCTGCCGCTCACCACCTCGAGCCGCCTCCTCGCCCCGCACCGCACGCTCCGCGCCCATGTCGCCACCTGGGACAAGGACCGCTTCTTCGCCCCCGACATCGAAGCCGCCCGCCGCCTCGTCGCCGAGGGTGCGGTCATCAAGGACAGCCTCGACATCCTGCCCGGGCTCGAAACCTCATGATAACGGTCGACCCATGATCACAGTCGACGTCGAGGAGCGCGGCACCCCCCTGTTGCTCAGCCTGCCGCACACCGGAACCGGCCTGCCCAAGGGCCTCGCCGAGCGCCTGACCGAGGCCGGCCGCGCCCTCGTCGACACGGACTGGCATGTCGACCGCCTCTACGCCTTCGCCGACGCCACAGGCGCCACCACCGTCAAGGCCGGCTTCTCCCGCTACGTCATCGACGTCAACCGCGACCCCTCCGGCCAATCGCTCTACCCGGGCCAGGCCACGACCGGGCTCTGCCCCACCACCACCTTCGACGGCGAGCCCCTCTACCTTTCGGGCGAGGAGCCCGACGCCGCCGAGATCGAGGACCGCCGCCAGCGCTGGTTCGAAGCCTACCACCAGGCCCTCGCCGCCCAGATCGCCCGGCTGAAGGAGCGCTTCGGCACCGTCCGCCTCTACGACTGCCACTCGATCCGCTCGGTCGTCCCCCGCCTCTTCCCGGGCACCCTCCCGGTCCTCAATCTCGGCACCAAC
>ERZ795053.3950-NODE-3950-length-16423-cov-5.326552_pt1 | contig 16423 bp, 14 predicted proteins | sample MGYA00375137_ERZ795053 | MGnify/ENA primary metagenome ERZ795053 (study PRJEB30182, sample SAMN05720284) | activated sludge metagenome | isolation source: Anaerobic digester | place: Hong Kong | collected 2014-12-17 ...
TCTTCCATTAGTCTTTGTTGAACTGAAAAATAGTATTGTTAAAGTAGCTGAGGCATATAATAAGAATCTTAAAGACTATTTGAAGGATATTCCAAATCTGTTTGCGTTTAACCAGATTTGTGTGCTTTCAAACGGACTTGAGACGAAACTTGGTGCGTTTAATTCTACTTATGAATATTTCTTTGAGTGGCTTAAGGTAGAATCTGAAAAAGAAGAATTACATAGAGAAAATCTACTTAAAGCTAATACTGTTGGTGAGAGTTCTGTTAGATTCTTTATCGATGGATTGCTCAATAAAAAGAGACTCATCGATTATATAGAGAACTTTATTCTTTTTCAGAACCAGAGAATTAAAATTATAGCTAAAAACCATCAGTTCCTTGGCGTAAATAACCTTATGGAATCTGTTTATAACAGGAAAGAATTGCAAGGAAAGTTAGGAGTATTTTGGCATACACAAGGTTCCGGTAAGTCCTATTCTATGGTTATGTTTGCCCGCAAAGTTAAGAGAAAAGTTACTGGAAATTTCACTTTTGTAGTTATCACGGATAGAGAAGATCTTGATACACAAATTCATAAAAACTTTGTGCGTACCGAAGTTCTTGGCCCAAAGGAAGAATGTCAGCCTAAAAATGGTGAACAGCTTAGGGATTATTTGAAGTCTAACAAATCGTTTGTATTTACGCTTATTCATAAGTTTAGATACGACAAAACCAAGAAATATCCTGTCCTTACCGAAAGAGACGATATTATCGTATTAGTAGATGAAGCTCATAGAACACAGTATAAAGATCTTGCTGAAAACATGAGAAGAGCTATGCCAAATGCTAATTATGTTGCATTTACCGGTACTCCTCTTCTTGGTGCTAAGCGACTCACAAATCAGTGGTTTGGAGATTATGTATCTGAATATAATTTTGCTCAGTCTGTAGAAGATGGATCTACTGTACCTCTTTTCTATTCTCGAAGAGTTTCTGAAGTTGGCTTGCAGAATGATTTTCTCGATGATGATGTAGTTGAAATTATAGAGGATGAAAACCTTAATGATGACGAGGCAAGATTGTTGGAGAATACATCTTCAAGAATAATGGAAGTTATCAAGAGAGAAGATCGTCTTGATAAGATTGCGAGAGATATAGCTCATCACTTTCCAAGAAGAGGTTTTCTTGGAAAAGGAATGGTTGTATCTGTAGATAAATTTACTGCTGTTAAGATGTACGATTTGGTACAGCATTATTGGGCTGAGGAAAAGAAGGCTATTACTAAGGAAAGGAATACAGCATCTACAAAAGAAGAACGAGATAAGCTTACGTCCATTCTTGAGTATATGAATAAAGTGGATATGGCTGTCATCATTTCTGAAGATGCTGATGAAACAGAAAAATTTCAAAAGCAAGGACTTAGTATTGCTGAGCACAGACAAAAGATGAATGCGATTACAGCTGAAGGCAAAGACATTGAGGATAGATTTAAGGATCCTAATGATTCACTTCAGTTGGTGTTCGTATGTGCAATGTGGCTTACAGGTTTCGATGTTCCTAATATGTCTACTCTTTATCTCGACAAGCCTATGAAAGGTCATACTCTGATGCAAGCAATCGCGAGAGCAAACAGAGTATATCCAGATAAGCCTTGTGGAATTATTGTCGACTATGTAAATGTATTTAAGTATATGAAACGAGCATTGTCTGATTACGCAACTGGTGATGATGGAAAAGAATTTCCAGCAAAACAGATAGAAATGCTTATCGAATATATTGATGCAACTACAAAGGAAGCAACAGATTTCTTGTTAAAACTTAATGTTGATTTGGATAAGATTATTCAGGATTCTGATGTGTTGGATAAATTAGATAAGTATAGAGATGCTTATAACATTGTTGTTGAGAATGATGAGAATAAGGAACAATTCAAAGTGATTCTTAATGTTCTTATGAATCTATATGATGCATCCAAACCAGAGATTTTTGAAAGAAACTGGCATAACGACAGATTTGCACCACTTGCCTATTTGTACGGCCTTTTCCACAATACAATCGATGATGAAAAGATTAACAAGGCTCGTCTTCGTATGGCACAGTTACTTGATACCAGTGTTACTTCTGAGTCAGCGATAGATGATCCTAATGGCAAATTTGCAATTCATGGAACTAAGATTATTGACTTGTCAAAAATCGATGTCGATCAGATTAGAACTGAAATCAAAACAGCGGAATACAAGGCGATTGAGATTGATGATTTGAAAGTATTTATTGAGCAAGCTTTACAGAGAATGATTAACCGGAATTGTACTCGAAACAAGTTCTCTCAGCGTTATAAGAATATTATTGATAGATATAATGCAGGTGGTTCTGAAAACGAAGACTATTATGAGCAACTGCTTGAATTGATAGACGAGCTGAAAAAGGAAGAGTCTCGTGCTGATGCTGAAGGCCTTTCAGAAGAAGAACTCGAAATGTACGATATGCTTATTGCTGGAAAACGACTCACAGTTGCTGAGGAGCAAAAGGTAAAGCTTGCAGCTAAGAATTTGTTTAAGAAGTTGTCTGAAAATAAGAAGACTTTATTAGTTGTTGATTGGTACAAAGATGATATGCCAAGGGAAAAAGTTAAAGATGTTATTACTACATCCTTAGATGCTGATTTACCAGAAAGTTACGACAAGGAGAGCTTCCAGTCAAAAATTTCTTTGTTAATGAATCATTTTATGGATATGGCTATACAAGGCTATGGTTGGATTGCAGCTTAATTTTTCTATTTGAAAGATTGGAGAGGTCAAATGGGTTACGGTAAAACAATTGAACTGTTTTTAGTAAATGGAACAGCAGAAAGTTTGATTACTGCTGAGTTGTCAAATTGGAATGGTAAAGCAATAAAAATACCGAGAACAGAAGTTAGTGACTGTAATAGGGATGATTTGAAATCAGCTGGCGTCTATTTTTTAATGTGCCAAGAAGATGATGGAACGGATTCTGTATATATTGGAGAAGCAGAAAACATTCAGGATCGTTTGATTGGTCACTTGAGAGATTATCAAGCTGGTAAAGAAAAGTATTATTGGAATACTGCAGTTGCTTTTGTTGGACGAGATTTGAATAAGGCATTGATTCGATATCTTGAAAATAGATTCGTAGAAATTGCTAAAGAATGCGGTAGATATACTATCCTTACTAAAAATACATATAAGAATACTGTTTTAAAAGAATCGCAAAAGGCGAGTATGGAAGAGTTCATAGATAATGTTCGAGTTCTTATCAATACTCTTGGATACAAGGTTCTTGTTCCTGCTCCACAAGCAGATGAAAAGACAGTATATCTTTATTGCAAGAGTGCTAGTGCTAATGCGAGAGGTTTTGTGAGCAGTGGTGGATTCACGGTTCTAAAAGATTCAATGATTTCGGATCATATAGTTCCATCATTAGAAACGAGAGGAAAAACATATTTCAAATTAAGAAATGCCTTAATTGCGGATGGAATTGTAGTAGATAGAAGATTTACTAAAGATTATGAGTTTGCAGCACCGTCTGCTGCTTCAGCAGTTGTTTTAGGACATAATTCAAATGGAAACAATGATTGGAAAACTAATGATGGAATCAAATTAAAAGATTTGTAAGAGGGGGATTTCGTATGATTAGTAGTTTAATTGATACAGAGATTGGAAAAAAAGAATTTGAAATGCTAACTGATCAAGAGCATCTGGAAAAAGTATGGTCTGTTATGCAACCTCGTATAGAAAAATATACAGATGGATATTTAGATGGAGTTGCTGGCTTTCAGTCTTTAGGAAACCCTCAGAGTAGTTTTACTGCATTTTTGTTGGAAATGATAAAGAAAAATGATCGTCTTCATGATAAGTATTCAATGCTTTTTAATATGGATGATATGGAAGGCGATTATGCGGAGGATACAGAAGGCTTTAAATCTGAAATATTAAAGAAACAATGTGATGTTATCAATAAAACTCTTTCAAGTAAGTCTGAAGCTTTAAATGAATGGAAGAGAAAATTCTATTCTTGTAAAAGCCAGAAACTTTACGATACATTTTATAACATGATTAGTTTTGCACTTGATTATGATCAGGATATGACAGAAGACGCAATTCGCGATATTGATACAATTGAAGAAATAGCTCTCGGTGAAATGTCTGATGATGCTTGTTATCAGACAGGTGTTCTTGGTTACGGTATTGTATCTAATATTTTAAATCACATGTATCCAAGAGTGTTTCCTGGCAATTATCGAGCTGGTGTTTATGCATTGCATTTTTTGACTGATTGCGGACATGGTGTAGATATGCCTTCTGATAGTTCAGAATTTTTAATGGTTAAAGATGATTTCTATTCAAAGACTGGAATTATTGAGACAGAACATAACTATTATTTCCCTTACGAAACATTTGGTGTTTATACATTAAGGATATATAGAATTCTTGAGGAAAAGATTATAGCTCGTTTCAATAAGGTTTTCCCAACAGAGTATAGATATTTGCTAACTAATGATTTCTATGAGTATGTAACAACAATTCATAAAGCAGATATAGCAACTCTATGCGGTAACGATGATATTTTGAAGTTTAATACAATTTGGTAATAAAGATGGATAAGTACGAATTACTTCACAAGTATTTCCCTAAGGTGAAAGACTTTAGAGATGTTCAGGAAGAGACTATTGATTCTGTTATCAATGGTGATAATGTTTTGTGTTTAATGCTTACTGGTGGCGGTAAATCGTTGATATATCAAATTGCTGGATTAGCATTGGAGAAAACTACAATTATTATTTCTCCTTTAGTTGCTTTGATGAGTCAACAATGCAGACAAATGACGGCATTAGGGTTATCGTCTGTAAATTTTTCTGGTATGGATTATAGAAAACAATTCAGAACCATTACTGATATGGCTAACGGTGTTTTACCCAAATTTATTTTTACTTCTCCAGAGAGAATCGCCAATGATGGATATCTTGAATATTTGCTTTCATTACGAAAAGACGATATTGGATTGATTGTCGTAGATGAAGTCCATTGCGTGTCTCAATGGGGTGAAGGTTTTAGACCTGCATATAGAAGTATTCCAACCTTTATTAACAGCGTATTTGGTAATGAATGGCCAAGAGTTCTTTGTTTGACAGCAACTTTGAATAATAAACAGCAGAATGAGGTTGTTACCAATTTTAAGATTACCAAAACTGTCAAAGGAAAAAAGTTGTGGCGTGAAAATCTTGATTTGCAGATTATCAATTTAAAAGATGGAAAAGAAGATACAAAAGATGAAGAGTTAGAGCGAATACTCGATAGACATCAAGGCGAAAAGATTCTCGTATTTGCACATAGAGTTAGAGGTAATAATGGAACCACTAGAACTTTATATGAAAAATACAAGGATATATATGAGGGCGTAGCATATTTTGATGCTGATGCCGGAGATACTTTGAAAACAGACGTGCTTCAAGGTTTTATAGATGGATCTATAAAAATTGTGTTTGCGACATCTGCTTTTGGAATGGGTGTTGATATTGATGATATTAGAGTAGTAGTTAACTATTTGATATCAGAGACTGTTGAGCAATATTATCAGGAAGTCGGTCGTGGCGGGCGTGATGGTAATCAAGCTTACGGCTATTTGTTATATACAAATCAGTCTAAAAGAGGAAGACGTTTTCTCTTGAATCAAACTCTTTGCACTGAGACTAATTTGATGGATGAATGGGATGACAGAAAACTTAATGGAAGTGATACCTTTAATCATGTGACGTATGAGGATTTGAAAGAAGAGAAGAAAGTTGCGTTTTCTCTTTTAATGGATTATGGCGTCGTATCGGTTATAGCAAAAAGCGTTAGATCTATAAATTGTTTTGAAGGTGTTACTTTAGCTGGAAAGCAGTTTTTGAGTGATTTGTCTCAGTATTCTAGAGCTGGCCTAGTTAAGGTTATAGCAAAGAAATCAGGAGCTAATATAAACACTCTGTCTTTGGATATATGGAAGAAGTGTGTTGATGGAGATATTAAGGTGAAATCAGCACCAGGTAAAGCAGTTTTTTATACAATCAAAAAGGAATTAACAGAAGAATTAGCGAAGCAGATAATTGAAGATCAAAATGCCAAAAAAGAGGAGCGAGTAGCTGCGTTCGAATCATTTGTTAGTGGTATAGAGAAAGGATTAACAGCTGAGCAGTTGGTTAAGGATGCTCTTGATATTTAAGGGGAAAAGATTATGGCAGTATTCATTCCAAAAGTAAAACCAGAAGATTTTAATAATAGTATTGGTGAGATGAAAGTATATGAATCTTTGAAGACCTTGGATGATAAGTATACTGTTTTCTATTCTTTGAGTTGGATCGGAATTAACGATAGAAGAACTATAGGAGAAGCTGATTTTGTTGTCTGTCATCCTGATTATGGGGTTTTGGTTATTGAGGTTAAATCAGGACAAATTTCATATACTAATGGTGAATGGATTCAAACAAATACTAAAAGTGGTGTTTCTAAAAGAATAGATCCTTTTGTTCAGGCTAGAAAAAGTCAATTTGAACTTCTTGATAGACTATCTAATGGTTCTATTAACTTTAGAGCACCAATGATGTGTTATTGCGTATGGTTCACATCTGTTGAAATATCATCCAATATTACTCTTCCACCAGAATCTCCACGAGAAATAGTTTTGGATAGTAAAAGTCTTCTTAATCCAGAAAATGAAATTGTAGGTGTTTTTGAGTATTGGGCAACTAAATATCGTCAGTGTAGATTAGATTCAGAACAGTTTAGAAAAGTCATAAACGTATTGTGTCCTCACTTCAATATTGTCCCTAAGTTAGGAACTAAATTCGATGAGATGGAAAATGCTTATATTAAGCTAACAAATCAACAAGTTGCACTTTTAGACTTTTTGGAAGAGCAAAAAACTGCAGTTATTCATGGTTTGGCTGGAACCGGTAAGACAGTTTTAGCTGTGGAAAAAGCGAAGCGTTTAGCTACTCAAGGTGAGCAGGTCTTATTTTTGTGCTATAACAGTTTTCTTAGGGATTTCCTAAAGAAGAATAATACTATTCCGAATGTCTCCTTTCATAATGCGCATTCTCTTGCTTTTGAAATGATGGGGAATACTGATTCTGATATCGATAAAGTATTACAGGAGTTTGAGGAATTCTTAGAGATTGTTTACGACGAGGAAAGCTGGAATTATTCAAACATTATCATTGATGAAGGACAAGATCTAGACGACCGATTATTGAATCGATTGTATGAGTTGGTTAAGAAAAAGAATGGTTGTTTTTATGTGTTCTATGATAGAAATCAACATATACTTAAGAATGAGTCTGCCAATTGGATTGAAGATGCTGAATGCAGATTAGTTTTACATAAGAATTGTAGAAACACAGCAGAAATTTTTAAAACATCTTGTAGTTTAATGGGAATCGAGAATATCAGATACAATGATGTTCATGGTGATATTCCGTCTGCAAGATTTTATCTCAATGAATCTGAATACTCAGATATAATTACGGATTTTGTTAATTTTGTGAAAAATGAGGGTGTTGCTCCAGAAGATGCAGTTATTCTTTCAGCAGCGACTGTAGAAAACTCTTGGGTTGATACTAGTAAATCTTATGCTGGGCTGAATCTATCAACAGAAAAGGAAGAAGGCAAAATTCTCTTTACTACAATACGAAAATTCAAAGGATTAGAAGCTAAAGCTATCCTTATAGTAGATATATCTATGTTAGCGCTGAAAGATCTTGAAAATAGAAGGCTTTTATATACTGGTTCTTCACGAGCGAAGAATTATCTAAGATTAGCCTTTCTTGAAGATATAGAAAGTGATGATTATGGTAACTATCTTAGAACAATAGCACCAGATAGATCTGTTCCGAAGAATAAAAAAGGGCTTAAACGTCTGCTGAATATTAGTATTTAAGTAACGTTTAAGTAACATTACGAACTGTCCCATTAAAGCACCTTTAGCCATGCTATACTCCCATCATAAGATTACAAATATGTTACAGATGGGAGGTGCTTAAATGACTCGTTGTATGAGAAATGGAAGCAATTATTCGAATACTCTTCGTCCACTTTATATTTTGAAAATTATCATGGAGAATACTGGTGATGAGTCTTATATCACTACTCCTCAGATACTAGAGAAGCTTGAAACTGATTATGGAATCAACCCTAATCGTCAGTACATTAAGTATGATGTTGAAGAACTTATTCAGTTAGGTTTTGAGATTGAGATTACTAGAGGAGTTAGCAACCAGTATCGTTATGCCGGACGTGCATTTGATACTGCAGAATTAAGAATTCTCATTGATGCAGTAGTATCTTCTAAGTCTTTGTCACGCCAGAAAAGTTTAGCTCTTGCTAAGAAAATAACTGGGCTTTCTGGTGGTATTGAATCTTATGCCTTAGCTAGAAGTATCGATGTAGGTCAGAGGGTGAAATCTCCTAATGAATCTATTTATTACATTACTGATGCTGTTAATAAGGCCATCAGTCTCGAATGTAAAATTGCATTCTTCTATTATGAATATACAAATTTGAAGACCAAGCGTTTGAAGAATAGAGGTCGTGCTTACTACTTCAGCCCATATCGTATGCTTTGGGATGGAGATTTTTACTACATGATAGGTTATTCAGATAAGCATAAGAAAGTTGCTTCTTTTAGAGTTGATCGAATTGAAAAGATTCCAGTTGTACTTGAGGCAGAAGAGGCTGTTCCGGTTCCAGCTGATTTTGATCTGAATGATTTCATCAACTCTATGCCTAGAATGTTGGATTCTAGTAGAGAAGAAGTGACACTCGAATTTGATAATTCTGTAGTTAGTGCTGTGTATGATCGCTTTGGTTATGATGTTGAAGTTAAGTCATTAAGAAATAGTAGAAGTAGCATTACTGTTTTGACTGCAACTGGACCAGTGTTATATAGCTGGATTGCAGGATTTGCAGGCCGTATGAAGCTTGTTGCTTCGGAAGAAACAATGGCTGAATACAGGGATATGCTGACTAAAGCTTTGAGTGCTTGAGAGGTCTAATTCGGTATAAAGCGTATTATAACGAAGACGAAAATGGTTTCTTTTTGCAGGCGTAGTTGTTGTCTAGATGTCAGCTTTTTGTTCTTGAAGAATACAACGGTGGCAGTTATTATTAACAGCATGTCCTCGAAACGAATAAATAAAAAGCCAAGGCAAATTTGCACTGAGGGCATTGAGCGGTCATCAATTTGGTGACCGTTTTATATTGCATTGAATGTATTTGATATAATAATTTTATTAAAACTAACTACGATAAAGAAGACTTCATTGGAGTTATAGGAGGAACTGTAGTGGGAGCACAATATGAGATGAGTTTTTGTTCTTTAAAGGATTCAGATAATAGTTTTGATAAGTTTTTAAGTTTGTTTATTGATAACGGATGGGTATTTAAAGGAAATCAAATAATAGATTGGGATTATGGTCCGGATAAATTGATTGTCTTAGAGAAAAAGATAAATGGTGTATTTGAGAAACTTTTAATCGAATATTATTCATTAAAAGCTGGATACAATGAGTACGTTGTATCTTTTGAAACTAAAGGTTGTTATCAGTCTTACATTACTACCACCGGCCCAGAATTGCCAATATTAAAAGACCTAATAAACACATATGTTGTTTGTTTTGAGGAAATGGATTTCTATTGCGGTAGCATGGGGTTAGAGATGTGCACATTTGAACTTGATGGGTATTGCATTGATTCAGAACATAAAAAACTCTCATCAAGGGAATTGATGGATTTGTCATATTTATCGAATGAATGCGTAAAAACTTCATATTATGCTGATTTGGATAATATTAATAAGGAATATACTATCGAACATTTGAGTAAAGGTATCCTTCTTACGAGAAAAGGATTAAACATAGTATAGATTCATAAGATAAAGACATGTTTAAATGAGTTGAGTTTGGAATTCTATTTGTTAGAAAGATTGTAATTTATATCCGTTTTATCGTAATAAAATGACTTTAATTTTATGAGGTGGTGCCTTTGGGCATCACCCTTTTTTTATGTTCTTGAAATTGCAAACATACGTTCTATAATACAAACACAAGGGACGAAAAAACACCCAGCTACATAAAACAGAAGGAATTTCGCCGGATCCTACCGTGCGTTTAAATATTAAAAATTACAGGAGGCTTAAGTAATGAAGAAGTATTATTCAGGACCAGAGCTTGATGAGATTGGAGAGGCTATTGTTAGAAAGTTCTATTGTAATGCCAGATCTCTTCCAGCTAGTGTTGATATCGAACGACTCGTTGAAGAACATCTCGGATTAAAGATTTGCTATAGATCAATTGCAGAGACTCCAGTTAGGTATGGGTTCTTATCGGATGGTGTTATGCCAATCAGAATTGCAGATGGTGGAGAAGTATCTAAGGAAGTGTTTCCTAAGGGAACAATCGTAATAGAAAAAGCTTTTCTTAATCCTAATGAAGATGGTAGAAGAAGATTTACGATTGCACATGAAGCAGCACATTTTATTCTCGATAGGTTTGTTGAGAAAGCAAGTTTCAATACAGTCTTCGACAAGCAGGAGCAGTATTCTGTTGATGACTTGAAAGCAATCTTTTCTCCTGCTGAATACCAGGTCGATAGATTAGCTGCAGCTCTGTTGATGCCTACATATCTTTTAGCATATAACTTCGCACTTCATTTTCCAAGAAACACTATTAGAGTGTATGGAACGGAAACAATTTCACTCGAGGATGATATGTTGATTAAGAAGTTTGCAAGTAGTATGAGAGTATCGGTTACTGCTATGAAGATTAGACTTAAGAATGCAGGTAAGTACGAGTATTGCCCTATGGAAGATTATGTAGATGGTGTAGGAGTTGATAGTAGTGAAGCATGATGAATCGATTACTAAGTATCAAAGATACAATCAGGTTTCGCCTGAAGTTGAAAAACTCTTAGCTCTGTCGCTAAAAAACTTTGAAGGTCATACACTTAGAGATGTGAATTGTCCACGTTGTCATATATGTCTTGATAAAGTTAGCGTTGGGACAACAGGCTTTCTTAGAACGAAGTGTCCAAAATGTAAGCATGAAGATATTTTGGATTTAAGGTACTTCAGAACAGCAAAAGTTAAATGTGGAGGACCTAAGGTAAAACAGTTACCAACATTCATGCCAGGGTGGATCAACCTGTTAAGACAGAATCTATTCTAATAAGAATAATAAATAACAATAGAAATATTTAGCACACTTTTAATCGTGCATGCGGAGAGAATCAGAAACCATCTGAGGAGACTGCCAAGCGCCGTACGAAGTTCTTAGAGATATTGAATTATCTCTTTGATTTCGACGGCGTTTTTTATTTGCCCGATTAAACTTCGTACCGCGTTAGAAGTCCTTTTCCGTTTGCCGGGAGAGGACTTTTTATGAATAACACCTGGTCGTGTTTTGAAGATGGATATCCATGAAGTTTCCAAGAAATTCGGAAAACAAAAATTCAGATTTCAAGGAGACTAAAAATGAAAAATATATACGAATATAAGGTTTTTAACCTTGCTTATGAATATGGAGCTTACATTGGAGAAATTAGATTTGCTATCGCTACTGATTTAACTGAAGAAGAACTCCGTGCAACATTTGGTGATGAGATTTCAAAGTACGAGCCTTTCATCTTGATTACAACAGAGATGGGCGAAATTATGACTGAAGCTAATAACAATGAGGCTAAGCACAGAATGCGTTCCTGCGAAGGATACGAAGTTCAGTTGTATGATTGCTTTGGTACTGATAATGAAATTGATGAATCTGAAGAAGATGAAGGCTCAGAAGAGTTAATTCTTCATAGAAAAGAACTTGTTACTGCAGCTATCAGTAAGTTAACTCCCAATCAGCGCGAGTGTGTAAGTGCATATTTCTTTGATAAGAAAAGTAAGAATGAAATAGCTGCTGAGAAAAACTGCACTCCAGCTAATGTAAGAACTACAATTAGACGCTCATTGATAAAGATGCGTTCCTTCATTGAGAATATGGAGGTGAGTGCATGATGAGACCTAAGCATTCCTCTATTCACATCAAGCGTGGAGCTATTTACACATTAAATTTTGGAAAGAACGCTGGATCAATTCAGAACGGTGTAAGACCTGTAGTAGTTCTTCAGAATAATACTCTCAATAGAACTAGTACTACAACATTAGTTGCTCCGATCACTTCTTCTATTAAAAAGAAGGGTATGTCTTCTCATATTGTTATTGGCAAGAACTATGGCTTGTCTGAAGAATCTATGATCCTTCTTGAGCAGACAAGAATTGTAAATATCGACGAGCTTGCAAGTTATGTAGGTACGATTTCTGATTATGAGACTCTTAATAAAATCGAAAACGGATTAAGAAGAGTTTTCTCTTTGGGCAGTAAGAAGAGTGTTCGCTATTTATGTCCGGACTGTCTTTCAAAAGCAATGAAAGAGAATCGAGAGATTTTTACTAGAGTTAATAACTTTGAAAAGAGTCATTTCTATTGTGAGAGATGCAAGTCTTCGGCTAATAGATATTTTGTTGCTAAGCGTCAGTTCACTGATGTGAAGGAGGCTGGCGATGAAAACTAATAACTCCTTCTTCAAAAATTACGAAAAATATATGACTTGTCTTTGTCAATCATGCGTTGAGTTTTATCGTGGTAATCCTGATTACTATGTAAAAAGATTAACTCCCCCTAATGGTCCTAAGGACTCATGTGATCGATGCGGTAGAGCTGGATTTGATTACATCGTTTGCGAACAGCACGAGCGTTTTGTGAATGGTATGCGATTCCGAAATTCGCAAAATGGACGGAGGGCAGAATGATGACTAAAGTTACTGCAAATGTAGAAACTAAGTTTGCTGCTATCAAGCTTATCGAAAAGCTCGTAAAAGATGGCAAGTTATCAAGTGAAGCTCTCAGAGGAATAGTTGATAGATATGCAGGTGAAGTGGATACATCAACGATAAAAATCAATCAGGAGGATTAAACATGTATAACTTAATGCAAGATACAGAACCACGTCGCGTAGTTGTGTATGCTCGTGTATCCACAGAACATGAAGCGCAGTTGTCAGCATTGGAGAATCAGATGGACTGGTACGATCAGCTCATTGATGGTCATAAAGAGTGGACTTTAGTAGATAAGTATATCGATGAGGGTATTACTGGTACATCAGCAAAGAAGAGACCTGAATTTATGAGAATGATAAGAGATGCTCAGCAGCATAAGTTCGATATGATTATTACTCGTGAGGTATCAAGATTTGCAAGAAATACAGTTGATACTCTGGAGTACACTCGTAAGTTAAAAAGATGTGGTGTTGAAGTCTATTTTGTTTCTGATAATATCAGGACTTTTGAAGGTGATGGTGAGCTCCGATTAACGATTATGGCGACCCTTGCTCAGGATGAAAGTAGAAAGACTTCTCTTCGTTCAAAAGCAGGACAGACTATTTCGATGAAGAATGGTGTGTTCTATGGAACAGGTAATATTCTTGGTTATGATCGTGTTGGAAAAAAGATGGTTATCAATCCAGAGCAAGCTGAAACAGTCCGTATGATATTTGATTTATATCTTAGTGGAAAAGGTCTTAAGGCTATCAGATTGGAAATGGAAGCTCGAGGTCGAAAGACTTCCAGTGGTAAGACTCGTTGGTACGATAGTTATATTGCGAGAGTTCTTCATAACACTTTCTACTGTGGAATCATTACTTATCGTAAAGAATATGTCCCTGATTTTCTTGAACAAAAGAAAATTAAGAATAAAGGCGAAGTCGAGCAGATTCAGACAATCGGATCTCACGTCCCTATTGTTACGGTAGAGGAATTTGAAAGAGTCCAGGCGAGAATGAAGCAAAGTCGTACTCAGCATTATGAGAAGGTTGAAAGTGCCAAACTTAAGGGCACTGCACCTAAGAGAAATATCTGGAGTAAGTTGTTAGTTTGTGAGTGTGGATATAGTTTTAACTGCCACACATTTAGAAGACCAGATGGAAATGTTAATCGCCTATATATCTGTTATAGACAAGCTAACACTGGAACGATTCAGTCACGGAAGAATCACGGACTTGATACTAGTGGATGCTGTTCAACTCGAGCATTTCCAGAGTGGAAGTTGGATATGATTGCAATGAAGATTTTCAGAGAGTACATATCTAATGCTGATAAGGTAGTTAATTTAGCAGCCAAGATGATAGAGGAAGAGCTTAGAGCTGAGGATGAAGAAACGGACAATTCCTATATTATCAGCGTTAAGAAACGAGAAATTGATAAGTTGCGTTCTAAATTAACCAATTATATTGAGCTTCGCGCTGAAGGTGAAATTACAAAAGAGGAATATTTGCTTAAGAAGGCAGAGATAAATAAACGAATCGAATTGAATGAAGCCGATATAGCCAAACTCGAACCACAATATGTTGAGCCACGTGATTATGAAGCAATGATGAGATCACTTAGAGCTGATCTCGAGAAGTATGTTGATTTCGATAATATGACTCAGGTTCCAGAAGATATCCTTGAAGCATTTATTGAGAAAATTGTTGTTCATGAGGACTCTATGGAATGGTATTTGAGAACATCAGACATTAAGCCGGATTCAGTAAATTGGCTGAAGATAAACGGCTTAAAAGATGAAGAACAACCAGTACAAAATAACACGTCAGTAACCAGATTATTTCTCGATTCATTTGTTCTTAAGTTTAAAGATGCTCGTGAGTATTTATACGCAATAAGTAACAGGAAGAGAATTTATAACTGGTTTGATGTAGAAGTTCAACTTTTTGCTTGATTGAAGGAGGATTAACAATGAGAGCAGTAGCTATATATGCAAGAGTTTCATCAGAACATGAGGCACAGCTTTATGCTTTGGATAATCAGTTGCAATACTATGATGACATCATGAGTAAGCATCCTGATTGGAAGTTGTTTGATAAGTATATCGACGAAGGTAAGACTGGTACATCTATTAAGAAGAGAGCAAACTTTTTAAGAATGATGGAGGATGCTAGAGATGGATGTTTTGATTTAATAATAACTCGTGAGGTATCAAGATTTGCTCGTAATACGGTTGATGCATTGAAGGCAACAAGAGAATTAAAAGCCTTAGGCGTAGAAGTTTGGTTCATTGAAGACAATATTAGGACAATGAATGATATAGATGGTGAGCTTCGTCTGACGATTATGGCTTCCCTTGCACAAAACGAGAGTAAGAAAGTATCGGATAGGGTAAAAGCTGGTCAAGCAGTTTCGTTTAAGAATGGCGTTCCGTATGGAAGTGGAAACATTCTTGGTTATGATAAGCTTCCTGATCACGGACCGTATGTAATTAACGAAGAACAAGCTAAAGCAGTGAGACTAATTTTTGATTTATACCTTAAAGGAAATGGTATATCTGTAATAAAGTCTGAACTCGAAAAAAGGGGTTACAAAACAGCTTCAGGTAAAACGGTTTGGGACTCGATAATTATCACAAGAACATTGAAGAATTCATTTTACTGTGGAATTGTTACGTATCGTAAGTCATACGTAAATGATTATCTTGAGCACACGACTTGTATTAACAAAGGTGAAGTTGAACAAGTAATTGTTAGGGGAAATCATGAGCCTATTGTTACAGAGGAAGAATACAATAAAGTACAAGAAATAATGTCATTGCGTTCTAAAAATCAGGGTGGATATTATCGTAGAGATAATAGGCGTTCGGTAGACAATTATTGGGAAATGAAACTTGTTTGTGGATGCTGCGGTGAAAGGTACAATAGATTAAATTATCAGTCTACTCAAGATGGCAAAAGGCAGTATGGTTTTCAGTGTAGAAGTTCTATGAAAACAGGATCATTAAGAACAAGGAGACATCGAGGCCTTCCACTAGATGGAGTATGCCATAGCGTTATGTTTCCTCAGTGGAGATTAGATTGTGCAGCATATTATATATTTACTGAATTGGTTGCTATTTGTGATTCAACAACTCTTGATGATGGAGTTGTTCCACAATCACTTATTGAACGTTATGTATCAAAAGTAAAAGTCTATCCAGATAAACTTGTATTCTATTTAAATAAAGAACTGCTGGAGGACGAAACTGGTAAATCAATGGTATTAGATAAGGAGTATGTTGTTGAATATTTTCATTCTCATGGCATTTATAAGAATGCAAGATACTGTAGCAAAATCGAACTTGAAGTTTTAGTAGGTTGAATTTGCGGATAAGAACTGTGGGGGTATCCTTTCGAGGATGCCCTTTTCTTTTGCGTGTGAAAAAGGTAAAATTTAAAAGATTCCAATCGTTTGGTGGAAGGAACGACTTAATTAGAATTATTTATTTGCGATTGCGGCAATTCTGTGATTTGTTTACTCGTACAACAAACCTGCGCAGGCTGCTATTAAGCAGAAGTAGGCTATCGCCTTTTTACACGAAAACCATCACC
>ERZ795053.3951-NODE-3951-length-16422-cov-8.503269_pt1 | contig 16422 bp, 17 predicted proteins | sample MGYA00375137_ERZ795053 | MGnify/ENA primary metagenome ERZ795053 (study PRJEB30182, sample SAMN05720284) | activated sludge metagenome | isolation source: Anaerobic digester | place: Hong Kong | collected 2014-12-17 ...
TATCGGTCTGCACAGAAATTTGTCAGGCCAAATTTCTACGATATATTATGAAAAAGGTGGGGAAGGTGTGATTGATATGCGGAAAGTTAATGAAATTCAGACTTAAATTTTATCAGGCATTGTTGATAAAGAATTCCTTAATTTTTTTACCCATTTGCTTGCGTCGTTCCTCCCTTGTATAAAAAGAAATGATTTTTCCCTCATCGTTTTTGCTTTTTCTCTGTTTGGATTCATCCATGTTGCGGGGAATAACGAAAGCTTCCTCTGCTTGCCGCAGCAAGCGAATCTGGCGTTGCAACTCGGCATTTACGGTCTCTGCCTTTTGCAGACTCTTCTTCAAGCTGAGCAGATTCATCTCATAGATCCTAATTTGCCGACGCAGATCGATATTCTCCCTTTGCGATGCGTTGAAGAGGTTCTCGTCGGCTGGATTTAATCCGGTCAGATTTGCCTGACCAATTCGCTCTGGTTGAAGAGAAACGATCTGCTCCCGCAACGCCAGGAGCATAAAAGTCATATCATAGGTAATGATAAGGTTTTGATCCCGCAGGATTGAATCTCCATTGAACGCTTTTATCTCTGCTACATAGACCAGTTCCTGTCCGGCCTCCAGCTGTGGCAGGAACTCGGTTAACGCAACACTTTCGGTAATGATGTCCCGGCGGCTGAAAGGAAGCAGATTGCCTTGTTCATCTTCCATCACAAACAACGTTTCCACATTCACTTTTAATTCTGCTGCCCTTCCCTTGCACGTAACCTGACGTGCGCTGATTCTGGTCTTCATCTCTTCGATTCTGCGAAACCCAACGGCGGTTCTGCATTCACGTGTATGCTGGCAGATCTTTTTTTCCGGCAAGCGGGCTACTACCACGGATGACCAAATATTGATTCTCTCCTGCAAAAGATCATCTCCTCGATAAGGATATAAAGCAGGCGGCTCAAACCCTCCAATTATTACTTCTGCTTTTCATATTTATATGGTTGTGACCGGAATACTATGTTATTCCATCTGGCTTTACAGTTGTCAGACCAACCAACGTCAGGCAAAAAAAAGCTGCACCTTTGGTGCAGCCTGCAATTGGTGTATTTAATTATTGGCAGAAGCAATTTTTATCTCTTCGTTTTTTGCGCTATATACGAAAAGTTCTACCGTTTCAGTAAGCACATCTGCATAACTATAAGATACTCGGCGATCAATTTTTCTCTCATTCAATTTGACGACAAATATGTTAGGGTAAATAGATTCGAGTACCCCTTCCTTCTCAACGATGCGGTTCCTGCCGCGGTTCGCCTTTAATCTTATCCTGCTGCCAACGAAGGATTCCAGGTCTTTCTTGATCTCCGCGATCGCCCTGGGTGAATTAATCAAATTACCACCCTCTTTACCGATTTATCTTTTAAATCATACCTCATTAGTCCCCCAAAGTCAATAGCAAACAAATAGTATATTAAAAAACGAACTCCGTGTCAACAAGATTAATGGGGAATTTAATAAAATGCTTTGACCAGCTTGATATAATCGTAAAAATCCAAATTTTCGGGCCGCAGAGCAGGGGCCAAAGCAATCATTTGCAGTTTTTCAGCGGCGATATTTTTGTCGATTTGAAAAATATTTACGATTAAATTCAAAATGGTTTTTCTTCTTTGCTGAAAAAAGCCATTTAAAATTTGTTGCAAAACGATTTCTTCATCCGGCGCCAATATTTTCTTGGAATGGGGAATAAATTTTAATACAATCGAATCCACTTCCGGTTTCGGATAAAAACAATTGCGGGATACCTGGATAACTTTTTCCACTTTGGCGTGATAAGCTGCAGCAACCGTCAAACGCCCGTAATCTTTACTGCCCGGTTTGGCCAGAATCCGTTCGCCGACTTCTTTTTGCATCATCAAAGTCGCTGACTGCAGATGAGGGCAGCTTTCCAACAATTTAAATATGATCGGAGTGGTGATATTGTAAGGGATATTGGCGCAGACCTTGTAAGTGACCATTTCGTTTAATTCAAATTGCTTTTGCAATTCAGCCTCAATATCTGTTTTTAAAATGTCATTAAAAAGCAGTCTGACGTTGTCAAAGCCAGCCATTGTTTCCTGTAGCACTGCTTCCAAACGCTGATCGATATCAATGGTTAATAGTCCCCGTCCGCGTCTGGCCAGTTCTCTGCTGAGCGCTCCCAGGCCCGGACCAATCTCTACGATGTACTGGCTTTTATCAAGTTCCGCGGCATCAGCAATGCGGGTCAATATATTCTGATCGACCAGAAAATTTTGTCCCAGACCTTTGCGAGCATGGATATTGAACCGCTGCATGATCTCCTGTACTCCTTTTGCCGATGCCAAAACAACCATTGCATATGCTCCTTTGTTGCTTGATGGAAAGAAAGTCTAACGCTTATTATACTACACCTAAAAAAATCCTTCTCACAAACCATGTCAGAAGGATTTATCCGAGCTCAGCCATAAGCTTTTATTGGCTTGTCATCGCAGAGCGGGTTTATTTTACTTGTTCTTTCATCATTTTTCCTAGTTCAGCTGCACTGCGGGCATAGCTAAGAACTGGTTTTCCTTCGATTAACCCGGCTGCTACATCGTTGATTTTTTTCACCATGTTGGCATCAGATGTAACCAAAACATCCGTGACTCTTTTATCACTGTCCAGAATTTTTTGTTTCACCATTTTTTTAGTACTGGCCTGCTGGGTTGCTGAAGCCATGACCTCAGTATTAAGGGTTATGCCAACCATGACTACGATTTTGCCCGGACTGCTGGTACTGATTTCTTTGGTGGCATTCGTGCTGGTCCCTTTTGCAGCAGCATCAGCGCCGGCCACTACAACCGTAGCATTGACTACCCCGGGTACTGTCTTGGCTAGTTCAGAAAAACGATTGGCCATGATCCGTTTATCAGACTCTGTGACCTGGATGGGATGTGCCGGAGTCGCGTTGGGATTCGCATTGGGGGTTGAGTAGGGTTTTTGGGCTTGCTGACAGCCCGATGTCAGCAGTATTAACGCCATGAGAACAAACCCCAGTAATTTAGCCTGGCTCATTATTCTTGCCTCCTTGTCTTGATTAAGTCAATGATTTATTCCCGCTGCTTTGTGGCTGTATGTTCCTTGATATAGTTTTAACCGGTGCCCACAATTCAATCAGAGCAATATATGGCAAAAAAAGAAGCGGAGACCCTCGTCTCCGCTGCAGTATTGCTGTTAGTTTAATACATATACCTTAACTGACCTTCGGCCCCAATTTATACATTGGGAATAACTCTCCATGAATAAATCAACCGTGTTGCCTTTGATCGCTCCGCCGGTATCGGCAGCCCGCGCGTACCCGTAGCCTTCTATATACAGACGGCTGCCCATGGGAATTACGTTGGGATCAACCGCTACCATACCAACGCTGGGATTCAGACCGGTGGCCGTTCGAAAGCCAGTATACGTATACGCTGAAGCTTGCATGTATTTGGCTTCACGAAAATCCAAACGTTCACTGCCACGAGATACGGATGTAATACTGCCCATCGCAACAACCCGATTCTGAGGCTCCTGCAATGTTTCGGTGGAAATGATTTCCCTTTTTTCTTCCTGACCATTATAGAAGATTATCTTAATGGTATTGCGTGCAATCCCTTCCTTGCCTGCCTTGACTGTTTTGGTCAAGCCTCGTTCCAGCGTAGGATCATCAATCTGTTCACTGCTATAGGGAATGGTCTGATCTTCATTCACAATTTGTTCTGTCACTCTGATGACTTCAATTTCCTGATTGGTACTAACCAGTTTTCCTGCTTTGGTCTTGATAATATCGTTTTCTCCCAATTGAAATCCAGCCAAACTGACTGCTTTTTCGGCAGTAACTGGAGTGGTTTCAATCGTCTTTATTGTCCCATCCGCCAAGACCCGGACTTTAAATGCTCTCGTAACTACGATTTGGGTGTGTCTGGTGACTTTGCTATCGAGTATCGGTTGAACTAAATCATTTTTTCCCAGTCCTATATGGTTCTTTTGCAAAACATCTTTTACTGTTCCGGAAAACAAAACACGTGTCTGAATGAGCTTTCCATCTGCTGCAATGGTAACTGGCTTTTGCAGCGCAAAAAACATACTCGTCACTAGAATCCCCAGTGTCAGCAGGCTGGCAATCAGGATCGTGCCTTTCTTTGACCAGGCTAAATCCATACTTTACCTCCCTTGATCTTTATTCTCCCGCAGGAGAGCAATACTGGTTTACCCAAAATAACAAATAAACAGCCAAAAGTCAAATTCCCTCCCTTAATACTGGTTTGGCTGCCATTTAATTGTTATTCAAGTGTAAACTATCTTCTACTTTATATATTTATCATCTTTTCATTATTTTATTCTTTAACAGGTAAAAAGTTTGCAGAATTATAAATTTTACCATTTATTTTTTCCGTTCACTTGTCTACATTTTCTACCATATAATTGAAGGCACGGATTGATCTGAAAAAGCTGCACATCAATAGAAGCAGTGTTTTTCATTCGTTCGAAAAACCAGGAAGGGTTTTTCCAAACAGCCGAAGAAATTAATGAATTAACCGATGATTACAAGGAAGGATTGAGATATCGTGCTGAACGATCGGAAATCATCTTTTTGGGTGGTCGTATTTGCAGTGGTGGCAGTTGTCATGGTAGGCATAGCTTTTTTTACCACCCCCCCGCGAGAGGATACGGTTCAACAGCAAGACATAAAATCAAACCCTCCTTCCGTTGCCCCGGAAGGAGGGTTCACGACTCGTTATGAAACCGTTAAAATTGAATTTCTCACTGATATGAAGGGATTTAAATCAACCGACCGATTTACTTCCACCGATTTAGAAATAGTAGCTTATATTGATGCAACGCTCACAAACAGTCAAACGGCTGTACAAGCAAATGACATGAACAACAATCATACAAATCAGTATTTAATCGAATTGTCTAATGTCATCGGCGGATACAGCTGTGGGTTGTATTACGATACGCTGTATGACAAAGCCTATCTGGTCAAGGACGGCGGCCTTTATGCAACCGGGACAGATTTTGCCCGTTATATTGATGCTTTGCTGGAGAACACCAAGATCATTGCCCATATAGATGACACTGCGGCGGTGAAGCTGTTTCAGGCCTATGGATGGACGCTTGATTACAAGATCAATACGCGCCCAGACAAGTTGAACGATATTCGTGTTTTGAAGGAGTTTCAGCCCAACGCATACTATTTCGCTTATAACAATGAACTTTCCAAGGAGATTGGCCTTGATATGAGCAGCTATTCCAATTCTCCCAACATCAATGTTGATATTTACAGAATTCACGAAAGCATGCCGCAAGAATTTTATCCCATACAGAATTGTCGCGGTATAGTGATAAAAAAAGGTAATAAAATCATCGGCGCGTTTATCAGCGCCGGTCGACACAGCGCTTTCAATGCCTGTAGTTTAAAAGCCAACCGCTTTGAAAAAGCCACCGGTCAAACACTTGACCAGTGGCTTGCCCGCATGATTAAAGCAGACCGCATTGAGGAAAGGCTATCCAAGTTAGAGCCGGAAGAGATGATTGAGGAATATTTCATAGCGCTTGACCAAAAGAATACCATAGCTGCTGCCTATTGTATCTCGAAAAAAACTCTCCTGGAAAATCTGACCTCCAACATGCTGAACGAGCAATTGTACAACGAGAACATTTCTCTGCCTCTAACGGATGCTGGTATCGAAGCGAAATCAAGTTTTACCAATCTGGAATCAGCCAATCTATTGCATATTGAACCAATGGATAGCTCTGATAAGAATACCAAAATCTTTCGCGTAACCGTGGATCTCCAATACCATCAAGCATTGACGATCGGCAACGGTCAGCAGCTTTGGGATTGCAGTATGGTTTTTGAATCCCCTCAGACCGGATGGAAAATAGCGGGGTTCGGACATTAAAGACGACGACCTCCTCACCCCTTCACTAATCCTTGATCCGATATACTTTTCTGGCATTCAAACCGGTTAAATACGCTGTCTCGTCAACGCTTTTATTTTTCAATTCAGCCAGTTTTGCGGCTACATATTTGACATTGGCGGGTTCGTTTAATTTGCCTCTGAATGGCTCCGGAGACAGATACGGACAATCCGTTTCGACCAGAATCCGGTCCATGGGAATCTTCGCCGCCACTTCATGAGCTTTACGAGCATTCTTGAAGGTCAGGGGCCCGGCAAAAGAAATATAAAATCCCAGTTTAATCAGTTCCGAAGCCAGCGGCAATCCGCCAGAATAACAGTGCATGATGCCCTGGTTTTTGCCGGCTTTTTCTGCCTTGATGATCTCCAAAACCTCCTGATGGGCATCCCGGTCATGGATGACGATAGGCTTGCCAATTTCCTGAGCCATTTTGATTTGCTCGCGGAAGGCTTGCCGCTGGGTATCACGGGGCGACAGATCGCGATAGAAATCCAGTCCGATTTCGCCGATAGCAACCACGCGCTGATCTCTGGCCATATCATAAAGCTTGTTTAGCACATCCTGATTCAGGTGTTGCGCATCATGCGGATGAATTCCCACCACTGCATGCACCTGACGATATTTGCGGGCCAGCAACAAGGCTTCCTGAGAAGAGGCCAGGTCATAGCCAATACAGATTATTTTTTCTACTCCGGCGGCCTGGGCCCGGTTTAAAACCTGATCTAACTCCTTTTTCAGATCTTCGTCCTGTAAATGGGCATGTGTATCGATTAACATGGTTTTCTCCCTGCCGATTTATTTGATCCGGTTGCCAGAAGGCAACTCGGACTGCAGTGTCAATACTTCCAGGTTGTGATGGCCCTCATCGGAAGCAGCCAGGATCATGCCCTCGGACATAACACCTCTTAGTTTGCTGGGTTTCAAATTGGCAACCACCACGACTTTTTTGCCGATTAGGTCTTCCGGTGTATAATGCTGTGCAATACCTGACACAACCGTGCGTTCCTCTTCACCCACCTTAAGTCTGAGGATGAGCAGTTTATCGGCTTTCTCCATCTTTTCACAGCCGATGACTTCGGCTACACGCAAGTCCATCTTGGCAAATTCCTCAATGGTTATGTAGGTTTTCTCTTCTTGAGGTTCAGCAACCGGCGCAGTTTTTTCGTCTGTTACCGGTTGACTGGCAGCTTCTTTTTCATCCACGTAGTCTTCCTCCAATGTTTTCATGTCGATCCGCGGGAACAAAGCTTCGCCACGGCTTACTTTGGCGCCCGCCGGGGTCATTCCCCAAATCCCGCCGTCTTCCCACAGCAAGGTCTTTTCGAGATCAAAAATATTGAGCTGGAGATTGGCTCTCTCCATCAAGGTTGGCATGGCCGGTGCCGTCAATACTACCGCAATCCGAATCGCTTCGACCAGATGATACATGACGGTTGCCAGGCGTTTTTTCCCTGTTTCTGCTTTGGCCAGTTTCCAGGGTTCGGTTTCGTCTATATATTTGTTGGCTCGGGAAACCAGCCTGGAAACGGCATTAAGATAAGCAGAGAAATCGAGTTTATCCAATTTATCGGTTGCTTCTTTATACGCAGTAAGAGCCATTTGCCTCAGCTCTTCATCAAGCGCATCCTTTTCATCAACTGACGGGATCACACCGTCAAAATACTTGATGATCATGGCGATGGTGCGGCTGATAAGATTCCCCAAATCATTGGCCAAATCGGAATTGATCCGCGTAACCATGATCTCTTCTGAATAAAGCCCGTCCTGACCAAAAGACAATTCTTTGAGCAGATAATAACGGACCGCATCGATACCGTATTTGCTTACCAAAATGGCGGGGTCAACCACATTTCCCTTGGATTTTGACATTTTACCGCCTTCCAACATGATCCAGCCGTGGGCCACGACCTTTTTGGGCAGGGGCAAATCCAGCGCCATCAGCATGATCGGCCAGATGATGGCATGAAATCTGATGATATCCTTGGCCATAAGATGAACGTCAGCTGGCCAATACTTCTGAAACTGGTCCTCGTCCTCCAAATAACCGATGCCGGTCAAATAATTGATCAGGGCATCAAACCAGACATACACCACATGCTTGCGGTTAAAAGGAACCGGTACGCCCCAGCTGAAACTGGTCCGGGAAACGCAGAGATCCTCCAGACCGCCTTTGATAAAACTGACGACCTCATTGCGCCGTGATTCCGGCTGAATAAAATCGGGATGGGTATCAATATGTTCAAGCAACCGCGGTGCGTATTTGGCCATGTTAAAGAAATAACTCTCTTCTTTGAGGAGTTCCACTTCCCGACCGCAATCCGGACATTTCCCCTCGACCAATTGGCGTTCTGTAAAATAGGTTTCACAAGGGCTGCAATACCATCCTTGATATTCGGACATAAAGATGTCGCCTTGTTCGTAAACTTTCCGGAAAATCTTTTGCACCACTTTCTCGTGACGTTCTTCTGTGGTACGAATAAAATCAGTATTGGATATCATCAACAAGTCCCATAACTTGCGGATATTAGCAACGATTTCATCTACATGTTCAATCGGTTCTTTGCCCTTTTCGCGTGCCGCCCGTTCGATCTTCTGTCCGTGTTCATCGGTTCCGGTCAGATAAAAGACATCCCTTCCCTGCATTCTTTTGAAACGAGCCATGCAGTCTGCCGCTACGGTGGTATAGGCATGACCGATATGCAGATTGTCACTGGGATAATAGATTGGGGTCGTGATGTAATACGTATTCTTGTTCGACACTCCTGTCCCTCCATTACACTTCCTGCTCTGGAGCAGTTCTAACCCACAACAGAGCAAAATCTCAAAGTTTATTCGTATATTTTACCACAAATTAACGTTGCTATTCTTGATTAGATTATCTTGAAAGAGGATTTTGTCGGATTACTGCTTTTACTTTCATGCTTGATTTCAATTTTCTTGCACTTTTGTCGGTCTTGGTATTATAATAAGTTCGTTACTATGCGCAATAAGTAATTTAATGTTTCATAAGTTAAAATTTTGATTGTTTTTGTAGTTTAACCCTTGACTATTTCTACCAGCGCTGGTATACTCTAGTTCAGGACAGGTCGAAAGATGTACTATTCATTTTAACAAAGATTGGAGGTCTGCGAATATGATGAAATCAACCGGTGTGGTTAGAAAAGTTGATGAATTAGGTCGTATTGTTATCCCTATTGAATTGAGACGCACCATGGGCATAGAAGAAAAAGATGCTCTCGAAATTTACGTTGACAGTGATAAAATCATCCTCAAGAAATATGAACCGGCTTGTATATTCTGCGGCAATGCTGAAGATGTTGTAAATTACAAAGGCAAAAATCTCTGCAAAGCCTGCCTGACAGAATTAGTCAAGCAAATTGGTTAATCTCCTCATTTCATTCCGGATAATCTAAAAAGTAATTATATAAATCCGATTTTTTTATCTGGTATTCACGAGCCTTCATTTTGAAGGCTTCTTTTTTGTCCAAGCCTTTTTTGATCAATTGTCTGGTTTCTTCAGCAATTTGCTCGAGGGAAGGGGAACCATCAGCCTTTTGTCTGCCCGGCAGGAGCAGGCAGATTTCACCGCGGGGAGCTTGCTTTTGATAGTACGCAAGCAACCCCCCTATCGTACCCCGCTGCATTTCCTGATACTTTTTGGTCAGTTCCCGACCAATCATTAAAGGCTGGTCTTGGCCCAAGACCTCCTGCATATCTTCCAGACAGGACAATAAACGGTGCGGCGCTTCATAGAAAATGGCTGTCCGGGTTTCGTTGGTCAATTCCATGAGCAAATTACGCCTTTGGCTGCGTTGACGGGGAAGGAATCCGTAAAAGATAAAGCTGCTGCTGTCCAGTCCAGAAATCGCCAACGCGGCGGTAAGGGCAGACGGACCTGGAATCACTTCCATTTTTATGTCTGCAGCAATAGCCTTTTTGACCAGTTCGGGACCGGGATCTGATATACCCGGCATGCCGGCATCAGTTACCAGTGCAATACTCTTGCCGCTTAACAGTTTCGCCAGCAGATGATTCTCCCGTTCATTGCCACTGTATTGATGATAGCTGGTCAATGGCTTTTTAATCTTATAGTGATTCAAGAGTTTTATCGTATTGCGGGTATCCTCGCAGGCAATCAGGTCAACCCTGCGCAGGGTTTTTAGCAGACGGATACTGACGTCTTCCAGGTTGCCGATTGGCGTCCCGCATACATATAGCGTGCCTGCTTGCATCCTTTTTTCTCCTTGTATAACTTCTGTCATTTTCTCTTTCCCTGGCATCTATTTGCCGTATATACTTCGCAATTCCTGACTATAAACCCCGGTTTGTTCGTAAATGATCAATGGCGGCATAATCGTCACCGGACCGGAGGAATACTTGACTCCTTCGATTAAAACCAACCGTGCTGTGCGGTCACTGAAGGAGTGAATAAACCGCAATCTCCTGATGGGTACTTTATACAGACGAAACAATTCCATGGCCTCATCCAAGCGCTCAGCCCGGTGAATGATATCCATTTTTCCGCCCGGCGCCAGAAGATAGGCCCCTTTTTCCACCAGTTGCGGCAATCCCATCATGATTTCATGGCGGGCTACCGCCTCTTCGGCACCACGACTGACTTTTCCCTCTCCTTGTCTCCAAAAAGGAGGGTTGCTCAAAACCAGTTCAGCGTTCCCTCCCGGCAATATTTCTTCTGTTTCTCTGATGTCGGCTTCCATGATATCAATTCGTTCTTGCAGACCGTTAAGAAGGACACTGCGACGCGATCTCTCAACCATGGCGGGTTGAACCTCAAAGGCTGTGATATGTGCCCGGGGTGCTCTCCAGGCCATCAGTAACGATACCACACCACTGCCTGAGCCCAGTTCGATTACCTGCCTGACTCCGGTATCAGCAGGAAAATGCGCCAAGAGAACGGCGTCCAGAGAAAAGCGATACCCTTCTCTGGCTTGAATAACCTTCATCTTGCCAAGAATCAGATCATCCAGGCTTTCATCAGGGTGTATTTCATCATTCAGCAAACGCTCACTCCTTGTTAATAAAAGCCAGACAGAAGAGGCACTCTTCCTGCCGACTGTCGCCAAAATTGGACGGGCAAACATGATATCCATCCTTGTAGAGCATGCCCAGTCGCTCGTAACCTTCCCCCTGCAACTCGATGATTTCCCTGTCAGGCTTCCTGATATTAACCGACTCCGGCTCTGCCTGTTCCTGTAGAGCGCTTTCCAAGCGGGTAATTCTTTCCTTTAGCTCTCCCACTTCAAGTACCATTTCACGAATGATGGTCTTCAACTCCAGCACATTTTTGGCTGTTTCGTCCATTCTTATCTCCCTTGCCTTCGTATAGTTCAGATTCATATTTCAAACAACACATCAGGCGTCCGCAGATCCCCGAAATCTTTGTCGGATTCAAAGAAAGGTTTTGTTCCTTGGCCATGCGTATGGAAACCGGCTCAAAATCACCCAGGAAATTGTTACAGCAAAGAACTCTTCCGCAGGTACCGATTCCCCCCAGCATCTTGGCCTCATCTCTTACCCCAATCTGTCTTAATTCAATTCGGGTCTTGAAAATGGATGCCAAATCCTTGACCAATTCCCGAAAATCCACCCGGCTTTCGGCCGTAAAATAAAAGATAATCTTGCCCATATCAAAAGTATATTCGACATCAATCAAACGCATGGGCAGATTATGCAAACGCACCTTTTCCTTGCACAATTCCAGGGCTTCCTTTTCTTTTTGTTTGTTGCTCGTATAAACGCTTTTATCTTCTTCATTGGCGACACGGATTACTTTTTTGAGGGGCAGCACCAGCTGATCATCCTCAACTTCTCGTTTGCCGAGGGCAACTTCTCCATATTCAATCCCCCTCACCGTTTCCACGATGACTGCATCCCCTTTTCCCAATTCAAAATCTCCACTGTCAAAATAATATATCTTGCCGGCCGGCTTAAATCTCACTCCGACAACCAACGCCACGGTTATCCCTCCTAACCATATTTATATTCACCTGACTCCAAACCATCTTGTCTTCCTATCTTAACGCAGTCTGTAATTCATAGAGAATGTTAATATTCAGCAAAACTGGGTTAACTGAGCGACGATACATTTTCTTCAGGCTGCTGATCCTGCCCAGCGCCTGCCCAACCTGCTCGGGATGTAAATGCTTGCATTTCTGACAAAACGGCAGATTGTGTTCCATCAGTAATTGTTTAGAATTGCCGGTTTGTTGATATACACAAACATCTCGCAGAATCGTCTCCAGTAAAGATACCATAATCAGCGGCTGTTTTTCGATTTTTTCCGCCGCCAAAAAAACCTCCAAGGGATTCCCGCCAGCCAATGATTCCAGCACGTCTTGAGCCGATCCCCAGATCTCATGCCATTGTTCCTCGGCAAACAACAAAGCTGTCGTAATGCTGCCCTGCGCCAATCTGGCCAAATGAACTGCTTTGGAAGACTCCATGCCCTGACCCTCCAGATAGGCGGTTAGCGCTTCTTCCCGCAACGGTTCGAATTTGATCACCTGACAACGGGAAATGATTGTTTCCAATAGATTATTCTCATCCGCTACTAAAATAATAACCGCGTAATCGGGTGGTTCTTCCAGCGTTTTGAGCAGCGCGTTGGCAGCTGGCAGCGACAACAGCTGCGCATCCTTGATGATAACCACCCGACGCTTGGCCCGATAGGGTTTTAAAGCCAACCAAGGCTCAATGTCATTGGTGATTTGCTCAATCCCGATCATGCTCTTTTTTTCTGCTTTTTCAATGATTCGAAAATCAGGATGTACTTCTTCGCGCCAATACGCTTCACCTTGCGGATCACTGCCCAGGATCAAGGCTCGGGCCATTTCCAGGGCTGTCGTGTATTTGCCTGCTCCGGTCGGACCCAAAAAAAGATAAGCATGACTTATATGCTCGCTGGCAAGCGATCTCTGCAACGGTAATATTGCCCGTTCCTGTCCGATGATCTTGTCAAAATAACCCATTTCACACCTCAGCAGCGATTTTTCCCTTTGCGTCTGCTGCAGATTTTTCTTCCCTGTTACTATAATAACACAGACAAATACTGTAAAGCTTGTTCCCGCACTTCAATGATACCAGTTCCTCCATTGATCAGTTTAATCCGCTCAGGTTCGTTTTTTTGCATCTCAAGGTACCCTTCTCTGACCCGACGTTGGAACTCCACACCCTCATTTTCCAAACGATCGGGAGCTTGTTGGTCTCTTCTCCTTTGACCTTCCTCGGGTTCGATATCCAGCAAAAGGGTCAACTCCGGTTTCACACCACCCGTGCATAAAAGATTCAGCACTTTGAGAAACTCTATATCAATCCCTCGGCCGTAGCCTTGGTAGGCGATGGTCGAATCCATAAAACGATCGGCGATGACGACTTTACCTTCCTGCAAGGCAGGCAGGATTACCTCTTCCACCAGTTGACTGCGGGACGCCGCATACAGGAAAGCTTCTGTGTGGGGCCTAATCCCTACGTTGCGAACGTCCAGCAACATCTCTCTGATTTTTTCCGATACTTCTGTTCCTCCCGGTTCCCGCAGCATAAGAATTTCGTATTTTCCCTGCAGGTAATCCGACAACTGATCGCGCAGCGTGGTTTTCCCACAACCATCGATCCCTTCCAGACTAATAAACTTTCCGTTTGTTTTCAATTCCTCACCGCCTCGAGCAATTCATGTCTTATTCTATCACCATAATATGATCAAGTTTCGCATCACTGGGTCCTTGGATGCGCGCTCCAGATCTCTTTAAATAAAACAAATAGTCCAAAATCTCTTCCGAAATTCGTTCGCCTGGAAGCAGGCACGGAATTCCGGGTGGATATCCCGCCACCATTTCCCCGGAAATCATATTGCGGCTTGCAGCCAGTGCAACATTTATTTTAGCAGATTGATAGGCCCTTCTCGGGCTTAAAACGACTTGGGGGGCAGGTGGTGCTTCTACCTGCCGGGGTCTGTTTTTCTTGCCGGCATAACCGGCAGCAATCTCCTGCAAGGCCAGATAAAAACGTTCCCAGTCTTCAACCTCATGGAAAGGGGAAAACATTGCTAAAATCACCAGCTCTGTTTCCATCTCCAATTGAATATGATATTGTTCCCTTAAAATGGCTGACAACTGATAGCCGTTGAGCGTCAACCCGGGCAACGAAATCACTATTTTCAAAGGATCGATCCCGCTTATTGCTGTTCTTGCTTTTAATTCATCGGCATGGCAATGCAGACCTTTGATTTGATTGATTTTCTTTCTATACTCCACAGACCATCGTCTGGCCTGCTCTAATTTTTTATGGCCCTCTTGCTCCATGAACAATCTAGCCAGTTCCATGGAAGCCAGCAAAGGGTAGGACGGACTCGTCGTTGTAAGCAAGCTGACTGCCTGGTGCAATCGTGCCGGTTCGGGAAAACCTTTTTTAACATGCAGACTGCCGCCCTGATTCAAGACCGGCCAGGTCTTGTGCAAGCCGTTTACAGCTGCAGTTGCGCCTTGTGCCAGCGCGGAAGCAGGATAATCCTCATGAAAAGGAAAATGCGCGCCATGCGCCTCATCCACCAGAACAGCCAGATCATATCGTTCTGCCAGCTCAGTAATCGCGGTAACATCAGAACAAGTCCCAAAATAGCTGGGACTGGTAATAAATACCGCCTTCACCTCTGGATTGGCTGCCAGGCATTGTTCCACTTCTGCCGCTTTTACCGCCAGTTCCAGTCCCATTTCATCGTCTATCCGACCGGGAATATAGCTTGGCATTGCTCCTGACAGCACCATTCCACCGTAGAAACTACGATGGCAGTTGCGCGGCAACAGAACGGAATCTCCGTCTGCGGTCATGCTCATCAACAACGCATGGATGCCACTGCTGGCTCCATTGACCAGATAAAAGCTTTCCCCGGCACCAACTGCTCGCGCCAACAAACGCTGTGATTCAGCAATGATTCCCTGCGGCAGATGAAAGTCGTCCATGCCTGCTACCTCGGTAACATCTATCGCTGCAACTTCCTGCAGCATTTCATTCATGCCCCGCCCCCCTGCATGCCCAGGCATATGCAGGCGCAAATGGTCAGCCTTGCTATAGCGACAAAGCGCTGAAAATATTGGCGTTTGGTCTTGCATAGATTACTTCCTTGTTTGAAAATTGTCCCTGCCTTGTAGCCTGTATCCCTGCCTCAGACAAATAGCTTTATCCCAGCAGGTACAATTCTAATCATGGCATCTCCCGTTCCCGGGGTTTCACCATCCATTTCCAGACCAATATGTACCGCAGAAGACAGTTTCACCTGTCTTCCCTGGGTTAGTTTGATCTTGGGATGGTCAAGGTGTTTCCCTTTATACGCACTCGGCAAAGCGGTCAAAAAATCGAATGTGTTGGCATCTTTTAAAAGCATGATATCCATTAACCCGTCATCCAGCGAAGCCTGGGGAGCAATCATCACCCCTCCGCCAAAATACTTGCCGTTGTTGATCGCCAACAGACTTGATTTGCCGGAATAAAATAATTCTCCATCCACCTCAACTGTAAATTCCGGGCTTTTAAACGAGAAGAGCACCCCTAAAAATGTCAGCAAAAAAGATAAAAATCCACCCATAACCTTGCTCTTTTTGTTAAGTCTGATACAAGTCTCACAGCCTACCCCCACATCAGCTACGTTAATAAAATAGCGTGTTTGGGGGCTGCCATTCCAGCCCAAATATTCAGTTTTAATAATATCACAAGCCATCTCCTGACAGTCGGTTAGGAGTTTTTCCACATAATCAGCACTCGCCGAAACCGGTAATACCCTCGCAAAATCACTGCCGGTACCCATAGGAAGAACGGATAAAAATGCTCTTTCTCTTATATCCTCATGATTCAAAAAAAAACCATTCACCACCTCGTTGATCGTACCGTCACCACCGACAGCAATAATATGATCATAACCTTTTCGCAAAGCATCTCCGGCGATTTCGCAGGCATGCATGGCTCTCTCCGTTGGTTGTACATCAAAACTATAATTCTTCATACGCAGCCATCGTTCAACCTTTTTCCATTGTTTGCTGGTTCTTCCTCCACCTGATTGAGGGTTGACAATAAACAGTACTTTGTTGCCTGCTGCCATAAACTCTCTCCACACCCCAACAATTTATTTACCCACATTAACCGGTTCATATCTCTTTTATATTCTATATGAAAAGATACAACTTCCCAAATAAAAAATAGGCGCGCAGCGGGCCTATTAAAAGTGAACTATTTAATTCTTTCCACTCCGGGCACCAAAGGTGCCTGGCCTCCTCCTTTAAATGTAGCCCGTTATTTCCAATAAAGTCTTTAAGTGACTCCGGTTTTCCATCCGGGATCGATCACATCGGATATGGATCGTCACTTCGTCAATCCATATCACGATCTGTCAGAATAAAATAATTCCTGGCAACGTCCTACTCTCCCACAGAATCTGCAGTACCATCGGCGCAGGAGAGCTTAACTGCCGT
>ERZ795053.3953-NODE-3953-length-16412-cov-6.536590_pt1 | contig 16412 bp, 18 predicted proteins | sample MGYA00375137_ERZ795053 | MGnify/ENA primary metagenome ERZ795053 (study PRJEB30182, sample SAMN05720284) | activated sludge metagenome | isolation source: Anaerobic digester | place: Hong Kong | collected 2014-12-17 ...
GCAGAGGCCGAGGTCGGTCGAGCCCTCGGGCGCCTCGCCGAAGGTGACGACCTTCCGATCGCTCTCGGTGGCGCCGCCGTCGCTCTTGCTGCACGCGCTCGCCCCGGCGACGACCGCGACCGCGACGAGGACGATCGGACCCAGCTTCCGCACCCGTGACATGGCGCCCGACGCTAGTGCCGTCGCCTGCGCCGCCCAACGTCGGCGGTGCCTACTCGACGTACTCGGCGACGTAGGGCAGGTTGCGGTAGCGGTCGGCGACGTCGAGGCCGTAGCCCACCACGAACGCCGGCGGGATGGTGAAGCCGACGTAGCGCAGGTCGGGGTCCTTGGCCTGGAGCCCCTCGCGCACGAGCAGGGCGCAGACCTCGACGCTCGAGGGGTTGCGGGCCAGGAGGTTCCGGCGGAGGTAGGCCAGGGTGAGCCCGCTGTCGATGATGTCCTCGACGATGAGCACGTGGCGCCCGGTGAGGTCGAGGTCGAGGTCCTTGACGATGCGCACCACGCCGCTCGATCGGGTGGCGTTGCCGTACGACGACACGGCCATGAAGTCGAACTCGACGGGCAGGTCGACCCGCCGGGCCAGGTCGGCCATGAACATGATGGCGCCCTTCAGCACGCCCACCAGCAGGGGCGCCTTGCCCGCGTAGTCGGCGGTGATCTCGGCGCCGAGCTCGGCCACGCGGGCCTGGAGCTCGGCCTCGCCCACCACGGTCCGGCCCAGGTGCGGGTCGTCGGCGAACGAGGAGCCAGCGTGCTCAGCCATGGTCGGCATCCTGCCACGGGCGCGGCGGCGACACGGACAGGCGACCGGACGAGCGGGCGATGCGCCACCCGCCCACGACCTCGGTCGCCACCCGCTCGCCCCGCGCGACCGCGAGGACCCGCTCGACCGCAGCCCCGTCGACCACGTCGCCGTCGCCCACCCCCGCGGCGCGGAGCCAGGTGCGCACGGCCTCGCCGGCGATGGCGAGGGGGGCGGCGGCGAGCGCGCGGGCGTCGGTGGGGTCGAGCCCCGCCGCCGCCTCGGCCAGCACGTCGAGCACGGAGGCGAACAGGTCGGCCTGGCGCACGAGGATCGGGACCGGGTCGCGCTCGGCGACATCGGTGAGCAGCGGCAGCACCTCGCGGCGGACCCGGTTGCGGCGGAAGCGCGGGTCCGCGTTCGACGGGTCGTCGAAGGGCTCGAGGTCGAGGGCGGCGCAGAGCGCCTCGGTCTCGTGGCGGCGAAGGTCGAGGAGGGGCCGGCGGGGGGATCGGGCGATGCCCACCGAGCCGGCGGGTCCGGCGCCGCGCAGCAGGTGCAGGAGCACGGTCTCGGCCCGGTCGTCGGCGGTGTGGCCGGTGAGCACCCCCTCGGGCAGGGCGGCGTAGCGGGCGGCCCGGGCCCGGGCTTCGAGGTCGGGGCCCTCGCCGACCTCCACCCGCCACGAGCGGAAGCCGGCGCCGAGCCGGTCGGCCACCGCGGCGACCAGGTCGGCCTCCGCGGCCGAGCCGTCGCGCAGGCCGTGGTCGACGTGGTGGGCGGTGGCCCGGCACCCGGCGGCCACGGCGAGCACCAGCAGGGCGAGCGAGTCGGCGCCGCCGGAGACGGCGCAGTCGACCGGCGTGCCGGGGGGTGGGAGGTCGCAGCGCTCGAGCAACGGCGCGACCAGCGCCCGGTCGACGGCGAGCGGCGTCAGGCCGCCACCGTGGGGGCGATGCGGGTGATCCACGCCTCGGGGTCGCGGATCTCGGCGATGGTGGGCAGGTTGCCCGGGTCGACCCACGCCCGGTCGAGCAGCTCGGTGCCGCCCTCGCGCTCGACCACCTCGATGAAGCGCTCGCCCTGCTCGTACTGCTTCATCTTGGCCTCGAGCCCGATGAGCTTCTGGAGCAGCTTGGCCGCCGGGTTGCCCTGCTCGCGACGCTGGCGGAGCACGGCACCGAAGCGCTCGGCGCTCGGGATCTGGTCGGCCCCGGCGCGGTCCATGGTGACGTCGCCGTGGCCCTCGAGCAGGCTCATCAGCCCGGCCACCCGATCGAGCACGACCCGCTGCTCCGGCGAGGCGAGCACGGCCATGATCCCGCCGTCGTCGAGCGGGTTGCGCCCGCCGCGCACGTCGGCCGCCACCCGGCCGAGGGCGTCGAGCAGGCGCTTCGGGTCGGGGTCGACGCTGTCGACGGTGGCCTGCACGAGCTCGAGGAAGTGCTCGCGCATCCACGGGATGCCGGTGAACTGCGCCCGGTGGGTCACCTCGTGGAGGGCCAGCCAGTGGCGGAACTCGCGCGGCGGGAAGGCGAAGCGCTTCTCGAGGCCGATGACGTTGGGCCCGACGTAGTACACGATGTCCTGGTCGTCGGGGTCCTCGTCCTCCACCACCAGCAGGTCGTACTGGCCGAGCACCCGGCTCGACATCCAGCCGAGCACCATCCCCATCTCGGCGCCGGCGACGCGGGTGGCCACCGGGGCGAAGGGGTTGGCCTTGAGGTTCTGCTCGAGCCGGTCGGTGAGGGGGCGCAGCAGCCGCTGGAACGAGGCGATGTTGGCCCGGACCCAGCCCTGGCGGTCGGTGACGCGGGCGCGGGCGGCGCCGGCGGCACTGCGCAGGCCGGTGGCGGCGGCGACCTGCTCCTCGGCGAGGGCCGTCAGCTCCTCGAAGTCGAGGGCGAGCGAGGCGTAGTGGTACGACTCGGCGAAGGGCTCGCGGCCGGCCGCCTTGACCGCGACCTTCTCGGCCAGCGACCAGTCGACCGAGGCCACGAGGTCAGGCCTGCTGGCCGCGCGACGGGTACTTCGGCTTCACGACCTTCAGCAGGTAGCCCACGATGGTGGCCACCGCGAACAACACGGCGCCGGCGGCGAGCGGGACCGCGATCCAGAAGTGCCAGACGTGCTGCTCTGCGAACATGCTCGTGATCCTAGAGGCGCCGGGACGGGCGTCCGAAAGTCGGTCGGGGGGTCACGCCTCGCGCTCGAGGGCCCGTGCGATCCGGGCTCGGAGGGACTCGGGCACCTGCTCGACGCAGCGGCTGCGGACGACCAGGCGGAGCTCGGCTTCGAAGTCGAACGCCTCGAGGCAGGGCGAGCAGTCGTCGAGGTGCTGCTGGATGTGGTCCCGATCCTCGTCGGTGAGCTGACCGTCGAGGTAGAGGTACAGCTCCCGCAGGGTCTCGTTGCAGTCGGCCATGGCGTTCCTGGTCGGGTCCTCGGTCAGCGGTCCGTGCCGGAGGCGACGGGCTCGGGCGGCGTGTCGGCATCGGGCCGGTCGGCCAACCCGTGCGTGACGGCGTAGTCGTACAACCCCTTCTGCAGGGCCTTTCTTCCCCGGTGCAACCGGCTCATCACCGTGCCGATCGGGATGTCGAGGATCTCGGCGATCTCCTTGTAGGAGAACCCCTCGACGTCGGCGAGCAGCACGGCCATGCGGAAGTTCTCGGGCAGGTCCTCGATCGCCGCCTTCACCTCGGCCTCGCTGAACGCGTCCATCAGCTCGTCTTCGGCGCTGCGGCCCGACCGGGCGGCCTCGAGCCCGCCGAGGCGGCGGTAGAGGTAGAGGTCCTCGACCTCGCCGAGGTCGGTCTCGTCGGGCCGGCGCTGCTTGGCCCGATACGAGTTGATGTAGGTGTTGGTCAGGATCCGGTAGAGCCACGCCTTGAGGTTCGTGCCCTCCTGGAAGCCCCCGAAGCCCCGGTAGGCCCGGAGGTAGGTCTCCTGCACGAGGTCCTCGGCGTCCGCCGGGTTGCGGGTCATGCGCATGGCCGCGGCGTACAGCGAGTCCATGAGGGGCATCGCCTGCGCTGCGAACGTCGCCTGATCGGCCATCCCGCCACGCTAGCGGCGGGCCCGACGACCCGTGGCCGGGTACCGGTGGCGTAGCGGACGCTGGTGCGAGAAGCTTGAAGCGGCGCTCCCCGTGCCGACGAGGAGGCCAGGACCGTGGCCCGTGCGACGGACGGGCGGAGAGACGATGCGATGACGGGTGAGCCAGAGCACCAGGGAGCCGGCGGCTCCGAGCGCTGGTTCCGCAACCTGCTCACGAGCATCAGCGACACGGTCACCCTCGTCGACCGGGACCTCCGCGTCCTCTACACGACCGGTGCCGTCAACGGCGTGCTCGGCTACCCCACCGACTTCTGGCAGGGCGTGCTGCCCTTCGACGCCGTCCACCCCGACGACCTCCCCCGGGTCCTCGCCGACTGGGAGCGCTCGCTCGCCAGCCCGGGGGTCGAGGTGTCGAGCGAGTCTCGGATGCGCGCCGCCGACGGGTCGTGGCACGACATCTCCATCACCGGGGTCAACCTGCTCGACGACCCCGAGGTGGGCGGGGTGGTGATCACGACCCGCAACATCACCGCGCTGCGCCAGGCCGAGCGCCTGGCGTCGAGCCAGGCCGCCGTGCTCGAGCGGGTCGCTCGCGGCGCGCCCACGACGGAGATCGCCGGCGACTGCATCGAGCTGATGCACCGCAACGGCCTGCGCGGCATCGCCTCGATCTACCTGCTGGAGGGCGACCGCCTCGAGCTGCGCGCCGGCGATGCGCCGAGGTCGGTGCGCGACTGGGTGCGCGAGCCGGTGCGCGACCCCGCCCGCAGCCTCTGCGACCGGGCCATGGCCACCGAGACGCCGGTCGTGATCGTCGACCTGGGCATGGCCGAGCTCGACGAGGGCCTGCGGGCGATCGTGGCCGCCGAGGGGATCCGCTCCGCCTGGTCGGTCCCGATCGCCTCGATCTCGAGCGGCCGTCCCGTCGGCTCGCTGTCGATCCTGGCCGAGGAGGCCGTCGAGCCCACCGCGCACGAGCGCCAGGTGGCCGATGTGGCCGCCAGCCTCGTGGCCATCGCGGTCGAGCGGGAGCGCAACGAGTCGCAGCTCGCCCACCAGGCCCTCCACGACGCGCTCACCGGCCTGCCGAACCGGGCGCTGCTGCTCGATCGCACCGACCACGCCCTCGCCCGGCGCGAGGCCACCGGCGCATCGCTGGCCCTGCTCTTCTGCGACGTCGACCGCTTCAAGGTGATCAACGACAGCCTCGGCCACAACGTGGGCGACCAGCTGCTGGTGGCGTTCGCCGATCGGCTCCGGGCCGTCGTCTCACCCACCGACACCGTGGCGCGCTTCGGCGGTGACGAGTTCGTGGTGTTGCTCGAGGAGGTCGCCGGGCCCGAGGAGCCAGTGCGCCTGGCCGAGCAGCTGGCTGCCGCCCTGGAGGAGCCGTTCGTGCTCGCCGGCGGCAAGGAGGTGTACCTCACCGCCAGCATCGGCCTGGCCATGGCCGACGACCACGCGGCGGGCGACGAGTGGCTGCGCGACGCCGATGCGGCCATGTACCGCGCGAAGGACGAGGGCCGGAACCGGCTCGTGCTCTTCGACACCCAGATGCGCGACGCGGCCCTGCGCCGCCTGCAGGTGGAGCACGACCTGCGTCGGGCGGTGGCTCGCGACGAGCTGGTCGTGCACTACCAGCCGGTCATCGACCTGGACCGGGGCAGCATCGTGGGGGCCGAGGCGCTGGTGCGCTGGCAGCACCCGGAGCGGGGCCTGCTCTCTCCCGCCGAGTTCGTGGCCGTCGCCGAGGACATCGGCACGATCGGCGAGCTGGGCCGTCACGTGCTCGACGTGGCGCTGCGCGAGCTGAGCTCGCTCGAGGTGGTGGACCCGGCGACGTTCCACCTGGGGGTGAACGTGTCGGCCCGCCAGGTCTCCGAGCCCGACCTCGACCAGATGGTGGGCGCCGCGCTCGAGCGCCACGGCTGGCCGCCCAGCTCGCTGCTGCTCGAGGTCACCGAGAGCGCTCTGGTCGAGGTCGACCATCCGGTCGAGGCGCTCGCCCGCCTCCAGGAGCTCGGCGTGCAGCTGGCGATCGACGACTTCGGCACCGGGCACTCGTCGCTGGCCCGCCTCGGGCGGCTCCCCGTCGACTGGGTGAAGGTCGACCAGTCGTTCGTTGGTGCGCTTGACGGCCCCGATCGGCGGCTGGGGCGGATCGTCGACGCCGTCATCGCGCTGGCCGGGGCGCTCGACCTCGGCACCAGCGCCGAAGGCGTCGAGACCCACGCCCAGCTCGACGAGCTCCGGCGCAAGCGCTGCCACCTCGCCCAGGGCTACCTCTTCTCCAAGCCGGTCCCCCTCGACGAGCTGCGCGACCTCCTGGCGTCCGACCCGCGCTGGTAGCTCAGAGCCCGGCCAGGTCGATGGGTCGGATCGGGTCGACGCCGTCCCAGGTGCGGGCGGCCTCCCGGTCGCGCGCCCACATCGCCTCGATGCCGGCGTCGGCGCCGAGCAGCTCGAAGAGCACCTCGGGCAGCGCCGGGTCGCGCACGTACGCGTAGCGACCCATCGCCGCGTCGATCGTGCACACCACCTCGAAGCCGTCGGCGCGCACCGCATCGAGGGAGGCGGCCATGTCGCGGGTCCCGAACGCGAGGTGGTGCATGCCGAGCCGCCCGTCACGGAAGCACTCGCGGTAGGGCGACGGCGCGTCGTTGGTCTGCTGGATGAGCTCGATCTGCACGTCACCGCGGTAGGCGATGGCGACCTCCATCTCGATCGAGGTGGGCTCGCCCTCGTGGACCGCATCGAGGCGCACGTGCTGGTACCAGGTGAACGGGCCTACACCCGAGCGCTCGACCCAGGTGGCCATGGCCGCCTCGATGTCGGCCGTCAGGTAGCCGACCTGGACGATGTCGCCGAGGTTCGCCATGGGTATCCCCCTCCTGGCGCCGGGCGCGCCGAGCGCCCGGATCGTAGGACCCGGGCGCTCGGACGGTGGGGGGATCAGGCGGCGACGGGTGTCGGCTCGACGGGGACCTGAGGTGCGGACACCGGCACCGGCGCGTGGTGCTCGCCCTCGAGGTCGAGCACGGGGAGGCGCCGCTCGAGCCAGCCCGGCAGCCACCAGTTGCGGTCGCCGAGCAGCTCCATGGTCGAGGGCACGAGCACCATGCGCACGAGGGTGGCGTCGACGAGGACCGCGGTCGCCAGGCCGAGGCCCACGACCTTCATGAGCACCTGGTCCTCGAAGACGTAGGCGCCGAAGACGGTGACCATGATCGCCGCCGCTGCGGTGATCACCCGGCCGGTGGAGGCCATGCCGTGGGCGACGGCCGACGCGTTGTCCTTGGTGCGCACCCACTCCTCGCGGATGCGCGAGAGGAGGAACACCTCGTAATCCATCGACAGGCCGAAGAGCATGGCGAAGGTGATGACCGGAACCCACACGGGCACGGGCGTCGACTCGGTGATGCCGAGCAGGCCGCCGAACCAGCCGCCTTGGAGGGCGAGGGCCATGACGCCGTAGGCGGCGCCGATGGCGAGCAGGTTCATGAGCGCCGCCTTGAGGGCGACCAGCACCGAGCGGAACACCACGAGCAGCAGGAGGAACGACAGCAGCACGACCGCCGCGATGAACGCTGGGAGCCGCGGCGCCATGTAGTCGCTCTCGTCGACGTACGACGCGGTCAGCCCGCCGACGTGGACCTCGGCATCGCTGCCGGCGACCGCCGCGGGGACCACGTCGTCGCGCAGGTGGTCGATGAGCTCGACGGTGGCCTCGTCCTGCGGGCCGGAGGCCGGGATCACCGGGACGGCCGACACGCCGTCGTCGCCGGCCACCGCCGGCAGCACCGCGGCGACGCCGTCGGCCTCAGCCACCGCCGCGCTCACCCGGGCCACGGCGCCGCCGTCGCCGTGGGCATCGACCGCCAGGAGCAGCGGCCCGTTGGCGCCGGCGCCGAACTCCCGGCTCACCAGGTCGTAGGCCCGGCGGCTCGTGAGGTGCTCGGGGTTGGTGCCGGCGTCGGGGTAGCCGTAGCGCATCGTGACCGCCGGGGCCGCCAGGGCCAGCAGCACGACGAGGGCCACTGCGCCGGTCCACAGCGGACGGCGTTGCACCACCCGGCTCCACCGGGCCCAGAGGCCGTGGGCCTCGTCGCGCCGGCCGAGCAGCGGCACCCGGCCCTTGTCGATGCGGGAGCCGAGGAAGGCGAGGATCGCCGGCAGGAGCGTGACCGTGGCCAGCAGCATGGCGACCACCGTGGTCGAGGTGGTGACGGCCGTGGCCCACAGGTACTCGAGGCCCATGGCGCCGAGACCGAACAGGGCAATGACCACGGTGCCGCCGGCGAAGAGGACGGCGCGGCCGGCGGTGCTCATGGCGGTGACCACGGCGTCGTGGGGCGCCTCGCCGGCCCGCAGCGCCTGGCGGTAGCGGTTGACGATGAAGAGGGCGTAGTCGATGCCGACGCCCATCCCGATCATGGCGGCGAGCGACGTGCCCCACTCGGGGACCATCAGCACGTGCGACTGGAGGCTGATGACGCTGAAGCTCACGCCGAGCCCGGCGATGGCCACGACCAGCGGCAGGCCGGCGGCGACGACGGCGCCGAACGCGATCACCAGGATGATCAGCGCGGCCACCATCCCGATGCCCTCGGAGCCAGCCTCGGCCCCCTCGGCGTTCTGCACGGCGTAGCCGCCGGCCTCCACGTGCACGCCGTCGGCTCGGGCCGCCTCGGCGACCTCGAGGATCTGCTCGATGGCCGACGTGGGCACCTTCTCGATGGTGGCGTCGAGCTGCGCCGACAGCAGGGCGACGGTGCCGTCGGGTGACGTCGCCTGGTACTCGACGTCGGTGACGTGGTCGATCTCGCCCACGTCTGCGCGCAGCTGATCGATGTCGGCGGCCGCCTTCGGGGCCTCGACGCCATCGGGCGCCTCGACGACGAGCTGGACGTCGCCGCCGCTCAGGGCGGGCACGTGCTCGGCGAGCAGCCGCTGGGCGGCAGCCGACCCGCTCCCGGGCATGGTGTAGTCGACCGAGTGCCGCGTGCCGGCGGTGCTGGCGGCGACGTTGAGCACGACGAGCGCCAGCAGCCAGACCACGACCACGCGCCCGCGACGCCGCACGCAGAGGGCGGCGAGGCGGGCGAGCGGCCCCGGTCGGGCGGCGGTGGTGGGGTCGGCGGTGGTGGGGGCAGCGGTGAGGGTCATCGATCCCGTCCTTTCGTCTGTCGACAGGAGACGACGCGCAGGTTGCGGCTCCCTTGGAGCCGGCTTGGAGGCCCGTTCCAAGCCCCGTGGCCAGGACCGTCGGCGCGGGCGACCGGGGCGCCCGCAGTCGCTTGGGCTAAGGGGTCTCGTAGGGGTCGGCGGGCTGGTCGATCACCTCGACCGACGAGGCTTCGACCACGATGTTCTCGGCCTCGATCCGCTCCTCGGGCGCCGTGTCGGCGGCCGCGGGCAGGTGGGTGCCCGTGACGGTCGCCCATGCGTCCTTCGGCGGCGGCTCGTCGTCCCACAGCACGGTGACGAGCAGCGGCTGGGCGTCGGCGGCGCAGCAGGTCATCACGAACCGGGCGAGCACGAACCCACCGTCCTGCTGCGCCTGCACGAAGCCGGTGAGCCGGACCTCGCCGTCGACCGGGTGGGCGGGATCGTTGACCACCTGCGACACGAAGTCGAGCAGCGACATCGTGCCGTCGGCCGCCGGCGGATCCTCGACGGGCCGCTCGGCCCGCTGGGTCACCGCCTGGTTGGCGCCCGACGAACGGACCGAGCTGGACCCGAGCGGCCGCAGCGGCACGATCGCCACGCACGCGAACGGCACGATCAGCCACCAGGCGATCCGCGGCAGCCCACCGTGGGCGTGCCCGTGGTCCTCGTGGCCGTGCTCGCCGGCGGCGGCATCGTCGCCATCGTCGAACCCGAACGCCGTCCACAGGGCGAGACCGGCGATGGCCAGGGCGCTGAGGAGCAGCGGGACGAACATCGACGGGCGGACGTAGGAGCGGTAGGCGTCGCCGAGGAGGAGGCGGCCGAGGCCCGTGGCGATGACCGTCAGGATGATGGCGGCGCGGGTGAGGGCCTTGGGGTCGGTCACAGGAACCGCCCGGCGATCGTGGCGCACGCCACGGCGACGGCGAAGGTCAGCGGGGCGAAGGCACGGGCGAAGCGGCGCCCGAAGGTGCCCACCTGGAGTGCGATCAGCTTCAGGTCCACGGCCGGCCCCACCACCATGAACGCGAGTCGGGCCGTGGGCGTGAACGAGGTGAAGCTCGTCGCCACGAACGCGTCGGCCTCCGAGCAGGTGCAGAGGACCACCGCCACCAGCCCGAGCACGATGACCGACACGATGCCCAGGCCGCCGAGGGCGTCGACCACCGAGGTGGGCACGACGACCTGGATCGTGGCGGCCACCGCCGCGCCGACCACGAGCCAGCCCCCGGCGTGGAGCAGGTCGTGGGCCGCGGCGTCGGCGAAGCGAGCCCATCGGCTCCCGGTGGCGCGAGACCGGGTGGCCCGTTCGATGAGCGGGGTGAAGTCGTGGTCGTCGCCGATGCGCAGCCAGATCAACCCGACGACGATCGCCGTGGCCAGCGACGCACCGAACCGGGCGAGCACCACCTCGGGATGGCCGGGGAAGGCGGTGGCGGTGGCCGCCAGGACGATCGGGTTGATGGCCGGCGCCGCGAGCAGGAACGTGAGGGCCGCGGCGGCGGGCACGCCCCCGCCGATGAGGCGACCGGCCACCGGGACGGCGCCGCACTCGCAGCCCGGAAGGGCGAAGCCGGCTCCGCCAGCGACCACCACGGCGGCCGGGCGTCGGCGCGGCAGCACCCGGGCCAGGGCGGCGGGCGACACGAAGGCGGCGATGAGCGCTGAGAGGGTGACGCCCAACACGAGGAACGGCATGGCCTGCACCGAGATGGCGATGAAGACGGTCATCCAGGCCCGGGGCCGGCCCGCGGCGAAGGTGGGGCCGAGGGCCGAGCGAAGCACCAGCACGACGACGGTGACGAGCACGGCGAGGACCATCGCTCGCACGTCGGCGTCCTGCTCCTCGGCCAGCTCGCCGTCGCCCGGGAGGTCGGTCACGGCGCCACCGTACCGGACGAGCCATCACCTGAAATTGACAATCACTCTCATTTTGTTCCACGATCGTCCGCATGGTCCGCACGATCTCCCGCCCCATCGCCCTGCTCGCCCTCGTCGCCGCGCTCTCGCTCGCGGCGTGCGGCTCGTCCGAGGGCGCTGGCGGCAACCCGGACGCGACCATCCAGGTGGTGGCGTCCTTCTATCCCCTGCAGTGGGTGACCGAGCGCGTCGGCGGCGACGTCGTGTCGGTCCGCAACCTCACCCCCACCGGAGCCGAGCCCCACGACCTCGAGCTGACCCCGAAGGACGTGGCGAAGATCGACGACGCCGACCTCGTCGTCTACCTGTCGGGCTTCCAGGCCGCGGTCGACGACGCCGTCGCCGACACCGGCGCCCCGGCGCTCGACGCCGCCGACCACGCCGACCTCGACCTCGCGGCCACCGAGGACGGCCACGACCACGCCGATGAAGCCGACGACCACGCCGAAGAAGCCGACGACCACGGCGAGGAGGCCGGCGTCGACCCGCACTTCTGGCTCGATCCCACCCGCCTCGCGAAGGTGGCCGACGCCGTGGCCGACCGGCTCACCGAGCTCGATCCCGACGAGGCCGCCACGTTCCAGGCCAACGCGAAGGACCTGCGGTCGGACCTCGACGAGCTCGACGCCGACCTCGCGGCCGGCCTCGCCGACTGCTCCAGCCGCGACCTGGTCACGAGCCACGCCGCCTTCGGCTACCTCGCCCAGCGCTACGACCTCGAGCAGGTGGGCATCAGCGGCATCTCCCCCGACGCCGAGCCCTCGCCGTCCGACCTGGCCGACCTCGCCGACTTCGTCGAGGAGCACGACGTGCGGACGATCTACTTCGAGACGCTCGTCAGCCCGGCCATCGCCCGGACCCTGGCCGACGAGACCGGCGCCGAGACGGCCGTCCTCGATCCGATCGAGGGCTTGACCGACGACTCCCAGGGTGCTGACTACCTTGAGATCATGCGGTCGAACCTGGCGAACCTCCAGAGCGGGCAGCCCTGCCCCTGACCGCCGGCGACGCTGCGGAGGTGGTGCTGGCGTTCCGCCACGCCCGACTCGGCTACGACGGGCGCACCGCCGTGTGCGACGTCGACCTCGAGATCGCCGCGGGCGAGGCGGTGGCGGTGCTCGGCCCGAACGGCTCGGGCAAGTCGACCCTCATCCGCTCGATCTTCGGCCTCGCCACGGTGCAGGCGGGCACCGTCGAGGTGTTCGGCACCGATCGCAACCGGTTCGCCGCGTGGGACCGCCTCGGCTACGTGCCGCAGCGCAACACGGTGGTGGGCGGGATCCCCTCCACGGTGCGCGAGGTGGTGACCGCCGGGCTCGTCTCGTCGCGCCACCTGCTGCGCCGGCTCCGCTCCGAGGACCGCGATCGGGTGGACGCAGCCATCGCCTCGGTGGGGCTCGCCGACAAGGCGAGCGATCCGCTGCTCACGCTGTCGGGCGGCCAGCAGCGCCGGGCGCTGGTGGCGCGGGCGCTGGCGAGCGAGCCCGAGCTGCTCGTGCTCGACGAGCCCACCGCCGGGGTCGACGCCGAGAACCAGGAGGTGCTCGCCGCCATCCTCGCCGAGCTCGCCGGGCGGGGCATCACCCTCGTGCTCATCACCCACGAGCTGGGGCCGGTGCGCCCCACCATCACCCGCACGCTCGTGCTGCGCGACGGCGGGGTGGCCTACGACGGCCCGGCGGCCGGCGCCCCCGACGAGCACGACGACGCCTGGCACCACGAGCACGCCCACGACGAGCACCGCTCGTCGGGCACCGGCCTCGGGGGCGTCGTGTGATCGCCATCGAGGTCCTCCAGTACGACTTCATGCAGCGGGCGCTCGTGCTCGCGGTGCTGGTCGGCGTCACCGCCCCGCTCGTCGGGATCTACCTGGTGCAGCGCGGCCTCTCGCTCATCGGCGATGGGCTCGGCCACGTCGCCCTCACCGGCGTCGCCGTCGGACTCGTCACCAGCCGCTCGCCGGTGATCACCGCGCTGGTCGCCGCCGTGCTCGGCGCGGTCGCCGTCGAGCTCGTGCGGGTCCGCGGGCGCACCGGCGGCGACGTGGCCCTCGCCGTGCTGTTCTACGGCGGCATCGCGGGGGGCGTGGTCATCGCCTCGCAGGCGCCGCCCGGCACCCCGGTGAACCTCGACGCCTACCTGTTCGGCGCCATCACCACCACCACCGATGGTGATCTCGCCACCTTCGCCCTGCTCGCCGCCTGGGTGCTCGTGCTGACCCTCGGCTTCCGGCGAGCGCTGTTCGCCATCTCGGTCGACGACGAGCACGCCCGGGCGTCGGGCCTGCCGGTGGTCCGGCTCAACCTGCTGCTGGCCGTCGTCACGTCGGTCACCGTGGTGGTGTCGATGCGGGTGGTGGGGCTGCTGCTGATCTCGGCGCTGATGGTGGTGCCGATCGCCGCCGCCCAGCTGCTCGGCCGCAGCTTCCGCACCACGGCCATCGTCGGGTGCGCGATCGGGGTGCTGGCGTCGGTGGCCGGGGTCGTCACCTCGTACTACGCCGACACGCCCTCGGGCGGCACCATCGTGCTCGCCGCCATCGCCATCTTCGTGCTCGCTCTGGGCGCGACCGCGCTGCGGTCTCGGCTGGCCCGGGCCGGGTAGCGCCGCAGCGCGTCCCTCAGCCCTGGCAGCGCGCGCAGATCCCGAGCAGGTCCATGCGGTGCGACGTCGGCTGGAAGCCGGTGGGGCGCACCGCGGCGGCGAGCGACTCGTCGACCGCGTGCTCGACCTCGTCGGGCACCACGAAGTCCTCGATGCGACCGCAGTTGGTGCAGATGAGGTGGTGGTGGTGGCCGGTGAGGTCCTCGGCCAGCTCGAAGCGGGCGTGCTCGCCGAAGGTGGCGATGCGGGTGACCGCCCCCACCTGCTCGAGCACGGTGAGGTTGCGGTACGCCGAGCTCATCGGGATGTCGGTGCGCTCCTCGAGCAGCTCGGGGATGGTGACCGGGCAATCCGCAGCGGCCAGCGCCTCCACCAGGCGACGGCGGCCCGACGAGTAGCGCTGGTCGACGGCCTGGAGGCGCTGCTCGACCCGACCGTGCAGCTCGTCGCGCTCGTCGCCCATCGCGGTGCCCTCCTCCCCGTCGATCGTGGTGGCCGGTCCCATCATGGCCGAACGGCTGCTCAACCGTGCCCGCCGGTCCCGGGGAGGTAGGTGGGCAGCTCGATGCGCTCGCCCGTGGTGCCGTCGAGGATCTCGGTGGCCCCCTCCTCCACCGACACGAGCGCCCACTCCTGGCAGCCACCGTCTCGTCGCACGCCGGTGATGGTCACCTCGGTGAGCTCGCCGCCGTGGTCGACCTGCACGTCGTCGAGCGTGGCGCAGCCGACGTAGGCGAACAGGTGGGTGGGGTCGGACCACTCGACGTTGGTGATCGCCAGCGGTTCGGGCTCGTCGCCGCCGCCGATGGCCGCGGCGAGCAGCCAGCCGCCGACGCCGAGCAGCACGACGACCGCCACGGCGATCGCCACGCTGCGCCGAGCCGGGAGCCGTCGGTTGCCCATGCCCGAGCGTGGCGCGGATCGCGGCCGGCGGGCAAGGTGCCCGCCGGGCGCGGCCGGCTCACGGTGCTGGTGACCGAGCACTCCTGCACCGGCGGCGAGGCGCCGGGCGACCGCCTCGGCGAGCCGCAGATCCAGTACGACGCCGACGCGGTGGGGCTCCTGTTCACCGCCGACCCGCTGCCGGAGGGCTTCCACACCTGCCCCGGCAACCCGCCCCAGGAGGTCACGGTCGAGCTCAGCGAACCGCTCGGCGACCGTCGCATCGAGGACCTCAGCTCGTACCCGCCCAGGGATCCGACCGCCATCGACCCGTGAGGCAGGGGCCGCCTCACCGTCGAGCGCGGATCCGACGGACCCCGACGCTCGTCGGCGGCGAGCGCCGTAGGGTCGCAGGGGTGGACGGCGAACGGCGGCTGAGCGTGATCCTCGTCGGCGGATCCGGGTTCCTCGGGCGAGGGCTCCGGGAGCGCCTCGTGAGCGACGGGCACGAGGTGACGGTCATCGGGCGGGGCGCGCCTGCCGCGCACGAGGGATGGAGCGAGGTGTCGTGGGATGCCCGCTCGCTAGGGGCGTGGGTGCACGCCCTCGAGGACGCCGATGCGATCGTCCACCTCGCGGGCAAGCGCGTGGACTGCCGCCCGACGACGCGCAACGTGGACGAGCTCATCGCCTCCCGTGAGGGGACCGTGCGCCTGGTGGGCGAGGCGGTGCGACGGCTGGACCGACCCCCGGCTGCGTGGATCCAGCTCTCGTCGCTGGCGATCTACGGCGACGCCGGCGACCAGGTCATCGACGAGTCCACGCCTCCGCCCACCTCGGGGCCGCGCCAGCAGGTGGAGGTGTGCCGGCGGTGGGAGGCGGCGTTCGAGGTCGCAGCGGCCGGTGTCGCCCGACGGGTCCTGCTCCGGCCGGCCATCGGGATCGGCGGCCGAGGCGACCCTGCCACGGCCCGGCTCTCGATGCTCGCCCGCTTCGGGCTGGGCGGCCCCGTGGCCGGCGGTCGCCAGTGGGTGTCGTGGATCGCCAACGAGGACCTGCTCGACCTCCTGCATCGGGCGGTGGTCGATCCGAGCGTCGACGGCCTCTACCACCTGACCTCGCCGGCACCGACCACCAATGCCGACCTGATGGCCGCCTACCGCCGTGCCGTCGGGCGCCGGTTCGGGCTCCCCGCTCCGGCCGCGATCGCCCGGGTCGGCGCCCTGCTTCTCGGCTCCGACCCGGCGCTCGCCCTCACTGGGCGCCGGTGCGTGCCCACCCGGCTGCTCGACGAGGGCTACGAGTTCCGGTGCACCGACCTCGACGCCGCCGTGGCCGCCGCCGTCGCCGCCAGCTGAGGGGACTTCGGCCGCTGGAGTCAGGAGCGGCCGCCATCACCCATTGCGGCGCCTTCGCGCCAGGCCTTCGGTGTCATGCTGACCCTGTCGGACCGTTCGGCCGACAGACCTTCGTGTGCGGGCACGCCACCTCACGGCGGTGCCTCCTCGGATCATTCGGTACCCGACCATTGCCCGACCACCTCGGGAGGTGGTCGGGAGGACGCGTTGAACGAGAATCCTCGCCCGTCCGTGGTGGTCATACGAAGTTCAAATCCACCGAGCGTGACGATGGATTTCCCAACGACGATCCGAGAGATCTCCTCGCGTTCAATTGCGATCTCGCCGATGGATCGAACCACGCGACTGAACCACCCCGGCCGCCAAGACAGGCCATTCTCCGTGATCTCAAGGCAACCACCGACGTGGCCGCCAGTCAGGGCGAGCAGTCTCCGATCCGGCGACGAATCGAGCAAGTGGAGATGAACCTCATCCGTGACCGAGATGCTGGCACTGGAGCAGTAACCCCCTCGAGCGGTTCCACGATTGCTTCGAATCCGACTCGCCATGAGCGGAGGGACGACACCTACGAGCAGCATTCCGAAGACGACCGCCACTGCGACCCCCGGTGATCCACCTGACGGGACTGCCGCGTGCATCGGTGACATCTGATCTGTGGTGCCGAGAGGTGCCGC
>ERZ795053.3954-NODE-3954-length-16407-cov-5.801981_pt1 | contig 16407 bp, 16 predicted proteins | sample MGYA00375137_ERZ795053 | MGnify/ENA primary metagenome ERZ795053 (study PRJEB30182, sample SAMN05720284) | activated sludge metagenome | isolation source: Anaerobic digester | place: Hong Kong | collected 2014-12-17 ...
ACATTCCTCTGATTCCCGGCTATGTGTACGCAGAAATCTCTTTTATTGCGAAGAAAGAATTATCGAAGATTCCGGGAATCAATTGGTTTGTTAGCGCTCTCGACGGAGTGTACATCGAAAGGGGAAACAAATCGCAGACCGCAGGAGCAATGAGAAAGATATTCAGGATACTGAAAGAAGATGGAACGATTCTGCTCTTTCCAGAAGGAACGCGGAGCACCGGCGGCGAGATTGGGGAATTCAAAGAGGGAAGTCTTTCAATACCCTTTAAGCTTGGAATAAGGGTTCTGCCTGTTGCCCTGGACGGAACACGAAATCTCCTTAAGAAGAATAGCTTCCTAATAACTCCGTCAAGGATATCTCTTTCGATATGTAAACCGGTCTTGCCCGAAGATTTCGAATCCGAGGAAGAGTTCAGTGAAGCAGTCTATAATATAATTAAGGGGTCACTGGAATCACTTAGAAATTGAGGTGGGTTTTATGTTACAGGTAAGACTTAGGGGTCTGGCTCTTGATCAGAGCAATTCTCCGGTAGTCATACTAGAAGTCGAAAAGACAAACAAAGGCTTTGGAATATGGATAGGTCCGTTTGAAGCGGAGGCTCTTGCCCTTGCAGTGAGTGGAAAGGACTTTCCCAGACCGTTGACGTACGATCTGTTCTTGAATACAGTCTTACAGCTTGGCGGGACTTTCAAAAAGGCGGTTATCGGCCAGGTGAAAGACAACATATACTACGCTTCCTTGCACTTACAGGACAGAAACGGTCAGCTGCATGTTATTGATGCGCGTCCTTCAGACTGTTTGGTGCTTGCAGTGAAGAAAGGCTTTCCGATATTCGTGGAAGATGCCGTTTTCATGGAAAGCTCTATTGATTTGAGCAGTCTTCAGGCCGATGCTCTTCACCAGGGTCAAGAAGAAGACAATGATAGCTTCAAGAAATTCGTTGAGAACCTTGACATCGAAGAACTGAAAAAACACTTCAGAAGAGACCAGGATAATGAGACTAGCTGAGTTCATACCATTCTTCAATCGAAGACTTGAACAGTTTCTAGATGGGTTACCGGTCGCCGGACCCTTGAAAGAGGTCGTTTCTTACACTCCTCTATCAGGGGGAAAGAGACTTAGAGCATATCTTATCTGGGAGCTCTCAAAGGTTACGGCTTTTGGAGATGAAAACTCCATGACTGCCGGCATGGCTGTCGAACTCTTCCACAGCGGAAGCCTCATCCACGACGACTTACCTGAAATAGACAACGACAGTATTAGGCGTGGTCAGCCTTCTAGTCATGTGAAGTTCGGCGAGTGCAAAGCAATACTTGCCGGGGACTATCTTATGTTGCTACCTCAAAGACTCCTCTCTTCTCTGAACCTCGACTGTGATTTCAAACAGACTTTGATCAAACTATGGCATGAGACTTCGCTGAAAGTTGTTGAAGGCGAATTTGAAGATGTGTTTCCCCAAGAAAGATCCAGAGAACAGATGGAGAGAATTCATGCCGCAAAGACCGGCGCCCTTTTCGGCTTCTGCTTCGCGGCTCCATTTGTGGTAGAGAGCGAACAGAGGCTCAATGAGATGCATCGATTAGGCTTAAAATTCGGTAAGCTATTTCAGTTTTTGGACGACATAAAAGACGTAACCTCCACAGAGCGAGAACTCGGAAAGACTCCGGGAAAAGACGGAATCCAAGACAAACTGACCATTCTTTCATTTGAATCGATTGAAAGTGCTCAGTCAAGAGTTGAAGGGATGTTTCATAAGCTTCTAGAAGAAATATCCGTCTTCACAGATCTAAAGAGCGAGATGGTGGAAATCTACGACCTCATCACGAGAAGATAAGCTAAAACCCAAGAAACCTTGATTTCAAGGCTCTTCTGAAATCGTTTGCGTCTGAGTATCTCTTCTCTGCAACCAGAGACATCGATTTGTCTAGAATGCGCCTCGCTTTTCTTGTGAACTCATCAAATACAAGCGGAATTCCTTTCATTCTATCTGTCGAAGGAACTGGATCTCTTCCACAAAGAAGGAAGTATAGAATCCCTCCTACAGAATAGACATCCCATGAAGAACTGGGACGCGAGGACGAAAAGAACTTCTCAGGACAGGCATAACTCAGGGAGACCACTTTCGAGAGAGAGTTGATAAGGTAGACATCCTTCAGACAGGCCGCACCAAAATCCATCACCTTGATTTTACCGTAGTCCGTCATCATCACGTTTGTTGGTTTTAGATCACTGTGAATATAGCCTCTATTGTGAATAGATGCGACTCCCTTCAGAATCTCATCGATTACTTCATAAGCCCTCGAATCCTCCATTGCCCCATCTGCTCTTACTGCATCTCTCAAGGTCTTTCCGCTTACGAACTCCATAACGTAGTAGGCGGTGTTGTTTTCTGTGAAAAGATCAAGAACCTTCACAACCCTGTCATCTTCGATTTTGGACAGAATAGTGAACTCCTCTGAGAAAGAAGAAAGTTTCTCATAATATACATCCTTCAGATCACTGTCTACTGGCTTTACATTGTTGTTTTCTCTTTCAACACCTCTTGGAAAGAACTCCTTCACGGCCACTTTAGTTCCCATGTGAAAATCCGAGCACAAATAGGTCAGCCCGAACCCGCCCCTCCCCAATGGCTCGATCACTCTGTAGCGCTTCTTCAAAATCGTCCCTTCGCCGAGGTAGTATTCTATTATGATCACCTCTAGTAGAATAATATCATCATTGCAAGAAAAGGCGGTAGACAAATGGTAGTTGATTTTCACTGTCATTCCGATCATTCGGACGGAACTGACCCGGTTACGATAGTAGTTGAGAAGGCTCATGAAAAAGCTATATCTGTTCTTTCTATCACAGATCACGACACGCTTTCCGGTCAGAAAGATGCTGCAGAGCTTTCTTCGAAGATGGGTATTGCTTACGTAAAAGGAGTGGAGATTGGTTGTGATTTTCACGAGACTCTGGATATATTGGGTTACGGAATGGTTTCTACAGAAGACTCAATCGAAAAACATCTTGAACAGATACGACTAAAGAGGAACCTAAGAAATACAAGGATTCTCTATAAGTTGCGTTCACTTGGAATCGATATAACTGATGAAGAGCTGGAAAGCTCGTTTCCGGGCGAGAGTCTTGGAAGGCCTCACATTGCAAGCCTGATTGTCAAGAAGGGTTACGCAGAATCAAATGAAGATGCCTTTGAAAGATTCATTGGCAAATACGGAATTGCATATGTTGAGAAGGAGAGGCTGTCAATAAAGTCAGCGATTGAACTTATCCTTTCTGCAAAGGGGATTCCGGTCCTTGCTCATCCTATTTCCATGATGCTTAATCGAGAGGATACAGTGGAGATGATTAAGAGAATGATGTCCTACGGATTGAGAGGGATCGAGGTTTTCTACAAGGTGTACGATCTAGAGACGAGAAACGAGCTTCTTCAGATTTCCGAAGATCTGGGGTTGCTTGCATCGGGAGGCAGCGACTACCATGGAGAGCACAAAAAGAATCTGGAGCTGGGCATAGAGATTCCAGACGACATTGTTTACAGATTCCTTGAGTCGCTATCTGCGGACGATAACGCTCCTCAAAAGTCTCAATAGCGTTTTGAGATCGGTGTGAAGAGATCGGAAGAGCATACCTGAATCTTTTGCTGTGTCCTTTAAGTGCAGCGGAAAGCGGTTCTTCGAGGCGCTCTCTTTCAAAGTGAAGCTTCATCTCTTCAGCACGGCTAAACTGGCGAGAACCTTCTTTCTCGACCGATCAGCGACCTAAGTCATTCATGCTTTCCGACTTGCCAGAAGTAGACTCAGTCATCTTTGTTACTAGAAAGTATGGAATAACTGGCCAAAGCTATCGAAGCAAGTTTTGAAGGAGCGGAGTCGGCTCTGGAAACAATGACGATGGGCGCCGCAGCTCCGAGAATCAGCCCCGCAATTGTTCCGCCTGCAAGGTATACTGCCGATTTTCCCAAGATGTTTCCGCTTACGATATCCGGAACAACAAGCAGATCTGCCTTTCCTGCAACTGGACCAGATATCCTCTTAATCTCTGCTGCTATAATCGATAGTGCGTTATCCATTCCTAGAGGTCCATCCACATCGCACCCGGTGAGCTGTCCTCTTTGAGACATCTTCGAGATAACCGCAGCATCAAGCGTTTCCGGCATATCTTCATTTACAACTTCTACAGCAGCAACCAATGCCACTCTTGGTCTTTCGTACCCGATGGACTTCAGAAAGGCGACCGCGTTCTCAATTATCGATACTTTTGTCGGCAAATCTGGTCGGATCACCATACCGCCATCAGTAACAAAAACCACCCTATCAAGTACCGGAACATCTAGAGCCGCAACATGGCTCAGAACTTTCCCCGATCTCAGACCCCAATCCTTGTTAAGAACAGCCTTGAGCAGTGTCGATGTCTTGACAAGGCCTTTCATAACAATGTCGGCGTCTCCTGACCTCACAAGTCTAATACCCTTCTCGCAGGCTTCTTCGGGAGTTGACGCATTGATTACTTCACCATAGAGTCCCTCTTCACTGAGAATAGCTCTAGTCTTTTCTTTTTCTCCAACCAGAAAAGGCTTCGCTATTCCTTCATCGGATGCAAGTTTAAGAGCCCTGATAGCCTCGCGGTCGTCAGAACCAACAAGAACTACCTTTCGTGGCCCCCTTGCTTTAGCCAAAGAAATCATCTCAGAAAAATCTCTCAACTGAAACCCTCCTCGCCTTTACTACTTTCGTTATAAGTATAGCTCATGATTGGAGAATTCTATGCAAACCGTGTTGAACGGAGTTATCTCTCTAGCCAACGAGAATGAAGGTTATATCCTTTGACATTTAGGGCAGAAGTAGATCTTGCCCCAAATAATCCTTTCTCTCAATCCTTCTGCCTCATCTAGGGCAGAGGGCTCACCATAGGTAGTTCTTCCGATTTTCGTCGTGTATTCACCAGCTTTTCCAAACAGGTCTCTTTCAGTTTCCCTACCACCGTTGTCGGCCATGTTCTTGAGCACGTTCTTTATGGAGTTTAATAGCCTTTGCCTATCGTCGGAAGAAAGCGAACCCACCTTTGCCTTTGGATGAAGCTCCGCAGTCCATAAGATATCCTGCAAAGTGCCGTTACCAAGACCCGGTATTCGCTGTTCGGTTGCCAAAAATGCCTTTAGACTGAGCTTCTCGGACTTCTCAGTCTCGAAGAGTCTCAAATAGTAGCTCTCATCGAAATCACTGTGCAGGGGAGAAGGTTTTTCCTGTGCAACTGAATAGTAGATGTTGTCAAAGCCTCCTTGGCTGAAACACCACAGTCCGCCGTATAACTGAATGCCTACGCACAAGAATGAACCATCACTGAACTCAATTGTTAGTTGTGACTTCCGATTCGGTTCTTCATTTCGATCAAACAGCCTGGGAATGGCTCCATTGGAGAATAAAATCCGCTTGTCGTCAGCCATGATTTCAACCATTCCACCGATTGCCCTGCCCCCGCAGATGTATGAATCGCGCATTAGAGTATCGTAATCGTTGGGGTCGCCAAGGTAGAAAGAGAACCTGCCAGGACTTGCGGGATCTTAATACCTTTGATTCTCTTACCAGCCATGCTCTCATTGATCTGATCTGCCAGTACCACAACCTCTGGAATCTCAATCATAGAAACCTCCGGTTTACTGTACCATATTCTTGAGAACAAACTTCTATGAAGGGCGGCGGCTAGAAGTACACATCCTCCTATTCCAGATATACACCTAGAAGTAACCCTCCACCAGTACGGGGGAAACGTCTCGCCAAACTGCCGGAAGAGTGGGAATCAGCTCAGTCACTTCGGGACACCCCGTGAGAATTCATACATCAGTCTCTTATCAAGAAAGCTTCACTCACAGACTTTACTCTGAAAAAAGTCCCGGGTTCGGCCCCGGGATATTCTATGCCTCTGATTCTCAAAACATTATTCATCGCGCAGATTCATGAGCTGCATCTCTCATCTAGCACTTCATGAAAGACGAGAACAACAGAACCATCGTATGCAAGCAACTGATGAATCTAATCTTAGTTAGCTCCAGTAGTTTCTCCACACCTTCAGAGAAATGACACACTCTCGCCGCCGCCATATCCCTTGCACAGAGGCCAAGACTTTAAAGTCCCAATTCCTTCTTCATCTGTTCAAGCTCTTCATCAACCGCGAACGAACTCTTGGCGGCGTATTTTTCTTCGAGTGATTTTGCTTTGTCTATAGGTTCAGTATTGAGTTCTGACATGGCATTTGCTTCATCCAGCATCTTCTGAGCCTTTTCTTCCATTCTTCCCACAGCGTCCACTACGCCCTTGGTTTTCCCTGCGGCAGAACTGACTTCATTGATCTTCTTCTGTGTCTTAGCGACTGCTACTTTCGTCTTTATCATCGCTCGCTTCGATTTTAGAGACTCGATATCCGAAACCAGCTTGTCGTGAAGCTGCCGCATTTTCACGGCGTTTTCATGGGCCGACGCATATGCAGTCATCAGGCCCGCCCCGACATTCTCCAGTTCCTGCTTCTTGGCAATGAAGACTTTGGCATCCTCATCGTTTTTCGCTAGTAAAGCTCTCTTAGCAAAATCCGAGTATTTCGCGACTTCTCCCATGTTCTCGTCAACCAAGCGCTTTGTTCTAGTCTCTTCCGCAATTACACCAGCCGTTCCTCGCTTCACTTCCGCGAGATCTTCTGTCAGTTCTCGAAGATACTGATCGATCATCTTCGAAGGATTCTCCATTTTGTCGAGAAGAGCATTAACATTTGACTTAATAATGTCGTTGAACCTGTCGAGAATTCCCATTTTGTCCTCCTGTAATCAAGCCATTATGGCTCGTGCTATTGTTTCTGATGTTCTAACACTAACTTTCTTTATCTTCCTGATACTTCTTGGCCAAATCATCGACTTCCTTATCGCCAAATGTCTCAAGAGGAGTGTTCAAAATCTCTTGAGTTCGCTTCGCTTCGATATTCTTCTGTTTCTTCACGTTGCTCCACCAGAAAAGCAGCAACACGATGAGCGCAATTATTCCTATAATGATGAACACCGGAATCCATGGCGACCTTGTAACAGTCATTATTCGATCTGCCGCATCTCTAAAGGCTTTACTGAAGAATTCCTCATCTGAAAGTCCTTCGTAGTAATAGTACTTGTCTATATAATCGAGCAGAATGTCCGCAGCCTCATCGTCGATTACAGTTTTGGCCTGACTTCCGCACACATACCGATCCATATACGCATCACCATATTCAAAAAACACTAGAAGACAATGAGCCTCATCTGTGAAAAGATCATCGTAAAGGCTCTCAGCAAAAGCAGCTAGGTCCTCAACCCTGGGGAAGTGCGATCCATTTACAGTATCTGTAATGAAAAGATAGGGTTGAACTCCGGTCTTCTGATAAAAATGCTTCATTCCGTCAAGAAGGGTCGTTTGGTTGTTTATCCAGCCAAGCTCATCGGTATAGTATGGAGTTTCATTTACTGAGCCCTTTGGAAGAGGCTCTCTTGCAATAGTTGATCTCGTTATTTCCACATTAGTGTTCGTCCTTCCACACGAAGAGAAGACGCCTGAAGAAACAAGGATGACTAACACAACTGCGATTATAATTACCCCGAATCCGAAACCGCTACAACCCCCGCACCCCGCACAACCGGCTGCCGCACTAGACCCTGAGCTAGTTGAAACAGATCTTCTTACACCTGAAGTTGGAACCCTGAAAGGAAACGCAGATATCCTTTTTCCAGAAGAACCGCCGAGCCCTGTTGATGGCTTCTTGCTGGTTGTATTGCTGGGAGTGTTTCCTCCTGAGCTACTACTGGAACTGCTTCTTGTGGAACCTCCACTCCGACTACTGCTAAGTGAGCCACCGCTTCTTCCACCACTGCTTCTACTGCTGGATGATGATCCACCACTACTCCTGCTCGAAGAACCCCCACTCCTTTTACTCATCTCTTATCTCCTTTCAAGCAGAGAACCTCTCAGCCTATTATAGGTGAACGGAACGATAATTGTACCCTAAGAAACGAGTATCCGACTGGCAAATCTATCGAGTACCGAAATGTGAGTTGGAGATGCGATGCTCTTTTTCGAAATCTACCAACCTTGATTCTCGTAAGCATATCCAATTGAACTAGATGGTTGTTTTTTTGTGTGCCTCATTTCCAGGGCAGTGAGAATCGCCGCAAGTATACTCGTCTTTCTTTTCCTCAAAAGTCTCCTCTTTCGGCTATCAACTGCAAGAAAACGGGTTTCTCAAGCCGCTAGCCTTTCTCGAGACGGACAACAGTCTCCACATGCCACGTTTGAGGAAACATGTCAAAGGCCTTTATCGAAGAGATTTTGAATCCTGCTTCTACTAACCTGGAAACATCTCTCGCAAGAGTAGCCGGATCACAGGAAACATAGAATATCGTAGAAGGATTAACCTTTTGGAGCAACACAATATCATCGCCGACTCCGGACCTAGGAGGATCAAGGATTATCGTCGAGAAGTGGGTCTCGATCGACTTCAAGTATTCAATGGTATCGCTCATAATCAGGTCAGCGCCGAACATTCCATTGATGTTCGAATTAGCTTTGAGAGCCTTTACTGAAATTGGATTTGATTCTACGGATGTGACGTTCTTCATCTGGCTGCCAATAGTGATGGAGAAGGTTCCTATCCCGCTGTATAGATCAAGAAGTGAATCGCCTTGAGATGACCCAAGTTCGCAAGATATGTGCCTAATAATCGACTCTGTTATTTGGAGATTATTCTGAAAGAATGCAGCAGGAGGAACCTCGAATCTCTTTCCAAAAAGCTCCTGTTCGAGGAGACCTTCTCCAAAAAGCGTTCTCGAAACCCCACGCATAACAACCCTGTCATTTGCGTTCATGAGATGTACAAGAGTAGTTACCTCTCCAAGTCTATTCTTCACCTCATGAACCAACCTGCTCTCATCAGGGAGATGCTCACCCTTCGTAACCAGTATTGCCATTATCCCGCTTCCATTACCCCTGAGAATTAGGTGCTTGAGTTCGCCTTTGCCGTTCGCCTGGTTATAGGGTCTGACTGAGGTTCTTCTCAAAATGCCTTCCATAAAGGCCCTCACCTTTTCAAAACCTTCAAGACCCAATACGCATCCTTGACAGCTAACCGGTGACTTGCTTTTTCTTCTGTAAAGCCCAAGAGAGAGTCCGTTTTTTCCCTGAAAACAAACATACTCCATTTTCAGTCTGTAATTGATCTCCTTTGGTGAAGCGACTATATCGAACTCGTCTAGATCGATCTTGCCAACTCTGCCGAACTGCTCCGCAATGACCTTCTTCTTCCATAAGAGCTGCTCCGGGTATTCCAGAGTCTGCCAATCACAACCCCCACATATCGGAAAGCTTCTACAGAGTCTCTCTCTTCTTGAATTTGAAGGGGTTATGATCTTCTCAACTTTCATCAGGCGAAAATCGCTCTTTCCCTTCTTTCTGCTAGCAAGCACAGCTTCTCCGGGATAACCGGCATCAAGCAGGGCAACCTTCCCGTCTTTTGTCCTGGCAAGTGAGAACCCACCTGCGATAAGCTTTTCGATCCTCAGTTCTTCCATCACATGCTGTCGGGAGCCTCAACGCCAAGAAGCTCCAGCCCGCCTTTGAGAATATTCTGAAGCGCCTTGCACAAAGCTAATCGAGCCCCCGACAAAGCCGGATTCGCGGGATCGACAATTATGTTTTTGTTGTAGTATGCGTGAAAAGCTCTTGATATATCCTCTAGATAGGAAGTCAGGCGATTCGTCCTGTAATCGGCAACTACTGAATCAAGTATTTCAGGGAAGATGGTCAGCAATTTTATAATTCTTCTGTCATCCTGACTGTCAAGCAATTCTAGAGAATCGCCTGAAACAGCTACGCTCTTCTCCTGTGCAGTCCTGAAGACGTTGCTTATTCTTGCATTTGCGTACTGGACATAGAATACCGGGTTGTCATTGGACTTCTGTCTTGCCAGGTCAATATCGAACAGCATGTGAGTGTCGGGATCAAACATCGCAAAGAAATACCTCGTCGAATCGACACCGACCGCTTCTACAAGTTCATCGAGTGTCGTGAATTCACCTCTTCTAGTTGACATCTTGACAACTTCGCCCTCTCTCTTCAGGTTCACATACTGGTGAATTATCACATTGAGGAAATCGTCTTCAATTCCGAGAGCTTTCATTGCGGCCTTCATTCTAGGTATGTGACCCATGTGATCCGCTCCCCAAATGTCGAAAACTTTCTCGAAATTCCTTTGATGCTTATTGTAGTGGTATGCAATATCGGTCATGAAGTACGTGTTTGTCCCGTTAGATCTGACTAGAACCTTATCGTCATCTTCAACAAAACTTGAGACTCTGAGCCACTTCGCACCTTCTGATTCATATGTAAGCCCCTTTCGATCTAGTATCTCAATGACTGATTTCACAGTTCCGTCTTCAATTAGCGAACTCTCAAAAAACACGTTGTCAAATTCCACTCTCAATGTTCTCAAGGTTCCAAGAATATCTTCAAGCATCTTCCCAAGAGCGTACTTCTTGAAGTAACTCTCAGAGTCGTCATTCCAGACACCTTTAAAGCGCTCACCTACTTCTCCTGCAAGATCTCGCGCAATGTCAATTAGGTACCCTCCCTGGTAGCCATCTTCAGGAAGCTCCTCTTCCAGACCGAGGAGTTGATTATACCTTACCCAAAGAGAGCGCCCGAGAAGCCCTATCTGTCTACCTGCATCGTTGATGTACATTTCCCTTTGAACCCTGTAACCTCTCGAAAAGAAGACCCTGTATAGAACATCTCCGAATACTGCCTGACGACCATGGCCAACAGTGAAGGGACCGGTTGGATTTGCACTTGCGAATTCGAGTTGAATGCTTGTTTCGCCCGTCTTTTTCCAGAAATCCGGAGTTTGAAGAATGTTCTCCAAGACCGATGAAACATATTTCGAAGAGAAATCAACATTTATGAACCCCGAACCAGCTACCTCAACTCTGCTGTAATCTAGCTCCTTGCTGAGACTCTCCGAAATCAACGCGGCAATTTCTCTCGGACTTTTCTTGAGAGTCTTTGAGAGCATGAAAGCAACATTTGTCGATAAATCCCCAAATCCCTCAGGAGGCATCTCGATCTTAAAGTCAATCGTCTCGTCTTCAATGGCGAACTCCCTAATTGCATTTTTTACTGAACTTTCCAACTTCTCCTTGAACACCGGGCACCTCCGAATTAGGGCAATATACCTTAGCATACAAAAGCATAACACCGCATTGTTGTGATATGGTTTAGTCTACGTTTCCTCGCGCCCATAAACACAATTGAAAGCAAGGACTTATATATGTATTATATTAGAGATAACCAAAACAAGGAGGGTTAAGATGGGCGTAAACTTAAAAGGGAGAAGCTTTTTGACGCTACTTGATTTCACAAGCGACGAGATTCGTTATCTTCTGGATGTAGCCAGACAGGTTAAGGTCGAGAAGAGAGCTGGAACACCAACCGTCAGATTTGCAGGGAAGACTCTGGCAATTGTCTTTGAAAAGCGCTCCACACGAACAAGAACTGCATTCGAGACTTCCTTCGGAGAAGAAGGTGGGCATGCTGTCTTTCTTTCGAAAGACGACATTCATCTGGGAGTGAAAGAAGACCTTAAGGATACCGCACGAGTCCTGGGAAGAATGTTTGATGCGATAGCATTCAGAGGCTTCAAACAGGAGACAGTTGATGTGCTTGCCCAGTGGTCAGGCGTTCCCGTGTACAACGGTCTTACTGACCTGTACCATCCAACTCAGATTCTCGCCGATTTCATGACGATCGAGGAGAGCCTGGGCAGCCTCAAGGGTCGAAAGCTTGTCTTCGTTGGCGATTCCAGGAACAACATGGCCAACTCTCTTATGATAGGTTCTGCGAAGATGGGTTTGCATTTCGTTGCATGCGGCCCGAAGAGTCTTCACACAGACCCGGCGATAGTTGATAAGTGCAGGGAGATTGCGAAAGAGTCTGGAGCTAAAGTTGAGGTTACTGAAGACGTGGAGAAGGCACTGATGGATGCCGATGCGGTTTACACCGATGTTTGGGCATCTATGGGAGAAGAAGCAAAGCTGCAGGAAAGAATAGCCCTTTTGAAGCCCTATCAGGTAAATGCTGAGATGATGAGAAAGACTGGAAAGGCGGAGACGATCTTCCTTCACTGCCTCCCCGCAGTCAAAGGAAACGAAGTGACTGAAGATGTCTTTGAGAGTCCCATTTCAAGAGTCTTTGAAGAAGCCGAGAACAGAAAGCACACAATTAAGGCAGTAATGATAGCCACACTGCTATAGGGGGAAAAATGAAGAGAATTGTTGTTGCAATAGGTGGCAATGCTCTAAATAAACCAAATGAAAAACCAACTGCAGAAATTATGGAGAAGAACCTCCTCTCAACTACCTCTTATCTCGCAGATCTTGTAGAGGAAGGTTATGAACTGATAATCACACACGGAAACGGCCCACAGGTGGGCAACTTGTTGGTTCAACAGGATATGTCAAAAGACGTATTCCCTCCTTTTCCGATCGATGTAAACGATGCAATGACTCAGGGATCTATTGGCTACTTGATTACTCAGACTCTGAACAATGAGCTTCTGAAGCGAGGCAAAAGAAGAGACATTGCGTGCGTTCTGACTCAAATCGTAGTAGATAAGGAAGACGAGGGATTCCTGCACCCTTCAAAGCCGGTCGGACCGTTCTATGATGAGAAAACCGCTAAGGAACTTGAAAGAACCAAAGGCTGGACTGTGAAAGAAGATGCGGGTAGGGGTTTTCGTCGTGTAGTCCCCTCTCCGATACCACTTGATGTGCTGGAGATTGAACCGATACGAGAGATGATCAACGATGGGACAATTGTTGTTGCGGCAGGCGGTGGAGGAATTCCGGTTGCTAGAGATGAGAGGGGAATGATAAAAGGTGTAGAGGCGGTCATCGATAAAGATAGAGCGTCCGCACTGCTTGCGAAACTGATTGATGCCGATGCCTTAGTAATTCTTACAGGTGTCGACCACGCATACATCAACTTTGGAAAGAAAGACCAAAGAGAACTGAAGGTAGTTACTGTCGAAGAAGGTAAAATGTTGATCGATGCCGGTCACTTCGCAAAGGGAAGCATGCTGCCGAAAATAGAATCAGCAATTGAATTTGCTTCAAGAACGGGAAAGGAAGCAATAATAACCTCTCTGGAGAAGGTCGACCTGGCACTTAGGGGAAAGTCGGGCACAAGGATTATTCCATAAAAAGAAGCCGGGTATTTCCCGGCTTTGCCGTTCACTTTCTAACACAATGTGATATAATATGTGTTATACGAATGATTGAAAGGGGTGACGACAGTGCGTGGACAAGAAACGAGAGAGAGAATTATGGAAGCAGCTATACAGGTGATCGCTGAGGAAACAATTGAGGGACTGAGTACCCGAAAGGTTTCAAGCATCGCAGAAGTCAATCTTGCTGCGATTCACTATCACCATCGCTCCAAAGAGGGAATGCTCATAGATCTATCCAGGCACATTCTGAACAACTACGTACTTCCAAGACTCGAACCACTAATCGATCAAGCTAAGCAACCCGTTGAGATTGCCAGGGATCTCTATGCCGAGGTGCTGAAGCTTTATTCCGAAAGATCTGACATAATGGTTTCTCTTGTTTATCTTTGGCTTCATGGAATGAAGAACAAAAGGGTAAGAGAGATTCTAATCAACGCAAGAGCCGACTTCTACGATAGAGTCGAGAGGGCTCTAGGAGCTTCTATGTCCATGAGGAGAGCTTCCAAGGTATCCCATCGCCTCTTAACCTACATGGCGGGTAAGGTTATGGAGATGTCCGTCGATGGAGAGATGCCCGACGAAAAAGAAGTAGATGAGATAGCAAAACTCCTTTCATGAACTTGTCGGTATGAGGATTATTCATCACAGGAGCAGATACATATATTGCCATTCCTGTCAAGGAGCAGGAAAAGACTTCGCTTCTCAGTTAAGAAATCCTAGATTCAGCTGTATCCCCACGAAACTGTAAGCAGGAAAAGGGTTGAAAGAGGCGAGATCGTCTTTGACTTCCCACTTCAGTGTGCCGACCAGTTCAATACTTTCAATATTTACAAAGTAAAACTTCTTGTCAATATCCAGTCTTCTCCTCGCTGAGAACCCCACAGAGGTGTAGCTTTTCTTTTCAGTCTCGCCGGCTACCTTCTGAAATCTTCCCAGAGTGGCACTGACAGTACTCAAATAGTTGTCAAAGAATACTTCTGTTTTCAGTTGCCCACCAAGGAAGGATGCGTCAGGCGCAGAATATTCATACAGGCCGCTAACTTCCAGATACACAACATTGAAGTCATATCCTAACTCTGCAACCACCCTCGCTTCCTCCAGTGAAGAAAATGAGACGCGGGACGCGACATGAAAGTTGCCATCGTAGCCAAGAGTGAAGTATGAACCCTCATCGATGAACCAACCGGCCTCTAGAAAGGGAAGTATGCCGATCCTCAATCCCACATCTTTGAAACCCAGCATAGCCTTCACCGATCCGGGAGACAGTATTCTTGAAGAGTGAGTTGATCCAAATGACATCACAGAAATTAAAAAAAACACGATCACTATAATATATACTCTTCTCATAGGACACCTCAGTTCCAAAATATACATAATGAGTATACAACAGATTTGCCATTATTCTCCTGCGGAGGGCCAATATGAAGACAACAAAATTCTGGGTTCTTGGGTATTTCATAGCAATCTTCATGACTCTTTTTCTCTTTCCTATGACTTCTCGAGTCTTAGGCCTGGCATTTATATTCTCGCTAATAATCAATACACCGGCACGGTTCGTCAGCAGAAAGATCCCTAAAGGAGCTCTCAAGATCATCACAGGTATTGCCCTTCTTACATTCATGGTCTTCCTAATATACAGCGCTATTCCAATAACCGTAAGAGGAGTGAGCAGCCTATCTACCGAGTTAGGTTCACTGTTCAATGACGGAGCGTTTGACAAGTGGTTAGAGAAGCTTCCTCCTTTTGTTTCCGAAATTACAGTCGATATCGTTGAAAGTGCGTCTCAGTGGCTGAGTGATGCAGCGATCACGATCGGACAGTACGTTGCATCAAACATAACTTCATGGATTACCGGAGTTGTGCTGCTTATCATAGCGGGATTTGTTATTGCTCGCAGAACCGGTTTGATTCAAAAAGTCGCGCCAATACTTTTTCCCGGTTGCGACCAGAATAAGGTTGGCAGTTTTTTTGACTCACTTTACAAGGATTTTCAGACCTACATAGGTGGCCAGCTGATCATTGCGCTTTTTGTAGGGACCATTATTGGTATCGGATCTGCAATAATCGGAGTCCCAAACGCAATATTCCTCGGATTGCTCGCCGGAATAACAAATTTCATCCCGTATTTGGGAGTAGTACTTACATCCATTCCAATGATAGTGCTTTCTTTCGTCAGCAAGGGTTTTTGGGGGGTTGTCGGAGCCATTGTTCTGCTTGTGTTCGCAAACCAGATAGAGATTTGGTTTCTCTCTCCGAAAATCCTGTCGAATATAGTCAAGATCAACTGGTTCATAGTTCTTGTATCTATAATTGGATTTGGAGAACTCCTAGGTGTCTTCGGAGTGGTTTTTGCCGTTCCAATTCTGATATTCGTCAAGAGATTCTGGATGGACTTCGTCCTCAAGGAAAGGGGTGAAAACAATTGGGAATCTACGATAGAGACTGGTACAAAGAAAGTCAAAGAGGAGAATCCCCAACTCCAGGAAGAAAACCAGACAAATTCACAAAAGGACTGATTGTTGGTTTAGTAGTTGGATTCATCATCGGGTTCCTGGTCTTTGGCTTTATTTGATCAAGTACAAAAAAGGGGCGGCTAGCTGGTCGCCCCTTCTGAGTACCGGTCAACACATAGGCACACAGTTTCATCTAGAAAACGTAAGATACATAAGGCCTTATTTCGAAAATCGGTTTGTCATAACCACCGTTCTTCTTGAAATAACCTCCGAAATAAATCGAGAAGTCGCTTCCGAAAGTGAAGTCCCTGTAAGGAATCATTATGTTCAGTGTCATGATATTTGAATTTACGGTCTCACCGACGGGGCCACTCCAATCTTCCGGATTCGTAAACTGACCGGGGTCGTCTTCAGGTTCTTCCATGTTCAAGTATGGTGTCTTAAGAGTAACCTCTCCCTGTTTGAAATGATCATAAACGAAGGAGATTGAAAGCCCGTTCGTCATTATCGCATTAGCCATAAGAGAAAAACCGTTCAGATCAGGGCCATATTTGAAGCCGAGCGGATAGTCCGTGAAATCCCTGCTTCCGGGAAGTTCGGATTTTGTGTAGATTCTGTTTGTAAATGTGAGAAGCGGCTGCCAGCGATTGTACATCCACGTGTC